>JACLAC010010272.1_pt1 | contig 66526 bp, 69 predicted proteins | sample 8027881 | NCBI WGS metagenome assembly JACLAC01 (sample SAMN15725517, study PRJNA655200) | protist metagenome | isolation source: fluorescence activated cell sorting (FACS) single amplified genomes of... | place: Spain: Blaines Bay Microbial Observatory, Mediterranean Sea | collected 2016-01-19
TCAAAATTTTAAATTCTATGCAATTTAATAAACATTTATCATTATGAATCTATTACCATTCACCTTCGTCCTGCCAGTTCACTCTCCAATTGGAGATCAGTACCAACGTCCATTATTTGAATCGATGGTTTCCGCTGGCTTTCCCAGCCCTGCTCAGGATTACTACGACGGTTATCTAAACCTGCATCAGTATCTGATTCCTGATCCCAACAACGTCTTCTTTGTCCGTGCTAATGGGGACTCAATGACCGGCGCCGGTATCTTTGATCAGGATTTACTGATCGTCGATCGCTCCAAGAAAAAGCCCAATGGAAAGGTTGTGATTGCCTCGCTGAACGGTGAGTTCACTCTGAAACGACTAGTACAGACTCGAGAGTGTTTTGAGCTACAGCCGGAGAATCCAGACTATCCGAGCATTCCCATTTCAGTTGATGATGATTTCCAGATCTGGGGAGTGGTGCGCCATGTCATTCATAAGCTGTAGGAAGCTGGTATGAACCAACCAATTAATTTCCAATCGAAACTCAACCGCTTTTCAGAACAATGGTCCCCGAAAGTGATTGCTGAAATGAATGACTATCAGTTCAAGCTGGTGAAGATCAAAGGTGAGTTCACTTGGCACAATCACGCCGATACCGATGAAACTTTCATTGTGCTGGAAGGCTCATTGAGCATTGAATTCAGAGATCAGACAGTTCAATTAAGTGAGGGAGAGATGATCGTGGTTCCCCGTGGGGAGGAACACAAGCCCTTCGCTGATGAGGAGTGCAAGGTGTTGCTGGTTGAACCAAAAGGAGTGGTCAACACAGGCGATGCTGGAGGTGAATTGACTGCTGACAATGATGTCTGGATTTGAGGATGGGCTACTGAACTTTATACAACCTTTTAGGGGCCAGTTGATGGTAACCCAGACAAGGTTGCCCGACCAACGCTAAAGCCTTGTCACAACAATTCTGAGAGCGTATGAGCATAGAATCAACCGTCCTACCCATGCTCCGTCCAGATGGAGCGAAGGTAGAAGCTAGGGTGGAGTGGGAAGCTGTAAAATACGGCGAATGTAGAGTCAGTACCAATTGTGAAGGCAAAGTGTTTGAGGGTAGAAGAATTGACTATTTTGATGCACTTGAGGAAGCCCGCTTGCCATTCGAAGCCGACGGCTATCGCCGACTCTGCTATGGAGCGAGTTTGAACGTCTTTCCCTCCGGCATGGGCAGAAGCTGTGGTTTGGGGATGGAGTCCTATCAATTCAGAGAAAAGGGCCCCAAAGGGAGCAAAATCATTTTTGAGACTGGTAAGGATGTCATTCCTGCTACGGTCAGGGAACAGCGCCTGTTTCACTTGAAATGGCGCAATCAAAATGAATCTGAGGAAGTTGAATACGATGATGCAGCTTTTCAATGGTCTATTGAAGCCAACCTAGAGAAAAAATAATCAGATCAATCCAACTTACATTCTGGCATCACCAAATTTTCTAACCCATCGGACGGATTTTTACAGAGAACTCACTAATTGGGGTCTTGACACGTCTTGAATCACAATGACTAACATAAAGATCATCCCCTACAACATAGTAAATGGCGTCTTGCAGGAACTCTTCTCCAATATCACAAGCTTCGTCAAAAGAGATTGCTGTTGCCCAACACGGTTCATTATGACCAGTGTCGGGGGCATAGCCGGTAACCCTTCTCAACCACGCCCCCTTCTCAACCAGCCGTTTTTGTAAACGTTCATCTGCCTGCTGGTTCCTTTCTTCAGACCATTTCTCGCCGGTGGTAGCGTAGCCAGAGATGATAGCAAACTCCTCGGGTTGCTCAGACCAGTTAGGCCCCAGATCAAGAAACGTGGACAGATACAACGGGTTGATGGGATCCATTTCAACTCCTGCAGTGGGTGACCCTTACTTTGGGAGTAGCCAATCTAACAATGTGTGAAATGCGCTTCATCGGTATCAGCTTCATTTCGGATGCTTTAGGAACCAATCATAGAGTTCATCGTTGTTGTAGGCTTCCTCTGAAATGTTGTGTTTACCATCATCAAAAGTGGTCAACTTGGCATTGCCGCCTGCGGCATTGACTCCCTCCACCATGCTGACTGATTCTTGGTAGGGGATCACATCATCTCTTTTGTCATGAAATGTCCAAACTGGAAGATTCTTGAGCCTATCCATGAAGTAAGGACTCACAAACAATCCACCCCCGCATACAGGGGCAATAGCGGCAAATCGTTCTGGGTATTCATGGGAGATTTGCCATGTTCCATACCCACCCATACTCAATCCCGTCAAATAGATTCTGTTTGGATCGATGGAATGGTTCTCAATGAGATGATCAATCAGTCCAATGATCACATTACCCCTCCAATAAAAACCGGTTGGGCATTGAGGACTAACCAGCACAAACGGAAATTGCTTTCCTTCACCAAACAATTTTGGAGGCCCATTTTCTCTGACTATTTGTAAATCATCACCACTTTGACCGTATCCATGAAGAAAAACCAAAAGCGGCCAATCTGTTTTTTCATCATATTCTTTGGGCAAATCCAGTAAGTAATGGCTGCTTACTTCTTGGGTAAATGCTCGCTTGAAGTGCATCTGAAATCCTCGGATTGAGTTAAAAACTAACTGCCTGAAAAGGCCTTAATTCTAGAATATCTTTTTTCAAATTGGATACTCCCCACTCCGCTGAGCTGTCTTTGGGGAAAGGGTTATACAAATATCAAGGCGCTTGATCAAATGACCCGCCAACTCTACCAAGACTAACGCTGTTAGGTTTTCTCTGTAATTCTGGGCCATGACAACGCAAGTTTGGTTGGCCCTGCCATAGGCGCTCAACGTGCCCATTTCAGCAAACACCTTTGCGTTGGCTTCCCGAATTGTTTTCAGTTTCGGATAAATGTATTCCAGAAATTCCTGCTTGGATTCCGAAGGTTGCAGCACGTTCTGTGACTCATAGACAAAATCCTCAGCAAGTAGCGCTTCCAGATATGCTGGGTCTAGGGTGATCATCATCCGCGCACAAGCCCGCATCGCTTCAACTTCGGTCAGCACTTCAACTCTCCAACTGATTTGAAACCAGAGCCTTTCGGCTCTAACTCGGCATCAGTCCTTGCTCGATTCTCAAGCTGTTAATCTGGCGTTTAATCTTCTCGGGTACCCCCATACGTTTGTGAAATGGTTGTTCTGAATGACAGATGGCGCACAAGACCATCAGATTCTTGTCAGAATTGTCTGTCACAACTCCACTGATATGGTGGCAATGTAGTGAGCCTCGTAACTCGGACAAATTGACTGAACAAGCCTCACATTTCCAATTTCGTTGATTCCTTTTTCTCTCAGAAATTTCATTCCAGTTAGTTACGCGCTTATTTAGTTCTGCAGTTACATCTCGTCGGCTGGGCTTGGACTGGAAAAACGTCGAGTAACTCATCAAGAATTCGGAAATAGAAAAGTCTGTCCAAATAGACTCCCTAAATTGTTGCTTACTTGTTTTGGTTTTTTTGGTCCGCTGACCAGATTCATAACCTTGCCAATTGACTGTACCCAAGCAAAACATACAGACCTTGAGAGCAGCTTCTGTCTCTCCTCTTTGGTTACTTTCATGATCAATCCAATCTACCAGAAATAGTCCATCGGTACGATTGGTTACTACGTACCTTTCATACCTACCGACACGCCTCATTTTGGATAATGTTTGACAATCTGATATGTGAAACCGTTTTGAGTTCTCAGGTTCATTTTTTAATGTTGAAATGCTGGAACCAGTATCTTTGATATAGAGAATAACTTGTTCGCCTTTATAGGTCAGCAGTTGCCCCGCTCCTACCTCTACATCTGCCAGATCAATTTCAATCCCCTTGTTAAGTTCAATCAGGAGTTGCTGCCTTGGATCTAAACTTGAGGAATTTATTCCCCAATCAGATAGGCTAGCTCCCATCAGCCTAAGCTGTTCATCCAGTTCTTTAAAATCGACAGACAATTTCATTTAGCTGCTTCTAGAATGCGTACAATTTCAGTGCGTGCTGTTGTACGAATCCGAAACTCTACTCTGCGAGAGCGCTCCCGATCTTCTGAGCCTTTTTCATTCAAAACTATGCGACTAGAAGAAAGTCCATTTGCAGTAAGCAGGGTTTGAAGCCATGCACGGGCTTCTCTCACCTCTGTTAAGTTGAGAACATTTTGCAAAACTGCTCTGGTTCTGCTCTGTGAAAGTTTCATGTTGAGAAAATACGCAGCATCTTCAGTTGTGCTACGATTCCAAACAGAAGAGGTATGCCCCTCGATTCTGACTTCTTCAATTGACTTTCGAAACCCTTGAAGCACGCTTACATAGCGTGGGAAAAAATCTTTAAGGATTGCAGCGAATTCTGATCGAATCGTTGAAGCCCCACGCTCAAAGAGGACATCTGGTGACTTGAAGCGAATTAACAGGGTGTCCTTTTCAATTTCAGCGTTCCAGCGGGGCAGATCCTCCTCAAATTCATCCAACAGAGCTTTGTAAATCTCCAATTCATTCTCCTGCCAAGTTCGAGCGATTTCCTTGATCTCCAAGTTTTGCTCGGCCAGTGGCCGGATGAAAACAATCGCAATGAAAAGGAAAATAACCATCAAACCCGCCATCAAATCTGATACTGACAGCCATTCACTTTCCTCCTCTCGGCTTGAAGTTCCAAAGAAACGATCCATCAGTTGACTCTATTACTAATGCTAACCAACTCCCGAAGCTTGTCGGTAAGCGGTGTGTAATCTTTAACCAGTTTCTCCGAAACTGAAGCCATTTTGCTTCCTAGCAATTGTAGAGAACGACTTAGTTCCTGTTGCATTTGACTATCAAAGTTGGTGAACTGATCGTTCATTTTTTTGACACTGTCAGCCCATGCTCCGTCTATAGCTGTTTTCGATTTTTCAGCAGCTTTCTCAATGATTTCAGTGTGCTTATCAAATCCATCCTTGGCCTGCTTGTTCATTTCGGACAGCGCTGAAGCCAATTGGGCACTAAACTCATTCTGTGCACCCTCAACTTTCTCAATCAAATTCTTTTGATCCGCACTCAGTGCATCGTGCAGCTCTACTGAATCTGCCACTGCTTTGCGAGATTGGGTGAGAACATCGTCAACACTTTTTTTCATGTCTGTGGTGATGGTTCGAAGATTGGTCTCAATCACTGGAAACGCTTCCACTGCCTTATCTCTTAAATCTGCAATGGTTTTGAGATGGGCTTCCATTGTCTTTGTTTGGCTACTTATTCCTCTGAGAACAGGCTCTAGGGGTTGAATCATTTGAGGAATTCGCTCTGCATGGGTTTGAACACCTTCCAAGGCTTGCCTTGAGGCCTCTGTGGCACTTACCGCATTAGATAAACGACGCTCAAGTGCTTCCACATGAAGTCGGTAGTTCTCTTGCCATTTCACCAATGCTTCGACGGCTTGATTCAACTGCTTAAAGTTTTCACCGAATTGTTCTGTCAAATTCTGATTGAAATCACGTATTACCTGTTCCAGCGCTTCGATGATCGCCTTCTGATTGTTCTCTACCATGTGCGTGGCAAAATCTCTAAACTCCTTAATCAAAGCGTTGTGATTATCTTTCGCATCGGATCGAAGCTTCTGCATTTGAGTCAACAAACTACTGTCACCATCCGAGGAAATTGCTGCACGTAGGCGGAGAAGTTGTTTTGATGACTGTTCTGAACTCGTACGAGCGTTGTCACGAATCTCTTCTAATACTCGAAAAATATCCTCGGGCCCAATACCGTCAGTACTGGCCTGTGTCGGTGAGAAGGCTCTGCAACCTCTGAAAATGATTGCTGCACTGATCCCCACAATGCTCGTAGCAAAGGCGATTTTTAATCCTTCCAGCAAGTCGGGAACACTTTTATCAATCTCATCTACATTGAAGTTAAGTAACCCGATTAAAATACCGGTGAAGGTTCCAAGAATTCCAAGAGTTGCGAGGCTTGTGGCTGTCATCGCGATGAAACGCGCACTTCTGCCACTACTGACTACTGTGGATCTAAACAGAAGGAAAATGGCTGAAACCAACCATGTCGTAATTAATGCACAGAAGAAGAAGGTGATAGGATCAAAAAATACGGTCTGGAAAAACAAGCCGAATGAACTCATTGGGACCTTTACAGAATTGATTTAGCATAATTTTTTAAATATTTAGGGGTTGCTCATCAAATCTCAAAAGTAAATCGTGGATTGTGAAACACTCACCCAGCGGCTTTGCGCACATTCGGCTCTAAAGAAGCCAATGCTTCAAAAACGCCATCGATTACGTTCTGCTTGCCCTGAAACAACCCCTCTGGTCCGCCTGCATGCAAACTGCTAAAAGGTGCTTCGTAAAGCGCCTTGGCCTCCATTACTCCTCGTGCGGTGAGTTGGTCGATCACCATTTCAATGAAGCGGATCTGACTGGCGTTCAAGCTGCGGTCGTTCAGAAATCCGGAGAAGGCCGCCTGCGCGGCGGTACGGTCCATGCCAACCATACTGCGGACAAAGTGGATCAGTGATGGAGCTTCTGTACGTTTCATCAGGCCGGACAACAATTCACTGCCGTCCTCATCTCCAATCTCCCGCAGGGTCTCCTCTAGCCCCTGCAGATCGACCTCTGTCAGTGGTTGATTACTGCGCAGGTGGTGAATGACCAGATGATCAAGGTGACCTTTCAAATACTCTTTGACCTTTTTCTCATACTGGACGCCTGTCATCTTGGGTATATGAAGAATTTCCTCTTCACGCACATTGATCACCTCATCTTCAAAGTCGGTGTAGACAATGCTACGTTTTTTCTTGTCCAGCAGGGGAACCAACCCCCGCAGTCGCAAGCGCAGATCCTCGAGCATGGCTAGTGTGATGTCTTGCCAATAGGAGTTCTCCTGTAACTCCGAGAGGTAGGCCAACTGCTTTGCTACTGCGGGAATGTTCTTTTTCTCCTCAATCAGGCCGGCCATCTCCATCACATGTTGCCTTGATTGCTCAAAACGGGTATTGCTCCCCCCAATTTGATCCAGTTGCATGCGCAGCAGCAGCAGATCGAACTGCCGTGATTCGAGATCATCATGAGGTGTGCTGGAGGGCAAGCCCGCCACGTCATGTTGGAGGGTCTCCAGATCATCATGGCTGAGATTCTGCCAACTCTGCTCCTGATGAAACTTTTCCACTGCTTCGAGTTTCTCTCGGACAATGAAATTGTCAGGGTTCATCGCTTTGACCTCCGCCTTCAAGAGATCACGCAAAGCAACCCCCAAGCTCTGATCTGGATCTAGTTCTGGCTCGCTCTGCAAGTTTCCAAGGAGTTGAACCCGAACACTGAAGAGCCGTTTGCCCAAGGAAGCTGAATTATTGGCATTGATGCCATCGGGGTTTTCACGGAAGAAGTCGAAGTTGAAACAGAAATCAAAAATCCAGAAGTCCTGCTTGTCCTCACCAATATCATGCAGATTTGGGCAGAGGCGTGTTCCTCTACCGATCATCTGCCAAAACTTGATTTTCGAATAAACCGGCTTAAAGAAGACGAGGTTGGCGACTTCCGGCACATCGATGCCTGTGTCGAGCATGTCCACTGAAATGGCCAGATGCGGAGACTTGTCGCGCTGGGAGAAATCACCGAGTAAGGTTTCGTTGTACTTTTCATAGTTGTCAATCACTCTGGCAAAGTGGCCGGCATAGTGGGGATAATGCAGGTTGAAGCGCTCCTCAATGAACTTGGCATGATCATGGTTACGGGCAAAGACAATCGTCTTGGCCAAGCGGTCTCCTCCGTCAACCTTGTGGCCATGTTCCATCAAGTGCTGCAACACTTTGTCAACCGTATCCTTGTTGAAGAGCCAGCTATTGATGGCAGCAGAATTGACACGCTCAGGGATGCTCTCCGGATCAACGTTTTCTCCCCAACCGAGATGGGGTTGGAGATTCCACCCGACCACATTGTGTCCCAGATTTTGTCTACCTTCGATTTCAGTTCACCAGTAATCATTGATTAGTCCTGATTTTTCAAAAAGTTGGAGGCCAATGGTTGCACCAATGGATTTTTTCCTATCCCTGATGCATTGGCTTAGGTTTGTTCGAATGTAGACGTTGCTGGTCACCTGTAAGTAATTGCATTTACGCAAACCTTTCTCACAAGTCCGTGTAAAAGTTCCAGTTTTTTGATGATTGTCTCAGATTGAGAATGTTGGGTGATGGTTTTGAGCTCACCGAGCTAACTGCCTGTTCAGCCCAATTTTGGATTTGGGCTACGATCTTGTAGTCACAAGTGGCTTCAGGAGGAACCTGCTCACGCAGCCTTGCGCCAGCGTAGATCATAGAGATCACCTGCCAAATGCCGGAGCATCTCAACAGCATAGAGATTGTCGTACCAGCTATCTGGTATTCCTGCTTCACCATAGATCCTGCCTGCCAATGCGCCGGTGATAGCACCAGATGTATCAGCGTCATGTCCACGATTGACAGCCAGCACCACGGCATCTCTGAAGTTATCTGAGTTCTGAACACACCACCAAGTGCACTGGTAGGATTCCTTGACATAACCACCTGACATTACATTTTGGCGAGAGGTGTCTTTCGGGAGTCGCAGGTGGTCATACTCCGGAAGTGGCTTACCATTCCACAACTCTCTGGCAAAAGCTTCGGAGTACATCAGAACCTCTTGGTTATTATGAGTCAGGCTGGTCTGGTACACAGCGTTCTTCACAGCTTCTTCCTCACTCCTTGCAGTAATCACCACAGGGTGAAGCCTCATCAGTCCACCGTTGCCACTAGCCCACTTGTCAGTACTTCCACACTTCTCAGGATCTTCACAATCCTCATAGAGTTCAATTGCTTTCTGGCAAGTGGCACCAATATCAAAGCACTGATCTGTACTGCTGAAAGCACCCTTGCGATACCAGCTAGACCAATTGCTCATGATCGTCTCTGCGACCAGTGCACCTTTGTGGATGTCCATCGCATCAGCCAAAGCAAGCGCCATAGAAGTGTCATCAGTCCACTGTCCAGCCTTCAGCTTATGTGGCCCACCGTCTTGATATTCGGTGATGTACTGATCTGGCTCTCTGGCATCTTCAAATTCTAGGAAGGCACCCAGAGCATCTCCAATCGCAGAGCCAATCATTATTCCTAATGCTGTATTAAAATTAGGTCCATTTTCATTGATCATGTGTTTCCTATTGCGAAGTTTCTTCTAGTGGTTTACCAGAACCTGCTCTAACAAACGTCAGGTAGCTGAATTGACCTTGGATATAGTTTTAGCAGGCAAGGCTCGTACGGGGGAGGACGATGGGGGGAACAATTTTAGTGAGACCGGCGCTGGTGTGATGTTTAGGTAGAACCTCTAACTTCATTTCAAGGAATTCTGGAGACTTGTGCGGGCTAAGGATGCGAAACTTGAGATATTGAAACCGTGGTTTCGTTCCTGCGGAAGGTTTCCAATACCAGTTGCATTTCTTGGAAAGCAAGGCCTAACGTCTTTGCTGGCATATTCGTTTCTGACTGTATTCTCCCATCCAACTAATAAATTGAAAATAATTTCAAAGAATTAATATTGCCCAGTTGTTGCCGCTTAGCTTGTCGAAACTTGCCTCAACTATTTTCAACACCTTTTAAATTGGAGATGACATGACACCCAAAGAAATTGTCCAAAAAGCATATGACTGTTTCTCTACAGGAGACATGGCCTTATTCAAAACGTTGTTTAGTGATAGCGCAACTATCAAAAACAACGGCATGCACAAATTTTCAGGGACTTATCACGGTGCTGAGGATTTCATCAATAACCTGTTAGTGCACATTCCCAGTCATTTCGTAAATTTCCAGGCTGAGACTGTTCAATTGATCTCAGAAGGCAATCACGTTTTTGCGATGTTGCACGCAACTGCAGATGGAATGGACGCTAATTTCGGACATTTTTTCAAAGTCGAAAATGAAAAAATCACAGAGTGGCATGTATTTGATGATTCCCAAAAATTAGCGGCGATTATGAAGGCAGTCTAGCCTTGATACAATCGGAACTGCAATGCCTAGTCAACTAGGACTGCAGTCTCACACCTCCCAACTTATTGCTACCCACCTCTTGATTTCATCCCCTGCGTATCTGCTTATCCAGTTCTGGATTGTTGTCTTCGAGATTTTAGTCTATCCACCAGCGGCCACCAGCCTTGTAGCTCGGCAAATAGCTGCTCTGACACCAGCAGCAGACTGTTGCTTCGAAAACGTCATATCGATAAGCCAGTTAATTTGGTATTCGGTAGTTCATTCGCTTTCACGATTTGAGGTTGCAATCCGTACTTTGGCTAAATCCTTGACTATCTCTATCTCTTAATTGATAAGTTGATTTGTGAAGGGTAATTCTGCTCTTTTCTCCAAGATCTTGGTAGCTTTTGGCGACGCAAAATTTAACAGGGAGTAACCATGAGTATCTGCAGAACAACAATTCTTGAAACACATACGAAGGAAGATGCTGATTCATTGTTAGCTGACTATATCGAAAACTTTGATTCAATGTTTCCTGAATGCACACTAACCCTAAACTCAAGAATTGACCCAACAACATTGGTCAGTAATTCGGTTTATCCTGATCAGGAAGCAATTGAAAAAACAGGAAATGGGGCCCGTAAGGAGTTCACAGACAAGCACAAGAATCGTATAAAACAAATCACTACTCATGTTGGAGAGGTAACTCTTTCGAAATAGAGGACCAAGAGCTTTGATTGATATATCAAGAGCAAATACGTTAGATGAGGCGCGCAGAAAACGTCTCATCCGTGAAGGTGGCAGAGGAACCGCCCAACCTAAAAAATCCAAATCAGCATGGGTACAAGCAGGGGAATACCAGTCCATTGGTCTGCGCCCAAGGATTTGCTAAGCATTCCCCCAAATCAATATTCCCCCTCGATATTCCCCCTAGTATTTCATACGTGTTTTCATTCCCCTTTCAGTTGAAAATCTCCTCCTCCTTTCTCTCGATCTCATTGCTTGTGCTATTGCGATTCAACAAAACCCATTCACTCAGCTTTGCTGACCATTTGACATCAGGATTGGTCGGACGTTCGTGAGCCAACTTACTCGGGCGCTCCATCGCGTCAATGAGACCGATCTTGTCGTACAGGGCCAAATTGCGTTGGTAGTGATAACGCGTTTCCAGTTGAACACTAAAATCTTGTTGCCGCTCTGTAGAATCTCTTATCAACCCCTTGGCTTTTTCGCGCAACTGTTGAATCTCCAAGCGATAGGCCAGTTCTGTGCGTAACTCGAGCTCACTCTCAGGCCAGTCGCCACCTGCAAAGCTGATTGGGATGTCTAAAAGCGTTTCCGGCACCGTATGAGGCCAACATCGCAACTCTTCAAAGGATATTGAGTTTGCAGGTGTGAAACGTTGCTGAGAGCGCTTGATTCGCTTGTTAGCGGTCGTTTTGCAGTCACCATTTTCATTCACCACTGGAATCCTGCGGCGAATCTGCGGTTGATAATCGACATTCACTCCCAGTTGCTCCGACATGCGTAGCACGCCATCAATCCAGCCTGCTGACGAGTGATCTGCATGGCCATTTTCTAGGAACAATTTCAGATGCAGCATCTCATGCAGTAGCACCGCACTGTCAGCGCAGAGGCTATATTGTCGATTACGAAAGCGTGCGGGGAGTTTGCGACCCAGTGGGCGGCAGAGAGTAATTCTGGCCATTGGCTGGATATCACTGGTGGAAGCTCTGCCGTAGGCACATTGACCAAGCCAACCACCGAACTGCGAGGTGTAGCTAAACGAAATATGCGCTGGTGGAAGCTCATCTGAAAAGAACTTTGTGTTAAATAAACGATAATCTTCGTAGGCCTTCTGGCCTACGCCTCCCCAGCCCAGCGTCATGAAAGAGCGCATCGATTCCCAATTCAGGCTTGGCTGATCGGTGGGGTCGTAATCAAAGGTAACTGTAAAAGACATAGTTTTACTTCAGAGGATTGTGTGACATACAGCTATATGTCACAGTATTTAGAAAAGCTATTCAAGCCAAAACCACTAAAACGTCTCAAACAGTCATTTGGGTGAAAAAGAATTTAACGTCTCAAGTGTCCGCATGAGCTAGCGATTAGTAGAAGATCAGCTACTGTACACACAGTTTAATCACGCAATCAATTTCGAGAGGAAAGATGAAACACCAGAACACACTATTCAGCCGCCATGGGCTGTATGCCAATGAAGAAAAGCAGCATGTCCATGCAATGATTTCTTCGAAGTTAATTAGTGAGGTTGATCGAGTCGTTCCTAAACGACAGCGATCAGCTTTTCTGGAGAGTTTGATTAGAAGAGAACTGGAAAGACTGGACCATTAACCTTGAATTGTTTCTGGACTATCCAGAAACAAGATACCCCTGACATCTCTGCGAGCAGCGAAACTTTTAGAGATGCAGGGGCCTTTCAGACAACCACCGTGGAGTGGTCATCCGGCAAGATGCGGTTTGGCACATCTGCTAACAAAGTTAGCAGAACAGTGCCTGCCATACAACTGCAATTCCAATGAATTTCAGCTTGCCCGACAAGCTCTACAGTGGCTGTTGCCCCTCCTAATAAACAGAGTTTTTATGGCTAATCCGCCTAAAGTTGATAATTCGCAGGTCTCACTACCCCCTGATTTGAATCGTGATGATTTGGATCTCACTGCGATAACTGGTGACCAGTTACCAGTATTGGAGCGAGGTATCCTGCCACCCGATCTGGAAGAGTTCTTGGAACTCAATGCCAAGTCAGTTGATTTGAATTATGAGGCCGCAGTCATTGAGTTTCTGGCTAATGCCAGTGTTGCAGTTGGTGGGAATAAATCGATCAGGATTCGCTCAGACTGGTCAGAAAAAGCAATTCTGTGGCTCGCCAGTATTGGAAATTCTGGCTCGGGGAAAACCCCACTGAATCATAAGTGCGGGGGTGACCTGCTCGAAGACTATCAGAAGAGATTGCATGACCAATATGAACTGCAGAAAGCTCAGTGGCAGGCCGAGGATTTAAAATCTCCCAAGCCAATTCGTCAGTACATGAAAACAAACAGTCTCACCATCGAACAGCTATGTGCAATTCATGAGGAAAATCCTGCTGGAATAGGATTGATCAGTGATGAGATTCTGGCGGTGTTGAATGGTTTGAATCAGTACAAGGGCAAAGGCAATGACCGTCAGAAAGTGTTGACTCTCTGGAATGGCCTAAGCTTTGACAATCCAACAGCGAAGTCTGATCGATATATTCCATCAGTCTTTGTTCCCATCTGTGGTGGAATTCAGGAGGGTTTACTAAAAAACATCATCAATGATGAGAATACCACCGATGGTTTGGCAGCAAGATTTTTGTTTAGTCATTTGGTCATATCTCCTAAACCAGCCTCAGGTGAGGAAATACAGGCGATTGATCAGCAACTGTTGAGTGCCAAAGGAAGACAGGTGATGGAATCGAGTTTCAAGCGTTTGATTGAAACTCGGGGTCAACTTCATCAAGTTCAAATGAAGCCCTCCGCCAAGAAGCGTTTGGCTGAGTTTGAATATCGTATCAAGTGTGTGGCACGCAGAGGGGATGAGCGAATCTATGCAGCCTACATGAAATTAAATACCTACCTTTATCGTATTGCATTGCTGATTCATTACATACTAGAGGATAGGCCAGATCAGGTTGAACTTGCTGAAAAAACTGCGCTGTATGCAGTGAAACTGATGTGGTTTTTTGAAGCAAATATGCTGCGTGCATATGGAACGGTTGGGCTTAGCTCCGAAGAATTCAGCGCCAGAAGAATTTTAAGCAAGCTGCGTGAACTAGGTGGGCGAGCAAAACCCAATGAAATCAAGCAACCAATCAAAAGAACCGTCCCCTTTAAACAGGCCCGCGTTCTGATCAATAAGCTGATTGAGCGCGGATTGATAAAGGAGGAGAAGGAAGGAAAAGAGACATTCCTAGAACTGGTGAACATGTGAATAGTTTGCTTCCAACCCAGCATTTGTGGGGCCTCACCTTGTTACCTTAAACACGAACAAGGTGAACAGGGTGAACAACCAAAACGAGTTTGTCCGCAAAGTTGTTCACTTGTGAACCACCTGTTCACCAATAGTGAATAGGTGCTAGCCCAGCAGTTGTGAGACGTTCAAGGATGTTGTTCACCTGTGAACTCTCTTTCGGTGAATATTGGAAATCTAGTTTTCAGATAATGTTAACAACTCAAAAATAGATTTGTCATGATAGAAAATGTACCCCAAAAATCACTGCTGACAGTGAAAGAATTTCAGGATCAGTCTCCTATCAACGTCAGGTGGGCAATTCAGAAACATGGTTGTCGACTTGAGGAAACAGGAGCAGTAATCCGGTACGGAAGAAAAATCCTAATTGATCCAGATGCATTTATGCGTTGGCTTATGAAACTCAATTGAAGTGCTTTTTGGTTCTAATGTTAGACTAAATCTAAAAAATTAACATAATCGAAATAATTGTAAATAAATCGATTATTATTTACCTACAGTCCACAGAGACTATGGGTTAGAATCAGGAGTCTGAGCTAATGGTAGTCTTATTTCAATAGACTACGACTCGAATTTTTGAAGGACTCCCCCAGAAGATTGGCAACATCTCTTAGCTCTGTGGGCCTCAGATGCGAATAACGTTTGGTCATGGACATACTCTTGTGGCCAAGCAACTCCTGCATTTGCAAGATTGGAATTCCAGCTATTGCCATTCGGGAAGCTGCAGTATGGCGAAGGTCGTGGAACCTAAAGTTTTCCAGCCCTGCTTTTTTGGAAATACGAGCAAATCGCTTTGAAACTTCGACATGACCCGAACTTTTTTCAGCTGGGAACACCCAATCGTCACCTCCAATTCTGCGGTCACAGAAACGCCTTTTCAGAATTTCTAAACCGTCGTGAGATAAGGGTACCGCCCGAGTTTCACTATTCTTGGTATCACGAAACGTCAGCATAGCTTCTTGGAGACTGACGTCACTCCACCTTAGTGAACAGAGTTCACCCTGCCTTGCGCCGGTCAACAAAGCCAAAACTACAATATCATATAGCACAGGGTCGATTTTACAGGCTTCAAGCAGCAGTTCCTGTTCTTGCGAATTCAGAAACCGTGTCCGCCCATTTTTCTCATGTAGACGACGTATTTTTCGACAGGGATTGTCATCAATCCAACCCCATCTCTCCAAGGCACACTGAAGCACTGAAGAGAGGGCTGAAATGTAGCGATTGCAGGTTGAAGGGCGGCGCTTTTTTTGTGCACCACCAACCTTCTTCGGAGGGGAGGGAGTATCTAAGAGGTGGTCTCTGGCTTGAACAATAAGTTTTGTGTTTAGTTCGGCGAGTGTGCAACTACCATAATTTGCTCTCCACCATTCCAAGGAAGCTTTATTAACTGAGCGGTGAAGCCAAGCACCGTAACCATCGGGTTTCTCTAATAAAAACCGCTCGATGGTCTCCCGAAGTGTATGGGTAAGGGCTGAGGATCTGCCAAGTTTTCCCGACTGTAGTTCAACTTCGAGATTCTTTGCCCAGCGTTCAGCTTCTCTCTTGGAAGAGAAAGTTTGTGTTTGCTCGGGGTATCCCTGCACACGGACACGAGCCGTGTAGGAGGACTGACCGTTTTTTCGTGGGCGTGAAATGATTTGCACTAAAAGACTCCATCATGGGTTAGCTCATCTGGTTTACAGAGCAACTCCTCATGATGGATGCTTAATCGGTAGGTGCTTCCGGCACTTTTTGGCACAAATTGGCACAAATCAGTAGAATGCTAGAGCTTAAATCTAGCGTAAGTTACTGATTTTGCTGGCGCGCCCATCAGGACTTGAACCTGAAACCTACTGATTAGAAGTCAGTTGCTCTATCCAGTTGAGCTATGGGCGCGTGAGAGGAGGAGGATTAGCTTTTTTCGAAGCGTTTTAGGTCTTGGAGCACCTGTCGTTCTTCTTCTACACTTAGGGCATCCAATTCTTCTGGGAGTGGTTGATCCTTGGCTTTCCATTGACTGGATTTACTCCAGACGAACCAGAAGCCTCCTGCCAGCCCAAGAGCTGGGAGGATCCAGATCAACAAGTTGAACCCTTCCGCTGGAGGAGTTCGTAAAATCCACTCGCCATAGCGGGCGACAAAGTAAGCCTCAATCTCTGTCTGACCCTGTCCCGCCATCAACATTTCACGAACCTTGTTACGCATCTGCACCGAAAAGCCTGCTTCAGAATCATTGACTGAGAGTCCTTGACAAGTTGGGCAACGAAGGTTGTCCGCAATCTTGTGAACCAGATTCTCATCAACAGCTTGAGCGTGCAGCGATAGGCAACTGGCCACCAGCAGTGGAAGCAGCAGCTTTGAGAAGCGCTTCATGTTGCGTGAATTTCTCGGTGGGGCAGATGCTGACGCAGGTATTCGCGAATCATCACCTGATTCGTCAGGTGTTTGCTCCCAGCTCCGGACAACCAACCAGCAAATTCAGAGCCTCGATGGTAACGTGCAAGAAAGCTCAGGTCTCGGTAGCGGGTCATCATCTCCTTGAATAGGTCACGGGGCACATTGGCCGTCAAGAGTTCGTAGTAGACACCATTGTGCATCCACTCGAAGTTTGCCAGGGGCAACGCGTTCCAGTACTCTTGATGGAACGCTTCCACCCGAACATAAGTCACATCACCACGTAGGGCACCGGCCCTGAGGCATAGGACAGATAAATCGGTGTAAGTTTCAGTTTTCATGCTGAGGGTTCTTCATCAGGAACGGGGTTACTAACCTGACGTACAATATCCGCTAGATGCTGCTGCAGTTCCTGTAGGCCACTGCCATTTAGGGAGGAGATCGTGTAGACGGTTTCTCCTTCCACTTCTAGTGATTCACGAATTTTTTCAGTTTCCTTCAGATCGTGGACACTGTCCAGCTTGGTCAACGCAATCGCCCGAGGTTTTTCCAGTAGGCTAGGTTCGAAGGACTCGAGCTCATGCAGTAAGGTCGCATACTCTTCCAGCGGTGGTTTCCCAGAAAAACCAGAGACATCCAGCATCAACAGCAGAATCGCGGTGCGTTCAATGTGACGCAGAAAGCGATCTCCTAGTCCCCGTCCTTCATGCGCTCCCTCGATTAGACCCGGAATGTCGGCAATCACGAAGGTTTCATACTCGTTATGCTTGACCACACCAAGTTGAGGAACAAGCGTGGTGAAAGGGTAATCTGCTACCTTCGGTCGCGCCTGGGAAAGCTTGCTGATTAGCGTGGACTTGCCAGCATTGGGGAAGCCAACCAGCCCGACATCAGCCATCAACTTCAGTTCGAGACGGATCCATAGTTCCTGTGATGGTTCACCCGGTTGGTGATGTTCAGGGGCCCGATTCGTTGATGTTTTGAAGCGCGCATTGCCCCGTCCTCCTCTTCCACCCTTGAGGAAGAGGTATTCTCTCTCTTCGAGAATCTCCAGCAGGACATATCCATTTTCCTCATCACAGACCACGGTTCCAGGCGGAACACGAATCAAGCAGTTCTTGCCATTACGTCCATGCTTGTTGCGTCCACCACCAAGCTGACCATTTTCTGCATGTTGGTGTTGTTGAAAGGAGAGGTCGAGGAGGGTGCTGCGGGCTCGATCTCCGACAAAGTAAATGCTTCCGCCCTCGCCGCCGTCCCCACCGTCAGGTCCACCAAATTCGACAAACTTTTCACGACGAAAGGAGGTGCATCCTGCTCCTCCTTTGCCGGAGCGGACATGGATCTTGACCGAATCAACAAATTTCATGGATGAGGTCGTGCCTCAGACGCGGAAGAAGTTGAGAAATTCATCTGGCAGCTCCATTCGAACACGCCGGTTGAGGTGATGAATGAAGGGATACATCGCCGCTTTGAGACAAGTGTGGTAGCTTTCTGGATCATCCTCCCTTCTCAGTTCACGGTAGGACTGGTTGGCTTGACGCATCAAAATCTTGGCATGAACGGGAACCATCTCCTGATTGCGTTCCAGTGCATTCAACAACTGGTCGTCAGGGAAGCCACAAAGCAGGTAGGTGAAGGAATTCTCAAAGCGGAAAACAAAGAATGGGGCATGCTCCGCAAAAGCGCTACGGGTAGCAGTCATGAAGCGCAGGAAGTAGTCCCGCATCTTCTCGTCTTTCCAGAAATCGAGTGTGATCGAGTTGAGTTGTGAGTGAGTCGTTGCGTTGAAAGAACGGAAGAATTGATAGTTCTTGTAGCGCAGCACCTCAGGCTTCTCCTCGATTTTTGACATCTGCCCCTGCAGTGCTTTCAGCGTGCCTCCAAGCTCGGAATCGCTTAGCGGCCGGGTGTCGATTTGCCCTTGTTCCGCTTCCTGAGCCTTGACCCAGTCGACGAGGAAACGCTCCTTTGCTTGTAGGTAGTGTTGAAAGGAGGGCTTCTGGGTAAGCGCAACGGTCTCTTGCTCTAGCTTGACTGCGTCCAGATCTGCTGGCAAAGCACGGAGCATCTGCTCAACTTCTTGCAGCATCGGTTCATCCGGGAAGGCCTTGGTCAGTTCCTGCAGGTTGCGAAGAGTGCGCCTAATCTTCAGACGGGTGCGATGAAGGAAGACCTCCGGATTGCAGGACTGCTTCTCAAAATCCTGAAAGGTCTCACATGGAATTTCGCTTTGGTTGGCACCTTTGAGCGTGAGCGCCTGGGTCAGGTTGTCAGGAACTTGGCGCAAGCTGTAAAGTTTTTCAACCAGTATGCCTTGGAGTAATTCCAACACACGGTTCAGTCGTCCGATTTGCAGAAAGCTGCTGCGCAGAGGGGAGAATCCCAACAAGGTCTTCTGCGCCAGTTGACGCATGTCGTTGTCTATGTCGAGGTAGAGCCCGGCAGTCACATCTTGCTGGCGGCCTGGGTAAATTGTGAGTTTGAGTTTGTCGTCGCTGATGCTCGCCATGTCGGATCTTGGGAGTGCAGTACAGGGAAGGCCAGAAACTGGGTGGCAATTGGTCGGATGATTGACCTGCAAAGGCAAGACCAGTCCTGGGCGCGTTAGACAATTCCTTTGCTATCTTTCGGCAGGTGGGTTAAACCGAAATAATTTTTATTTTTATTTAGAGTCTGCCATGTATCAGATGATTACGCACGATATTGAGGTCGCTGTCCAGTCCTTCTATCTGGATAATGAATCTGACCCTGAAAAACCACTCTTTCTGTTCGCCTATAGAGTGCGAATTGAAAACCAGGGATATGAGACCGTACAGTTGCTGAAGCGGCACTGGATCATCACTGATGGAGATGGCCATGTTCGCCATGTTGAAGGTGAGGGTGTGGTAGGTGAGCAGCCCGTCCTCAAGCCTAGAGAATCTTTTGAATACACAAGTGGTTGCCCCTTGCCGACTCCCGTGGGTACAATGCGTGGTAGCTACCAGATGCAGACTGCTAACCGTGCTCTGCTCCAGGTCGAAATTCCAGAATTTACGCTCGCTGTTCCCAGCGCCATCAACTAACCCTCTTTGTTGAGACACACCATGAAGTCATTGCTGCCCCTTGTTTCAATCTTGTTGGTAACCACGCTTTCGTATGCTGTTGACATTCGTGGGTACTTCACTCCTGTGGGACCCGTGCCTTCAGCAAACAGCGTCAAGAAGGTTCGCTTCGAAGAACTTCTCAATTTTGGCTGCGTCCACTGCAACCACTTACGAAAGGCTTCCTTGGAGCTGCGGGAAGAATATGCCGACCAAGTAGACTTTATTGACATTCCAATCAACTTCCGTGGGCAGGATGATTCTCCTCTACGCCTTTACTACGTCGCCGAAAGGCTGGGTAAGGGTAAGATAGTCAAGGAGGAACTCTTCCGCACTCGCTTTGAGTATGACGTGAATGTCTTTGATCCCGGGATCATTAACTATTTGGCCAAGAGCTTGGGGCTGGACCAAGAATACCAGGCAGAATCCCGCATGCCCTGGGTAGATGCCAAGCTCGCTGAAGCAGAGCGTAAAACGGAGCAGTATGGGTTGACAGGAACCCCAACGGTCGTGATTGAAGGTAGTATGAAGATGGACATTGGACGCTACGGTTCGGTCGAGAGGTTCGTGGCTGATGTGCCACAGACTTTCGCAGATTTGCTCGCCAAACCGTAAAGCAAGTAGCGCACGTCTTCCGGTTTTTGAACGACCGCTCCGGAAGACAGCGATTCGTCAGGAATCAGTCAAGCAGGTCGTAGGCTTGAACCGTCAGGAATTCACGGAATTCCGGATCAGTTGCCAACACGTCCATTGTCTTGGCTGCCTTGGCAAAACGCTCCTCACTGAAGCCCTCCGCACGCTCCACCCGAATTTTCTCTAATTCTTCCTCAGCAAACTGTCGGTACATATCAACTGTGATCTTACGACCGTCTGACAATTTCCCTTTCGGATGGCGAATCCACTGCCAGATCTGAGAACGTGAGATTTCTGCTGTAGCTGCGTCTTCCATCAGATTGAAGATGGCTACTGCTCCCATGCCGTTCAGCCAGGATTCAACGTACTGAATGCCCACGCTGATGTTGTTGCGCAAGCCGCCCTCGGTAATCTCTCCGGGAACCACAAAATTGATGAAATCATCCGGATTAGGAATCACATTTTCTCGAAGGTTGTCCTTTTGGTTCACACGGTTGGGTCCGAATTTTTCTGTGAAAACTTCGTTGCAGATGGGTACCAAGTCAGGGTGTGCAACCCAGGAACCATCGTAGCCATCATTCGCATCACGCTCCTTGTCCGCCCGTACTTTACCGATAGCAACCTTGTTAACTTCTGGATCCCGTCGGCTTGGGATGAAGGCAGCCATCCCACCGATAGCATGCGCTCCTCGCTTGTGACAGGCGCGGACAAGTGATTCTGTGTAGGCTCGCATGAAGGGTGCTTTCATAGTCACATTAACACGATCTGGCCAGAGGAAGTTTGGATCTGATCGGAATTTTTTGATGCAGCTGAACATGTAATCCCAGCGTCCAGCATTCATGCCTGCCATGTGATCTTTCAGCACATACAGCATCTCTTCGATTTCGAAGGGAGCGAGGATATGCTCAATTAGGATCGTGGCCTTGATGCTGCCAATTGGTTTACCCACATACTCTTGAGCCATCACGAAGACATCGTTCCAGAGCTTGGCTTCCTGATGATTTTCCAGCTTTGGCAGGTAGAGATAGATTCCAGAGTTGATCTTCTTGACTCGCTCGTGGTTGTGGAAAAAGTATAGACCGAAGTCAACCAAGGAACCTGATGCAATTTCACCATCGATCAGGATGTGCTTCTCATTGAGGTGCCAACCACGTGGACGTATGATTAGGGTGGAAACTTCGTTATTCAGTTTGTATTCTTTGCCAGCTGGATTTTTGAACTCTAAATTTCGGTCAATTGCGCGCTGCAGATTGATCTGTCCCTGGATCTGGTTGAACCAGTTAGGACTGTTGGCATCTTCCAAGTCAGCCATGAAGACTCGGGCTCCGGAGTTCATCGCGTTGATCATCATCTTGGCTTCGACAGGACCGGTGATCTCGCAACGTCGATCTTGCAAGTCGTCTGGCAGCGGAGCGACTCTCCAGTCTCCCTCACGAATGGATCGAGTCTCTTCCGAATAGCTGGGTTTGTGTCCATTGAAGAGCGCCTGCTGTACCTCTTCACGACGCTTCAGCAATTCCTGACGACATCCGTTGAATTGTCGATGGAGCTGTACAATAAATTTTTGGGCCTCTTCAGAGATGACTTCGGCAAAACCCTCGTGCATAGGGCCTTGGATCTGAATTCCATCAGGCATAATTCTCCAATGGGGTCAAGTTTCTTCAATTAGACAAGCGGCCAAACCAGCTAGCCACCTGTTGGTCAAAAACTTTAATATTCTACAAATGAATGAAATAGATTCCAGCCAAAGTTTGTTGCCGAAGAGTAAGAGTTGAGTTTTAGGCATCATTCTTTCAGAAGCCTTAACTTTAGGATGATTGACCATACCTTGGCTCAATCTCCGCATTGCCAGAATATTCCGGATTGAAAGCGCCTGCTGGGCAGGATAGTCTCAATTTGGAGCAATAAAAAAATACTGCGAGACGAGGATTGCATGAGACGCACGATCTTGGTATCGTTGCTCGTGGTCCTGTCTGCGCCGGTATTTGCTCAGGATGAGCTACATCTTCGGAGAACCAATTCCCTCATTCAGCAAGTGATACGCGGAGAACGAGGAGAGTATCCCCTTTCGGAGTACCGCCCACAGGAAGTGCAGCGCAGTGGAGAGATGGTCAATCAGTTGACCCAGGACCCTTTCGAGTACCGACGTAAATTCAATAAAAAATTTCGCCACAGACAACGCTATATCGGTTTCAGTGGCCCAATTGTCGGTGAAGAACGCAGCGCCCCCTACTATGGGGCGAGTCTGCAAAAACAGGTAAATCCAGCGCCTATAGCACGGATCAATCGCGATACCGCTCGAAAAATTCGTGAATCCAACCTAATGGTTCAACAACTCATTCGGGAACGGCAATGAGCCCAGTGCGGCAGTTCACTATGTTGTCGCTGTTGGCAAGTCTGGTTGCCTGTAGTGGATCGCCTCTACCGAGTCCACCCTATCGTCAGGAGGTTTCAGCTCCGGCTTGTCTGCAGGAAAAGACGTACGGCGAAATCATGCATTGTAATGATAACGTACAAGCTAACATCCAGAAAGAAGCAAACCAATCTCTCGGAAAGGTGGAGAGACAAAACGTGAAAAGGCTGCACCAGAACCGAACCAGTCAGTGGGGCTCGCCAAGCGCTCAGGAGGTTCGTGATCAAATGCAAATTGGTCACGCCTTTGAAATCGAAACTGATCGAGCTGCTCAGACTTTTACGGAGAACTGTGGTAGCTATCGAGTAGATCGGGGCTTGCTCGTCTGTATCCCTGCGCCACCCAACTGACATGCCTGCTCCCACCGATGGTCTGCAGCTGACCTTGGTGGACCTCCTCCCTGGAGCATTCCCCTTTGGTCCCTTACAAGCTCGACGTTTCCCCCCTTCTAGTTCAAGAATTGGCTCCCATCGAAGCCAATTTCAAGGACGGGGAATGGAATTTGACGAGGTTCGGCTCTATCAGGCAGGGGATGACGTCCGCTTGATCGACTGGCTGGTCACAGCACGAACTGGTCGACCCCACACTAAACTCTTCCGTGAGGAACGTGAGCAACCCAACTTTCTTTTATTGGACTGCTCCCCCTCAATGTTTTTTGCTACTCAAGGACAACTGAAGGTTCGGCTGGCTGCTTGTCTGGTGGCACAGCTTGCTTGGCGAGCTCTGAAAAATCAGGATCGGGTTGCGCTTTGGTTTGCTGGGGCAAGAACTTATTACGAGACAGCTCCTAAGGAACATCGTCAGGCGCTGCTACAGATGCTAGGTAAATTTGTGGAAGCATATCAACAGGAGCTACAGGGATTGCAGGAAGAGGGGTTTATTTCCGTTGATCCGTCACCACTATTAAAGCTGCTAGAACGGTTTAATCGTGTTCAGCGTCCAGGTCACGTAGTCTGGCTTTTCAGTGATTTCCAGCAATTTGGGGAAGATGAGTGGAAACTATGTCGACGGCTGGTTCGGCATTGTGAATTACGACCAGTTTGTCTTCTGGATCCCTTGGAGCAGCAAATGTCCTGGCGAGGGGAGATTCTCTTTCAGCAGGACACAATGCGCCTAACCCTCAATTGGGGCGAGTCAAGAAATAAGGAGTTTCAAAGACAGTTTAAAGCATGGCAACAGGGCCTACAGGAAAAATTTCACCAGTTGAATCGACCAATTTACTGGATGCAAACAACTGACGAGGGAGCTAACTTTCAGACGTCGATATCGTCCACTGCATCGTTGTAGCTCATTCTGCCCAGCAGCAGTCCGGCTCCTACCAGTGCGGTGGAGAGGATGCTTCCGTTGGTCACCACATAAGAAATCAAGATAAACCCGCCTAATACAGAGTAGCGCACGAAGCGATTACTTTTCAATTGAAAGATAAATTCTTCCATCCGGATCTCTATAAGCTAAGTATTGGGTTAGATTTTACGGAAGATGACTGAAGCGTTCGTCCCACCGAAGCCAAAAGCATTCGACATGACATGTGTTATCTGGCGTTCACGAGCCATGTTGGGGGTAATGTCCAAATCGCATTCCGGGTCCAAATTTTCGACGTTGATCGTGGGAGGTACGAGACCTTGTTCCATGGCTTTGATAGAGAAAACTGCCTCGATTGCTGCCGCAGCTCCCAGAAGATGCCCGGTCATGGATTTGGTGGAACTGATGGAAATATGCCTTGCAGTGTTTTCTCCAAGCGCCAGCTTGAGGGCTCGTAATTCGTTAAGATCTCCTGCCGGGGTCGAGGTGCCATGAGCGTTGACGTAGTCTATATCCTCCGAGTTCAACTTTGCATCCTTGAGGGCTAGTTGCATCGCTCGAGCCGGACCTTCCATGGAAGGCGCAGTGATGTGATGGGCATCCGAACTGACCCCATACCCGACGATTTCACAGTAGATTCGGGCTCCTCTGGCTTTAGCAAATTCATAATCTTCGAGAATCAGCATTGCTCCTCCCTCAGAGAGAACAAAGCCATCTCGATCTTGATCGTATGGACGACTTGCCCGTTCTGGGTCATCATTGCGTGTGCTGAGTGCTCTCATCGCCGCAAAACCCCCGACACCTAAAGGAGTCACAGCCGATTCGCTACCTCCTGCCAACATGATTTTCGCATCTCCACGTTCAATAATGCGTGCTGCAGTGCCAATCGCATGATTGGAGGAGGTACAGGCCGAAACTGAACAAGCGTTATAGTTACGAGCTTTGAAGACCATTGAAACCTGACCTGGAGCCAGGTTAACAAGAGTCATTGGGATGAAGAAGGGAGAAATCCGTTTTGGCCCTCCCTCCTCAACTAGCAGCGTATGTCTCTCAATATTACCCAATCCCCCGATTCCTACTCCCATTGATACACCAGTTTCTTCTTCCAACTCTTCAGTGATCTCCAAGTTAGCGTCTTGGAGAGCCTCCGCTGCAGCACCGACTGCATAGCGAATGAAGAGTTCCATCTTACGAGCTTCCTTTGGAGAGACGATGTCAGGCACTTGGTAGTTGCGTACTTCTCCAGCAATCTGAGTTCGGAATTCTGAGGCATCAAAATGTGTGATTGGGCCAATGCCTGACTTTCCAGAGTAACAGGCCCTCCAAGCTTTTGCCACGCTGTTTCCAAGTGGACTGACGCAACCAAGACCGGTCACAACGATTCGACGACGATCGCGCATGAGAGTGTGTTGGGAGAAGGGGATAGGAGATCAGCCAGTAGCGGATCGGATGAAGTCAACAGCTGACTGGACGGTGGTGATTTTTTCAGAGGCATCATCTGGGATGTCGATGCCGAATTCCTCTTCTAGCGCCATGACCAATTCAACTGTGTCCAGTGAGTCTGCGTCTAGATCATCAATGAAGTGGGATTCTAGCTTGATTTCGGGCTCATCTTTGCCAAGTTGCTCGCTGATGATCTTCGTGACTTTTGATACGATTTCATCCATATTGTGATCCTTTTCCAGTGTAAAACCAAAGATTAGGCGACCAGAGGCATTTCCTACTTGGGAGGTCCTTCTAGCCACGGAGAATTCCTGCAACTAGTGCGAGTTTGTTTCCTCAAATTCGGCTTAAATGTCAATTTTTTTGCTGAAGGCTTAGTATAGTCCACCATTCACATGTAGTGTGGTACCTGTAATGTAGGCCGCTTGATCAGATACCAAAAAATGTACCGCCCAAGCCACTTCCTGGGCACTTCCCATCCGCCCAAGAGGCACCTGACTGAGAATGGCTTCTTTTTGTTTTTCGTTCAACTCCTCCGTCATGTCTGTTTCAATGAATCCTGGGGAAATGGCATTGACAGTGATGTTACGTCCTCCAAGCTCCTTGGCTAATGACTTTGTAAAACCTATCAGTCCAGCCTTGGTTGTGCTGTAGTTTACCTGACCCGGATTACCTGTGGAGCCAACCACCGAGCCAATGTTGACGATGCGGCCAAAGCGTTGCTTGACCATGTGACGGATTAGACTTCGGGTGATGTAGTAGACACCATTCAAGTTGACTCCTAGTACCTGCTCCCACTCCTCTGGCTTCATTCGCATGAAGAGATTATCCCTAGTGATACCAGCATTGTTGACCAAAATATCGATTCCCCCCGTAAGTTTCAGAGCCTCCTCAGCTAGATTCTCAGCGGTTTCTCGATCCGCAACATCTCCCAGAAGGCTCCAGCCTTCCCCGCGGGCTTTCTTGATTTCTGTGAGAACAGCGGACCCACGTTCCAGATTTCGGTTGATGATGACGACACTTGCTCCAGCTCGGGCCAACTCTAGTGCGATTTCACGTCCAATTCCACGTCCAGCACCAGTTACCAGAACTCGCTTACCAGTCAAATCTTTCATTACCTTACCTTGAAATAGAGGATCAGAGTGATCACGAAAAGCCAGATGGAGCGCAAATGAAAATGCCAGACCACTCGGCTATTGACCTCTTGAGGGGTGAGTAACTTGTTATCTTCGGGAACAGAGCGCACTCCAATTTTTTCCAGCATCATCAACCAAACTGACCTCACTTTGGGAGCCTCAGCATGGTATGTCCAGAGTTGCTGCAAATGATGATGATAGGGAGATTTTAGAAAGAAGCGATAAGTTTCCGCAAATTCCCGACCCCGCAAATACAACATCACTCGAAAAAACCCTCGTTGAATGATTGTTGAGAGAGCAGAGAAAACAAACAATCCTCCTACAATTGGCAGGAACAGCTCAGCTTTCACAAAGATGAACATTGCTGAAACAACGCTTCCAAGCGCCAGGGCACCGAGGTCTCCCATATATATCTGGGCTGGAGGTGCGTTATACTTCAGAAAGGCAAAACCTGCACTAATTATGGCGGCAGCAAGTACGGCCAACTCTTTGATATCATGCGAAAGATGAGGAATTTTTAGCTTTGTGGCAAAGTCTAAATCTCCTCCAATATAGGCCACTGCTCCAACGAAGAGCGTACAGGTCATCAATGGTACGGTAGCCAGTGTATCCATCCCATCGGTCAAGTTGACCGCATTAGCGCCACCAACGATGACCAGTAGCATGAAGGGAATGAACAGATATTTCGGCAGATACGGATACCATTCGTCGATAGGCACAAAAGGCACAACGAGATGTCCATCAATATCGACATACAAGTAAAGCCCCAAGACAACTAACAGAGCCACTGCGAATTCAGCAGCCAACCTACCTTTGCCACTAATGCCATCAGCCTTGTCACTGTAGCTCTTGCGGGCTTCTTCCCCCCTCTCTACGCGCCGTTTGTGAAAGACCTTTGCCATATCATCCAGCGCTCCAATCAGCCCGAAGGAAAGCATGATCAGAAGCAGGGCAATGATGTACTGATTTAGGGTCGTCCATAGTAGGGAGGAAATCAGGATTCCTACGATCAACACCCCACCTCCCATAATGGGGGTTGCTCCGGTGTACGGTCCTATCTGTCTGCTAGCAACTGTGAAATCAGAAGTTATCCCATGACGCCGAAAAAGTTGTATCGTCATTGGCATCAGCCAAGTGATGATCAGATAAGCTGTCAAAAACGTCATTCCCCCACGGAAGAAGACGGACTTGAAGATCTGATAAGGCAGCAAGGAATAGAGCAGGCTAGCGAGCAAAAGAGGATCCTAGGGAGGATTTAGGGTATGGCTCAGATTGTCATCAGTTCTTTTTCCTTGGCAGTCATTAGCTCGCTCACTAGGTTGATGTGCTCATCCGTGAGCTTCTGGATATCTGCCTGGGCGCTCTTCTCTTGATCCTGAGAGATGAGCTTGTCTTTTTCCATCTTTTTCAAGGTGTCGTTACCTTCCCGACGCACGTTGCGTAAAGCTACTTTGACTTCTTCACCAATTTTCTTGGTCTGCTTGACTCGTTCCTTGCGCCGCTCTTCCGTAAACGGTGGTAACATTGCTCTGATTACATTGCCATCATTGGATAAGCTGAAACCGAGGTTGGCTGCTTGAAGCGTTCGCTCGATCTCCTTAATCATATTTTTTTCCCAAGGATTGATCATCAGCAGTTGGGGTTCCGGTGCGGAAACGGAGGCAACTTGTGTAATCGAAGTTGGGACGCCGTAGTAGTCAACTTTCTCATTCTCAAGCATAGCTGGTGTAACCCGGCCTGCATGAATATTGTTGAACTCCTGTCGCAAGTTGTTCAACGTACTATCCATTTTTCGGCGGACTGTCTTTTGAACTTCTTCGATCGTCTCAGCTTGCATGATGTGTTTCTCAGCTAATCAGGGTGCCAACAGGTTCACCACAAGCTGCCCTCAGGATGGAGTTGGGGGCATTAATGTCAAGAACCATGATTGGCAAATCATTGTCTTTACAGAAGGCAATCGCTGTTGAGTCCATAACCTTTAGATTGCGTTTCAAAACCTCAGCATAATTGAGCTGTTCGTAACGGATGGCATCGGCATGGAGCATTGGGTCTTTATCATAGACACCGTCGGTCTTGGTGGCCTTGATCACAATCTCCGCACTGATTTCAGAAGCCCTTAGTACCGCAGCTGTATCTGTCGTGAAGAACGGGTTCCCAGTTCCCGCTGCAAAGATGACCACTCGTGACTTCTCCAAGTGTCGGTCAGCCCGACGCTTGATGTAGGGCTCGGCTACAGCGCGTATATCGATGGCAGACATTACCCGGGTGGTGACTCCGCGTTGCTCTAGAACTTCTTGCAGGCAGATACTGTTGATCACGGTGGCCATCATTCCCATGTGATCACCAGCGACTCGGCCAATGTGTCCCTCAGCAGAGCGGGCACCTCGAAAAATGTTTCCACCCCCTACCACGACTCCTACCGCAACTCCCAGATCGTGAACCTTGGAGATGTTTTCAGCAATGGTTTTAACCGCTTCATAGTCGAAACCAAAGCCCTTGGTTCCTCCAAGAGTTTCCCCGCTGAGTTTGAGAAGAATCCGCTGATAGGAAGGTTGCAAACGTCCTCAGAAGTTGTATTTTGCGAAGCTGTCGAATCGAAGTTCCACTCCCAGTTCCTTAGCTTTGTCGTCTACCAACTGCTGAACAGTACGCTGGGGATCTTTGACGAAGGGTTGAGAACTGACACAGATTTCTTTTAAGAATTTCTGAATCCGACCGCTTACCATTTTCTCAATGATGTTATCTGGCTTACCAGATTCACGGGCTTGTGCAACGAAGACTTCCTTTTCCTTGTCCAGAACAGATTGATCCACTTGCTCAGGAAGAACAGCTTCTGCAGGGGTTGCGGCAATGTGCATTGCGATGTCTCTGGCCAAGGATGTCAATTGGTCTTTATCCGCAGTACCGTTGGCCGCGATAGGGACAAGTACTCCAATTTTTCCTGTCATGTGAATGTAGGAGCCGATCACACCTTCGTTTAGTTCGAATCGCTTCGCTTCTGCAAACTGGATGTTTTCCCCTAGCTCAGCGACACTTTGGGTCAGCAGGTCCTGAATAGTTCCGGATCCGTCAATCAAATTTTGACTTGGAACCTCTGAGTCTCCTTGAGTAGCCACTTGATTACAGATGGTTTGCAGTAGATTTTGAAAACGTTCGTTCTTAGCAACAAAGTCTGTTTCACAGGACAGCTTGACGAGGCTCGCAATTCTTGAGTCGTCACTGACAAACGCTGCGATGGCACCGTCATTGGTTTCTCTCGAAGATTTCTTGATCGCCTTGGCTTGTCCCCGCTTACGCAGAAAGTCTTTGGCAGCTTCAATATCTCCGTTGGTTTCAACGAGAGCTTTTTTGCAATCCATCATTGGCACACCAGTCAGTTCACGAAGTTCCTTGACGGCGGCGGCGGTGATCTCAGCCATGATTCTTTCTCTCCTTCGCTGATAGGTTTATTCAGGGGTAGCAGGTGTGTCAGTCACTTCTTTTTCTTCTATTGTAGGCTTACTTTCTGAAGGAGCAGGTGCAGCCCGGCTAATCTCAGCAGGGGTTCCACTGTCAGCAGTAGAAATACTCGCCCGACTTGCGCGTCCTTCTAAAATGCCAGTTGCAATAACGCTGGCAAAGAGTCGTATGGCTTTGGGGGAATCATCATTGCCTGGAATCGGGACAGTGACATCTTTTGGGTCACTGTTGGTGTCCGCGATTGCGATGATGGGAATTCCTAGTTTGTTAGCTTCCCGGATTGCTAGATGCTCTCTACGACAATCCACAACGAAGATTAGATCAGGGAGCCCACGCATGGTCTTCACACCACCCAAAGACTGGTCTAATTTCTCACGCTTACGTTGGATGCGTAGTGCTTCTTTTTTAATGATGCCTTCGTAAGTGTCGTTTTCTCCCGCCAACTCCTCAAATTCTTTCAATCGACTAATTGACTGTTTGACGGTAGAAAAGTTGGTCAGCATTCCACCGAGCCAGCGGAAATTGATATAATTTGCTCCACATCGGTTGGCTTCTTCTTGGATGATGTTTTGGATCTGGGGCTTGGTGCCAACAAAAAGAAAGTTGCGACCTTCTGAAGCCGTGGTTTTGGCATATTCGTAGGCCACTTTAAGTTGCTTGAGGCTTTGGCGCAGGTCGATGATGTGAATGCCACTCTTGACTCCATAGATGTAGGGAGCCATGTTGGGGTTCCAGCGCTTGGTCTGGTGTCCGAAGTGAACGCCGGCTTCTAGAAATTGCCGCATTGAAATTACAGCCATGATGTCTCCATGATTGATGATGGCTTGTTGTTCCGATACCTGCCTGAATCAGGTCAGGGAAAGAGGATCAAAATTTACCAAAATAGTTGGTGAAATGGAAAACAAAACCTTTATTTTTAAGGAAATTTAACCGTTTTTGCAAGTTCCTTTTCAGACATTTCTTCGGAGCTTTTGAGCGATTGATTTGGATTCTGATAAGATTCACCAAGACTTGGATAATTTAAACTGCGGACGTCATCAACCCAATCGTTCACCGCTGCCAAGGCAGTCCTTTGTAGTTGGGCGTACTGGCGAACAAAAGAGGGCATCCTACCGGTAGTCATTCCGAGCAAATCGTGCAGCACAAGCACTTGCACATCTACTCCTAGACCAGAACCGATTCCAATTGTCAACATGTCCACAGATTGAGTAATTAGCTTAGCGACCTCATCCACTATGCACTCTAGAACAATCGCAAAGCACCCAGCGTCTTGCAGACGTTGCGCTTCCTCTAGAAGTCGCTGCTGATCAGGCAATGTTTTACCGTCAATCTTATAGCCGCTTAAATGGACCGACTGGGGCTGGAAACCGATGTGTCCACATACAGGAACTCCCATCGGAGTCAGGTGTCGGATAGTAGTCAGGATCTCGGAAGTAGCTCCTTCCATCTTGAGAGCACCAGCCCCACTGCCTTTAAAGACCCGGATGGACTGCTCCACGTTGAGGGCTACATCCGCTTGCAGACTGCCAAAGGGCATGTCTACGAGCACCAGTTTGGTTGTTGCGCAACGTGTCACGATTCTAGCGTGGTAGATGATCTCTTCTAAGGTCACAGGTAGTGTTGAATCATGACCCTGGACCATTAATCCCAGTGTATCTCCGACGAGGATCATATCGACTGAAGATTCATCCAGTATGGTAGCGTGAAAAGCATCGTAGCCAGTGAGGCAGGTGAGCTTTTCCTGTCCCTTATGACGCAGCAGTTTTGGAATCAAGATTTGTTTCATTGTACTCCTGAATTAGCTTCTCCCGGATGGTTTCGGAATTCTCCGAATAGATTCCCGCCTTCCGGATCAACCTGCATGACCTCAATTCCAAGTTGGGTACCCTTGGGACGGGAACCCGGTAGCTGACAAACTAGACCCAGATCTTCCAACTCGATTTCGATCCGCTGATTCAACTCACGGCGGACACGTGCCGCAAACACTTGACCCAGATGTTGCCCTACGTAGCGCAATTTCCAGTAACGTTCAATTTCTCGTTCGGTTCGAGCATAGGAGCGATGGCGTAATTCAATTTCCGACGCCCAGCTCATCAACTGCTGCTCGCTGAAAAGTGCTTGTTGATGCTGCAGTGCGTGTCGGAGTTGCCATTGACAGAGGAGATCCACAAAGCGCCGAATTGGCGAGGTAACCTGCATATATACCGAACAGCCCAGCCCCGAGTGAGCACCTGGATTGACTGCCAGACGGGCCCCTTCAAGGTTAACATGATCCATCGTCAGTTTTTCACCTTCAGCCAGCTCCTGTGTGATCTCGTAGGGTGCCTGGGTACGAAAGATACCGGGTAGGCGAGCACGTTCTAGCTGCTCTCCAGCGAGGTGATTGACAAGAATCGCTAATTCTTGCACGAGACTGTTTGCTGGGCTTTTCCGGTCTCGTTCAAGCACACGAATATTTTCTGGGTCTGTAATGTCTAACTCAAACTCTTTGCGCTCTATGTCCAAAGCTCCATTTGCCAGCCGAAACTTGCGTTGAGCATCGCAACAGTTAAACAGCATTCCCCAGAAAGAATCCTGCTGCTCGACAAATGAGTCAACTTCCTCATAAGTTAAATTCTGTTGTACAACGATTTGCTCGTGCTCGATGCCATGAAGCAGGCAAGTGCCGTCGAGAAACAGTTGTAGATTGAAGCTCATTACTGTTTTGGGAGGGCCAGCTCGTAAAGAGAAGTAATCGTTAGCAAGGTTCTCCGGAAACATCGGGTAAGTATCCTCCACGGTGTAAACTGAGGAGGTTCGTTGTTCTGCCAGTGAAAACAGGGAGTCTTCCGGATCAATATGCTGGGTGAGATCGGCTATGTGAACACTGAGTTCGATGCTGCGTTCTGTCCAGCTTTTCACTGAGATTGCATCATCATAGTCCTTGGTTTTGGTAGCATCGACAGTGAAGACAGGGCGTTCTTCCGGTAAGCTTGAGAAATTGACCTGGGCTCGTTGTTGAAGCACTTCAGCTGCCCGCAGTGCTTCCGCTGGAAAATCCAAAGAGACCTGAGCTTTGCGCAGTTGTAGTTCCCCCCAACGAACTGGTTGCCCCGCTTTCTGGAGCAAGCGACGAAGTTGCTGTTCATCAGCTTGTTCGTGGCTAGCACCCAAGCCGATCCAGGGGGCTAATTCCTTCCAATATCCTGAATCTCTGCCGAAGAATAGTAGGGATTTCAACTGTTCAATCCAATCTTGTTGAACCAGAGTTTGTTCTTCAGTATTGGGCCATTTACCTAATTCCAACTCTTCAACCCACCTACGTATATTTGCTTCTCGTTGCTGGCGTGCCAGCTTACGCTCTCGTTTTTGATGAAGTTGTTGCTGCTCTTCATCGGTCAGTGGTGTGTAGATGTTCTGACGGTTGCGGCGAAACCAGTCTTCCGTATTCTGCAACGCCAGCAACAGAGCAATTTGATGAGCTATTCCTTCTGGTTCTTCAAGAAAATCTTGAGCTATCTCATCAAGAGTCAACTCAGTACCTGGTTCGACCAAGGCATGAATGGTAGGCAGATCAATTTGCACAATTAGGCCTTCAGCCTCCTCCAAGATGCGGGTGAGTTGCTGAAGGGCTCCACCCTCTGCGATTTGCTGGCTGGGTTGGGACCAAAGAACTCGGTTTGTTGGTAGAAATTGTTCGCGACCCAAAACAGGCTGCACTACCAGTCGATTCTTCTGAAGTGCTCGGATCCAACCAAATTCTAGTCGGCTGTCTCGGTGATAAGCGCAATAATGATGAATGAGATGATCGGGTTCCATGAAGAAGAATTTTTGGGATCAGGCGATATTGGGCCCATTGTCGGGCGAGTGGGGAGCGTTTTGCTTAAGAATGCAAATGGCACGTGTGTGCTCAGATGCAGGAACCATAACTTTGACGGTTTGACTTCCCAAGGGATGCACTAGAATACTGGCATTGTGTCGGTTAAGTAAGCTCACTGTGATGCCATGCTCTTCCAAGAGAGCTTTCACTAGGTATGCTTGGGGTAAAAAATTAGTTTCCAGAACCAATTGAAGGCCAGGGACCAAGTTTGGAAGTTCTTCCGTTTGTTGTTTGCGCTGCCGGTATGAATTAAGATCAACCACCTTGGGGCAAGGATGGGTGGGTGCAGTAAAGAAAGGTTTTTCCCAAGGTCTCCAAAGAGTTAATGCACCGGCAAGCGCCCCAACTACGACTAGTAAACTAAGAAAGTCTCGGAAAGGCATAAAGACCAAAAGCAGCAGAAAAGCTCCCCCAATGCTGCCCCAGAGCTTGGCAGGACTGTCGGGCCAATAGCGACTTGCCCTTATTAATTGAAGTTTCTTAGCAGTTGCATCGAAAAGCTTGACTCCAAATTTGGAGAAGTTAGTTGAATGCATGATTGGCTTTCATGGAATTAGAAAGTTTATACCATGCTTTACCAATCTACCAAGCACGAGAGTTTTTCGGAGAAGACCACCATATAATTGCCTGCTTTTAAATTGGTTTTGAACGATAAGAAAGTTTTTGAATGCTGGCATATGAATCATCGGATTTTCGCTGGGTTTCAGATTACTTGAAAAGTTCCATTGTTATTCACGGATTATTTCTGCCAAAATCAATATCTTCAGTGCAACCTGACTTTGGAGCCTTCATGAAATTCTCACTCCTTTTGATACCACTCTTCATCTCGATTCCTAGTTTTGCGATCTCTGAATCAGCCCCGAGTGAAGGACAGTTAGTGCTGCTGGGGGAAGAATTCAATACAATGCGGCAGATGCGCTATCGTCTCAAGGAACTGCTGGAACAACAGGAATTTGCAAACAAAATAAATCAAGCGGATGATATTTTTGCAGATTTTCAGCAACTTGAACAGTGGCTCGCTCAGTTGGATGAAAATCCAGAGTCCTTGTCAGAAGTAATGGAAATGCTGGAAGAGTTTGAACAACGCCTAGCCGAACTCTTGGAGCAGCAGCAGGCTATGGCAGAATTCCTTCCCACCCCTCCAGAGCAGTCCAATCAGCCAACCGAGGAAATGGAACTCTCATCGTTGATGGAACAAGTGCGCCAACTTCTCCAAGAAAACAAGCGAGCAGAAGCGCAAGAACTACTCAACCAGATGCTCTCAGCGTTTCAGCAGCAGCAGGAACAGCTCCAGCAGAGTACCTCTCAATACTATGATGAGAAATATTCTGAAATGATGGAACAGTTCAATCAACTACAGCAACAACTAGCTGAGGCCCTGCGTCAGGAGTCTAAGTTGAGGGAGCAACTGGAGGAGATGATGCGCCAGCAACAAAGTTCCCAGATGAGTCAAGGTCCTACCCCACAGGACCTACAGCAGCAACAGCAACAGATTTCTGAAATGATTGAGCAAATGCAGAAAATGCTGGAGAAAATGGCGAATGGTCAACTCTCAATGGACGAATTGGCCCAGATGCTTGCGAATGCACAACAATCTTCCGAAAAAGCCTCTCAAATACTGGGAGGTAATCAACCTGGGGACCAGCCTGGTCAGCAGCCAGGACAGGGGTCTGGACAGCAACTCGGTCAGCAACCTGGAAAAGGACAGGGGCCTGGTTTGGGTTCTGGAAGCGGACCCGGAATAGCGATGCCTCTCGTGCAACAGACCGAACAATATTTACAGCAGATGCAAGGAGGTATGCAGCAGATGCAAGGGCAGATGCAACAACTTTCGCGTTCTGGACAACGAATGGCGAACCGCTCTCAAGGTCAGCAGGAAGGACAGTATTGGAGTGAGAAAGGCATCAAGCCACTCAAGTTCGAATATGAATTTCAAGCTTCCCCAGAGTACCGCCAGGCCGTTCAATCAGCTAACCAACAGGAAGCATCACCCACCCCACGTCAGCAGGAATATCTTCGTGAATTGATCCGCTAGTCTGGCTTCTCCTCAATTTCTATGAGTCGTTCGCGAACAATTCCGTAGAATCTTGTCGGCTTTGTTGAACCATCGTAGCGCCAACCCATGTGGATTTGACATTCTGAGCAATACTGAACCGTCCAAGCATAGCCAGCAAACCAAGTGTCCTTCCATACTGAGGGGGAACCATCCCGTAGGTTCTGACACCAACTGAAAGTAAGAATCTCAAAGAGTAGTCCATCCGGATTTGCGAAGTAGTGATTGGGGCTGTCTCCCTGAATTACCAGCAGGCAACTCGCATCACTGACTAGAGTGTGGCAGTTAGCACAAACATAGCGCGAGGGGCTGGGCTTTTCTTGTTGCTTGTCTTCTGTTTTTTGAGTTTCTTCTGGCAGTAAGCCGGGTTGTACGAAGAGCATCTGAATTTGATTTACTTTGGGCGACCCTTCCAAAGTTGCTGTAGCAATGTCATTCTGCTAAAATCCATCTTGCTTTAACTAATTCTTGCTGGTGGATTGACGGAATTTGAACTCTGCTTTGCTACAATTTAAGTTTCTATCTACTCTGCAACGTGGAAGTGCACATCTCGTTGAGGAAACGGAATGACAATGCCTAACTCGTGGAACCGCTCATCGATCTGGAGCCGAATCTCCGTCTCGGAAATCATCCCAAAATCTAAAGTCGTATGGTACTATAGCCGAAACATTAGAGCGCTGTCCCCAAAATCTGCAAAATGTACAACTGGGGCTGGTACAGCGAGGACTTTTGGATGCTGTTCGGCCATCGCCAAAATCTCTTTGCGAATCAATTCGGGCTCGGTTCCATAGGCAACCCCGATATTGACGGTACGACGGACGCGTGGATCTTTATAGGACCAGTTTGTAACAGTCTGACCGATGAACTCTGAGTTTGGCATGATCAATGGTGCATTATCATAGGTCTGTAACAAGGTTGAGCGAACGTTGATTGTTTTAACAACTCCCCAGATCCCGTTGATTTCAGAATCGTTTCCTACCTGGATCGGTCGTTCGAACAGCAGAATCAGCCCACTGACAAAGTTACTGAAGATATTCTGTAGGCCAAAGCTCAAGCCGATACCCACTGCTCCAAAGGCAACTGCCAAAGAGGCACTGTTCACACCCAAAGCCGCCAAGCCGAATAGCAGCCCAATCTCCTAGATGGCATAGGCTCCAATAGTGGCTACAGACTCTTGAGTACCCTCTTCGATGTGACTGTGTGCCATCAGACGTTGCTTGAACAGGTAGCGCCAGAGGAGCACAAGCACTCGGGTGATCAGCAAAATCAAGAAGGCGTAGACGAAGCCGATCAGACTCAATTCCAGGCCACCTACTGTCAATTTGACAAATCGCTTCCCAAGTGTGCAGGAGTACTTCTTTCTCAGCACCCAGGCCAAAAAAAGACCTAGACCAATCAATCCTGCTCCGAATAACCAAGCGATTCTTCCAATCAGCCAATTGGTGGACTGTTGTCCTAGGGTTTGAACATCAACTTCCAGTATGTCGGTTTGGAGGGGTTGTGCATCCAAACGGGCATACCATTCTTGAAGGCATTTCCAGCAAAAGAAGCCCCAGAATAGGACTATCCCTGTCTTGCTCAGAGAAACTGACCAGTAGAGACTGAGGTAGAATAGCCAGCTAGCTCTAAAAGTAACCCACCTCCAACAATTAGTTTTGGGAGTAAACCCAGGACCAGTCTCAAGGTAGTCTGCCTGAGAGCAGGCCAGTGATCTTGAAGCTGCACCCAACGACGCAGTTGACGTCCCAAATCAACGCTCAAAACCAGCACTCCGATACCAAGTACTAATCTGTCAATAAGCAGCAGCACACTGTTGCTACCCAGCAACTGTTGCAATAACAAATAGCTCAAACCTAGACTACGAACTCGGCGGAGTAGGTGATGTGCCGCCGAACGAACTGGCACCAAATTATTATCATCGAATCGCTCTAGTGCTCGTAGGTACTAGAACACGAAAATCCATAGCAGCAGCATGTTGCGAAAGAGCGCCAGTAATGGATTGAGACTTGTCAGGATTATGCTCTGTTCACACGCCCACAATAGACTGCTTGCGCCGATTGGCATCAGCGACTGTAACAGTAGGTGTAAGGTCTAGTTTTGCTAGATGGGCAGATCAGTTTCTTTGAGCCAGTCTAGGAGGGTGTGCTTGGCTTTTCGCAAGAGGATCAGGCCAATCACGAATAGGAATGGGAAGGTAACCAGCAAAAACCGATAGCTTTTCCACAATCCTAGGATGCCCGATTGAATTTCTGCAGGTTGGCTCCAGCGACCCATAAGTCGCAGGAATCGTTCTAATTCAGTAGCGATTTCAGTTGGCCCAAGCTTGGTCAGTGAAATCTCCTGCTTTTCAAAGAGCATTTCTTGACGGCGTTCCTCCAGGCGCCTCTAAAGTTGTTCCAGTAATTCTTTGTTCTCATCTCGAGCCGCTTGTAGACGAGTAATCTCCTCTTTTTTGATCGTAAGTAGTTGATCGAGATTTTTTCGGTTGCTTTGTTGCGTCAGACTAATCTCGTCGACGAGTATCAGTAGCGAGTTATGAAGACTGGCCTGAGGCCGGCTTTTCAACTCGTTAACCTGTCGTTGATGGACTTCTTGGCGAACTTGTGCAGGAAGTTGGCGTTCTTCCAGGGGTTGTATGGACTGGGCCCCCTGAGAGACGGCTTTTCCAAGCTCTTGAAGAGTCTGCTATTGTCGAGCGATTCCCCGGGTCAACTCATCAATTGTCGTACTACTAATCAACAAAAGGTTATGTAGTGTAGAGGCCTGCAATCGATGAAGACTGAGTTGCTGAGCCAGTCGTTGAGTGTCCATCTGCAATTGACTGAGTTCAACCTTCAGCCGATTGGCGATGCCATCCTCCGGCATTTGAGTCTGCTGGAAAGACTCCTGAAGCCTTGATTGATGCTGTAGACTCCCGTCCGTTTCAGAGGTTTTTTGTGCTCTGATGAGTGATGGGGCTATTGATAGAAAAACGATCAATAATCAAAGACATACCCAAGCAATGGGAAATGCCGACTGGCCAGTCGTTCGAATAGTCATTTGTGATTTTGAGGATTTGAATTCAATCTTGGTGAGCCAGACCCGAGATTGTATGGGCTAGGAAAGTAGTTTGAGATTGAGACAGAAGTAAGAAAATTACAACCAATTTTGCATTCTATGAAAACTTCCTGGGCTGGAGGATGGACTTTTGCAGCAACTGTGGGTATGAAACTGGGTGTTCTACCTTTTATCTATTTTCGATTCCGGAGAATTCATGCTGAACCCGACACAAAAAGACATTCAGGATTTGCAGAAAGAGTTTGAAGACGATGCTCGGGAAAGAGCAAAGGAAATTTCTCAAAGTGAGCAACTCGATACTGAACTGATGAAAAAGAGAGAAGCTGGTGAGATTGGTGTCAGCCACGGGACCGACAATTATGTCAGCTTCCTGATGATTGGCCTTGCTCTATTTGTATCTTTAATACTGTTACTGGCGACCTTTGGTACTCCTCACGTCTGGCTTTGATAGATTGAGCGAGCTAGAAATGATTGGTCGACAGACGCTGCTCGTATTTCTCATCGTCCTTTTGTTGTCATCTTGCCATAGTGGGCGATTCTACGACTGGTGCGTTAAGCGTGATTTTCCAAGAGTTTGTGAAAAGTATTTCTGAGTATTTTGAATGCGTATTGGGATCCTCTGCGCAATTCCTGAAGAGTTGCGACATTTCTCTCCAAGTTCACTGCCTATGGCTCGATTAGGAGGGAGAGATTATTTTCAAGGGAAGCATGGTTCACATGAATTGACTTTGGTTGAATCTGGTATTGGTAAGGTCAACTCTGCCGTGGCCTCGACCATGCTAATCCATCACTTCAGTTGTGAACTACTGATCTTTTCTGGGGTTGCTGGGGGTTTGGACCCAAGTCTACAGATTGGGGATCTGGTGATTGCGGAGGAATTGTTGCAACACGACTACGGGACCATCATTGACCAAGAGTTGATTGCACATCGAGCTGGTACTCTGCCAATAGGACTTCCAAAGGAAAATCCACCTTTCAGACTGGACAAGGAACTGAAGGTCAAGATCCAGCAAGCTCATCCTGATGCCTACTTTGGCAGGATTCTCTCTGGAGATACTTTTCTCAATTGTAAAGAAACCCGCCAACAACTCTTCGAAAAATTTCAAGCGCAGGCGATAGAAATGGAAGGCGCTGCTATTGCGCAGGTTGCCGAACAATTCGGTGTTCGATGTATGATCGTCCGAAGTTTGAGTGATCTTTCTGGAGAAGAAAGTATGGAAGACTTCCCCACCTTCCTGAAAGAGGCCGCTGCTAGGAGTTACCGTGTCGTGAACGCCATCCTTGAAGTACTGTAAGCGCTCTCTCCCAAGTTACACATCAAGAGATTTAATCATGTCCTTACCGAATCATCTTGATTCGATTACTAGTTTTCTGGCAATGGAGATCTTTGGGCGCGCCCAGGAACTGGAAAAACAAGGGCATAGCATTCTTCATCTAGAATTTGGAGAGCCAGACGTTTCACCGCCTCCAGTGGTTGGTCAGCGACTCCAACAGGTTGCTAATCAACATTTTAGTTACACCAACACCTGCGGTATCGCGGAGTTGCGTGAGGCGGTTGCGCTGCGGCACACTCAGCTTTACCAAACCCCAGTACGACCAGAGCAGGTATTGATCTCGAATGGGACCTCCCCACTACTGTTCCTTGCTCTCCGTCTGATTGCTCCACCTGGTAGTGACATCTTGCTCACCGATCCGGGTTACGCTTGTTATGACAACCTGATCTTGATGGCAGGGCTAAACCCAGTGAGAGTACCCTTGCATCTTGAAGATGGATTCCAGCTGAAGTCAGAGGTGGTCCAGCAGTGCCTCACGAAAAATACAAGGGCGATTTTACTGAACTCCCCTATGAATCCAACGGGAACAGTCTTAGATAAAGCTTCCATGCATGCTATTGCAGAGCTTGGCTTGCCGGTTATCTCAGATGAAATCTACCTAGATCTAAGTTACGACGCAGCACCACTTTCATATTTGCGATTCTCAGAGAATGCTTTGATCCTTCATGGTCTTTCAAAATCCTATGGGATGACAGGCTGGCGGATGGGGTATTTGATTCTACCAGATGAATGGATGCCGATAGCAATCCGGATGCACCAAAATTTGATGATTTCAGCGAACACCTTGATGCAAGAGGTGGCACTGGCAGTGCTGCAGGATGATGGTGGAGCACTAGAGAGAAATCAGCAGGAGTTTCGGCAGCGTCGAGATATGTTTCTACAGACACTCCGCAGCTACGGGCTGGACCCAGGCTATGACCCAAGTGGAGCATTTTATGTTTTCTTCCGCTATCGAAAGGCAATGCGGTCGCTAGAGATGGCAATGCAGATTCTGGAAAAAACTGGAGTTGCTTTAACACCCGGAAGTGATTTTGGTCCTGCGGGTGAGGGTTTTTTACGCTTTAGCTATGCCAATGACCCAAGCGTGCTGGTAGAAGCTGTGAAACGTCTGGCTCAGAGTAGGTTGCTTAGCGAATAGTCTTCAAGATAAGGTGAAAAGTACATGAACTAACCGTACTAAGTATCTGGATTCTTTGAATGCGTGAAATCAATCAGGGAGGAGTTTTCCAGGGTTGAAAAGATTCAATGGATCCAGAGCCTGCTTGATTTTTCGCATCATTTCCATAGATTCTCCGTGTTCAGCGCGCATGTAGTGAATTTCACCTATTCCGACGCCCCATGCTTACCGGTGCAGGTTCCCCCCATCTTCAAAGCCCGCTCAATCAAACGATCATTCAACCGCTGAAACTGCTTCAAATCTTCTGCCTTGTTGGTTTGATGTGTCGATGTCGGCCCCGAGTTTGGAGTATGCACTGCGCCACTCAGGAAATAAACACACAAATATCGGTAGGCCCACCCTCACAACCTAGCTTGAGAGCCATCGCAGCATAGCAGGCATCATGTCGCGCATCCTAAGGTTTCTTTTGCTCTTCTTCATCGGTGTCCCAACGGAAGCTTCCCCCGCCATTTTGACCATTCAGATCTCTGCCCAATTGCGACTGTTCTTCCACACAGCGTTGCTTTCCATTGAATTCAAAGAAAAGAGTGGGTTTTTTGGGAGAGTCTAGGTTGGAATACTGATTCAGTGCATCCATTTGAACCTCATCCAGTAACTCTGAACGTGCTTCCAGAAGCACGGCTTGCATCACAGAGATAACCATGTTGACTACTCCAGCGAGAGTTCCAAAAGAGCATACAGCGGCAGAGATTGATTTAACTGGCTTGCATCGCTTGCTTTAGAGAGGCGATCCCCCAGTAGTGCATTTAGTTCCGATAAACACTGCTAAAAGTCTCTGTCTTGCGGCTTTTGTTGTGGGAGATTCTCCAGAATGGGTTTACTGTAGAAAGCTAGATTGTCAGTTCATTTACTTTTTTCAGTGGCCATACCAATTCTTCGTAGTTCCCGTCTCGCCATGCCCTTAATCGTAGGTACTCACGGAAAACATCAGGTTTGTAAATCGACTTCCCCAGCAGCATCCGCACGCATTCCTGAATGCCTTCGATAATGGAAGGATGGGGGTGTATCAATTCTGCTAATTCACCAATCCCTTTTTGCATGGAGATCAGTAGGGCTACAGCCTGAATAGCACTGGAAGCATGCTCCCCAATAGCACGCATCCCAAGAATTCGCATCTCCTCGTCATCTGTTACCACAATCTTGAAAAAGCCTTCGCTGTGGCGCATTGCGATAGCGCGTGGAATGCAGCGGTAATCGAAAGAAGCTACTCGAAAGGGGGCCCCTGCTTTACGAGCCTGTGCTTCATTCATTCCCACTCCAGCAACCTCTGGAGCGAGGAACATAATGGTAGAGATGTTTTCGTAGATCAAAGGTCGGCTGGGTTGACCAAAGATTTTTTCCACGGCATGTCTGCCTTCGAGTTCTCCTACGTTAACAAGGGCGATATCCGCAGTCATGTCACCTACAGCGAAGATGTTAGACAGGTTGGTGGATGTGTCATCATCGTCAATGCAGCCTGCTCGATCCAGTCTCACTCCCAATTCACGGGCTCCGGTGTTTTCAATGTTGGGTACCCGACCAATAGAGATCAGTGCTCGTTCAACTTGATGGGTTTCTTCACCTTGCGGAGTCCCGATAACGTATTCAACTTCTCCATTAACAATCTTCATAGAGAGTAGAGAGGATTGTCGATGGATCGTCACTCCACTTTGCTCAAGATTACGCTCTATAATTTTGGTCAGATCCTCGTCTTCAAAGGGAAGAATACGTACATCTCGTGCTATCAAGCGGACATCCGTGTTCCCAAAATTCGAGAAAATACTGGCAAACTCACAGCCGATCACCCCAGCCCCAACAATGATCAGACTCTTCGGGAAGGAACGAAGACCACTCATGCCGTCACTGGTCATGATTATGCGCTCGTCTACATCGACATTGGGTAGCATCCGAGGACGGCTACCGGTAGCAATGATGGTGTAGTCTGCTTGTACTTCGTAGGGTTCAAACTCACCTCGCATTTCGATCTTATTTGGTGTGAGTAAACGACCACTTCCCTTGACGAAACAGAAGTTTTCTCCATCACGATGAACAATTTGTCGCAAGTGCTCTTCCAACTGAGCAGAACGTTCGTAGACAGCATTATCAACCTCTTCCAAGATACTGCCAAAGGGGATCTGGGGCATTTTCATTCCATAGTTGTCCAACTTATGATGCATGGAGGCAATTTCCTTTGAGAGTTCCCAGAACGTCTTGGAAGAAAGCGCTCCGTTGTAAACACCTGCTCCTCCCAATCGGCTTCTCTCCACGAGAATGACTTTCTTGCCAAAATCAACTGCACGCATTGCAGCAGCATAGCCCGAAGGTCCTCCTCCTAGAACGCACAAGTCGTAATTTTCCATTCCTTTCTCCTTTGCCGATATCGATCAATCTGTGTTGACTTTACGAAGTGAATTAATCCAGTTCCTGTGCAGTGCGTAGCAGGTCTGTATAGTGTTCTGCTCGACGGATCAGTTGAGCTTGTCCATCTTGCACCAAAACTTCTGCTGGCCGTGGCCGAGAATTATATTGGGAACTCATGGAGAAACCGTAGGCTCCAGCATCAGCAATCACAAGGCAGTCTCCCACTACGGTTTTTGGCAGGTCACGTTGGATATTGCCTTGATCTACACTGAAAAAATCACCAGTTTCGCAGACATTTCCCACCACAGCCACTGTCTCGAGTTCATCCTCCATTCGGGAGGCATTCCAGATCCTGTGATATGAACCATACATTGTTGGACGCACCAAGTGATGAAAACCTGAATCAGTACCAACGAATTGATATTCGGGGGTTTGTTTACGGTTAGTGACGCTCAGCAGCAGAAATCCAGCTGGTCCGACAAGATAACGCCCAGGCTCTAGTTTCATTGAGAGAGGGCGGCCATATTCCTTGCAGAATTTTTCAAATCTCTCCGTCATCTGTTGACCCAGTGCATTTACATCCATTTCTTGTTGTTCAGGACGATAAGGAATGCCAAAGCCTCCCCCAAAATCGATGAATTCCAGTTTGGTGAAGCGTTCCGCGAGCGCAAGAATCATCTCCATCGCCTCTAGCATTGGTTCTGGCGCAAAAATGCCAGTACCAATGTGGGACTGAATCCCAATGATGCATAGGTTATAGCGTTGAGCCAGTTCTTGAACCTGCTCCAGTTGATTGTAGTAGATACCAAACTTGGAGCGTGGTCCTCCTGTGATACAGTGAGCATGATGCCCAGCACCGACTCCCGGATTAACTCGTAATGAGATGTTTTTTCCAGAATAGCGCTTTCCAAAGTGTTCTAGCGTTAGTAAAGAGCCAATGTTGAGTGGAACCTCATTTGCTACACAGAAATCCAATTCTTCAGGAGTCGTATTGTTGCCTGTGAACAAAATTTGTTCCGGTCTGTAACCGCAGTCGAGTGCCAGTTGCACTTCAAAGGGAGAGACAGCATCAATCCAAGCCCCTTCTTCCCTCAAAATCTTGAGGATTGAAGGATTGGAGTTGGCCTTCATTGCGAAGTGTAACTGCAGTCTTTGCTTTTGATGTAACGCCTCAAAGCAGTTCAGCAGACGGCAACACTGACTCCGAAGGGAGTCTTCTTCATAGACATAGAGAGGAGAGCCAAAGTTGATACGAAGGGCTTCTGCACTCAGTCCACCGAGGTAAAGTTGGTTGTTCTGAATCTCCATGTTTTCTAAGAGGCATGAGGTGATCAGGATTTTTGATACAAAGCCGGAGGGCTTACACTGATTTTGAGAAGAACTCCAGCATCTTGTCGATAGTAGATCTGGAATGAAAAATTTCTATGTTGATAGAAATCGAAACTCAGGGCAACTTCAAGTCGACCCAGACTAGGCGGTGATCAGAGCTTGGTTTGAGCCAGGCTGCCTCAGTTTCATCGGGTCTGGGCCAGAAAGCTCCGCTACGCAGAATCTCCAGTTCTCGAGTCGGGAGTACATAATCAACTCGTAACCCCCAAGCAGCGGTGTCTACAGCAGGATCTCCCTGTGCGGAGGATTTTGGGGTTTCTGGAATTTCCCGCTTTGCTACGAGGAACTTGTTTATCTAGCCAGACGGCAGGATGAATGCGTTTATGCTCCAATAATTGGCTAATCGCTTGATTGTAACTATCACCATCAAAGGGATCTGCGTTCAGATCGCCGAGAACAACAAACAGATCTTCAGAATGCAGGCCACCAGACTTACCTGCATCATCAATCAGATAATTAGCACGCTCTCCACCACTTAGGTAGTCACTCCAGAGACGAATCTCGTCATGATTTCGCCGACCATTACGGTTTTCTGGCCCATCAAAAACTGGTGGTGTTGGGTGTGAAAGTAGTAGATGCAATTGATGCTCATGAACCCAAACAGGGACATCCACATGGTTCTTGGAAGAGAGTCGCAGAATGGCCAATTCATCTTTAGAATACCAGTCCCCTTGTCCCAGTCGGTCAGGGTGATCCGGTAACAAAGCGCCGGGAAGATCACGCCAGAGAAATTTCTGGAAAGTCCGAATACTCTCTCTAACTCGTATTGGGAGAGAAGAACAAAAGCGTACTGGCCTGGAAAGTGCCCAAATCCAAATGCATCCCCTGGACAATCTAGCCTCCCATCACGATCTAGGTCAAAACCACTGGGTATCCCTGTGTTGGAAGGAGCGACATAGACATGAGAATAGGAAATGGGCTCCAACTCATGTTGTGAACGCTGAAGATAGTTGCTTTGCAACAAGTTCACGGATTCGCCAGACTCATCAAAGTCAAACTCGTTGAGCAGTACAATAATGGGGCGAACTTTCTGGAGAATCGCTGCAATATTTTGTAGTTGGAGATCTGATTTGGAGTGTAACCGTTGCTTCAAACCGTAGGGTTGCTGAGCACTTAAAGCAACATTGAAGGTGGCAATTCGTAGAGTCTTTTCGGAATTGTTGCCAAAATCAAAGCGCGAAGGCACCTGTAGTCCAATCTGGAAAAAACCCTGCAAGCCATGGCAGGTAATCATTAGTAGACAACCAAGGGGGCTGGCCCACCTCATGCTTCATCCTCACCTTTTTAGTGCTTGACGGATTGCCATTGTTGTAGCTGGGTTTGACGAAAAGCTGAGAAGTTACCGGCTAAAATGGCAGCTCGAGAATCACGCATCAATTGCAGATAGAAGTGTAAATTGTGCAGAGTGTTTAAGCGCATGGCGAGAATTTCATTGCACTTGTAAAGATGGCGCAAGTAAGCTCGGCTGTAATGCTGGCAAGTATTGCAGTTACAATTTGGATCTAGCGGGCGTTCATCCTCACGATACTTAGCTTGCTTAATGGTGACCTTGCCTTCGGAAGTAAAGAGGTTGCCGTTTCTGGCATTTCGAGTAGGCATCACACAGTCAAACATGTCTATCCCAGCTTCAATTCCCGCCAAGAGGTCCTCTGGTTCTCCAACCCCCATCAGGTAACGAGGATTTACTGAAGGCATCTCATGAGCAACGTGGTCTAGTACGTAGTACATTTCTTCTTTGGATTCTCCGACACTAAGACCACCCAATGCATAACCGTCAAAGCCAATCTCAGTCATCTGTTCTAGGCTTTGACGACGCAGATCCAGTTCACCACCTCCCTGGACGATGCCAAAGAGTGCATGGTCAGTTTTTCGCGCTTCTTTGCAGCGCCTCGCCCAGCGAGTTGTGAGTTCTAATGACTCCTGCAATTTTTCACGACTAGCGGGCAGTTCGGGACATTCGTCAAAAACCATCATAATGTCAGAGCCAAGGTTTTCTTGAATTCCAATCGAAATCTCTGGAGTCAACCAGAAAGAGCTTCCGTCCAAATGACTTTGGAAGTGGACTCCCTCTTCACTCCGCTTGTGTAGTTTGGCAAGGGAGAAGACTTGATAGCCTCCACTATCTGTTAGAATCGGGCGATCCCAGTTCATAAAGTGATGTAGACTACCAAGCTTTGCAATCAAAGTATCACTGGGCCGTAAATGCAAATGATAGGTATTCCCAAGAATAATTTCTGCTCCAATATCCTTCAACTCTTCGGGAGTCATGGCCTTGACGGTACCAAGCGTTCCCACGGGCATAAAGATCGGGGTATGTATCAGACCTCTGGAGGTTTCTATCTTTCCAGCGCGTGCTTTGTCGTCATGTGCCTGAAGGGCAAATGTAATCATGCTCTGTTCCCTAAATTTTGGGGAAAATGCTTGTTGTTTTGGGTCAATCTGTTCATTTTAGAATACACTTTACTTTCAAAGACCTCCGTCTCCTGACTTCCGTCCAACCTGCTTACTTTTCTAAATGGAATCTGAAAACGCCTCTCCTCTGCTAGACTTTGTCGTCAACTATTTCACATTCTACTACGTCAGTCTGCTGCTTTTTTTGATTGCGGGTGTACTGGTGCTATGGCGTACTTTCCGGCGTCGAAAGAAAAACCCCAAAAATCGGCTGAAAAACCACTTAAGTTTTCGTTATTTGAACGATCGCTTCGACTCTGACGTAGATTCCCTGCAACGAGAACTTCAGAAGCATCCATTTTTACCCAAGGCAGCGCTAAAATTACTTCGTAAGGCACAGAAGAAAGAAGGCAAGAGTGAGGAACAAGATGCGAAGTCAGATTCCCAAACCACCTTGGAAAAAATCAAGGAGCAACTGGACAGCGGACTGAGTACTGAGGAAGTAATCGGCAAACACTCCAACCGAGTTTATGTTTTATCCTTCACCGGCAATATAATGGCTAGTGCCGTTGAGCAACTGCGTGAAGAAATATCATTTCTACTACAGATTGCACTTCCTTCCGACGAAATTGTAGTTCGATTGACTAGCCCTGGCGGGGCTGTTGCCCAATATGGCTATGCTAGTTCCCAATTATTGCGATTGCGCCAAGCTGGCTTAAATTGCACAGTCTGCGTAGACACTGTTGCGGCTAGTGGTGGCTATATGATGGCAGCCGCAGCTCAAAAAATCATTGCAGCTCCTTTCGCTTTTCTGGGTTCGATTGGCGTTGTAGCGAGTGTGCCAAATTTTCATCGTGTCCTTCAGCGTAATGAAATTGACTACTACCTCTTTACCGCAGGTGAGTACAAGCGCACAGTGACCCCTTTTGCTGAAGTGACAGAGGAAGCACGTGAAAAATTCCAAGCGGACCTGTCTGCAATTCATCAGGCCTTCAAGGACCACGTCACACAATACCGAGAAGGCTTGGATATTGAGCAAGTGGCTACAGGTGAATATTGGTTGGCATCAAAAGCCTTGGAGCTGAAATTAGTGGACGAACTGTCGACGAGTGATGATTATCTGCACAGTAAGATGGAAGAAAGCTTTGATGTGATTGAGATTTGTACTGTCGAAGAGCGTAAACCACTAGAGCGATTGCTACAGCAGGGTACTCAACTCTTTCAACGTGTTCTACAGTCTCGCCTGCCTCTCCCAGATTCCCAACCACTGGATGTTCGTGAATACTACCGCTGAGTTTGTCAAGCTGAGTTTGTCAATGCGTCACGTCGTTTATAATTGGAAGGTGGAGTTTGCAAGTCCACTATTGCCAGCAATCTTGCAGCAATTGCTACCCAGGGGAAGAAGTGAGTTTTGCTTGTTGATCTGTATACACATGGCAATTCTACACACTACCTGTTGAGTCGAGCTGGAAAAGAATTTTTTTCCTAATGGTTTTGATTGCTTCAATGATTAGTTGCACTTCACAATTAGAACAGGTAGACCCAGGGCTTGTATTCATCCCTCTCCATTTACAAGGCCCGATGTTTTGCGCTCCTATCCAGAGTTGGAGGAATTACAAGCGAAGCCGGAGATGTACTACAAGATGTTCAAATTGAGAGAACTCTTGTTGTGGTTATCGGAGTACGATGAAATTTTTCTGAATACCCCACCAGCTTGGGATTTCTACACTAGATCTGCTTTGATTGCATCTGAGCGTTGTTTGATTCCTTTCGATTGTGATGCTTTCTCGCGTCAGGTGCTGTACACCCTGTTGCAACAAGTCTGCGAAATCAGCTTGGATCACAATCAGCAGCTAGAGGTGGATGGGATTGCGGCTAACCAGTTTCAGCCACGAGTCCGATTACCACCCCAACTGCTTGAGGAAATGCTGGCCGAAAAACTGCCTGCTCTAGAAACAAAACTCTCGTCGTCCATCAAGATTCGTGAGTCCCATCAGCACTGCAAGCCACTGGTCTTTATGAACTCACAGCACAAGATGACACGGGAGTTTCGGAACCTGCATTATGAACTGCAATCTAATTGAAAGAAGTCTAGTCTTGCAATTCATTCACTCAAACTGACTACCAAGAGAATATGGCGTTCAAGATTCCGCTTCGCTGGCTTCGTGATTTTGTTGCTTACACCGCAACACCGGATCAATTGACGGAAACCCTGACGATTGCTGGCCTTGAAGTTGATGGTACAGACGTGATCGGGGAATTCTGGAATCCTGAAACTCTGGTGGTTGCAGAGATTCAGAAAGTGAAACCACATCCTGATGCGGATTCTCTTTGTCTAGCAACAGTCAATTACGGAAAAGATCAATCCTTGGTGGTGGTGACCGGTGCTCCCAATATTTTTGCAATGATTGGCAGTGTTCTAACTCCCTACCCAAAGATCCCACTAGCTTTGGTTGGAGCTCAAGTAATTGACGCTTACAGTGAAGAATACAAGCTCAAAAAGCTCAAACCTTCGAAAATTCGAGGAATTCCCTCCGAAGGGATGGCTTGTTCAGAAAAGGAACTTGGTCTGAGTGAAGAACATGAGGGAGTCTTGATTCTTCCAGAGGATGCACCCGTTGGTTCTCCCTTGAGTGAATATCTTGGGGAGACGGTTCTGCACTTTGATATCAAGGGAGGTTTTAGCCATCTTCTCTGTGTACATGGAATTGCCCGGGAGGCTGCTGCGATTTACGGGTTACCTCTCAAGAATGAGTTCATTCACGATCTACCAGAAGACAGGAATATTGTGGAAGAATCGGGTTATATAAATCTGCAGATCAATGACCCAGATCTTTGTGCACGTTACACTGTATTTCGGATCAGAGACGTCAAAATTCGTCCTTCTCCATTTTGGATGCAGCAGCGCTTGAGACAGAGCGGAATGCGCCCCATCAATAACATTGTTGATATTACCAATTACGTGATGTTGGAGCTTGGGCAGCCCCTGCATGCTTTCGATTACGAAGTGCTAGTGCAACGTAGTAGCGGCATTCCAACTATCTGTGTGCGTCGAGCCCAACCGGGAGAAGTGTTGATAACTCTTGATGAAATTGAGCGCAAGCTTGATCCAGAAATGTTGTTGATTACAGATGAGCAGGGAGCGATTGCCATCGCTGGTGTGATGGGTGGGGGTAATACTGAGGTGTCTGAAACAACAACGGATATCCTGTTAGAAGCAGCTCACTTTGAATTTCTGAACAATCGGCGTACCTCTCAACTACTAAAGCTCAAAACGGAAGCTGCAGAGCGGTTTGGTAAACGTCTGGATCCTGAATTACCGATGCTGGCGGGGTGGCGTGCAGCACGTCTAATTGCTGAATTTGCTGGCGGAACGCTGGAGCCTGTCGTTGGGGACCTCTATCCGAGAAGACCTGAGTCAGTTAAAATTGAACTGCACTCAGACTACATTGAGCGGATCCTAGGAATCAAGATGTCAGAGGCAGAGGTTGTTCGGATCCTTGAAGCATTGGAATTCAAAGTTGCCATAAAGCAAGAAATCTATCAGGTTCAAGTACCCGCTCATCGTCAGGATGTGCGGATTCCAGCAGATCTGGTGGAAGAGCTCGTACGCATCTATGGTTACAACCGACTTCCCCCTACAAGACTAGCAGATGAATTGCCGCCGCAACGAGAAAACTTTAAATTGAACGGAGTAGAGAAAGTCCGTGATCTGCTGGTGGGAGCAGGGCTAGATGAGGTGATTACCTACTCACTGAACAGCCCTGTTGATGAAGCCAAGCTGCGCTTACAGCCAGATGTGAGCCAGAGTACACAGATTGGCTTGCTGAACCCTCTCTCTCAGGAGCGTAGTCATCTTCGTCAGACCTTGCTAGTGGGCTTACTCCAAACAGCACGTGAAAACCTACGACTATTGTCTCGAATTCAGATTTTTGAGGTAGGAAGTGTGTTCTTACCCCAAGAGGGAGAAACCCTGCCAACTGAACCTCGTCGACTAGCCACGTTGCTAACAGGCCCTCGACAAGCCGATGCTTGGCACCCTGATCAGGCAACAACTGGCTATGATTTTTATGATATCAAGGGTCGCCTAGAGATTTTGTTGGAAGGCCTGCATTTGCAATCTGAGACTAGCTGGAAGCAATCCGATAGTTCACCTTATCACCCAGGTCGCTGTGCTTGTCTTCGTCTCGGTGGAGAGATGTTAGGCTACATCGGAGAACTCCACCCGAAAATTCGTAGTGAATTTTCTCTTCCAGAACAACAGTTTTGTGTCGCAGAGTTGGATCTAGATCTTCTGTTAACCCAATGGCAGCAAGCACACCAGATGCAGGAAATTTCTGGATTTACTCCAATCTACGAAGACTTGGCAGTTGTTGTAAATCAAGATCTTCCAGTAGCCCAAGTCCTTAGTGAAATGGAACAGGCAGGTCGTCCTTTGTTAAAACAGACTACCTTGTTCGATGTGTATACAGGTGAACAAGTGGCTGCTGACAAAAAAAGTTTGGCTTTTGCTCTAACTTTTCAGGCAAATGACCGTACTCTGAAGGACAAGGATGTCCAGAAGATCCGGCAGAAAATTTTAAGCCGACTCGAACAGGCCTGTGATGCCCAGTTGAGATCTTGAAAACACCCCAAGTATAAAGTGCTATTAATGATTCTAGAGTTGGAAAATGTTGGAAAGTCATTTCCTCATCCCAGCAGGAACGAAAATGTTGAGGTCCTGCGCAACTTACAGTTACAAGTTAATCAGGGCGAAACTGTCGCGGTGATAGGGCAGTCAGGAAGCGGAAAATCGACTCTGCTTTCTTTGCTTGCCGGGCTTGACCAACCAACCGGCGGTGCCTTGAGGATTCGCGGAACAGATCTAGCCCAAATGAGCGAGGAGGAACTGACTCGGTTCCGCGCTGAGAATATTGGGATCATTTTTCAGCAATTCCATTTGATGTCGCATCTGACAGCTTTGGAAAACGTCAGTTTGCCACTAGAAATTTTTCAAAGGGCTGGACATATAGAACGCTCTTGCAAGGCCTTGGAGCAAGTGCGGCTTGAACATCGTCATGACCACTTTCCGTACCAGTTGAGTGGTGGAGAATGCCAACGAGTTGCGATCGCTCGTGCCGTGGTTGTAGAACCCGCGATCCTTTTGGCTGATGAGCCTACAGGAAATTTGGATGTGGAAACTGGTGAGCAGATTGCGAATCTACTCTTTGATTTGGTACGTGATACGCAGATGACTCTCTTAATGGTGACTCACAATAGGGATCTAGCGGAGCGTTGCCAACGGCAAGTCGTGCTTCAACAGGGGCAACTCGCTGAACTTTGAATTTACCTCATCTGGGAACAAGGCATAGATTAAGGACAGAATGGAAATTCGACAGGATTTCGTTGACAGCATTGGCAACACACCACTGATTCGCCTACGAAAGGCTTCGGAATTGACTGGGTGTACAATCCTAGGAAAAGCAGAGTTTCTAAATCCAGGAGGATCTGTAAAAGACCGAACTGCCCGTGCAATTATTTTGGATGCAGAGAAGAAAGGATTGCTTCAACCAGGTGGTTTGATTATCGAAGGAACTGCTGGAAATACTGGAATTGGACTGGCACTGGTTGGAAACTCCCGAGGCTACCGAACCCTAATCGTTATTCCTGAGACCCAGAGCGAGGAAAAAAAAGACATGCTGCGGCTTTGTGGTGCTTTGGTCAAAGAAGTTCCAGCAGTGCCCTATAAAGATCCAAATAACTATATTCATCAGTCGCGAAGAATCGCCGACGAAACAGCCGCAGCGGAATCTAACGGAGCCATTTGGGCCAATCAATTTGACAATATAGCAAATAGAATGGGGCACTATGAAACAACAGGACCAGAAATCTGGGAGCAGACTGATGGGACTGTGGATGCCTTTATCTGCTCGATTGGGACGGGAGGAACCTTGGCGGGGACAGCCATGGCACTGCGCGAGAGAAATCCCGATATTGTGATAGGGTTGGTTGATCCGATGGGTGCTGCTCTCTATTCCTACTACACCACGGGTGAATTGCAGTCTGTTGGAAGCTCAATTACCGAGGGAATTGGTCAGGGACGAATCACCGCCAATCTGGAAGGGCTCAAGGTAGACGCTGCATTTCGAGTCACTGATGATGAGATGTTGCCAATCTGCTTTGAACTACTGAGAGATGAAGCGCTATGTTTGGGAGGTTCAGCAGCTCTGAATGTTGCAGGTGCGATCCGTTTGGCTAAGCAGCTTGGGCCAGGCAGAACCATTGTTACTGTGCTTTGTGACTCAGGGGTCCGCTATAAATCTAAGCTCTTCAATCCAGAGTTTCTGCGAAGCAAAGATTTGCCAGTACCGATTTGGCTGGAGAATGGTGAATGAAGACTCGAGTTGCAGTCCTCTGCGGTGGCTTGAGTGGGGAGCATCAGGTTTCACTGATCTCGGCTTTCAATATTGCCCGAGCTCTTCCCAGAGACAACTACGAGGTTCAGCTAATCGGTATTCGCAAAGATGGGAGTTGGTGTTGGAGACCTGAGGGGGACTTACTGTGCAAAACAAAGGATATCCGTGAGATCCATTTGCACCCAGCAGCAGAAACTCTTCTCCCAAGACAGTTAGGATGGTTACAAAATGAACAAGGAAAGTTGCAATGGAAGGCAGATGTTTGCTTCCCAATCACCCATGGGAATTTTGGGGAAGATGGTTCACTGCAGGGGATGCTGCGAATGCTTCGAGTTCCTTTTGTTGGCTGCGATGTTTGGGGTTCTGCGGTCAGTATAGATAAGGATATGACGAAGCGACTACTCGTTCAGGCCGGACTTCCAGTTACACCTTTCATCACGTTACGTAGGAATGGAACACTCCTCTATTCCGACGTGATCACAAGATTGGGATCGCCATTCTTTGTTAAACCAACCCGTGAAGGCTCTTCTTTAGGTGTTTCCAAGGTTCGTAATGAGGATGAATATCAGCAAGCCTTGAAAGAGGCCTTTTCTCTAGACCACAAGATTTTGCTGGAACAGGCAATCATCGGTCGGGAAATTGAAGCTGCTGTCCTTGGAAATGATTCCCCTGAAGTGGCTGCGACTCTGGGTGAGATCATTCCCAGGCATGAATTCTACTCTTACGAAGCGAAGTATGTTGATCCGAATGGGGCAATTTTGAAGATTCCTGCGGAGATTGAAGCTTCTGTAGCGAGCCGAATCTGTGAGTTGGCTTCAGAGTCTTTTCGAGTCGTCGAAGGTCTGGGGATGGCACGTGTTGATTTTTTCCTAACCAAAGATAATCAGATTTACATTAACGAAATCAATACACTTCCTGGATTTACCAGCATTAGTATGTACCCGAAACTTTGGGAAGCATCAGGTTTGTCTTATTCAGAATTACTGCACCAATTGCTACAGTTGGGTCTTCAAAGAGCGGTTGTGTAACTGTGAGAATACACAGCAATCCGCTGTTGCAGGTGGTGTTGGTAGAACCACAGATACCGCCAAATACTGGAAATATTGCAAGATTGTGTGCAGCAACAAAATGTCATCTTATTTTAGCGGGTGAACTTGGTTTTGAACTTTCTGATCGCACTCTGAAGCGGGCTGGGTTGGACTATTGGGATTGGGTAAGTTGGGAGCATATCATGGATTGGGAAGAATGGATCAAGCAGTTGGATCTTACACGGTGTCACTTTCTCTCCGCTCATGCGAAGACCCCATACACCCAGATGCCGATTCAAACAGGTGACTTTGTCTTTTTTGGCAAGGAAACGGCTGGTTTGCCAAAGTGGCTTTGGCATCCACATCCCGAAAGAAGCTTTACGATTCCCATGTGGGAATCTGAGGTGCGCAGTCTGAACCTTGCCTCTGCCGCTTCAATTGTGGTTTATGATGGACTCCGTCGCTTGGTTCCCTTCTAAACTATTTGACATCCATAAATTCTTCCTTTCAGATTCACAACGCTGTGCTACAGTGGCTCCTCCTTCATGGATGACTGAGAAACAAAAAACGACATACAGCATGGAACAACGAGCGAAACTTTGGGCTGTGGGTGGCGGCAAAGGAGGTGTAGGAAAGAGCTTCCTGACTACTAATATTGGGGTCTTGCTGGCTAAAGAAGGCAAGCGAGTGGTGCTTATGGATCTGGATCTGGGAGGGGCAAACCTTCACACTTGCCTTGGAGTCACTGATCTGGATCGAGGAGTGTCAGACTTCTTGATGAGGCGCTATGAGGAGTTAGAAGAAGGCTTGGTTCCGACTCAAGTACCAAATCTTTTCCTGCTTAGTGGAGCTCAGGATAGCCTCAATATCGCGAATCCAAAGTATGCGCAAAAAATTCGACTTCTCCGTGAATTGAAAAAGATTGAAGCGGATTACATTCTGATGGATTTGGGAGCGGGAACTTCCTTCAATACTCTAGATTTTTTCATTACCGCAGACACTCAATTACTGGTAGCGATTCCAGAGCCGACCTCCATCGAAAATGCTTACCGTTTTATTAAAAGTTCATTCTATCGGCAGATTAGACTATATAGTGAAACTCCAGAGTTGCGAGATTTGGTTGAAGAATCAATGGATCGTAACAATCGGCATGGTATCCGCACTCCGCGTGAATTATTGCTCCACCTTAAAGAGCTGGGACCTGAGATGTCTGATTTTGCGGAACAACAAACGCAGCGGTATCGTCCCAGTCTGATTCTGAATCAGGTTCGTTCCAATAACGATATCAAGGTCGGCCATGCGATGGAAACCGCATGTCTGAAATACTTTGGACTATCTGTAGATTTTAGAGGATATGTGACGAACAACGATTTGGTGAGACGCTCAGTCCTACAACGTAAACCCCTAATGATGCAGTCACCCGATTCAGAAATTGGGCAGGACCTGCAACGCCTTCTCGGTAACATTTTGCAGCGTCAAAAGGTGCCACCGTCATGAATGCGGAGTCGGAAATAAGCCGGGTTCTGTTCTCTCTTAAGAGTCGTGATCATTTATCTAGGGCTGCTGTTACCAGCAACCTCCAGCATCCTACCCGATCGCCAGACGGGCCGCCTGATTACGATCCTATTTGGACTTGCAGCGGATGGGGTTTACCTTGCCAGGTCTGTCGCCAGCCCCGCGGTGAGCTCTTACCTCGCCGTTTCACCCTTGCCTGTGCCGAAGCCATCGGCGGTCTATTCTCTGTGGCACTTTCCGTCGGCTCACGCCGCCTGGCCGTTAGCCAGCATCCTGCCCTGTGCTGCCCGGACTTTCCTCTCGCAACTCGAGAATCATGATCGATTCTCTCACCACCAGCGATCACGTATCTAACTCCGCCAGCCTACTACGCTATCAAGAAGTCTTTGTAATCGCTAACTATTTTTTCATCACTGGCCAGTCCGCCTTGAAGAGTATGTTTATTGGCGCTGCTTATGGTCCAATGTTGAATGACCTTTCTCTTGAACTCTAGCTAACCGCACATGACCCTTCTAATCGTTTTTGTAGCCATGGCAATTGGAATCTCCTTTGTCTGCTCCATTGCCGAAGCCGTCTTACTCAGCATCACTCCAGCCTATGTTGCTCTTTTGCAGGAAAAACAGAAGCGCTCTGGAGAAATGTTGTTTCATCTGAAGGAAAATGTGGATCGGCCGCTCTCTGCCATCCTGACTCTGAACACCATCGCCAACACGGTAGGAGCAGCTGGAGTAGGAGTTCAAGCAACTCAACTTTTTGGTGACGAGTACCTTGGTGTTGCCTCCGGGGCTTTGACGCTGATGATTCTAATCTTCTCAGAAATCATTCCTAAAACGATGGGTGCCGCTTTCTGGCGTACATTAGCCCCTACTGTCGGTTACTTCATCAAATATCTAGTTTGGATTCTCTTGCCCTTCGTCTGGCTAGCAGAGTTTCTGACACGCGGTATGAAGCAGCATCGTGAGTTGACTGGTTTCAGTCGAGAAGAGTTCGCCTCAATGGCTGAACTTGGTATCAAGGAGGGCCAGCTCGAAGAGAGTGAATCAAGGATTCTTCGCAATCTCTTTCGTTTCCGCTCCTCCCATGCGGAAGATATCATGACCCCCCGAACTGTCGTATTTTCCTTGGAGGAAAACCTAACAGTGGATGAATATTTCACTCTGCATCCCCAAAATCCCTTCTCACGTATTCCAATCTATCAGAAGCACCCTGATCAAGTGACGGGATATGTTCTTAAAAACGATATCATCATGGCTCAAGCGCAAGACAGACCTCAGACCAAGCTCAGTGATTTTCGACGTCAGGTGGTAGTGACACGTTACAACGCAACCATCGCCGAAGTTTTCGATCTGATGATCAGCAAGCGTGAACAAATAGCTTTGGTGGTTGACAATGATTGGGGAACAATGGTCGGAGTCGTTTCAATGGAAGATGTCGTCGAGACCTTGCTTGGCTTAGAAATCGTTGATGAGGACGACAAGAACGAGGACATGCAGGTGCTGGCCCGCCGTCTGTGGGAAAGGCGTGCTCGAGCAATGGGATTGCAGTTAGATGACAAGGAAGATCAATCTTCTCGTCAAGAACCTCAGGGTGCTTCTTAGCATCGACGGACATCCTGTCTTCAGAGTGAACTAGCTGTTGCCCAACCCGCTCCCCCCGGTGTCATCCCTGAGGCAACATCAACCTTAACGGGCAATTATTAAATTTCAAGTAAGAAATATCTTAAAAGTTATTTTTTTTAGTTTTATAATTTAGATTATCTAAATCTTCTAATTTTTTATGAATTTGTCCTGTTACTGGAGCATCGTTGATGCTCAGACCTCGAACCCTTGAAGATGTGAAGAACTGAGAGTAGAAGAAATCAGAAATGAATAAAGAATCAAGAATCTATATTGCAGGTCATCGGGGATTAGTTGGTTCTGCTATTAAGCGAATTTTGAGTCGCAATGGTTACAGTAATTTGATTGTGAAAACACGAGCTGAATTGAACCTTCTGGATGCAAAGGCAGTGGAGAAATTTTTCTTAAAGGAGAATCCAGAGTACGTGTTCTTAGCTGCAGCCAAAGTAGGTGGCATTCACGCCAATAACACTTATCCAGCTGATTTTTTATATGAAAACTTACAGATTCAAAACCACGTTTTGAAGAATGCTTGGCGAGTTCAGGTGAAAAAGCTGTTGTTTCTAGGAAGTTCCTGCATCTACCCAAGAGACTGTCCTCAACCCATTCAGGAGGATTATTTGTTGACTGGGCCTCTGGAAAACACGAATCGAGCTTATGCCTTGGCCAAGATCGCTGGTATTGAGCTCTGTCAGAGCTTCAACCGACAGCATGGAACTAAGTTTCTGAGCGTGATGCCCACGAATCTCTATGGTATTTACGACAACTTTCATCCTGAGAACTCCCATGTACTGCCCGCATTGATCCAGAGAATTCATGAAGCCAAAGTGAAGTCTTTACCTGAAGTGGTTGTCTGGGGTACAGGGGTTCCAAGAAGAGAATTTCTTCTTTCTGATGAACTGGCAGAGGCTTGCTTACACTTGATGTTAAATTATGAAGACGGCGAGTTGGTGAATATTGGCTGGGGTGAAGATCAGACAATTAAAGAATTAGCAGAGATTATCTGTGAGGTAGTCGGGTATCAAGGAAAGTTACGTTTTGATCCTACACGCCCAGATGGTACTCCTCGCAAGGTTTTGGATGTAAGTCGACTCAAAGCATTGGGATGGCAGCCCAAGATTACATTGCGTGAGGGGTTACAGCAGGTGTATCTCTGGTATTGTGAGGAATATGCAGCTCCCCAATGAATACTGGATGCAGCAAGCAATTAAACTTGGGGAAACGGTTCGAGGAAAGACAGGAAACAATCCCCATGTGGGGTGTGTCTTGGTTGAGAAGGATCAGCTACTTGTGGAAGGTTGGACTCATCCTCCTGGGCAGGATCATGCCGAAGCCCATGCGATTCGTCAAGCGCAGGAGCTTGGATTAGATTTTAGCGGGCTGACTCTCTATTGCACGTTGGAACCCTGCTCGTTTGTAGGAAGAACTCCTGCTTGTGCAACAACAATCTCTCAAGTTGGCATCCGTCATGTAGTGATTGGTATCAGAGATCCTCATCCAAGAGTCAATGGCGCAGGGCTTTCGATCATGAGAAGCGCAGGCGTGGAGGTAGTGGAAGGACTTTGCGTGGAGGAAATTTGTGAGAGTTTGCAAGATTGGCTGAGAAGTTTTGGAGAATAAAACTGATTTAAAAAGATGGAGGACCTAAAAGGCCACTTAGATAACCTGCCACACCAGCTGCACAAATCCCACGGAAGGCGATACATTTGGCTTTCCCAAGCTGTTTACCGTTCGGGCTGTAAACATAGACCCAAAACGAAGTCCAATCATAAAGCGCTACTAGTTCCCCTGCTTCATTGTATAACCTTCGATTCGTGGCCCGGCCAGTAATAGATTTGTCCTCATCCTCTCTGACCAGAAGCATTTCAAACAACCCCTCTCGCATCACATAAGCGATTTTACCCATTTTTTGTTTGCTAGGATCAAGCAACTCCACATAGTCGATGTATATCAAAGCGGTACCAACTGCCTCTTCACTGGGACTCAGAATCGCAGTCTGAAGCGGTAGCGCAAATACTCCTAAAGGGATCAAGAGTAACGAGCAACTGAGTAACAAGCGACGCATACTGAATCCATGAAAAGCAGTGAGTAAAAGAACTGTTCGGAAAACAAGGATTGTTCCAAAGCATAGTACAAAACAGGAAGTGTAAAGAAAGAGCTAAAGTTCTGAATCAATCTGCCGATATGGAAAGTATTAAATTTTGCTTTTTTTGGAGGAAGAATTTTTATGTCATTGTGCAAATTGATGAAGAAATCACTATTTGTTCTGGGAATTGGAATCGTATTTTCGACAATGTTACCTATCGGAGGGATTGCTCAGGACAATATCAACACACCAAAAAACATCTTCTCCCAGTGGGTCAAACTATCGCTGATGGGCTACAATCAGTCAGAGATTGAAGCAACTTTAAATGTTTATCAAACCGAGGAAATTCAGCTCGTCAAACGACGCTTGCGCAGAAATGTGCTCAACAATCTAATGGGCGTAAATCTGAAGCAAGACATTTCCTTGAGTACGACTCAGCAGGAGTTGCGTTACATCCGCGACAAGATCCGCACTGAAATTCGCTTTGCAGGTTTAGAAAACGATTTTCTGGTTCGCCAAATGATCCGTCACCAATTTGGAATTGCAGTCCAAGACATCTGATCAAATTTCTCTTGCTATTCCTTGTGGATACGATAAAAATTATTGGTTTTTGTGGCGGGGTGTGGCGCAGTCTGGTAGCGCGCTTGTTTTGGGAACAAGAGGTCGCTGGTTCGAACCCAGTCACCCCGACCATGAAATAATTCCCAAGGTCTTCTCCTCAGCATTCCTTCTCAGCTTCTCTGATCAATACGTTTAAGACTAAAGCTTTTCAAAACTAAATATCCAATCCCACTTCTATTCAGCCTGAAATCGGCCTGCCCAAAATTTGGCTTACCAGAGTACAGATCCTCCTCCTACTTTCTCGTGCCATGAAATTTATATTTGCTGTTTTGTTCTGGCTACTCACCATTAATCCATTGTGGCCAGCCGAATCTTTTTCAATTGATTCATGGAAAATACTGGGTCCCTTTATGGCGGCTCCAAGAGATAGTGGAACCGACCACCTGGTACAACATGGAGGTGAAGAACACATTACCCCAAATGATTCTCAAGTGTTTTATTCAGAATATTCAGATCAGGGACTTCTGAAGTGGGAGGAGATCTTTGTAGACTCTGATCGAGTTGAAATCAATTATGAGAAGATTGACTGGAACTCCTCCTATAACCGAATGGGTGGAGTAGGGCTTTTGAATACGGGCTATGCGTATACAGAAATCAAAGCTGACTCAGATCAGGTCGCTCTGGTACGCTCTCAACAGGTTGGTGGATTTTATGTCAACGGCCGAAGGTACCAGGGGGAGCCTTACTATGCGAACTTTCAGAGGACAGCCGTACCTTTACAAAAAGGTACGAACAAAATTCTTGTCAAGTTTGCTGGGAAGCATAATAGATCCTTTCGCTTTCAGATTGAATCAAACGAACAAAAGGCTCTTTTACTGGAGGATGTAACTCAGCCAGATCTTTTGGATTCAGAGGAAAAACAAGTCCTGATAGCTGTGCCCGTCTTGAACGCATCCAAAAGTTGGATACGGGACCTGACAATCGAATTGGCCCCAAACTCGATCCTGAAAGAAAAAGTCCATCAGATTCCACCAATTCCACCATTAGGAATTGTTAAATTTCCTTTAAAATTTGAATTATCGGGATTTTCTAAGTTATTTACTGCTGTTGATCTAATTCTCAAAGATGGCGCGCAAGAAGAACTTTCACGAATTGCAATCAAATTGAATAAAAAGTCTCATACTGAACCACTGAAACGAACATTTATTTCTGGAGTAGATGGCTCTGTTCAGTACTACGGTATCCGTTTTCCGGAGCCCTATGATCCAAAGCAGCAGTATGGAGTGATTTTTTCTCTACATGGGGCGGGAGTGGAAGCAATCAATTTGGCGGGTTATTATTCCAGCAAGGATTGGACGTTTGTGATCACTCCTACAAACCGCAGGCCCTATGGTTTTGATTGGCAGGACTGGGGACGTCGGGACTTTGAAGAAGTTTTTGAAAAAGTGATGAAAGAATACCCAATTGACCCTGATCGCGTTTATTTGGCAGGTAGTTCCATGGGGGGGCAGGGAGTCTGGCACATCGGCCTGCATGATCCGTCACGTTTTGCAGCATTGGCACCCCAGGCTGGGTGGACAGGTTTTCAGCACTATTCCCCATTCACGATGCAGAAAAGTCAGATGTTTACTGCTCCAGACTTACTAAATATTCGGAATAGGGTGATGCAGGATTCCAACAATCTTTACTTTCTGGAAAACCTGCAGCACCTGCCCGTGGTGATTACTCACGGAGCGCAGGACCTCACAGTTCCCCCTCTGCACCCAAGAATGTTCCAGAAGTTCCTTAAGGAGAGAAACTTCATGGTCAACTACCGAGAACTTCCAGAGCAGGGTCACTGGTGGGATGACCCACGTTCTTCCGGAGGAGGATCTGATGCTGTGGATAACGATGAGGTGCTGGACTTTCTGAGACTACAGGTTCGTAATCAATATCCTCAGAAATTCAATATTCGTCTTTTTGACTTATCAATCAACGATACTTTTTACTGGATTCGAGTTCTTTCGCAACAGGAAGCACTGCAGCAAACTTCAATTTCTGCGGAAGTGATCGGAGAAAAGGTTTTATTAAATACTGAGAATATATTGGCAATGGAGGTTGACTGGGGTGCTCTCAACCTGCCAATTGAGCGAATCATTTGGAACCAGCAGCAATATTCGATCTCGGATGATTCCCCAATGCTATTGGGCCCAGAACCAGATGCAGCAGTGCAACTAGTAACAGAGTATCCTGCATTGAAGTCTGTGTTCTTACACCCGTTTGTGTTGGTCTACGGAACGCAGGGAGAAACGCACCAGCAGGAAATGTTGCTGCACCGAGCGAATCAGATTGCTATTCGATTCTGGCGCAGAGCAAATGGCTATGTGCGAGTGATGGCAGATACTGAAGTGACGAACTCTATCGAATCAGATTTCAACTTAGTGATGTTGGGCAATCTGGAATCCAATTTAATGATCAAGAAGCTATTACCTCACACGCCCCTTAAGTTCACAGAAAATGGATTGCGCCTAGAGGGTAAAGAGTATGTTGGGGAACTGGCAGCATCAATCATGTACCCTCATCCTCAATTCCCAAAGCGGATGATGGCATTTTTTTCAGGTACTACGGCTGAAGCAGAGAAATGGAGCCTGCATTTCCTGCCAATCTATTCTGGGTCAGGTACACCGCACTACGTTATTTTTGATAAGACAGTTCGTCAATATGGTTGGGGAGGAGTGCGCAGCGCTGGTTTTTTTGATTTCACAAACCGATTTCCCTGAAATTGAGTTCTCTGTCCTTTCTTTTTTGAGTTTTACCACTTGTTCACACAATCAAAATCTGTGAATCCATTAGCTCCCCGCAAGATAGCGATTTGGTTGCTGGTTGTCACTATGGGTTGCGGCACTGCTGGGATCACGATCATTTCACCAGCTCTCAGCTCAATCACCAAATACTTCAGTGTTGACGAAGCTGCTGCACAGTCTCTACTCTCTGGCTATTTCATTGCGATGGCAGTCTCTCAGCTGATCTATGGCCCACTCTCTGATCGTTATGGTCGTCGTCGTCCCCTGCTGGTTGGTCTAGTTGGGTTTGCTCTCGGGGGATTGTTGGCGGCTTCTGCTGAGTCTTTTGAGGTACTCGTAATCGCTCGCGTGCTGCAAGGCATTGGTGCTGCTTCGATTGCCTCGATTATACGAGCGATTATCAATGACTCATATGGTCGATTAGAAGGGGCCAGTGCTTTTGCAACGATCAGTGGAATCATGGTGATTGTACCAATCTTCAGTTTTGCTTTTGGTGGTTTGATTAGTGATTTGATTGGTTGGAAGGGGATCATGTTTGGGATCTTCTTCGCAGGCTTGATCCCTCTGGTACTGAATTTCATCTTTCTGCCAGAAACTAACCTACGGCCGATTCCGCAAATTCGTTTGGGTAGCCTGGCTCAGGATTATTTGATCTTGATGAAAAATCGGATATTCCTGACGTTCACGCTTTCTTCCTCGTTTTGTGTTGGAATTTTTTTCACGATGGTTGGATTTGTTCCATTCGAATATCAGAGAATTGGTGTAGACAATACGGAGATCGGCTTTTGGTTTGTGTTGATTCCATGTGGATATACCTTGGGGAATTTCATCACAAAAAACTTTGTTCATCGTTTTGGAATCGAGAGAATGTCACAGATTGGTGGACTGATTTCTATGGTAGCAACCAGTGCATTACTGCTACCAAGTGTTGTGGGTTGGTATCATCCTACTTTGATTGCGATTCCATGTTTCTTATTTGGTTTTGCATCAGGTTTTGTAATCGCTAATTCGACTATGGGTGCGATTGCAGCAGCAGGAGAGCTTGGAGGAAGTGCATCAGGAATCGTCGGTGCAGGCCAAATGGGGTTTGGCCTCTTCGGAGGATCGTTGGTGGTCAGCGTGGGAGGTTATGAGCATTTTGAGAATGGAGTGCTGATACTTATCGGATTGGCGACTTTTTCCACCCTCTCATCTACGCTGGCTAAACATTTTAGCGAGACCCTGCCTGTTACAAAAACTACTGAACAGTAAGCTTCTTGAAATATAGATTCAGAAGACACTAGAAAAAATAAGGATAAGAATACGGGATGTGTAAAGAGATCTCCTGAGTTGGGAAGCGGAAAAGATATGTATAAAACTACTTGCCAAGATGGCATCATCCCAACCTCAGATCAATGCGGGTCAGATGTAATATTGGATGAGATGAGACCGATTCAGCTTTGTTGTTGCAGCTTTGCACTACCGCTTTGGTCCCGCTGAAAATCAATATAATTGGAACTCAGCTTTGAAAAATTGAGGGAAGTTAAAAAAATTAAATGAATTATTCATCTTTTTGCTAGCACGCGCTTTTCCAGGCCTGGGTAGCAAAACCCCAAGGTTACACCACGGGCGATTAGGGATATCAATAATGCTGTCCACAGTCCGAACAAGCCAAAGATCGGTACCAAAAAGATCAAAGCGATTCCATAGATCAGTAAGCTGATAGCCATCATATTGCGCATGTCTCTGGTTTGTGTGGCACCAATGAATATCCCATCCAACATCCAGGATCCCACCCCAAAAATTGGGATGAGCAAGAGAAACGGAAGGTACTTGACCGCGGTTTGCCGTACTTCTTCCGACTTGCTGAGCAATTCGATCATCCAATTTCCAAACAAGGCAATCGCAAGTGTCAGTAACAAGGCGATTCCTACCGCCCAGTAACTGGCCATCAATGCACTGCGACGGAACCCCGACCGATTGCGCGCACCAATCGCCTGACCAACCAGGGTCTCGGCAGCAAAGGCGAACCCATCTAGTGCGAAGACAGTAACTATAAGGAATTGCCCAAGCACATGTGTCGCTGCCAGTTCAACCACCCCAAAATCAGCAGCAACAAAAAGGAATGAAACCGAGATGCACTGTAGTATCAAGGTTCGTAGTAAGATGTCCCGATTGACATTCACCATGCGCAACAACATGTCCCGATCAAATACTCTGGACCAGTTACGCCAGTCCCTACCCAGCAAGGTGTTCCGGCAGATTAATAACCCAAGTACTAGAGCGCTGATTTCTGAAAGAAAACTTGCCCAAGCGACACCTTGCACTCCCCATCCCTGACCAATCACAAACCAGAGATCTAGCAGGATGTTGAGCCCATTCATCCAGATCTGTAACAATAAAACTGAGCGGGTGCGCTCCTGGGCAATCAACCAGCCATTCAATCCGTAGATAGCAATTGCAGCTGGAGCACTGAGCACTCGGATCTGCATGTATAATCGTGCCTGGGTCTCTACTGCTTCGGTAGCAGGAGAGAGTAGGAAAGCCAACCAAAATAGAGGAACCTGTAAGGCTATGATAAGTAGTCCAGCGGCTCCTCCCAGTAGAAGTACCCGGGTTAGAATCGCGTTCACCTCGGCACTATTCTGAGCTCCTAAGGCTTGGGAAGCTAGACCCGTGGTGCCCATTCTCAAAAAACCAAAGAACCAGTAAGTTGTATTAAGAATCAAGCCACCCATTCCCACCGCGGCAATTGGAATGGGAGAGTCGATTTGTCCTACCACTCCCGTATCTACTAAACTCAGTAGCGGTACGGTGACATTAGCTAAGACAATAGGAATGGCGATGTTGAGAATCCGCTGATGAGTGATCTGCATCCGTGCTTACTGAGGAGGCTTGAAAGTGTGCACCATTGAATCAAATTCTTTCTATGATTGTAGCGATCACTGGACTTGCAGCAAAAATCCTACAAAATTGTTTGTCTGCCTTTGTTAAAACTGTTTTCTAAACCGGAGGATTTAAATGATCGTCGATACCACTTGGCTGCACCAGCGAAAATTTGTCTCCACCTGTCCATCTGGCTTCAAACTGGAAATGGACGCCACCGAAAAGTATGGGGGCTTGGGAGAAGGCCTCACTCCAATG
>JACLAC010021506.1_pt1 | contig 66509 bp, 58 predicted proteins | sample 8027881 | NCBI WGS metagenome assembly JACLAC01 (sample SAMN15725517, study PRJNA655200) | protist metagenome | isolation source: fluorescence activated cell sorting (FACS) single amplified genomes of... | place: Spain: Blaines Bay Microbial Observatory, Mediterranean Sea | collected 2016-01-19
GAGGATAAAACCTCGCGATTCGATACCGACAACCAACTCAATATCAACCCCAATAAACGGCTCAAGCATTGTATTGGTCGTCGACTTTAAACCCTTAGGATTCTTTAGCAAAGTGGTGATATCTTTGTAAGAGACTCCCGGCTTTGGAAAATCAGGTACATCGCGAATCAGTATTTTAAGATCTTCAACGTTCAAGATTTCTACCCAATTAGAAAACCTTCGCCTAGCTGTCTAGCTGAAGGGCTCCAGTTAATTTGACAATCCGTCACGGAACAACCTGAGGGGCCTACCCTCAGATCGGTAATAATATTTTCAAGCAGATCTCTTGGACCGCTGATGAATACCTCAACAGTTCTGTCCGGTAGATTTCGTACATTTCCCGATAACTTGTATCTATCAGCACGCTGTTTTGCGAAATGGCGATACCCTACCCCTTGGACTCTTCCGCACACTATGATGTGAATACTTTCGACTGCAGAAGACATACTCTTAAATGTAGTTAAGTTTATGTTTTATACAATAGATATGCTTAAAAGTGGTGTCAAATGGTTGCTGAGTTGGGATTCTTGCAGGGTCGTGAAAGATTGCCTGACTGCCGTGTAGAAAGTTTGATTGTTTATTAAACCGATGGAGTCGTAATATCTCATGCCAGGTGAAAGTCAGAAATTAAGTAAAGAAGAAATTCGCGAAGACGAATTCGTAGAATGGATTATGAAGGCGGTCGAGTATATCAAGGAACGGTCTCAACTCTTTGGTCTCGGGGTTGTTGGCTTAGTGCTCGTAATCACGCTGATAAATTTTCTAGTGGAATCAAGGAATGCCGACAATATTGAAGCGGCGAATCTACTGGGCGATGTGCTAATGGCCGAGCAAGGTGGCCAGACTTCGGAAGCCGTTCGTTTGGCAGAGCAGTTAGTAACAACCTATACAGGTGCGCCGGCAACAGCCCACGGCATAATTCTTCTCGCCAATCTGCACTACTTGCAAGGCAGATATGTCGATGCTGAAAAACAATACCGCAACTACCTCGATAATTACGAGCATGTCGACGTGCTAGCGTATGCTGCTCAGAGCGGACTCGGCTCTTGTCTGGAGGCCGAGGGGCAACTGATCGAAGCCGGCCGACACTACGAGGGTTATGCTTCACAAGAGAGTGGTAGCATACGCCAAGGGATGGCACAAATGGAGGCGGCGCGAGTTTATGGTCTCGCCGGCGACCTGCAGAAGCAGCGCGCATTGCTCAAATCAGTCCGTGATAATTTTTCGCAATACCCGATCGCGGCACAGGCTCGCTTGGCCATGGATATGCTTTAAGCTGGTCTATATTCAATATGGGCAATGACCTTAAAGTGTTTGCCGGGCAAAGCAATCCGGCCCTAGCTATCGGGATATGCCATTCACTCGGCATTGAACCGGGATCGATCGAATTTCTCAGTTTTAGCAACGAGAACATTAAAGTCAAGATTTGTGAAAATGTGCGCGGCTGTGATGTCTTTTTTATCCAAACATCATGCCCGCCCGTTAGTGATCATCTAATGGAATTGCTGATCGCGCTAGATGCCTTAAAATACGCCTCAGCCCGGCGCATCACCGCAGTATTGCCGTATTACCCCTATGCCTTGGCCGATAGTAAGGATGAGCCCCGCATCTCCGTAGCCGGTCGTCTAATGGCTGATCTGGTAACCGAGGCCGGTGCGGATCGCATTCTAACCATGACGCTGCACAGCCCGCAAATTATGGGTTTTAGTCGTATCCCAGTCGACCAGCTGAGTGGCGTTCCTACGATTTGCGCCCACTATGAAAATCTCGATAGGGAAAATCTTGTCGTCGTTGCGCCCGATATTAGCCGGGCGAAAGTTACTGAGACTTATGCCAAGCGCTTAGGCTTGCCGCTCGCCGTAATTGACCGCCGTCAAGGAGGGGATGGTAGTGTGCGAGTTCACGGTGTGATTGGTGATGTGGATGATCACAACGTTATTTTTTTTGATGATGAGATTATCACGGGGCGGTCGATCCTCGATGGGGCTGCCGCGGCTAGGGAACGAGGAGCGCTCAAGGTGTATGCGGGCTGTGTCCACGGAACGCTGGCTCGCGAAACTATTGAACGACTGCATCAATCAGGGCTTGAAGAATTGGCTATTACCGACACGATTCCGTTGCCCACGGGGCGAGTTTACCCTGCAATTCAAGTGTGTTCTGTGGCCTCGCTCTTTGCCAACGCGATTCGCGCGATACACGAGGAAACATCAATTAGTGCCTTATTCAATTGAGTGTCCTTTTATGCTGACCTCTGCCAGCGGGAGGCTGCAAGATGCTGGCATTATCCGGTGCAGAAGGGCATTATGTCTTGATCTACGGCGAATCACAACGAATTCCATTTGCATTAAAAAATCTCTGCGGCGAAATTCTTTCAATTGAAAAAGATGATGAGCGTGGTTGTCTAGTGATACACAACCATTTTCTGCTCTTCGCTCAGGAAGTGCACAAAGTTATCATCAACTACCTATGTGGCAAGATTACCGAAATTGCCAACAGGGGTACGTCGTCTGTTTCTCAGTCTATTGCGAGGCCAACGTGAAAATCGCAGTACTTGCCGACATTCACGCCAATCTCGAGGCGTTAGAAGCCATACTAATTGCGGCGGAAAATGCTCGCGTCGACCGCGTAATCTGCTTGGGCGATATCGTCGGATACGGTCCAGATCCACTTGGTTGCATTTACCGATTGAAAGAGGTCGATGCACAAATCATCTTGGGCAATCACGATCAGGCGGTAATCGATCCCTCGCACATTCTGCATTTTAACCAGATGGCTAGGCCGTCCTTATACCATGCTCATGAGGCCTTAGGAGAGGAAGAGATTGGCTTCTTGCGCCTATCGGCTTATCGGTGGATAGAGTTTGATGCGGTCTTTGCCCATGCGAATCCCCTTAAGCCGGAGGAGTGGGAACCGCTTCATATGTACGATAAGATTGTCTGGTGTATGAGCCGTCTAGACTGGTCGCTCTCCTTCGTTGGACATACGCATGAAGCAAGCATCCATTGTAAAATGCATACCGGGACAGTTCCTTTGACTTCGACAACGGTCGCTATCGGCCCGCACTTGTATTTGATAAATGTAGGAAGTGTTGGGCAGCCCCGCGATGGCGATTGGCGGGCTTCTTATGCCTTATGGGATACCGACCAGCATCTGGTCGAATTGCATCGCATTGAGTATCCAGTCCATACAACCCAACGCAAGATCGTGGAGCTAAATTACCCTAGTTACCTCGCCGATCGTCTATCCCAAGGCGAATAGGGCTGTCGGCATGAGGGGCCGGGTAATCAGAGTGTCTGGGGTCCAAAGCCTTGTCGAAATCGAAGATGCCCACTGGCAATGCGAAATAAGAGGCCGGCTAAAGTCGGGAATCCGCACGACGAATTCTCCGATTATTGCGGGTGATTGGGTTGAAGTTACACCGACAACCGAACATGCGGGCATTATTGAACTCGTACACCCTCGAATATCGCAGTTTTCCCGAGCAGCTAGTGGCTCTCGTTCATTCGAACAAATTCTATCCGTAAATATAGACCAATTAATCGTAGTTATTTCGGCCAAGCAGCCAAGCCCACGCCTTGGTTTTGTTGATCGAGCAATTATGATGGCCATAAAGGGAAATATCAAACCCATCATTTGTGTCAATAAAACAGATTTGACTACCAGTGATGCGATTGATTTGCTTATCGCCCCGTATGAGGCACTTGAATATCCGGTCTATCGTACCAGTGCCTTGCATGGGGAGGGCATGCGCGAATTAAATGATCTCATCTGCGAGCGCATTTCAATTGTGGTCGGTCAATCCGGGGTGGGCAAATCGACGATACTCAATTTTATTGAACCCGGGTTGGGATTGCGAACGGGCGAAATAATGAAACGTCATAACCGAGGACGCCATACGACGACTGCTGTCCAGTGGTTTAAATTAAAATGTGGTGGTTATATTGTGGATACACCGGGGATCAAGGAACTGCATCTCTGGGGCATAAAATCAACGGAATTAGATCGCTACTTCCCGGAATTCGAGGATTTTATGCAACAGTGCCAATTTGTCGATTGCAGCCACCTTCACGAACCGAGTTGTGCGGTTAGGCAGGCCAAATTGGCCGGCGATATCGCAGAATCTCGTTACGAAGGATACAGAAGAATCTTCGAAAGTTTGCAAGAATATGAGTGAATTGACAATTGAAGAAATGCTGGCAACGTACGGCAGGCGGTTGGGCTTGAAAATGGTAGCGGGCGCAAAGGGGTTGGACAAGACGATTAACAGCAGTGATGCGCATAGACCTGGATTGGCCTTGGCTGGTTTTGTCGAGCTGTTTACTTTGGATCAAGTGCAACTACTGGGCAATACTGAAGTCGAATATTTGCGTAGTTTGACCCCTGCCCGCCGTCGCCAGGCGCTTGAGATTATGTACCAATTTGATATTCCCTGCGTTATTATAACGGGGCAATGGAGGATTCAAAGCGAATTAAAAGAATTAGCTGAAGAATGTGCTATACCATTGTTGAAATGCGATTTTAGTACCGCTAAATTTACTCATCTCATTCATTTTTACTTAGATGAAGTATTTGCCCCGCAATTATCAGTCCACGCAACTCTAATTGATGTAGATGGCGTCGGCTTGCTGTTTAGGGGGCGCAGCGGTATTGGCAAAAGCGAGGTCGGGTTGGATTTGGTAGAGCGGGGTCATCGATTAGTCGCCGATGATGTTGTTATTATCGACCGCAAAGCGCAGGGCATACTGGTCGGGCATAGTCCCGATATCCTACAAGATCAAATGGAAATCAGGGGTATCGGCATTATGGATGTAAAAAAAATGTTCGGTGTAAGGGGGACGCGGCGGCAAAAAAGGGTAGAGGTATTGGTCAATCTGGTCGACTGGGACGATGACTTTGCCTACGAAAGACTGGGGCTTGAAGATGATAGAGTGGTCATTTTGGGAGTTGAGCTACCGGAAGTCTATATCCCGCTTTTTCCAGGTAAAAACATAACAGTCATTGCAGAGACGATTGCGATGGATTACCTCCTGCGTTTAGATGGTCATCATTCCGCCCAGGAATTCAATCAGCGACTCGCTGAACGCATCAAACACAATAAAGACAACAGGGCCCAATAGAACTAATTGATGGCACATCTGTTGCTCTGGTTATAGATGTTAATCTGTGCATTACAGCGATAGACAAAAACAAATAGGTATAAACATGTTGTTTAAAAATATAGTATTATACCCATTTTTGATGTTCTCCAGCGCCCTCATTTTATCCGCAGACGAACCCGTCCGGCGCGGGGCCGAGCCTTCTATTGAGGAAGAATTGCGTCGCCATCTGAGAAAACTAGACCGTTGGAATTTAATGCAACTCTTACGAGTTGAGCGCGATGTGGATGCGAAGCAAAAAAAGCGTGCACAAGTGAGTAGTAACCCCGATGAGCTTGCGATCCTTGCCGAAGATGAGGATCGTGGAGTGCGTTTTTATGTCGCATCTAATCGCCACGCTTCGCTTAATGTACAGCTTCTCCTCGCTCAGGATCAAGAGCCGATCGTGAGATCTGGAGTCGCCCTCGCATTGAAATATCATCCAAAAGGGTCAACTTTCCAGAGACAGCTGATAGAACGAATTGGTCTCAGATTGGCGGCAGACGAGCGACCCTTGGTTCGCTTGGGGTTGGCGAGCAATCAGAATTTGCCGGATAGCGTCTATGATGCTATCGCCAAGGATATCGATCCACTGGTGCGGATGCAATTAGCTGAAAACTTAAAAACTCCCAAGATAGTGCTGGAAAGATTGGTACGAGATAGTGTACAAAGTGTCGTTATCACTACCCTTCAGCATCGAAATCTGCCCGGGGTTTGGCTAGAGCAACTGAGCAGTGATCCGTCGTCAGAAATTCGTAGGGCGATATGTAAAAATATCAATACCTCAATAATTGTCCTCGAAAAACTGTCATCAGATTCGGATTCGTCTGTAAGGAAAGCCGTTGCGATGCATTCTGCGGTGGGTGAGGCTATTTTGGATGATCTAGCCGCCGATTCTGATTCGACGGTATTAATGGCTGTTGTGCAACATCCGAAGGCAGACCGAGATTTGTTACTCAGATTTTCACAGTTTGATGAAAATCTGGCCGTACGCCAGGTCGCACGGGAGCGATTAATCCCACTACTTAAAGGTGAAATACGAGAAGACGTATTGGAAAGATGGGAAGCTCAATAAAGACTATAATCTCCAATATATATTCGCATAATGCTCATTATGTAAATAATAAATTACCCCACATACTTATTTATCACCAACCCTCTCAATTGGCCGTTCTATATTCCGAATAATGTTATGCATGTATACTCTCGTTACCCATCAGTTGCTCTTCTTTATCCTTTAAAATAGACTCTTTTTCTACAAACTCTGTCAGTTTTTTCTTAGCTCATCTGCTAACTTTTGATCTTGCTGAACTTTATCTCGTAAGTTGCGCAAGCGTAACGAAGTTATATACTTACTTAAAGCAACGAATAAAAAAGTCAGTAGCGTCTAAATCGTCGCTTATATTTCCTTATTCTAATAGACATAAATGAACATTTGCAACCCACTGAAGTCAAGCCATTGTAGCTCCAATCTTTGGTTCAGCTTTAGAGCTGATATCTAATATAATGTCAAGACTGTATATAATGGGCAATGAGTCCCAATTAATAGCTCATAAGCGAGTTGTGGATACTCTGCAAGGAATTCAGTTTATTATTGCAGAGGATGGCTATGACCCGTTGGATAGTAGTGCAGTAGATGGTATTGTATTATTGGATATAGAGGACAAACCCTATTGGATCGGAGCCGCCTACGAAGCCGGAATTCCGGTTCTTGCAACCCATCCAATTTATCGCCGATTAACAACAAATGAGATAGCAAAAAGGGAGCAGCAGTGGCCCCATCTGAGTATTATTTCCCATGGAAGGAATACGGTATTTAGCCGTAATTTGGCAAGAGCGCAGTTGAACATGGATCCTTCGGCCTATTTCATGATAGATCTCGACTTAGACTCATGCGATGAACTGTTGAGTCGGACAGAATATGTCGATCAGGCTATGTTGGGCCTGTGCGATCTGCTTTTACATACTTGGGGACCCGTGGATTTACTCTATAGCCGAATGCGCAATTTCTTTCATTCGGGACCCCGCGAGGATACTACCATAGCGATGTTTAGAATGCGCAATGGCGTCGAAGGTTTATTGCGAGTGTGTGATTTTGCCTCGCATCAGCCGAATTTGCGCGTTCGTTCTTATGCGGGTGACAATCTATTGGACGTAAATTCGATATGGAGTTTCGAACTCGATGACCTTGTAGGCTACTATCGCAATTTTCATGATACTGTAAACGGAACAGCCCAGCCGTTGCTCGCTTTAAATCAAGTAGGGGAGAGCTACAGGTTACTGAATTGGATGCAGAAATCGGCTCGTTCTGATGCACTCCTAAGTTTTAAGGATTATCGTTGAGCGAGCACCGTTCTGCTTTGTATATGGCTTGCGGCTTAAGCGCCTTCCTGCTAATGATTGTTGTGTTGCTCAACTTAATCGATTCTGCTCCGGCAAGGGTCAGTGATGAGCAATTTATCAAAATCAGTGAAGCGGATCTAATTGAATCGCTTGTAATTGAACCCGATGGTTTTTATTGGCAACTGAGGCGCCTGGTTCGCATAGGAGGACGACGAGGTGAGGATCTCGCCGATAGAATAGTCCTATTGCAAGCGGATTCCTTGGCGCTAGAAGAGTGGCGTAGCGCCGGCAAGCCCATACGCGAAGGGCAGGGGAATTGGCGTTATTGGGGTCCTTTGGTTGTGGCTTCATTGCTTGCCGTGGGTTTGTGGCATGGTTGGACACAGATTCGCTTAGATGCCAATGGAGAAGGGGCGCCGCGTCGTCGATTGCAGGTCTTAGATCGCGAGTTGAAAGAGGGAAAGATCACGGAAGAAGAGTTTCGAGAACGTGCAGAACGAATTTGGCCCGAACTATAAGCCCAAGGAATGTATGACTGCTATCATTCAGCGTTTAGACGAAAATCTAATAAAGAAAATTTCCGCTGGCGAAGTAGTCGAAAGACCTGCTTCAGTGGTCAAAGAATTAGTGGAAAACTCAATCGACGCTGGAGCGAAAAAGATCAACATAGCCCTTCGAGCGGGCGGCAAGCAGACCATCATTGTGGCCGACGATGGGGTCGGCATGAGTCGCGACGATCTTAGCATGTGCGTCCACCGGCATGCGACGAGTAAAATGTCATCTGCTTCTGATCTATTCCAAATTCATACCTTAGGTTTTCGCGGTGAGGCCTTGGCGAGTATTGGCGCAGTATCCCATCTGGCCATCGACTCGCGCACCCGGGATGCCGATGAAGGCACCCGATTGATTGTCGAAGGGGGTATCGAAAGGGAAATGCGTGGCATTGGTAGGGCGCAGGGGACGACAATTTCTGTGCGCAATCTTTTTTTTAATACCCCGGCACGCCGCAAATTCCTGCGGCATGTCGACACTGAAACGCGTCACACTAGCCAGATGCTGGTTCATTTGGCTGCAGGGTACCCGTCGATAGGTTTTGAGTTGAAGCACGAAGATCGACAACTGATAAATTTTCCTCCAACAGACCGCAAACAGAGAGCTGCCGATTTATTGGCAGTTCCCGTTAAAGGATTGGTCGACATTGTTTATGATCATGAAGGGCTGAGTATTGAGGGCGTTGTTGCGATACCCGAGCATTGCAACCGTAGTCGTGGCAAGCAGTATATCATTGTGCGCGGTCGACCTATTCATTCCAGGTCAATGGTGGAAGCCGTTACCCTAGGCTATGGCGGTTTATTGCCCGACGACAGATATGCGATATTTATGCTGTGGTTAGAAATGGATCCACGCAAAATCGATGTAAACGTCCACCCGATGAAACGAGAAATTCGACTGGCTAATGAAACGCATGTCGTGGCTGCAATTGAAGAGGCAGTAAAAGGCGGTCTACGCCTGCCCGATTCACAATCCTTCGTCTATGAGGGCGGCGGATCGAGTTTTCAGCCTGCCCAGGTCGGAGAAGATACTTCAGTCTCATTTAGTGCCCCCGAGGTCGATTCTAGCGCTATCCATTCGGGGCCTGATGAAACGGGTATTGCTACTAAGCGCGATTTAGATCATTCGGCCCAGATGTCTTTTTCTTTGGTTGCCCCTGCGACACTACCAAATGGTGATGAAGGTCTCAGTGATGGCGATATAGCTGCAGTGCGGGACAGGCCCAAACTATGGCAAATGCACAACCAATATATAGTCTTGCAAATTGCAGATGGGCTGATTTTTATCGACCAACAAGCCGCTCATGAGCGGATAAATTATACCAAGGCTATGCGCCAGGTGGAGGCGCTGGCTGGCGAGTGTCAACAACTCTTGTTTCCGCTCAAACTCGAGCTCGGATCAGCTGATTTTGCCGTTTTTGTTGAGTTTCGAGATGATTTCGCGAAACTGGGCTTTATTTTTCGCGATTTTGGCGAGCGAACAATTTTAATCGAAGCTATACCCGCAGAGCTTGAGCACTGGGGTGAAGGCGAGTTTATATATCAATTAATAAACGAAGCTAGGGATGGTCGTGCGTCCGGAAGATCATGGCGCGAGGCCCTGGTATTAGCCTATGTTCGGAAGTCGAGTATCAAAAAGGGGCAAAAACTATCTGCCGTGGAGATGAATCGCATAGTTGAGCATTTACCAAAGACGCCCGACCCGCACATTGGTCCTTCGGGTAAGCCAATAATGGCTAAAATTCAACTAAGTACCATTGACCGTCTGTTCACGTAAAATCCCACCTACTTTAGACCGCAATTCATACTAATGATAATGCCCGTTATAGTTCATATGGTATATAATGCATTTATGTAGGTAACTGTTAATAATATATTTATGGTATATTATTATGTCTTCTGTTTAATACTGGATGACAGAATTGAGCAACTGTATTATATTAACAGTCCCCGATAGATCTGGTTCAGCGCTTCCCTGTATTTTTTTAAGGCATTAAAATGAGCAATCTGCCAATGGCCTCCAACAAGGCCCATCTAACTGTATCCGACGACCCACTGCAACAATTTCTCAGTGGCCAACTCAGTGAACGCACTCGCCGAGCGTATCATGCCGATATTCAACATTTTTTTTCTTTTATGGGCATGGGCATGGGCATTGATAAGGTTTCCATGGTCGACATACAAGCTATAAGTCATGAACACATAATCGCCTTTAGAAATGAATTGGCCAGCCGAGACTACAAGCGAAGTAGTATCAATCGCAAGCTGGCTAGCTTAAAAGCACTCTTTAAAATGTTGGTCGCAGCAGGCCATATCGATAAAAATCCTTCGGATTCCACATTGGTGCGCGGCTATAAGGTCGATGAGACAATTTCAGGTAAAGCCCTATCGAATCAAACCCTCAACAAGATCCAACAAGCCATTGCAGCAGAAGAAAATAGTTTGGTTCGCGCCCGGGACTCGGCCATATTTCAATTGCTAACTTTTGGCGGATTGCGACGATCCGAAGTGGCGAGTATTTCCTGGAGTGATATCGCCGCCGAAGGGGTATTTTTCATATTGCAACTTCCGCAAACAAAGTCGGGCGTGGCTCAGGAAATCAAACTTCAATCTACTGTCCTACATCACGTAGAATTATACAAGCAGGAGTTATTTTCCGAGGGCTACTTGATTGAAGATAAGATGTTTATTAGCTTGTCGCGCAATGCATCTAGGGGAAAGCCCTTGACGGATCAGTCAATTAATCACATCGTCAAAAAATATGCTAGAAAGGCAGGGGTTCCCCAAAATGTGACGGCCCACATGTTCCGTCATACTTGCTGCACTCTTGCAATCGAAGGCGGTGCGAAACCGCAGCAAGTCCAAACTCACCTGAGACATAAAGACTTAAAAACGACCATGAGGTATTACGAAAATCGCGATAAACTCTTGGATAATGCTTCGGATTATATCAAGATTTGAAACTAATTAAGCACTAGTTTGTGATAATTTGAATTCACAAGTTTAATATTATGGGCCACCTATACCACAATATTAATAATCTTACCCGGTACGAAAATGAATCGTTTTATGTTATTAGTGTCGGGTACATATTTTTTTACCCCCTCAACAGCCAAGGCCAATGCCGTGATCTCATCTTTACAGAGATCCACGGATACCTCAATTTGGCCCCGTATTTTGCCATTGACTTGAATAGGCATAATTACTTGATCTTCTACTAGTTTATCCGTATCCGCGATCGGCCAAGCAGCAAGACTCAACTCCCCATCTCCCAGATTTGCAAGGTGCCAAATTTCTTCGGCAATATGTGGGGCGAGCGGAGAAAGGAGTTTCAAAAAAGGCTTAGCCACGACCTGTGGCACTCTCTGCAAGGCCACGAGTTCGTTATTGAGTTCGATAAGAGCCGCTATGGCCGTATTAAACTTCAATCCTTCAATATGTTCGGTTACTTTTAATATGGTTTGATGCAGTTTTTTTTCGAGCTTGTCGTTTATATCATTACCGATCTTAGCATTGCGGTCTTGGTCGATAAAATTTCTCCAGACCCGTTGCAAAAACCGTTGCATCCCCCGTATGCCTTCCATGCTCCATGGAGCACTAGCCTCCAAAGGGCCCATATACATCTCATAGAGCCGTAGGGTATCTACGCCGTATTCCGCACCGATCTCTTCCGGAGGCAAACCATTTTTGTATCGCTTACCCATTTTCCCCGTCGACCGCTGCAACTTCTTATTGGTCGCAATCTTATAGGGCTCACCATCCCGGAATTCAACATTCCTTATATCGATATAAACTCCTCGATCATCTTGGAAGGCATCGGCAGTTATCATGCCCTGGTTGAAGAGTTTTTTGAAAGGTTCTGGCGTTGAGATATGACCTAAGTCATAAAGTACTTTATGCCAAAATCTAGCGTATAACAAGTGTAATACAGCGTGTTCGGCACCACCAATATATAGATCGACGGGCATGAAGTAGCCCTCTTTGCGCATATCGCAAAAAACGTCGGTATTCTGCGGGTCGATAAAACGGAGAAAATACCAACAGGAGCCAGCCCACTGGGGCATCACATTCAATTCTCGATCATATTGCAAGCCGTCAATTTCAATAGCCGACCAGTCGGTTCCAGCTCGATGCAAAGGCGGAGAAACAGGTAGAGATGGATCATCAGAGGTCTCGGGTCTAAAATCATCCATGGCCGGCAGAACAATGGGCGATTCCAACGAAACAGAATAACCATCGGGATGTGTGGCGAGCGGAAACGGTTCCCCCCAATAGCGCTGTCGAGAGAAAATCCAATCCCTCAATTTGTAATTAGTTGCCTTCTGTCCTACGCCGGCTGCTTTCAATGCGGCAATGATTTTTTCTCTCGCCTCTTTACTCTGTAAACCATTTATAGCAAAGGGGCTATCGCCTGCGGCAGGCGAATTACACGCAACCCCGTCACCTGAAAAACACAGGGCTTGATTTTGATCATCAATCGCGACAACGGAAACAACGTCAAGAGCATAGGCTAGCGCAAACGCGTGATCGCGATCGTCGTGTGCAGGTACGGCCATAATTGCCCCCGCCCCATAATCCATGCTGACATAATCAGCAACAAAGATCGGTATTTTGTTACCATTTACCGGATTACGTGCGTAAATTCCGCTAAACACTCCGGTCTTCTCTTTATCTTCCCCTTCTAGATCTGCTGCGGATTCGATAGCGGTTTGGGCGATATAGCAGTTGATAGCATTACGGATATCTCCGCCGCCCTGCTCCCCTTTCCACTCGAGCTTTGTATCTGCAGGCCATTGATCGGGTACGAGATAGGTTGGCTTTTCTGGGTCAACAAGTGGATGTTGGGGTGCAATGGCCATAAATGTCGCCCCGAATAAAGTATCTGGACGCGTTGTAAAAACTGGTATTCGTCCAGCGACATCTCCGGTATCTGGATCGAAAACCTCAAACAATACCTCTGCTCCGAAACTTTGTCCGATCCAATTGCGTTGCATCAGTTTAATGGCATCGGGCCAGTCCAAAGAGAATGGCTCGCCATTGCGGTCTTCGAGAGTTGCATCTAAATCGTCGAGCAATCGGGGCGCGTAAGAAGTAATGCGCATAATCCACTGTTTTAATGGCTTGCGGTAGACCGGAAAATCCCCTCTTTCGCTGCGTCCCTCGTTGGTAACTTCTTCATTCGATAAAACAGTACCCAAACCTGGACACCAATTGACGATAACTTCCTCTTGGTAGGCCAAACGGTAGTTATTGAGTACAGCCTGCTGGTGCTTTGTAGTCAAATCATTCCAAGCTGTATCAGCGTTATCACCGAGAATGTTTCGATCTTCAGGGCTGAAAGTTTTACCGTTGGAAAATTTCTTTTCGAGATCGGCAATACTTTTGGCCCGACCAATATTCTGACGTCCCCCTGTATCTTTCCACAGATCGTCTGCGTCGAAATAACAATCGAATAATTGTGTGAATATCCACTGCGTCCAACGGTAAAAACCAGTTCGAGAGGTCGCGATTTCGCGATCCCAATCGAATGAAAGCCCGAGAAATTGTAATTGACTGCGGATAGAATCTATATTCTCTTCGGTGACAATAGCGGGATGGACATTGTGCTCTATCGCATATTGCTCTGCAGGTAAACCAAAACTATCAAATCCCATTGGATGTAGAACATTGAAACCTTGCATCCTCTTATAGCGACTGTAAATATCGCTGGCTATATAACCCTTAGGATGACCAATATGCAAACCCGCTCCACTCGGATATGGGAACATATCCAATACATAGCATTTCGGTTTCGATTCATCGAATCCGCTATCTCCAGGCCCTAATGTTTTGTAAATTTTGTTATCTTGCCAATAGGATCGCCATTTGGCTTCTATATCTGTGTAATTATAATTGCCTGTAGTCTGATTAATTAACATATTATATCTTATTGGCCGTATTATAAATGGGAATCTATACCATAGTTAGAAAAAGGAAACGACTATCGAAGCTATTTCGATAGTCGTTTCCTAATTTAGGGAGTGACTGTCCCACAAACCAGTTCTTCGGGCTTTACTTTTTCAGTAAAGCCTTATGACTGAGTCTCATCTTGCCGCCCGTGTCAATTTCGAGCACTTTTACCGCAATCTTATCGCCCTCGGCAACAACGTCTTCGACTTTCTCCACTCGACGGTGTGCGAGTTCGGAGATGTGCAAGAGCCCTTCTTTGCCCGGAAGAATTTCCACAAAGGCTCCGAAAGGCATTATGCGCTTAACTGTACCATCGTATTCCTTGCCGATCTCAGCATCCGCGGTTATTCCTTCAATCATTCGCCGAGCTTCCTGGGCAGGTCCAGCTTCAACCGAGGCGATAGTAATGGTCCCATCTTCAGCTACATTTATAGTCGCCCCTGTTTTTTCAATTTCGCGAATTGTTTTTCCGCCAGGGCCAATAACCGCGCCAATCTTACTCTGGTCGATTTTAACAAACTCAATTCGCGGCGCCCAGCGAGAAAGATCGTCCCGCGACTCGGATAAGCATTCGTTCATTATGCCTAACACTTTGTCGCGACCTTCTTTTGCCCTATCGAGTGCCTCTTTGAGGATCTCCAGCTTGAGCCCTTGGACTTTGATATCCATCTGAATTGCCGTAATGCCATCGATAGTACCGGCCACTTTCAAATCCATATCGCCGAGAAAATCCTCAGCGTCGCGAATATCCGTAAGCAACTCGTATTGTTCGCCTTCCATGACCAACCCGACCCCAGTGCCACAGACGGCCGTCTTTATGGGAATGCCAGCATCCATCAGCGCCAATGAGCAACCGCACACGGTCGCCATAGAACTGGAACTACTCGATTCCGTAATATCCGACACCAGGCGAATGGTGTAGGGAAATGATTCATCCGAGGGAATAACAGGCTCGATCGCCCGTTCGGCGAGATGCCCATGGCCGATATCACGTCGACCTGGCCCCCTTTCAAAACGCACTTCACCAACAGAATATGCGGGAAAGTTGTAATCCAAGTAGTAGGATTTGAATCTTTTACCTTGCAGATCATCAGCCATTCGCTCATCGAGCTTGGTACCCAGGGTGGCTGTGCAAAGAGCTTGGGTCTGGCCGCGCGTAAAAAGAGCCGAACCGTGGGTGCGTGGAAGTATCGAACTCTCACAAGTAACTTCACGCACCTCGTCAAGAGCCCGGCCATCAATACGACGCTTGTCGTTGAGGATCATAGACCTCATATCCGCTTTGAGCAAAGACTCGACTTCGGCCTTGATTTGTTTTGCCCCATCTGGAAAACGCTCAGCTAGATTTTTGAGGACATCAGCTCGGATCTCATCAATAGAGACTTGGCGTTCTTCTTTGGTTGGGATTTGATTGGCCTCTTTGATGCGAGCATTTGCCAATTCGCCAACTGCGTTAACCAATTCCGCATCAACGTCTTCGGCTTCAATCTTGATTTTCTCCTTGCCGACTGCGGCAACGAGTTTTTCCTGCATTTCAACCAAGTCTTTGATGTGCACATGTCCAAAAGCCAACGCGTCTACGAGATCTTGCTCAGACACCTCATGAGCGCCACCTTCCACACTGACAATTGAATCCGCTGTCCCACAAACTATGAGCTCAATATCGCACTCTTCTTGTTGGCTATGGGTCGGATTTGCGACGAACTCACCGTCGATACGGCCAACGCGCACGGCCCCCATCGGTCCGGCAAATGGAATATCGGAAATACTCAAAGCAGCCGAAGCGCCAAGCAAGCCTAAGACATCAGCATCATTTTCGCCATCATAGGAGAAAATAGAAACGTAAACTTGCACTTCGTAATGAAATTTCTTGGGAAACATAGGGCGGATTGGATGATCGATAAGCCGCGCACTCAGGGTTTCTTTTTCAGTCGGCCTCCCTTCGCGCTTGAAAATATTACCGGGAATCCTTCCGCCAGCATAGGTTTTCTCTCTATAATCAACAATTAGGGGCAAAAAACCCCTATCTTCAGGGGTATTGGTTCGACAGGCCGTAACCATAACAACAGTTTCGCCGAATTGTAGCCACACCGCTCCATTGGCCTGCTTGGCAATTTTGCCGGTCTCCATTGACAATGTCTGGCCACCTAATTGATGTTCTAATTTTGTCATTGATATATCTTTCGCTCTTCCTTTAAGGTTGTACGGCCCCGAGCACCTGTTCAGGTGGGGAGCCGTTGATAAATTATCGGCGCAATCCGAGTTCGTGGATCAAAGCCGAATAAGCGATGGGGTCTTGTGCTTTGTAATAATTCATCAAGCGCCTCCTTTTTCCAATTAGTTTCAAAAGACCGCGCCGGGTACTAAAATCCTTTTTCTGATCCTTGAGGTGTTCCGTCAAGTTTTTTATGCGTTCGGTGAAAATGGCAATCTGGACGGGAGAAGCACCCGGACCACTCTCTTTGCCAAACTTCTCTATTAGTTCACTTTTGCGTTCAGTCGTTATCGACACCTTCTACCTCCGTAGTTAATTGCTGAGCGTTTCTGCCCTTATTTTCGAATAAAACTCGCGCTTGGTGAATATCTTTGCGGATTTGCGCGACTAAATCGACAGGATCAGAAAATGCACGCTCCTCTCGCAGTTTATCAAGTAGGACTATGTTCAAATTTCGACCGTACAGGTCGCCCTCGAAATCGAGTAGATGCAGTTCAACGGTAAGCGGTTCGCCGCCAAAGGTTGGCCTAATGCCGATATTGGCCAGGCCTCGTATCGGCCTATTGGGGATATCCTCTACCCTCGCCGCAAAAACACCCTGGGGTAATTTTTCAACCATATCCCGACTTACAGATATATTCGCGGTGGGAAAACCTAAGTCTCGCCCACGCCCCTGGCCACGGACAACCTTGCCGGAAAAATGGAAGATACGTGTCGTCACAGTTCAGGCGACCAGCAGTGTTTGCCGCAGAACGCAGAAAGGGCGTAGTGCGCCTTTGTCCCAATGAGCAATACCATATAAATTCTCAGACGCATCGAAAACGGCACAAGGCTTCTCAGCATCAGCCACAGGAGAAGGTAGATCTTCTATCGATTTCCCATGAGTAAAATCGACAAGCATATCTTTATTCAACTCAATTGAAGCGAACTCGCCCAAGGCTTCACGGGGATGAGCAAAAGCATCTTCGATGTTTCCCTTTTCGCGCATTGCAGCAATACTATCAAGCGTTAGGGCTCTATGAAGTCCAAGTTGCCCCACCCGCGTTCGCTGCAACTCTGCTAAGTATGCTCCTACTCCCAAGGACGCGCCCAAATCAGCTGCCAGTGAGCGTATATAGGTGCCAGACGAGCAACGCACTCCTATTACTAACTGGGGGAATTCATACGAAACAAGCTCTATTTGATAAATGTTGATGCGACGAGCCTTCAATTCTACTTCTTCACCACGTCGAGCTTTTTTGTAGCTTCTGACCCCATCCACTTTGATAGCTGAATAAGCATGGGGGACTTGCTCGATCTCACCGCAAAAATCGTGCAGTTTTTCAGCAACAATACTAGCATCGGGTATCGTATATCCCGAGCTTTCGGCGATGGGTCCCTGCGCATCGCCAGTTACACTTGTCGCCCCGAGGCAAATCGTCGCATTGTATTCCTTGTCCGCATGACTGAGCCATCGGTTTAGGCGAGTATAATTTCCCAAACAAACAACTAAAACCCCGCTGGCCAAAGGATCAAGCGTACCGCAGTGACCAATCCGGCGCATCTGGAAGATACGCCGGAGAGAAGCTATTATATCATGTGAAGTCGGCCCCTTGCTCTTGTCAACAACTAAGACCCCGTTAATAATCCGATTATTCATCCGGATCATCGCCAATACTACCGATAAGCGAAGCGACTCGCGCAGCCCGCTCCGCCGTATCGTCATATTCGACGCTGATTTGCGGAGCATAACGCAAACTCATTCGTTGTGCAATTTCGCGCCGGACAAATCCGAGGCCACTGCGCATGCCTGTCAGCGCATCTTCTTTTTCTTGCGGATTGTCGTCTATGACACTAATAAAAATCTTTGCATAACCCAGATCACGAGAGAGTTCTACGTCGAGAATATTGACTAAATCAAGTCTGGGATCTTTCATTTTTCGGACAATATCGGACAACTCACGCATCATTTGCCCACGGACTCGGCTAATTCGTTGCGGTGACGCCATATTGCTTAGTGCACTTCCGTATGAAAATCGAGAATTGGACTCTATGGTCTGCCTCGATAAAGTTGACGACTTTACTCAGGATCTGATCGCAATGCTGAAAAGCCGAACTTACGACGGCCACTCCTAATGAGGACCTCCGCCACAATTCTTGGTCATCAACTTCTGCGACAGATACATTAAATTGATTGTGAATTTGCTCTTTGAGGCTGTTGATGACTCTTTGAGGGAACGGCTATCGCCGATATACAACTGTGCCAAACAACTAATTACGATCACAGTAAAATCCAATCCTAAAGCGTACGAGCGGTCTCCACAAAGACCATTGCCTCTACAATATCCCCCTCTTGCAAGTCCTCGAAGCCTTCAAACCCCATACCACACTCAAAGCCTTCAGCTACTTCGCGAACATCGTCCTTAAAACGTCGCAGTGAGGAAAGAGTGCCCGCGTAAACGACTTCGCCATTGCGCATCACTCGCACTTGGTTATTGCGACTGATCGTTCCGCTCTGCATCATACAACCACCAATGGTGCCGGTACGAGAGGAGCTGAAAATCTGTCGAATTTCAGCACGACCAACGATCTGTTCATCCATTGTAGGCGCCAATAGGCCACCAAGACCAGCCCTCACCTCTTCGACTACCTCATAAATGATCTTGTAGTTGCGTATTTCAACGCCTTCTTGTGAGGCCAAATCACGGGCAGATGGCTCGGTTTGCACGTGAAAACCAATCAAGATAGCATTGGAGGCTGCGGCCAATAATACATCGGACTCAGAAATCGCCCCAACCGCACTGTGGATCACATTGACCCTCACTTCGTCATGGGTAATGCCGCCCAACTCCTGAGAAATAGCCTCTACCGAACCGTCGACATCGCCTTTGACCACGACTCGCAGATCCTGTACTTTGCCCTGTTGAATCTGGTCGTGCAGGTCGCTAAGGGTGACCGTCCGCAACTTGCGATGATCCTGTTCTCGTTTTATCAGTAAACGCCTTTGGCTTAAATCTTTTGCCTCGCGTTCAGAGCTTGCGGCGGCAAAAATATCACCAGCCTGCGGCACTCCTGGTAAACCCAATACCTGCACCGGAACTGACGGCCCGGCTTCTTTGATACGTTGGCCATGCTCGTCAAGTAAGGCTCGTATTCGGCCGCTATTGACACCAGTGATAAACGGATCGCCAACTCGGAGAGTACCCTCCTGCACAAGAACGGTCGCCACCGGGCCCCTTCCCTTATCTAACTTCGCCTCAACAATCGTACCGCGAGCTCTTTTTTGCGGATTAGCTGTCAGTTCAAGTAATTCAGCCTCGAGGAGCAATAACTCCAATAGATGTTCAATGCCCTGCCCAGTTATGGCCGAAATTTCGGCAAAGGGTACTTTGCCTCCCCATTCTTCAACCAGAACATCGCGTTCCGCCAATTCTCGTTTTATCTTTGCCGAATCAGCCGTGGGAAGATCGATTTTATTTATCGCAACAACAAGCGGCACTTGGGCTGCTTTTGCGTGATCAATAGCTTCTATGGTCTGTGGCATTACGTTATCATCGGCCGCGACAACAAGGATCACAAGATCAGTAACTCGCGATCCGCGAGCCCTCATCGCGGTGAAGGCAGCATGTCCTGGAGTATCGAGAAACGTTACTCCACGGCCATCATCCATCTTGACAACATAAGCTCCAATATGCTGAGTTATGCCTCCAGATTCTCCTTCTGCGACCTTACTTTTACGCAAGTAATCGAGTAGAGACGTTTTTCCATGGTCAACATGGCCCATGACAGTGACAACGGGCTGGCGAGGCTCGGGTTCACCAACCTCGTCCTCCTCGGCCAATTCTTCAATTTCGGCTTCCTCTTCAAATTCAGTCTGCACAACCTCGTAACCGAATTCATCGGCTACCGTCTGCATCGTATCCATGTCCAAACGCTGATTAATCGTCGCCATCACACCCATCTGTAGGCACATGGCTATGACTTCACTCGCTTTGACTCCCAGCTGCTCTGCAAACTCACCGAGCGTGATAAATTCGCTTACGGTGAGCTGCTGATTCTCACCTTCCGCCCCTTCTCCATCCTCGCGAGGACCGCGATCATATCGACGACGGACACGGCCTTCATTAAGCTGACTGAGAGTTCTGCGAACGTTTTCCTGGACCTCTTTAGCATCCGGCGCCCCCTTCCCACCCCGCTTGCTCCGCTTCTTCTTGCTTGGAGCGCGAGAAGAAGCAACCGTATCAGCCTGAACGGTGACTTCTCTTTTTTCTCCTAACCCCTCACGAACCACCCCCGTTTCTGCTTCTTTGCCCTTTCCCCCTCTACGGCGTCCCCGCCTCCGAGAACCTTCTTCTTTCTCAGGTAAGGGAACGGGGCGACCCGATTCTTGAGAAGCGCCACCCTGCTTACGGGCACCACCACTTCCCTTTTCCTTACCTTTTTCAGGCGTTGGTTTTTCATCTTGTTTTCGACTGGCTTCTTTGGCTTTCTGCCGCTTGACTTCCTCGATCGAACTTTTCTTCTCTTCTTCGATCTTGCGGTTAATTGCTTCCAGCATATCGGGAGTGACAACGCTCATGTGGCTCTTAACATCAATATCCATGCCTTTGAGCATCGATATAAGCGCATCGCTGGATAATTTTTGCTCTTTCGCTACCTGGTATACTCTCCGCTTTTCCAAAAAACGTACTCCCTCAAGTAAGGGGTGGGTAATGTCGCGCTGATTATACCCCTTGTTCTGGCTCTTTTCCACTCTTCTCGGATTCTGTTCCTGCTGATTCGGCCGCTATATTGTCGTCTCCGCCTTCGGGATCAACTTCGCCAGTGCCAATTGCTATTGCTGCAGCATCACCCTTTCCCGCCTCGCGATCTCCGTCCCCCTCGCCAACCGGTAAAGACTCTTGATCTTGCGATCCTATACCTTCCTCGCTGTGAGGCGCTACAGAATCGCTCGCAACTGACTCTGCTTCAGCCTCGATCGATACAACGGTGGCATGTTCTTGCTTCGCACTTTCAGCTTCTGACTTCTCTAACGCATTGATATCAATTTCGCCGAACTCAGTCAAAAACTCTGTGGCAGATTGTCGTATTGAATTAGCGGTTTCCGCCGTCTCTAAACCCGGCACCGTTTGCAATAGGTCTAAGTCCGCCTCTGCAATAGAAGCTATCGAGTCGAAGCCCGATGTGGTCAAACTCAAGGCAATCAATTCACTGATACCCTGAATCTGCCTGAAGACAATCTGGTATTTCTCCTGCTTGGCACGGCGCTCTTGATATTGTCCGTCGGTGATGATGTCGAGCCCCCACCCGGTCAATTGCACGGCCAATCGTGAATTTTGCCCGCCCTTGCCAATTGCGAGCGACAATTGATCTTCTTCTACTATCACAACAGCATGGCGCCGCCGAGAATCGGTTATGCATCGGGTTACAGTAGCAGGGCTCAGCGCACGTGAAATAAAGATATCAGGTTCGTCGATCCAGGGAACGATATCAATCCTCTCCCCACTTAATTCGCGGACGATAGCCTGGACCCGAGAACCCTTCACACCCACACAAGCACCAACAGGGTCCACGCGCTCATCGGTCGAACTCACTGCGATCTTAGCCCTTTCTCCCGGTTCGCGTGCTACTCCATGAATCTCGACGATACCCTCGGAAATTTCGGGCACTTCAATCGAAAATAACTTCTTGAGAAACTCGGGATGCGTACGAGAAAGCAGCACCTGAGGCCCACGACTTGACTTTAGAACCTCGAAGATCAACCCCCGAACCGCATCGCCCTGCCGATAACGCTCTCTGCGAATTTGCTCTTTGTAAGGAACCGCTGCTTCAGCTCGGCCTAAGTTGAGGACTATATCTCCATGGCTGATCTGCTGAACCGTTCCGGACTCAATGGTGCCCACTCGACCGATAAACTCATCATAAATCCGCTCGCGTTCAGCCTCGCGGACCCGCTGGATAAGGATTTGTTTGGCTGTTTGAATCGCATTGCGGCCAAAATCAGCAAAATCGAGCTTATGCTTTAAAACAGATCCAAGTTGTGCATTTGGATCAATGTCTTGAGCATCTTCCAGAAGGAGTTCCATTGACGGCTCAACGACCTCTTCAACGACCATCATTTTCGCGAAGACTTCCATTTTCCCCTGAGCTGCATCAATTTCAACTTCGTAGTTCTCCGTATTGCCATAACGCCTTTTGGCCGCTGAAATCAGGGCATCGGATAGAGTTTGCACGACCATTTCCCGATCGACATTTTTTTCACGGGCAATCTGGCCAAGAGCTTCGACTATGCTCAGGTTATTCATATGTTTTGGTTCGACCTTTTTCTAAAATTCGGGTTCGATATTCGCTTTAGCTATTGCAATTCGAGGAACAGTTACGACTTCGGTGCCGGTTTCAATTAGAACCTGTTGGTCATCAGATGAAACCAGTCGGCCTTTTACGACTTGCCCTGATTTCAGTTTGGCCTTGAGCACATGGCCGTTGGCCCGAATGAAATCTCTATTGGACTCTAAGGGACGGTCTAATCCTGGCGAAGTCACCTCCAAGCGATACCGCCCGGGGATTGGATCTTCCACGTCAAACAGGTCTGCCACCTCTCTACTCACCTGTTCGCAGAGGCTTAGTGATACTCCGTGGTCTTTGTAGATGTATAATTTGACCAGTTCGTTGCCACGAGCTCCCTTGATTTCCACATCAACCAGTTCCGCACCGTGCCCGCTGATAACAGGCTGCGCAAGGCCGATTATATCTGTCTTGATTTTATCTTTGTCTACAGCAGAAATAAGCGACTTAACCCTATCACACAAAAAGCGGGCGAAAGGCCCACTTATCATCTGAAAATATGGAATTATGCAAATTTAAGCAAGATCGACTTATAATTCGCTCTAAATGGTATTCGCAATGTCCTTTAACCCAGTAGCTTAGAGAAGTTTCAAAATTTCTTGCAGTTCATTTTTCGCTTCTTCCACCACGGCCTTGAATTCACCTCGCCCCATGTCTGCCTCGGTTGCAATTCGATCAACCTTTTTGTGTGTAGGAGACCTATCTTTTGGCTTTGACTTTGCTTCAGGGGCTGGCAATCGGACGTTTTCTTGATTTACAGCTGCTTGGTTTTCCGGTCCCAACAAGTGGGATGTTTGGGAGCCAATTTGCCGCAATAGTTCTGGTTCGTCTTTTAGTTTTTTCTTTACTCCCTGTGAGGTATAACGCTCTTCGTAGAGCAATTTTTTAATAAGGAGAATAATGCCAATGTCACGCTCCTTATAGGCACGGTTTTTTCCCCGAGCCCTTCGGGGTCTTAAACAAGGAAATTCTTTTTCCCATGCCCGCAGTGTGTACGGCTGTAAATCCGTGATTTCTGCGACCTCGCTGATGCTATAGTACAGTTTATTACCCAATGGATTATTCACGTGCCGGCTCCTATATCACCTTTGCGTTTGCGCCAGACAATGCGCAAAGGAGTCCCTTCAAAATCAAACTCACTTCTGAGTCGATTCTCAATATGGCGACGGAAATTTCCCGGTACTTCTTTTGGCAAATTAGTAAAAATGGCGAACGCAGGAGGGCTGATTGCATACTGCGTCGCGTAAAGCAGGCGTATGCTCTTACCCTCGTGGGTCGTCGGATACTCCTTGGATAACTGTTGGATTATCTGGTTTAATCGGGCGGTAGGAATTCTCGTTTTGCGTTTTGCACCTACCGCCGATATTACTTCCAAACATTTTTGCACCCTCTTTCCCGTTAACCCAGACATACATAGAACGGGATAATCTCGTAAAAAAGGATATCTACGGCGTATTTCGTAGCGACATTCTTCGACTTCTACACCTTCGACCAAATCCCATTTATTTACGGCCACGACCAAGCCACAGCCGGCTTCCAAGACTTGTTCCATTATGCGGGCATCCTGCATGACCCACCCCTCCGATCCATCTAGCAACACGACTGCAACATCGGCCCGGTCTATACTATTGGTTGCTCTACGCCCGCTATAAAACTCAACATCATCATCTATTTTCGAACGCCGTCTCATGCCGGCGGTATCCATCAATTGAATGGGCATATCGTTCCAAGACAGGCGCAATTGGGTCGTATCGCGGGTAGTACCCGGTTGGTCGTGAACAATCGAAACCCGATAGCCTGCAAGACGGTTTATCAACGTTGATTTGCCTACATTAGGTCGGCCGACCAAAACCACCTTGATGCCATCCTCTGCTCCATCGTCCGCATATTGTGAATCTTCGGCAAAAAGTTTGACCAGAGCATCAAGCAGGTTCCCCGAACGCCTTCCTGTGGCCGCAGAGACGGGAATAGGTTCGCCCAAACCGAGTGCGTAGAAATCATCAAGCAGATGCGTCGGACCGATTCCATCAACTTTATTGACGACGAGCAGCGATGCTCTTTCCCCCTTGCGTAATATGGCACCCACTTCCCGATCCAAATCGGTTACGCCAGTCGATCCATCGCAGAGAAATAGACAAATATCCGCTTCGGCAATTGCGGTCTCAGCTTGAGAGCGTACTGCAACTTCAATAGCATCTTTTGAACCGGGAACATAACCCCCAGTATCAACGACTGTGAACGCACGCCCCGCCCATTCGGCTTCGGCATATATGTGGTCGCGTGTGACCCCTGGTTGGTCATCAGTAATCGCCCACCGAGTACCCAAAATTCGGTTGAATAAGGTCGACTTACCCACGTTCGGTCGGCCGACAATTGCAACAATTGGCCGCAGCCGTCCAATCAATTGGATCTGGTTTCCCAACGGGCTGTTAATCTCTGTCATTTTTTCTTCCGATATAGAAGCCCATTTCGTCCAATTGACGGCCCTCACCTTGATTTGTAATGCGTCGGTCGGCCCAAAATGCCTCCAAAGAATCGATCAAATCATAACCGCCGACTGAAAGAGCAACTCCCACTCTTTTTTCCAATTGGCTAACGGTCATATCATCCAATGTTAGACCATCGCCATTGATACAATTCGGCGGCAGGAACACCATATCTCGCATTACGCCATCTTGAACTCGACGGGCAATGTCTTGACCAGTCAACAATCCAGAAACCGTAATGCCGCGCCCGAAGAAATCATTATCCACAATCAACAGATCTACTTGGCAATTTCCAATCTGGTTTAACCGATTTACAATCGGCTGCAACATATCAGAAGCCAATCTCCCCGTTACAAAACCGATTCTAATCGCAGTGGAAACACGTGCCGGCAGCCCGGCGGCCTTTACAGACCATGTATCTAGGAAAGACCTCACCATCCCAATGCCATTTTCAAGTTGGGGAAAAGCATCGTAATAGGACGTCGGCGGTATTGGTTTACCGGTTATTATAAACAACTCATCTGCGGCATAAACGAATCGCTCTCCATACCTTTCCTTAAATCCCTGCCCTTGCCGTTCTGAAAACGCTATATACTCAGCCGCTAGGGCAGGGGTGACAGTTTTTAGGCTTGGCAGGCTCTCCCTGTGGTCGGTCAACCCTACCGGAACGAGCGCTACAGACCGCACCGCCGGATAGTAAGAGGATAAATCCGCAACCGTGCGCTCGAGATGTGCACCGTCGTTTAGCGTAGGACATACGACAACTTGCGTATGCATTTCAATGCCGTTTTGCGCTAGCTTTGCTAAGCGTTGATTTATATCGACCGTTTCTTTGTTGCGCCCGAGTATAACCTGCCGGAGATCGGGATCAGTTGAATGCACTGAAATGTACTGAGGTGTTAATCCCTGTTCGATGATCCGATCAATATCCCTTTCGTGCACATTGGTTAATGTTACGTACGAGCCGTGCAAAAATGAGAGCCTGTAATCGTCATCCTCAAAATAGAGGCTGCGACGCATCCCTTTGGGCATCTGATGTATAAAACAAAATACACACTTATTGTTGCAACTCCTTAACCGCAAATCCTCAAATGTCAGTCCAAATACTTCCCCTTGCTTCCGTGCGACCTCTGCTTCGTACACTTCATCTTCCCGTTCCACTTCCACCAATAGCGCTTCTTCTGCGCTATTAACTTGAAAGTCGATCAAGTCCCGTACGACCTGACCGTTTATCCGCAAAATGCGATCTCCGACGCAAAACCCGGAGCGATCTGCCAGACTACCCGGCTCAATATCCTTAACAACAACCATTAATTGACGATTTCTAACTGAACCCGATTGGGGGAAACGCGAATTATATCGACATCCATCCCGTCGACCCCCTTCGCTATTAAATCGCGAGCAAGAGCAAAGCCGTTATCTTTGCTGCGAATATCAAATACTGCGACTCCCTTGTCATAACTGCGCCGGTACAATTTCTCTGCTCCCGCCACTTGATATGGGAAACCATTTTCAAACTTATTCACTAACTCGATTTGTCCCTTCACAACCAAGCGCACCAGCCGGCCAGAATACATTTTCTCGCGCCAATTTTCTGCTAAACGCGACACCATATCAGCCGCCATTTTTTCCATGCCGTTGCGAATAGCCTTTTCGCCCGCAGTGCCCAGGTCAACATCGGCTGCCCGCTCACTGTGGACCGATGATGCGAAAACCTCTCCAGTGTCGGTCCAGAGGGCCTCTATCCTCATGTCTGCTGTCGCTGAATAAAGCCCCAATCCTTTCAATGAGGTCTGAGCAAAGGGGACCTCAATCTCAGCGGCCTCTCGTACCGAAGATTCCGCCCGCACGACAATATCGGCCCCCTGCTCAAATCCCAACGTGGCGGCTTGCTCTAACAAGTGCTGCTCCATTTTTAGAGGAGCAGCGAGATTGAACCGAGCACTTTTGCGCTGTAGGTATTTCCGCAACAACGTCGCAGTCAGGTCCCTTACTCTTTCTGCATCATAATCATATTCATCCCGTCCCAAGCAAAGTATATAGGGATCACCTGCATGGGCGATCAATAACTCCAATGCATCTAATCTATTGTGCAGGTTGCCCAATTCGACGACTGCCTCTATGTCAACTTGATACGTATTCTTATCAATCGGGCCCTGCTTGAGAATTGTATATGACCTGATATACCCATCGGTTCGACTCAAGATGTGGTCTTCCAAAGCGGAAAAGTTCTCTACCCGCGTTTCGGAACTTATTAGCGTACCAACCCCGATGTCCACCGCTTCCCGCATCGCCGCTTTTTTAGCTCGCGCCGAGGCCCCGGCCTGATCGCCACTTGCGATATATCCGATCCCGCTTGCCCGTACTGTCGTTACGATCTCGGCACTCAAAGGAGCGCTATAACAACAGAGCAGGATTAGTGCTACAGAGAAGACGGTCATTAGAATTCCATGCGAAACGATTGTTGCAGTTCTCGAACCATCACCAATGCCTCAGCGCCCGATACTGTCCGATCTGGGTAGAAAAGACCGGTTCGCTTATCTGTTTTCATGAAGCCGCGTTCAGTACTCAGAGCAATAGCATTATAAGCATAGAAATCACCTCGCACATCCGAAAACCTTGATTGCTCACCGATGTATCGGGTAGCTAAAGATGGGTCACCACTCAGTAAAACCAATATGCCTTGGTTGACCATTGCATAATTGGCCCGAGTAAGCGGTTGTTCTGGTTGAAATGTGCGATCGGGAAAGAGCTCGAGTCCGGGTACCCCTAGCGCCACCACCTCATCTATCCATGGCTTGGCCCAATAATGAGCCACGTCTATAGCTTCAGCTGCTGAATTATCATCCCTTTCGCCCGGCGCTTGAAAGGATCTGCCATCCTCTTCGCGACGATCCTGTAGGGGACGGTGCTTGATCATCAACTCGGCTAGTTTCAACTCTTCCAATAACAACACAGCCAATTCGCCCCGGCTGATCTCTTTTACCAAACCGATTTTTGTGCCGACTTGCGTCCCTGGAGCTGCGCGTTCAATCATTTGAATTTGTTCAACTTGGCTCATGGCTCTACCTAAGAAGAGCCCCCTATTTAGTTCAATAAGCCGGATGAAAGAGGCTTTAGCGAGAGGCAAATTGTGCGCCTGCATATAACTTTGCCCCTCGAAATAAAATGTGGCCGGATACAGTGGATCCGATTCCTTGGCTTTCCGATAAGATCGAAGGGCTTCCGGTAACCATTTGCTGGCCGCTTCTGCCCTTGCAACGCCCTCAGCCGTCGCCACCCGCCCCATCGCGATGTGCGCATCAATGAAATCGTTTTTCTTATGCAATGCCATTTGTAGCTCTTTCCGAGCGCGAAAAAAATCTCCTCTGTCCATAGCGACCAAAGCGAATCCGACATAAGCACCCGGAAAATTGTCCTGTAATAGCCTCGATCTTTCAAATTCTCTTTGCGCGGTCATGACATCGCCGCGATCGAAACTGATCAACCCACGCTGATAATGATTGTCCGCCGTATCAAGTGGAGATTGTTGCACGGCTCCTTTGGGTCCACAAGCCAATAACACAATTTGCAGCAATATATAGGGTAAGAATCTCATCAGCCTACTCACTAGATAACGGTAAGGAACGATCCTAATCTCGGTCGTACGGGTAGGGAAGTATATATTCTGTTGTGGGACAGCGGATTGCAAAGCTTTGTGAATTAGGAAAAGTTAGAAGAATACACAAAGCTATCTCTACGAGTGAACTACCTGGAAATTACATTAATAAAACTCAACTCGCAATAGAGTTTGTTCGATATCGAGATGCCACCTAACGAATTTTGCAAAAAAACCGCCCGGCCAAATTGGGCCGGGCGGCTCTTAGGGACAATCTGGAGCGGGAGACGGGGATCGAACCCGCGACATCAAGCTTGGGAAGCTTGCGTTCTACCACTGAACTACTCCCGCGAACATAACCGCCATAAAGTATGAGACCACCGATTTTATGTCAACATTGGCTAGGTCTTTGGCAAAAATATTTCCAACCTTCAACGATTCGCCCAACCACCCCTTTCCGCCCCCACATATCGAGATTCAATTCTCGCAATCGTCGATCTCGACGACACCACGTTATTTGACGTTTGGAAAATTGTCGAGTTCTTAGTTTGATTTGCTCTACTGCATCATCAAAACTTAACTCCCCCTCGAGCCAATCCATGATTTCTGCATAACCCAACGTGCCCAAAGCAGCGTCTTTACGTCCATAACCCTGTCTCAACAAGGCTTGGACTTCATCTGGCAACCCCTCTTTAATCATTGAATCGACACGTCGATCTATCTGGTGATACAACTTCGCCCGATCCATCGTCAGCCATATCATTTGCAGGTTGCAGTCAAAATCCAACTGCGTATTCCCTTTCTTCAGTTCGCTTAGAGTATGCTCACCACCATTAGCAACTTCTAGCGCCCTCAGTATACGTTGGGTATCATTCGGGGCGATTATGTTATGCGTTGCGGGATCCTTCTGCCCCAGTTCGGCATACAGACACGCAAGCCCCTCAATACGCAATCTGTTGTGCAATTGGGCTCTAATTGCCTCGTAATTCACCGTGTCCTTAAAAAGGCCATCGAAAATACTCTGCCAATATAATCCAGTACCACCAACAAGCACGGGAATTCCACCACGAAACCAGATGTCTGTTATAAGTTTTCTTGCATCTTCTCCATATTTGGCCGCATTATAGACCTCATCTGGATTGAGTATGTCTATAAAATGATGCGGACATTCTGCACGCTCCGCAAAAGATGGCTTGGCGGTCCCTATGTCCATTTGGCGATAGATTTGGCGGGAGTCTACTGATACTATTTCAACATTGGGCAACAGCTGAGCAATATCAAGACCTACACGAGTTTTGCCAACGGCTGTCGCGCCGGTAATTAGGATAGCGTGGTTACATATCATAGATTATGCGACCTATCTTAAGACTGCGAAAATAGCCCATCTCTTCTCTTTTACGCACAAAAAGCCCTTCACAGCGACGCTTCATGGAAAAGCGACTGCTGTAAGGGCTTATCGTGGTCGGGGTGGCCGGATTCGAACCGGCGACCCCCTGCTTCCCAAGCAGGTGCGCTTAACAATAAAAATAATCACTTATGTATTTGGTGTTATCTAAAGTGGTATAGGATCGAAATTTAGCCCTCTCATCGCTCCCCTATATCAGTAGTATATATAATAGTATCGGTTTAAACTGGCAACATAAACAATAACTTACGTATGTAGTGTTACACAAAGTGTCATCGGATTAGTTTTTCTGCCCAAGAGCCGCTCTCACCAACGGATAATAGTTTAGAACTCTCCCCGGAACTCTCTAAATGGTGGGCACCGGCAAGACAAACCTGACGGGATCGGATGCGCATACAACATCGCTATGTGGTGGCTGACGGAAGATCGCTGCTTCACGGGATAAATCCTCCAGAACCGATGCCAAGCGGACTATAATTTGTGGGCGCGCGTCCCGTATGGCTGTTCGTACCATCCCGGGTCAGAGTAGCCGCGCAAGTGGTCACGCACCTTGAGCTGAGTAAACATCCCGCCCATCTCCAACGGTCCGCAAGGTTCCCATGCCGCCCATCATCGGCAGTGTGTTCTCCGGACCGTGCATGTGCCGCCATCTCCTGCATCTCCGCCATGCCCTTCTCGCCCAACGACAGCGAGTGGGACGATCGCTGGGAGCGAGGTCACGAGGGGGCGGCGGTAATGGGGGTCTACGCGCGTGGCGGTACGGTGTTTACGGCGGGGACGACCGACTGGGCACGCGGGCTCAAGGGGGACGAGAAAGTGGCGCAGATTACGCGCAATGTGTTGGATAAACTCGGGTGAATTCCTAATCCACTGCCGGCACTACGTCCCATTCGACTTCCTCCACCTTGCCGGTAAAGGTAGTGCCCTGCACCCACATCACGGGCTGGCCCCGGCCCGGTCCGTTGGCCCATTCGGCTTGCGCGCTCAGGTAGTGTGAGACGAAGCTTCGGCGGAAGCGCTTGGAGTGGTTGTCGGTGCTCTTGTGTAACAGGTGCGAGTGAAACCAGATGACCGTACCGGGCGGCGCTTCGACGGCGATGCCGTCCTCGTCGCGGGCGTCGCGGGCGAGTTTGAATTCCTGTTGTTGTGACCCTACGATGTCTTCGTGTTCCGATATATCTCGCTTGTGACTCCCAGGGATTACGTATAGACAGCCATTGTCGCGATCCGCCGCGTCGATGGCTGTCCAGGTGCCGATAGTAGTCTCGGTTTTGAAGCGCTTGCGGAAGTAGAATTTGTCCTGGTGCCAGGGGAAACCTAGGCCGATTTCGGGCGCCTTCCAGATAAAGGCATTGTTGATCCCCAGGATATCGGGGCCAAGCAGATCTGCGACCGGATCGGTAAGACGGGTGTCGCGTACCCTCGCCAGGAACTCGGTGATATAGCAGGCGGGCCAGTGGATCTTGTGCATGCCGTAGATGCCCTTCCGTACCTCTTTGCCGTCGCGGACCAGGGCATTGCGGTCGATGTGGACCAGCGGCATTTTGCGCCGACCGGCGACAATATCCTCGGCCACCTGGCGCAGGGCGTTGTTTTCCCCGGCGGTAAAAACCCCTTCGCGTATCAGATAGCCATCACGTTCCCAGTCGCTTTTTTCGTCGGCCGACAGCCCGTTCACTTGTCCCATCCCTCCTTGGGCACCTCAGCGTAGTCCTGGGGCTCGTAGCCGATCGCCTGCTTACCGTGTTCCATCATGAGTTCCCCCGTGGTGTTATCTAAAGTGTTACCTAATTGCGCGTTATATTGGCCGCCATTGGTATCTATTGATGCCTATCGGGCTAATCAACCAATAACGGGCGAGCTCTAATTATAGCATACGTCAGCGCTATAAACCACTATTTTTATAGAACAAAAAAATAACCCCCTGTAAAAACAGAAGGTTATTTTCGTGGTCGGGGTGGCCGGATTCGAACCGGCGACCCCCTGCTCCCGAAGCAGGTGCGCTAGCCGGGCTGCGCCACACCCCGTTGACACTTGACATGCAAAAGCTATAAGTCCCGAAGGACTCATAGCCCTGTTCAATAATGGTCGGGGTGACTGGATTCGAACCAGCGACCTCTTCAACCCCAATGAAGCGCGCTAGCCGGGCTGCGCCACACCCCGACCTAAGATTACTCGACCATATTAGAAGAAAAAATGGTGAGCTAGCCAGGATTCGAACCTGGGACCTCCGGTTCCGGAGACCGGCGCTCTATCCAGCTGAGCTACTAACCCAATATCTTAGTTGCTTTTCTTCTTATGCCGATTCTTGCGTAGTCTTTTTTTTCGTTTGTGAGTAGCGATCTTATGCCGCTTTCTCTTCTTGCCACACGGCATCTTTCTTCTCCCCTGGACCTTTGTCCTTTAAGTTTTCGTTCTCGACACGAGCCCTTAACTCTTTCGAAGCCTTGAAAGTCGGGGCTTTTCGACTATCAATTTTCACTTCCGATCCCGTGCGCGGGTTACGGCCGGTCCGCGGCGCCCTTTCTACCACTTTAAAGGTGCCAAAACCGCGAATTTCAATATGATCGCTACGTTCCAACGCCTTTATGATCGATTCAATGAAGCCATCAACGACAGCCGCTGTATCCGTCTTAGTTAACCCCGTTCCTTGGGAGATAAGACGCACAATGTCAGCTTTCGTCAAGACCTTCCTCCCACGACAGATAAAACGTTAGAAAAAAGTGGTAAAACATAGCAAACAGACGTTTTAAAGAATACGGCACGGCCCAATCTCTGTCAAGAGCTAGGTTGGTTTCGCCAGCGTATTACACCGTTATTTGACCAAGACAAATACTTCCTCCAAGTCAGGAAAATCTACGCTCGACATGATACACACCTCTTGAAATACTAGATCCCTTTCAATTTGATTTACTTCAACTACGGTGCCAATCGGAATGCCCTTCGGATAACGCCCTCCCAAACCCGACGAGACCACTTGGTCACCTACTCTGACTAAGCTACTCGCTTCGACGAATCCCAAACTAAACCGCTGGCCATCCAACCAAGATACGATCCCCTGGGCACGCGTGGATTGCACTAAGGCACTTACCTTAGAACGCATGAGCAACTGTACTACGGAATCGGTATCGCCGACCTGCGCAATGTGTCCGACCAAACCTTCGGCAGTCACAACGGGCATGTCCTTGCTTATGCCACTATCTATACCAGCATTTATAACTACTGTATCGTATATCTGATCGGGATCCCTGCCTATCACTTCGGCGGGGACGACGCTAACTTCGCCCTCTACTCTGCGAAAGGCAAGTGCTTCGCGCAAGCGAACATTTTCCCAGGCAGCCTCTCTTAAACGCATATTGTCCAAGGCGAGTTTTACGTTTTGCGTTTGGAGAAAATGACTTTTCTCCTCATTGCGCGCATAACGGATTGCCTGGGAAAAGATCCATTGGTTCGCTCCAAGGAGCCCGGCCCGACTCCGCTCGGCAATATAGTTCTTGTAGGGGTGTGGCAAGCTCATCAAACCAAATGAGCCAAGGACTGCCAAACCTATTGCGAGAACACCTCGGGTAGTGGACATATGACTCAGAATAAGACCTTGCGGTAACGCTCAAATTCCTCGAGGATCTTGGCATTTCCTCTGACAACAGCTGAAAGAGGATCTTCGCTGTCGACAAAGGTAGGCAGACTTGTTCCCTCGATTAGACGTTCTTTCAAGCCTTGTAATTTGCCCCCTCCGCCGCTCAATATCATCCCCCGGTCTAGAATATCAGCTGCAAGTTCTGGAGGCGTCCTTTCCAAAACCCTGCGCACCCCGGCGACGATTTGGGCGACCGGGTCACGCAGCGCTTCTCGAATCTCTAGAGAATCGACTTGCAATGTTTTGGGAATTCCTGCCACCATATCACGCCCGCGCACTGGAGCCTCTTCTTCAGGATCCAGCACCATTGCTGAGCCAATTTGCCATTTGAGTATCTCAGCCCCTCGGCTGCCAATTAACAAGTTATATTTTTGTCTCATCCAATCAATTACAGCCTGATCCATCGCATCGCCTGCAATACGGAGCGATTCATGTTCAACAATTCCCGAGAGAGCAATAACCGCAATTTCGGTCGTTCCGCCTCCAATATCGATTACCATAGACCCGATGGCTTGCTCTACAGGCAAACCTATACCTATCGCCGCAGCCATCGGCTCGCTGACGAGATAAACCTCTCGTGCCCCGACTCGCTCACACGAATTCCTAACGGCTCTTTTTTCAACTTCAGTGCTGCCAGACGGTACGGATACGACTATGTTAGGCCGCACAAAGAGCTTGTTTTTTTGTACTTTGCGTATAAAGTGGCGGATCATTTCTTCGGTTACTTCAAAATCGGCAATTACCCCATCTTTGAGCGGTCTGATTATTTGAATCTCGGAGTTTTCTCTCCCGACCATCTCCTTCGCTTCTGTTCCGACTGCAATCACCTTTTTTGTGGCCACTAGTCTTGCTACAATGGAGGGCTCGTTGAGGACAATACCCTCGCCTTTCACAAAAACAAGGGTATTGGCCGTGCCTAAATCAATGCCTATATCATTGGAAAAAAAACTTGATAAAAACCCCATAATTATCTCCATACCCATATTTGAGTCAACTTCTACATTCTGAGCTAACTACTTCTTTTTGTCCTTCTCGGCACCCTCTTTGCTCAGCCACATCTTGAGAACATTAGCCGCATCCTTGCTGTTGCTATTAATACGCGATTTGATTTTTTCCAGCCTTTCGTCCTTAGTGTCCTGATCCTGTTTTTCCTGATCTTGTTTCTTTGCCATTTATTTTCAATACCTTAGCTGTATAGACACCATACTTTTGACCACCGCTCCGAGCCATCCTTCTCCACTATAATAACCATGTCAATTTGGATTTGCCAAATGCCCAACCACCTTTATATCTTTATATAACGGCAGGCTGCAGCAAAATTAGCATCATTTCACCACAAGACGAACAGGAAGGCAGTTCATTTATGAACAAGGCGGCATTAAATGTCCTACGCAAAATAGGCACGGACAACAATCTGGACCATGAGCGACAACAGCGCCTAACTCGCGAAGTTGAAGAGGAACAGCAAAAGCGCAAATCCAAAGGAGCCGACCAAGACACAAACTTTGAGGCCGTGCCGGATGAAATGCTGACCGAATCTGAAAAACGCCATGAAAAATACCGACGGCAACAAGCGATGGCAGGACGTTTTACTCCTGCGGCAGACCGACTGCCTATAATGACGGCCGAAGAGCGTGCTGCCCACAATAAAGATCGCCCAAAATGGCAGCAAACCTCTTTTGAAGGTCCGATTGAAAAACTAATTGAAAAATATCAGGATTTAACTGAAGTTCAACGCCATTTAACCCTCGGTCAATCCATGAAATACGAATTCACTGCAGATGGACGTGTCCTCGACAAAGAAGGTAATGTGATATTTGATGGTGAAAATATCGTCGTCAAATCTTAAACCGCGGCCAAGGCTAAGCATCATTTCGTCTCAAAATTGGATATGCGTAGCACTTTTATCTCTTTTATTTTCCGGTTGCTCCGAGACTCCATCTACCTCTGATGAATATATTGCCCAAGGCGACAAACTACTCGCTACGGGAAATTCGGTTGAAGCCGTGGCCTCTTACAGGATGGCCATGCATATCGATACACTCAACCCCGTCGTCTATGCTAAGCTTTCTCGGGCTTACAGCGCACAAAATAAAAAAGTGGCCGCTGATCGTTATCTGCGCCGGGCAATGAACATCACTTATGAAAGCGGAATTCGAGCCCTTGAAGCAGGCGATGACAGCACAGCTGCATTGTCTTTCGAGCAGACGCTTGATATTTTTCCCAAGCACCCCTTAGCCCTGAGTAGATTGGCTGAGATCTATCAAGCCCGCAATCAGATAGATCAGGCTTTAATCCATCTTGAAAAAGCGTCTGAAGCCAACCCCCACTACCCAACTACCTTCGTAAAGCTTGGTCAATTATATGCTTTACATGGTCAAACAAACCATGCCAAGGAAGCATTTGCCAAAGCGATTGAGCTCAATATCAATTCCTCGCGCGCTTATTTGGGGCTTGGTCAGTTGCATCTGGATTTACGCGCTTGGACTGAGGCGATAGAGCAGTTTAAAAAGGCCCTGTTGATAGACCCGTCTTCCCCCGCTGCTCATTTGGGTATCGCCAAAGCAGAAAGCAATCTGAATACTAGGTAAAACCTTTTTCAAAGGGCATACAATGCAGCGCTTAGCAATTTCATTTTTCCTACTGGCGTTGGGCTGTGGCAACTCGCAAGATGAAACGAACACCATTCCTCAACCCGTTCCGGCCGAATCAGCCCCGAAAACGGAAACGCCTTACGGCGATTCTGCTCAGGTCAAAACGTACCTCACTGCAATAAACCCATTCATCCAAGAGGTTGGCAAAATCCACCTAGACGTCAATAAAGTCGTGGGCACCTCTGGCCAAGCTACGGTTGCCAACCTCGCCCCAGCCATGAAAAAAGCCAAACCTCGACTACAAAGTGCGATTGAGAGTTTCACCAAGATTGAGCCACCTCCACTTTTGGCCTCTCTACATGCAGATATAAAGAAACTCATGCTACTCAGGCTCGACGCCTACGAATCTACCATTCGCGGTTGGGACCGTGAGCAAGATGATGGAAAACTGGATCCCGCCTTGGAGGCCCAAGCAGAAAATGCATTGAATACTGCGAATCAATTGATTCGCAACCTAAACCAGGAAATGGCTCAAATCTACCAGGCATTAGAAACAACCGACTCACCTACGCAAACGGCTACTCCGTGATGCTTTCGTTTTTTATGCGAATTGGCCAAGTCCTATTGGGGCTTGGCCTTTTTTATTTGTACGGCTGTGATGCACCCTATTACGCCCATCTAGCTCGGGGCCAAGGAAAAATTCTATTGCATCGCGTGCCGATTGATGAAATTCTCATACGCCCTCAATTGAATTCAGACCACCGACGACAATTTGAGTTGATTCAATCCATCCGGACCTTTTCCTACTCTTTGGGCCTACAGCCAAATGACAGTTATACGACATTTTTCGATACCCAAGGCCAGCCCATCAGTTGGAATATCAGCGCTTCACCTCCCGACCACTTCAAACCCTTTATTTGGGATTTTCCCATCGCTGGATCGGTGCCGTATAAAGGTTTTTTCAGCAGAGATCAAGCAACGAAAGAGCGGGACGCCCTGATATCAGCAGGATACGACGCAATTGCTCGCCCGGTGAGTGCCTATAGCACCCTAGGCTTTTTTTCCGATCCCGTACTCAGTGGCATGTTAAGTTACTCACCTGGGCAATTAGCTGACCTTATCCTGCACGAATTGACCCACGCTGCAGCATATAGTCCAGGTCATGCGGACTATAATGAAAGCCTCGCCACATTCATTGGCCAGCAAGCTTCATTGGTCTTTCTCACGGATCATTTTGGCAAGAATACGCCGCATTTACAGCAAGCCAAGGAGCGGCGAGCAGACATTTCACTCTTTCGTGAATTTATGGCAACGACAGTCGCATCACTCGATAGTTTGTATTCACTTGGGTATTCACGAGAGACTGTTCTAAAACAAAGATCGGCAGTCTTTACCTTACGGAAAGCCGAATATAAGAAAATTAAGGCTCAATTTACCCGCCTTAATTATGATTATTTTTTAGATTGGGAAGTCAACAACGCCCAACTTCTATCCTTTCGTCGCTATAATTCAAAACAGGACCTGTTTCTCTCTGTCCACAAAATTAACCAACATGATTTCACCCGGTCTATGCAGGTATTTTCATCCTGTGCGGAAACCGATGATCCATGGCATTGCCTTTTATTGGCAGCCAAAGTTCGACCAATTAATTAAGCTTTATTACTACCTGATTAACAATTGCAAACGTCTCAGATCTTTATTGTCGGGGTCGACTTGCAATCCCTTTTCCAAAAGCGATTCGGCTTTTTTAAGATCGTTTTTTTGTATTAATAGATTTGAAAAATCCCGTATTATATCAAGTCGGTCCGGGCGCTCCTCATGTAGTTGTCGCAATATTTTTTCAGCGTCCCCGCTATTGCCATTGGTTTGCTCTAACAGAGCGAGCGCATAACGTCCTTGAAAATGCCTTGGTCTCTGATCGGTGATCTGCCGATATATCACGATTGCTTCTTTTAATTTGCTCGAGCCCAACAATGCTGCTCCCAGATTGAGACGCGCTTCGAAATAGCGAGGATATATTTCAAGGGCTCGCTTGTATGCTCCTATTGCCAATTCGAGATTGCCTTCACGGTGTAAGGCCAAACCGAGCCCAAAATGACTACGGGCGCTATGAGGATTCACTTCAACTGCGCTTCTGAACAGAGCCAAATCACCTCGCCATTCAATCCCGCGCCCCGCAAGGATGGATACCGCAATCAGAATCCAACTCGCTGATAGAAATATTCGCAATTTTGTTTTTAGGCGGCTTAGCCCCATCCCACCTGCAGCGGCGAGTCCCAAGGTCGGGATATAGAGTAATCTTTCCGCGAATATTGTCCCGGTAACGATAAATATATTACAAACCAGCAAAATCCCGCCTGCACATAAAATCATCCAAATAAAATAATTCCAATTCCTCGCAACCAGTAGAATCGACACAATACCCATTGAGATTACCCATAATGCCGGCAGCCATAATTCGGGCATAGTCAATTCGGGGAATATCGGGATTTGTTGAGATGAATAATCTGCCGCTAAGGGCCATGGGAAAGCCATTTTTAACAGCGCGCGCCCTACTAAGGCAAACCCGTGTGCGATGCGCAAATCCGTGGGCACATAAGCGAGTGGATTGTCCAGATAACCGATACTCTCAGGCCGTAAAACGCCTATCGCCCACAATTTGCAGGCAAAGGCAACTACGATGGCGAGCAACGCAACCCGTCCAGCATGATCGAGCCGCTGCTCTCGACATATTCCGCAAACGGCGATGCCAACGGCAAAAACGGTACCATTTTCCTTGCACAACATCGCCGCCACCAGACTAAGGAAAATTGCCGGGAGCCACGCTTTGCCACTATGCAAACCATCTCGGCTGCACAAAGAGCAGATAATGGCGAACATCCCCCAGAAGCATGCCAATAACTCCGCGCGACCAACAATGCTAAAAACGGCTTCGCTAGGTCCAGGATGTACGGCAAAAAAAATGGCGCCGACAAGACCGGCCCTACTATTGTGCCCCCTCAACCCGATATAGCACAACATTGCGGTAACCAATGTATGCAGGACTATATTTACCAGATGGTAGCTGAATGGACTATCGCGACCTACGAGCCAATTTAAAGCCAAACTCGCAGACGTTAATGGACGATATAGTCCATCCCCTGTATCCCCCCAATAACTTTGTGTAAATATGGCCTCCCAATCCGCATTTATTATTCTTTGGTCTTCAAGTATCAAGGCTCTATCGTCAAATGAAAACCTATTGTTCAAACTATTACCGTAGCCGGCCACCACGATTATGGCAATTAGCAGGTAATTTCTATAATGGATGTCATTTTTGTGTATCATTTTTTCTTCAACCAACATGCGAAACCTCGCAAACTATTGCGTCCTCTTTAAGCTGCAAGGAACTGTGTCGCTTAAAGGTCGTCTTAGAATTTACGGCCCCGCTCCTTGACGTAAACCAGCCATCCGACCATATTCCAAAAGTTATGTCCAGATCAGTAAGACATCTAATTCCTCAATCATTTTACAAGATTATGCAGCTGTTTTTATGTGTAGTTTTAGCTTGCAATTTCGTGGGTTGCACCGCTAGATTGCAATCTGCAATACTCGACTCCCTGATGGAAGATGTAGCTACGGCTGCCGCTGAGCACGATGACCCCCGACTAGTAGCCGCTGGAACACCGACCTTGCTGCTGTTATTAGACGGCCTATTGGAAGCGAATCCACAGGATCAGCAGTTATTGATGAAGGCTACAGAAGCATATGCCTCGTACGCTGCTTTGGTAGAAGTAGACGAGCCTGTACGAGCCAGAGGTTTGTATCTGCGCGCCAAAAACTACGGTCTGCTCGCACTATCCCGACGCTTACATGACGCACAACGCCTATCCGCCCCTTATGCTGAATTTACCGCGATTACCGAAGACCTTGAAATAGATGATCTACCGCTTGTGTTTTGGACTGCTACCAGTTGGGGCGCTTGGATAAATACTAATCTTGAATCCATGGCCGCACTCGCCGAATTGCCCAAAGTCATAACGCTTATGCAATGGGTATTGACGCAAGATGAAACGTTTAATCACGGCAGTCCACATGTTTTTCTGGGTGTTTACCACTCAGCCCTGCCGCAGATGCTCGGTGGAGATCCAGAAAAAGCAGCTGAGCACTTCGATCGCGCGATGTCGATCAGTAGCGGGCAACAGCTAATGGTCTATGTTTTAAAGGCTAAATTCTACGCTCGGCAGACCTTTGATCAGGCACTCTACGAATCCCTGCTCAAGCAAACCTTAGCCAGCCCCGTCGATGCGGTCCCTGAACTGACATTGCAAAATAAAGTAGCCCAAAAACAAGCGCGAATACTACTGAGTCAAATGAATGATATATTTTAATATAGGTATCCTGCTCATTTCAGCCTCGCTCGTCGGTCCCGCTTCGGCCCAACCCGACAACCTACTCAAGATTGCGACCTTGGCCCCCGAAGGCAGCAGTTGGGTCAAAGCAGTCCGCAATATTGATACCGCCATTCGCAAAGAAACCGATGGAAGCGTCGGATTCAAAATTTATCCAGGAGGAGTGCAAGGAGACGAGAAAGTCGTTTTGCGCAAGATTCGCATAGGCCAACTCCAGGGAGGCGGGTTTGCAGGTCAAGGCATCAGCCAGATATTCCCCGACATTCTGGCTCTTGAAATGCCCTTTCTCTTCAAAGACTACTCTGAAGTCGATTACGTGCTCGAGAAGATGCAGGATTTTTATACGGACGGTTATCGATCGAAGGGATATGAATTCCTCGGCTGGGCCGACATCGGCTTTGTCCATATTCTATCAAAACAGCCCGTGCGAACCATTGATGATATTCGCTCTTTAAAAGTTTGGCAATTGGCCGACGAGCCGATCACCGATACCCTTTTTCGTATCGCGGGGGTTAAATCTACCCCCCTGACGATTCCGGACGTATTATTGGGCTTACAGACTAGCTTAGTCGATGTCGTTTATGCCTCTCCCTCGGCCGCCATTGTTTTACAATGGTTTACACGGGTCCAATACGTGACACAATTGCCAATCAACTATACCCTCGGTGCCCTGTTGATACAGAAGAAGGCCTTCGACAAAATCCCGTTAGCACACCGTAGAAAACTTCGGCGGATTGCCCATGCCCACATGGCCGAATTGGCCCTGCAAAGCCGCATGGAAAATCAAGAAGCGCTGACAGTCTTGCAATCTAATGGCCTAAAGTTGGTAAATGCCAGCCCTGCCGATATTGCAACCTTTAAACAACTAGTAACAGCTGCAGAAGCTGAATTAGTAGGCAAGGCTTTCTCGCGAGAGTCTCATGATCTCGTACAACAGCACCTTGTTGATTTCCACATCAACTCACCCCGCCCTTGACCCCACTTCGCATTCTACACCGCATAGAGGAATTGCTTCTCGTCTTCTTAGTCACATGCCTACTCGTCTTGACGTGCGGCCAGATCATCCTTCGCAATATATTTTCAGTTTCCTTGATCGGTATCGAAAGTCTCGTACGGCATCTTGTTCTGTGGCTTGGTCTAGCAGGCGCATTGCTGGCAACCCGTATGGACAAGCATATACGAATAGATGCCGCGTTGCGCCTATTACCCCCTAAGGCTCGTGCACTCGCCTTAGGCTTTGCGGATATATTGACAACGGGAATATGCGGTCTTTTGGCCTTTGTCGCATGGCGGTTCGCAATGGACGAGCGAGAATATGGTGGTATGGCTTTTTTCTCTATTCCCGCATGGATCGCGCAACTTTGTTTCCCCTTGGTATTTGGTCTGATGGCCTTGCGATTTCTCCACCAATCCTGGACCCATTTCAAACGTCCGGTTAAATGACCAGTCTATTCGCTATAATCAGCGCCCTGCTTGGCACCCCGCTTTTTGCCATAATTGGGGCTCTGGCCTTATATAGTTTCTTTCTCGCAGATACCGACCTAACCGTCGTTTTTATCGAGATGTATCGCATTGCTGAGACTCCGACCTTGACGGCAATTCCACTTTTTGCCCTTACGGGTTTCACCCTTGCCGCGAGCAAAGCACCTGCCCGGCTGGTGTCATTCTCCCAAGCCCTACTGGGTTGGCTGCCCGGTGGTTTAGCGATTATGGCGATCCTCGTTTGCGCTGTTTTCACCGCATTGACCGGTGCATCGGGAATGACCATTGTCGCCTTGGGGGGCTTGCTTCTGCCCGCCTTGCAGCACCAACGCATGCCCGATTCATTTTCGCTGGGGCTAATTACCACATCGGGCAGCCTTGGTCTACTCTTTCCACCGAGTTTGCCTCTCATAATATACGCGATCGTATCTGAAACACCGGTTGACCAGCTCTTTATCGCAGGCTTAGCACCAGGGATACTATTAATCAGCGCGCTTTCAGTGTATAGCTATCTGCAAGGCGAGCGCGTCGCCCCGATCGAACGGCAACATAGTTTCAAACAATTACCCAAAGCCTTCGCCGATTGCAGTTGGGAACTGCTTTTACCTTTCGTCATACTCGGGGGTATTTACGGGGGCTTCATCGCGATAAGCGAAGCAGCAGCTCTGAGTGCTATGTATGTCTTGATCGTCGAAGTGCTAATTCGCAAGGAAATTCCCGTAGGCAAAATGCCCGAAATCATTCGGGATAGCATGGTGCTCTTTGGGGGCATCATCGTCGTTATGGCTACTGCCATAGCCTATACCAGCTATATGATCGATGCCGAAATTCCCACCAAGCTGCTTGACTATATCCAGACCCACGTAGACAACCGATGGCTGTTTCTGATACTGCTAAACGTCTTCTTGCTCGCCGTCGGGTGCATGATTGATATGTTTTCAGCACTTATTCTGGTGGTTCCATTGATATTACCCATAGCCCAAGCCTACGATGTTCATCCGGTCCACCTTGGTATTATATTTCTTACCAATTTAGAAATTGGCTATTCGACTCCCCCAGTCGGATTGAATCTCTTCATCTCAAGCATTCGGTTTGAAAGACCCATTATAGATCTATACCGAGCTTCTATACCTTTTCTAATAATTCTATTGTTTTGCCTCGCGCTGATCACTTATTTCCCTGCCATTAGCTTGTTTCTAATAGATACCTAGACGCCGTGGCAAACTCCAAAAGCATATATCGCCAGGCCCGACTGAAATACATAGAAATGGAACCAATTTGTACATTTTGATTTCAATCCTCTTGGCAGTTCCGACTGCCGCCAGCCCAGTTACCTCATTCGAAAATTTTATTCACAATTTGCGCTCTGAAGCGAGTAAACAAGGCATCAGCCTGAGTACATTAGATTTTGCTTTAACTGACCTGACCCCCAATCCTAAAATCATAGCCCTTTACAACAGGCAACCAGAGAAAAAACAAGGTCTAAGCACCTATCTGGATAAACGGGTCTCCTCAGGGCGTGTTCACCGTGGCCAGTTTCTTATTGAAGACCACCGAGTCTTACTAAATCAGGTAGCGGAAAAGTTCGGCGTACAACCTCGGTTTATTGTAGCACTTTGGGGCAGTGAATCGAGTTTTGGTCAACACATGGGAAATTTCTCCGTTATACGCTCGCTCGCAACTCTCGCGCACGGCAGTAAACGACGAGCTTATTTTCGCCGAGAATTGCTAGTCGCCCTACGTATAATCGACCAGGGGCATATCCAAGCAAACCAAATGCTCGGTTCATGGGCAGGGGCGATGGGACAATGCCAGTTTATGCCTTGGTCCTACGATCGCCGTGCCGTCGATTTCGATGGCGACGGAAGGCGCAACATTTGGTCTTCGCGGGCAGACGTATTTGCTTCAATTGCCAACTATCTAGCATCCCAAGGATGGCGTGACGATCAGACCTGGGGCCGGGAAGTCTTATTGCCCACAAACCTTGAGCGCAAATTCGAAAACCAAATAAAAGATCTGCAGGAGTGGCAGGAACTAGGTGTTCGCAGGCTTAATGGTTCGGCTCTTCCCGCGCGAACTATTGACGCTAAGCTTATCCGCCCAGCCAATGCCCATGGGCGTTCATTCTTGGTCTATTTTAATTTCGGTGTATTGCTAAAATGGAACCGCTCAAACCATTTTGCAATAGCAGTTGGAACCCTTGCCGATCGCCTTAGACCCTAAGAGTGTATTCGTAATGATCAGCCGATTTATTTAAGATTTATCCCTTGAGTTCCGAATTTCACGGATCGTCGTTTCAAATTAATTGACATATTATTCATTATGCGCAACATTGGGCTGGCGGCTGTTGTGATTAATGCTTATGATATTTGATTAAACCCTCTCACTACATGCGACATATGCACACTGAAATTTTCAATATTCTATCCCAACGCTATGCCAGTGCCGATATTCAAGATCTCTGGTCCGAAACCGGGCGCATCAAACTCGAGCGGGAATTTTGGATCGCGGTGCTCAAGGCACAGCGAGACCTTGGCCTCGATATCCCCGCTGAAGCTATCGAAGCCTATGCCCGCGTAAAGGACCAAGTCGACCTGTCATCCATTGCCCAGCGCGAAGCCGTTTCGAGACACGACGTCAAAGCTCGTATCGAAGAATTTTGTGCCTTGGCCGGCTTTGAACACATTCACAAAGGGATGACGAGTAGGGATCTGACCGACAATGTCGAGCAATATCAAATACTGTGCTCGCTGCATAAAATTCGGCTTAAATTCACGGCCTTGCTGCTGCGCCTCGCACAGCGGTCCCAGCAATGGAAAGATCTCACAATCGCCGGAAGAACCCATTATGCCGCTGCCCAACCCACCACCCTCGGCAAACGCCTTGCCATGTTTGGCGAGGAAATGCTACTCGCCCTTAGACGGCTGGACGAACTAATCGAGCGTTACCCCCTGCGTGGCCTAAAGGGAGCGGTAGGCACCTCTTTAGACCAATTGACTTTGTTCGATGGCGACCTCGCCAGCGTAGAGAAATTGCAGACATTGGTCCGCGAACACCTCGGCTTCAAACGAGAGTTCGGTGCCGTAGGGCAAATCTATCCTCGCAGCCTCGATTTTGAGGTCATTAGCTGTCTCTATCAACTCGGCTCGGGACTTGCGAATCTGGCTCGGACCATTCGCTTGATGGCCGGAAACGAAATGCTTACCGAGGGGTTCGCACAGGGCCAGGTCGGCTCGTCCGCCATGCCGCACAAGATGAATACCCGCAGCACTGAACGGATCAACGGGCTGCAGGTTGTCCTCGGCGGTTATGTGCACATGCTCAGTTCTATCACCGGGGACCAGTGGTTTGAGGGTGATGTTTCGTGTTCAGTCGTCCGCCGCGTAGCGCTGCCCGATGGTTTCTTCGCCTTCGATGGTATGGTTGAAACTATGTTGCACGTGCTCGACGATATGGGCGCTTATGAGATAGTTATCGCCAAGGATTTAGACCGATATCTCCCCTTCCTTACCACCACTACCTTGTTGATGGAATCCGTTCAACGTGGTGCCGGTAGAGAACACGCTCACGAAGCCATTAAAGAACATGCCTTAGCCACCGCCCTCGCTATGCGCGAACAGGGTCTGAGCAATAACGATTTGGCCGGGCGCCTAGCTGCAGATGATCGAATTCCCCTAAACGAAAGTGAAATTAATCAAATACTATCCCAGAACCGCAATCTCACGGGTATGGCAAGCCAACAGGTGGATGCTTTCGTCCGCACAGTCAACGAACTAATCTCGGCCTATCCCGAGGCCCTCAATATAGAAAAGGGACGCTTGCTCTAATACTGCGGCATCCTGCCGATATATATTAATTTTTAAGCCATCCCCTGTAAGGAGACGCCTAAAGCCGCATGCGATATAAGAGAGTTTTGCTCAAATTAAGTGGTGAAGCGATTTCAGGAGTTCAAGATGCCGGTTTTGCTCCCGAAGCCCTGGAACACATTGCCGACGAAGTCCTCAGTCTTCATGCAGACGGGGTTGAGGTATCGGTTGTTATCGGAGGCGGTAATATATTCCGTGGAACACTCGCCAGTCAGTGGGGCATCGAACGCGCCGAAGCGGACAATATCGGTACGATGGGCACAGTAATAAATAGCCTGATGCTGCGCGGCGTTCTCACATCGCAATCCGGCGGCAAAGTCGAAGTTCGAGTTATGAGCGCCATTCCGATAAACACCGTCGCCGAACCGTTTATCCGCCTTCGGGCAATACACCACCTCGAAAAAAGATATATCGTTCTTTTTGCTGCGGGCATTGGAAACCCGTATGTCACAACGGATTATACAGCAGCGCAAAGAGCGATTGAAACTCGATCAGAGGCCCTGCTATTTGCCAAAAATCAAGTTAACGGTATCTATACTGCCGATCCTCACAGCGACCCCGAAGCTAAGCAATACCGACAGATGCATTACAATACTATTATTAAGGACAATCTGACCATTGCCGATCAATCTTCGGTCCTATTGTCTCGTGACCATCGGATGCCCATGCACTTTTTCGACTTTTCAGAACGCAATACCATGTCCCGCATCTGCGAAGGCGAAGACCTCGGCACCCTCGTCACGGATGTCGATAAAGACGTGATCGAATAATAATTAACTTTATATCACAAAAAAAGGCCGCCCCTGTGAATCAGAGGCGGCCTTTTTTTGTGATATAAAGTTATGCTAGATTAGAAGTCGTATGCAAAGGAGAACCGATGTGCCCCATTGGTCTCGGTCAAGTCGAGCGGGATGTGGTACGCATAGTCAAACAACAACTTGTTCCACTTGTAGCCCAAGCCCGCGTTCAGATCACCCGTCGCGTCTTCTTCAAAAATCTTACTGCCCCCCGCCCGCAACATCAGATCGCCCGCCAACTCCGTCTCGCCGCCAACTATCACTCGGCTGTCCGAGGTGCCCGACATGTCACGCATCACATATTGCACTGAAAGCATCGACTGAGCGTTGAGTTGATACGCTACACCTGCATGCACGTCCATCGGCAACTTACCTGCATCTCCATCGCCAGGCACCGTGCCCTTCGCTACATTCGGCTGGTTGAGATTCTTAAGTAACACCCCGAACTGAGCCCCCTTAAACGGAGTCTTCCACATCAACCCCAAATCCACTCCCACATTGCCTGCGCTCTGATTTGAAAGCGGGTCTGCCCGACCATTGTCAGCCGGAATATCTCCCACGCTCCAGAAAAGATATTTCGCCGACAGGCCGACATTCAACGCCTTCGAGGCTTTATACGACAGCGAAAGAAATGCTCCATTCTCGCTCATCAGTTCAGAGCCGATCCGCTCGTAGCCCAAACCCAAGCCTAGCTTGGAGCCTAAAGGCTGCACATACGACAGCACGTGCTGACCCAGGTCGTCGCCTTCGATCCCACCGAAGAACAACGACACGTTCGTGTAGGCCAATTGCTTGCTGGCGATCTGGCCCAAACCTGCGGGATTTTCGAAGACTGCATCGGCATTGTCCGCAACAGCCACAAAGCTATTGCCCAATGCCTGGGAACGGGCCCCCGCTCCCACATTTTGGATATTGACCACTGCTTCGCTCGATACAGTGGCGGCTAATATAGCCACACAGACAAAACTGTATTTGAACTTCATGAGCTCTTGCCTCCTTCACCTTCGATTTGGGCTAAATTCCTCTACTAAATTGCGCTATTGTAATATACGAGATCCAGCTAGGCAGGCAAAGTGTTAGTTTGGTAAATTTTTGCTGTTCAGATCAAATAACTGCATCTGTCCTACCTGACAATACCATCGAGCAAATCCCCTTCCTTGACGGAATAAATTTGCGTATATAAATTACTGATCTTAAGCAAGATCAGTAATTTATATCAATTTTGACGAGGTGAATTGTGACGCAAATCGAAGCGACAAATATTGTTCGGCACGAAGGTCATGTAAGCCGCCTCGAAAGAGAGAACATACTCAAGCAACAAGGGGTTTTGTTATGGTTAACAGGATTGCCTAGTTCGGGCAAAAGCACCATAGCCTATACTGTCGAACACGCACTCGTAAATCGAGGCCTTTTGGCCTACGTGCTCGATGGCGATAATATCCGTTTTGGCTTAAATAACAATTTGGGATTTTCCGCAGAGGACAGGGCAGAAAATATTCGCCGGATCGGTGAGGTGGGTAAACTTTTTGTCGACGGAGGTTTTTTGACCCTCGCCAGCTTTGTCAGCCCCTACCGCGAAGACCGCGACGCTGTACGAGAGCTTATGGGCGAAGGTGATTTCGTCGAAATTTTTGTCGATACGCCTGTAGAAATTTGCGAAGAACGCGATCCCAAAGGGCTGTACACAAAAGCCCGAACCGGGGAAATTACCAATTTCACAGGAGTTTCCGACCCTTATGAAGCACCAGAAACTGCCGAAATAGTGATTAAAACGGCGGATGGCACTCCGGAAGAGGCGGCAGTCCATATCCTCAGCATATTAGAGAAAACGGGCAAGATTCAACCGCTCCAGTACTAAAAACACCCAAGCTTTTGACTATCAACCAGGAGATCAGGCGATCTCCTGGTTTTTAATTGGATCTGCAGCTAGATGCACAAGAATGTAAAACAGGCTTTGCAATATCTGCTCAGTTTTGGCTTAATGGGCCTTTTTCTTTACTGGGCTTTTTCTGGAACCGATCCCAAGCAACTTTGGCAAGCAGCAACCAATATCTCGATATCTTGGGTTGTCCTGATTTTTCTGACAACACTTGCCACATTGGTCATCCGATCCTGGCGTTGGACCGTTCTCATACGGCCATTCGCGCCGCAAGTTACCACTCTTGACGCAGCAGTGGCTCTGGCAATCTGCTACGCGGCCAATGTTGCAATCCCTCGCTCAGGTGAAGTTCTACGATGCGTTAGTTTAAAATGGACGCGTGGTGCAAGTATCAGCGCCGTAATGGCCACAGTAGTTGTCGAGCGAATTTTGGATCTTCTTTGGCTCATCATCTATGTCGGCGTCGCCCTTGTTATTTTGCGCGAGCGGATAAACGAAGAATTTCCCTGGATGGAAACAGCAACCCTTATTGCCATGGCCGGGTGTCTTCTTGCTTTGATGGGGCTGATTCTGATTTCTATCTACCGCGAAAAGGCGTTGATCAAAATACGCCCGATTCTTACGGGGATTTCTCCTAAGCTAGCCGACTCCATCATCAATGTCCTCGAAACATTCATTGAGGGACTTTCAGCCTTGCAGCGACCGATGGCCTATCTCGAGATTATCGTCAGTTCAGTCCTGCTCAATACAGGCTATGTTCTTATTATCTACGAGACCTTTGTTGGAATGGGTTTTGACATAGATTACAATCTGGGCTTTGCCGCGGCATTGGTGATTATGGCGATATCTTCGATCGGTGTAATTGCCCCAACACCAGGAGCGGCGGGGACCTACCACTTTCTGTTTAGCAAGGCCCTGCATACACTTTATTTGCTACCGATGAATGCGGCTCTGGCCTGCGCAACTCTAGCCCATGCCCTGGCAACATTGACCTACGTCGCCATTGGCGGACCGGCGTTGCTTTGGCAATGGATGCAACATCGCAACGATGATGTTAAAGGCCAGTAGAGCCCTTTAACATCGACTAAAATATCCAAACAATAAGAGTTGATCCGCCAATATAGCCAACCGCTTCGATTAACCCCGCCCCCACATTCGGCTTCTGCTCAATTTGCTCATGCCCCAAGCTGACTCCAGGCGCTAAGATTACATCGGTCAGTTTGTGGATTCCATATAGGGCGAAAAAACCGAATACAACATCAATGGCAAAAGTCTCCAGGCCAACCATCCATCCTTCATAATCACCGGCCACGGCGATACTGATTATGTTGCCCATGCCAATCAACAGCCCGGCAAAAGCCAATCCCACGGCTGCGTTATCCCGCTCCAACTCTTGGTGGATCGAATGGGAGGTTATCCCCTCGTAAAGTCTGCCCGCGACCAATAGTACCGCCTGCGCTAAAAACCAAAAAGCGACCCCACTCAACAAGGGTCCCTCTCCTTGCACGATGGCTAGGACGATCAAACCATTGGCCACGTGTATTCCAGCCTCGACAAAGGCTGTACCCAAATTGTGGTCTTCGATGATTTCTTTGGTGTTATTAAAATGCGGCAGCAGAATTTTTTCACACAGGAAACCGGCTACGAGCATTAACAAGATAGCCAGCAGGCCATATAGAGCGACGGCTAGCAGGTCGGCCTGCAATCCCTGAGAAGGTCCCGTCAATGCCCCACCCAAAGCGATACATATGCCTAAAAAATAACCACTTACAGCAATAGCGAGTGCGTGGTTGTTGCGACCGTACAGTTCCGCACTTAAGTCTACCCGACGGAAGATTTTGGAATATACCTGCTTGGCAACAAATAGCAGCACGAAAGCCTCAAGCAAATAGGCAATGGTCTGCCCCATTGGGATCAAATTATCCACGGCAACCCCCTTTATTTTCCGGTGCGCGAACTGCCGCGCCCCCAGCTAGATGTCGCGCGGCCCATGCGATTTTTGGCTTGGCCGCTGAACGCTTGGCGACGATTTTGTTTGCGCTGATAAAATTGCGGCCGGGTCTTTTGCGTAACCGTCCCCTGCGACCCGAAAGTCGGCCGCCCGCCCTTAACGGGTCCATAATATGGCCTACCGCGCTCTCGGGTGCGCCGATAGTCTTCAAAGTCGCCACGACCGACCCGATAGCCTCCCATCAAGTCCCGCATCAAGGCGTACTGGCCGTAAAACTGCCAGAAACCACCGCCGCCCCAAGAACCATAGTGGGGATTGCCGACATATTGGTATCCGGCGGGATGGGCTTGGCGAACATCGGTCCGGTGTCCATCCGAAGACTTGGACGCGACAACCATGCCAACGTAATTCTCATAGCGGTAGAAAACCTCTTCGCCGACGCGATACCAATCGGTTTTGCGGTCGACATACTCGATCGTATCACGCCCCGCTTCGCGGCGACCGGAAGCGGTCAAGACCTGGAAACGCAACGCGTAATCGGGGAAAAGTGAATCTTCAATGCGCGTATCGTCAACGATAAGCGAATATTCTGGATAGCGATCTAAATCTTTGATCAGATCCCTTACGGGATCTTTCCTTCCGCCGCACCCAGGCAGGACAGAGAGTATTATAACTACCGACAACCAAGCCATTTTCAACGATCCTCCTCGACGGGAAGAATATCTGTAAATTGATACTCCTGCACATTTTCCCCCTCGTAAGCAGAGAACTCGCGCTCGCCCCACTGACTAATATAAAGGAGACGGCCCTCGCCGGATTCGAAGGACCAAATGACAAATTCGCGGCCTTCTCCTTCAGCATTTTTGCGATAGAGTCCAGCACTGCTTTCGGTACCCTCGTAACTTTGACCCGCGAAACGCACCACTTCAGGAGGGTCCTCATGGGCGATGATTTCAGCCATAATATCCCCTTCAATATCTCCGACGTCAATCGCACGGGTTAAGGTCCACGACGCTTCCCCGTCGTCAATGGCACATTCTAGAAAGTTAACCGCCCCGTCGGCTTGTATCTCCCACTCCCTCGTCACGTAGCCATCGTAATCATATGTTGCGTAGCCAGTAACCTGCCACGTTTTGAGATCGTAATCAAATAGAAAACCAACTTTAACCGTATCCAGCGTATATTCGCGATAGGGATCTTGCTCCGGCTCATCTGCGCCGTCCCCAAACCATTTTTTAAATCCCATAAGACATACATCCTTTTAAAACCAAGCACTCCAACCACGTCGATAATAACGTGCGAGCACCGGCTTATCAAGTCGGTTCGCGGCGACCGGCAAGCGGGCCATATCACCGTCGAAAATATGTAAGGTCTGCCACACCTCATCATCTAAATAGCGCATTGGTACTGAAAAATCGATTTCCGCGGGATCGATTTTGCCCACGCTGGCCATATGAAAACCCCATTCGCCAAAAGACGGGACCTGTAAGTGATAGGAATGCACCGCGAAACCCGCCTTCTCCAATGTCTCGGCAATACTCCAATACGCCTCGCGAGAATAGTATGGGCTCGAAGCCTGGGTGACGAGCATACCACCAGGACTCAGCAATCGACGGCACAAATTATAGGCTTCGACCGAATAGAGTTTCGCCAATCCTTCTTCCCGTGGGTCTGGCAAATCTAATATAATTGCACCATAAGCCATGTGCTCCCGCTGCAAAAAGAGCAACCCATCCTCGTTCAGCACCGATATCCCAGGCTTATTTAGGGCGTTTTGATTGAGCTTGGTTATGTAGATATTGCGCTGGGCCAAACGAGTCACCGCCGGGTCGAGATCGACTAGGTCAATCTGTCGGACATCTGCATATTTTTGTACCTCGCGCGCAGTCAACCCGTCGCCACCGCCGATAATAAGCACGCGTTCTCGATTGGCTACCAGACTCAGAGCCGGGTGAACGAGGGCCTCGTGATAGCGGTGTTCGTCTACGGATGCAAATTGCAAATGGCCATTGAGATAGAGCCGCAGGAAATCGCCCCTGCGCGTCATGACGATTTTCTGATATTTGGATTGCTCACTATAGACAATCTGATCATCGTAAAGATCACTTTCCCAACGATCCAATAAGCCCTCGGATTGCCACGCCAGACCGAGCAACAAAAATAGCACAAAAACGGCTTGAGCGATCAAACTACCATACTCGCGCGGTGCCAACCATCCCCTGAAAGCAAATACAACGCCCAAACCAACAGCGGAATTGGCCAAACCTGCGACTAACCCCGTATGCAATGTACCCAAAAAGGGTAATAAGACGTAGGGAAAGAGCAACGCGGCGACGAGCGCACCTAGATAGTCGAGAGACAATACAGTTGAAAGAGTGGTTCGCAACGTATCGACTTTGCGCATCAACCGGGCCAGCAACGGCACCTCGAGGCCGATCAGTGCGCCGATCAGGACAATCATAGCCACCATACCGGTGCGAAAATGGCTCGTGTAACCATATAAGACATACAGTAAAGCCACAGCCAAACCACCCAGTAGCCCCAGCCAAATCTCGATCTGCGCAAAGCGTTTGAGCAGTGCCGAATCGGAAATAAAACGGGATAACCAGGAGCCTAACCCCATAGAGGCGAGAAAAATACCAATGGTCAGAGAAAACTGTTCTATGCTATCGCCAAGGAAATAAGAAGCCACACTGCCTATTAACAACTCGTAAATAATCGCACAGATCGCCGCCGACAAAATGGCAGCCAACAACATACCGGCCCCCAGAGCCGTCAACGTCTTTTTCTCGGGTTCAGGCATTGCCAAGACCGTCGAGCGAGCTTTGAAAGGTGATTCCAATCTTTCCCATCGCCTGTTCAGCCGCCCTGATACCCGAAAATACTGCTTCCTCGTACAGGGGTAGCCCCGTCGTATCGCAGGAAGCGAGAAAAACCCGCTGCAGAGCCCGTTGCCGCAAGCTGGCCGCAGGCCCCCATAATGTTCCGGGGCTAGGCCGCATCATGCCATGCCCCCAACGATAGAGGTCAATGCACTCGACAACATCGTCAATATCCGCATGGGCGCGGCGCAGATCATCCATAATTTGCACCGTCCAGTATTGATGGTCCCTGCTAAGAAGATCTTTGCGGGCTTGGTCGATATTTTCGGCGAAGGGCCAATAGTAAATAAGCACCTTGCCACCATCCCCATGCTGATGATCGGCCACAACATATCCCAAGGATGGGCTGCCCGGCAAAATATTGTCCCACGTATTCGCTGCAGATTCGAGTGGGCTTCGCAGAAATATTGCGGCGACCAGCCAAGGACTGTAATCGATCGAGGTCATGGCATCGACCTGTGGCTTGGGCAAATCCACCATTACATGCGGTAGTGTGTGCAATTTGCCCGCGTAGACCACCGCCTTGGCTTGTAAACGGCGACGCTGCCCCGAGGACAGGTCCAGATAGCCCAGTCGAACTTGGTTGTGATCTTGTTCCAACCGGACCACCGGCGACGAGAGGCGTATCTCGTACTCTTGTAGGTCTCGTGCCATACGCTTGACTAGATGCCCATTACCACCAGCCCATGTCAGGGTATGCGATGGATATTCGTCCTGGACTCGGTAATCGTAATAACGGCAGGCGTAATAATGGATCCCCGCCCAAGCGGATACCTGATGCGCAAGACTGCCATAATCGTCCCGGCAGGCATAGTCGACTAGCCATTTTAAGCTACCGCTGTGCCAACCGCTCTCGGCGAGATATTGCGCCATACTGATTTGGTCTAATCGACGGACCCTCGCATCGGTGCTGCTGTACTGCATTGGAAGGGCGAAAGCCCTACGTCCATCTCGGCCGCGGTAGAGTGCCCACCGCAGCATCTCATCTTCGAAGCGCCGGTGAGCCTCGTGATCCTTATCCCACGTATCAATAAATCGGTCCAAGCCCTTATTCCACCGGCCTTGGTAGAAAAACCTTTCGTGTGGCCAACGCAATAGAGAGCCATCTCCGACCAGGGGTTTGCCCGAAGTGTCATACCCCTCGAGAACGCCAATATCGAGCAACACTTCGTGAATACAATCGGCTTCTGCTGGCGGGATATTGATGTAGTGCGCCCCCCAAGGAAACTCGCGACTTTCCGTCTTGCCCGTCCGGCTCGTCCCCCCCAACTCGTCTTCCAAGTCCAATAGCAGAATTCGGTCAACCCCAGCCCGGCGCAACTTCCAGGCCGCCGCGACACCCGAAACCCCGCCGCCGACAATGACCACATCGTAAAAAGTAGTTTCAGCGCCAGAGAAATCAGACCAGCTCGTCGCCCGCCGCAACGCGTGGCCTTTCGGTGGTCCCGCATTGACAATACGCCCCGGAATTTTCCGTCGAGCTTTGCCTCCGTTGCAAGCGGCCAAGGCCGCCGCGCTGCCCCCAGCGGCCAATACTCCGAGGAATTTCCTGCGGGTATATTTAGTCATTTTAGGGCGGAAGCCCTATTTCCCCTTGGCCATTCTCGCTTTGAGTTGTGCCAGCGAATCGTCGACCGCCGCCCCCTTGCCATCAGCGAGTGCCTTGTTGATTTCATCGTCTACCGAAGTTTGCGAATCCCCCATATCGCCATACGCCTCAGCCAGAGCTTCTTGCTCCTCAACCTTTTCCTTCATCCTTTCGAGCAGAGCCACCGTCCCCTTGGAATCTACACTGGCAAGATGTTGGTTGATTTTGCGGGTGGCATTGGCTGTTTTTGTCCGCGCCTTGAGAGTGACCAGATCGTTTTCGTACGAGGCGATCTTGGATTTCAACTCATTGACATTGCCTTGCAACTTGTTGGCGGTTTCGGTTTGGGCTTGAGCCTGCGTAGAGCTTTCACTGTGGCGGTCTTGAGATTCACCCACTCGAGTCAAGGCCTCTGTCGCCAAGCGATCTGCTTCAGCTTCATCCATTTGCCCGCCCTGCGCCTTTTGTACTATCAGCATAGCTTTGCGTTCGTAGTCTTCGGCTCTGCGGCGATGGTCTTCCGCCTCCCTGCCCAGCCGAATCGATACCGCTTTTACTTCAGCAAGAGCCTTCAGGCTTTCCTGCAGATCCTTTTTTAAGTCGCGTATGGCCTGCTCGCTCAGCTTGATCGGATCTTCGAGTTTGTCGACGATTGCGTGTGCTTCGGCCTGCCCGGTTTTGAACAAACGTTGAAAAATTCCTGCCATTATAAAACCCCCTATTTTGCGGCGAAACTCAGTAATTCTTGCCCATTTTCGGCCAGACCGAGACTGAGCGCGTTGACGGTGCTTTCCAATTCATTTAAATCGAGATTCTCAAGAGCCAGGGTGTTGCGGTATAGTAGGCTATCGCCTTCCTCATTGAGGACGAAGGCCCCAAAAACCAATTCGCGGTTCATCTGCAATAATCTCTGATAGCCCTCGGCCGCGACCGAAGGAGAGATCTTTAGAATGAGTTGCTCTAAGACCAACACAGTATCCTCACAGTCGATAAGCAAGTTTTGAATGCCTCTTTCTTCGTCATTCACGATAACTATTTCCTCTTCCGGGATTTCCGCACTGATAGCAAAACCCAACTCGAGGACATAATCCTTTACATTACTGAAATGGGACATATATACCTCCAAAAGTTAAAAAACGGTTCTTTTTCACTCAGAGAGCAGTCTTAGCAACTCCTTGTACGCATTTGTCAATTCCGCACAGAGACGATTGGCCACGTTGCGCTTGTCCGGATCACTTGAGTGCAGATCTGGATGGTATTTTTTCATCATCTTCTTCCAGGCTTTTTTGACCGTTGCTACATCCGATCCATACGGTATTTCCAAGTTGGCAAAATACGCTGCGAGAACCGGGTCTTGTTGAACGCCGGTTGCCCTTGCTTCTCCGTTGGGCACAAAATTGGACCGATACGACGCAGGTCCGCCTTTGACGGTCGTCGGACCGCTCTGATTGAAGGGTTCGGCATCAAAAGATTCGCGGTCAGCGGAGGCCTTTGCTCGCACTATGCGATACAGACGATTGAAAATGTCCATCGAGACTCCCTTTTTCGGGAAGATATAGCCACCAGTGGATTTTGTCCAGACCTCTTAATAAGCCAGCGATGAAACGGCCTTTTTGATCATTGCCAGAGCAGCGCTGAACATGCCAATTAACGACATGCCAACACCAAATCCGACGCTCAAAACCATCGCATATCGACGCCATTCCTGTTTGCCGTATTTATTCCAGAAATAGTATTTGGCCAATAGCGCCCCGATGATCTGCGGGATCAGAAAATGGGGAATGCCGTTAACGCTTTGGACATAGCCCCAAACCAAAAAAATCGGCATACCCAAAAAGGCGAGGGTAAAATAGGCCGTCAGCCCGAATCCGGCACCAAAGAGAATTATCGGCCATTTTTTGCCGTCGATCGGATGCCCAATATCTTCGTCGATTAGTTCATCTCCATCGTCGTCGATATTGTTGAGTAACTCCTCGTCTATGCCCTCGACATCTCCAGCCTCATAGGTCAAACCCATTGCAATATCTGTCGCGATCGGCAGGTCGCCCCGCATACGCTCTCCCTGCCGATCCCATTCGAGAAACGCCCGGTTTTGGGACGTGCGAATGACCTGCTTGAACGCGGCGGCGACATCCTCGCTGCGCCAGAGATCTGGATTAATCTCCACTCCATTTATTGACTGTAAATGATCGCCAGCTTGCAGCCCCAAACGACTTCCCAAGCCCTGAGGGGCAACACCGGCGATTTCGACTTGTCCGTACTCGGTCCAACTCTCAACGAGAGAAGTGTCGGCTCGAAAATCGAGTCCAAGAGCTTCATCCGCATCCCGAGCAATCGACTTGCGGATGATTCGATCTTTGCGTTCCCATGCGACCATCAGCGAATCTCGACCTTGCAGATAATAGGAATTTATCTGGTGAGGAATTCTCTCATCATCCCAATCCTGAATCTTCAGTTTATAACCACTCATAGACCAAAGTCGATCGCCGGGTATCAATGCCAGTTCGCTGCTCAAGCCGTCCCGTGCAACATCTTTAACAATGACCGGAATATTTAGGTCTCCATCGTCGTCTTTGCGATTACCTGTAAATCTCATATCCTCCCACAATACCTCGAAAAGGAGCGGAACATCAGAGGAACGCTGGAGAAATTCGCCATCAAAAGTCGGCAGGCGATCGACTTCGAAATAAAAATCAGTTGAATCGCCGACCGCCCAATCTACACCGATACGGAAATTCGGATTCGGCGTATCAATTACTGTGCCATCCGCAGGCCATATCAATTCAGGAATATCACGCCCGGCTAAATTACTCTCGGGTCGATTGCGCAATTCGTACGCGATATCCGGTATTGGGGGGGTGCTGTCATCATCAAAACTTGTATAAAAATACCCCGTACGTGACCAAGCCCCGTATTCGCGTTTAACCGGATCGGGCACGCCGAGATCGCGGGTGGTGCTGGCCCGCCAATACCACCATCGACCGTCCTGCAAATTACTTGGACTCCATACGGCTTGCCCGCGAGGCACTACATCGCCGTCAACCTCTTCCCCGGAACGCCACATCTTGCTATACATGGTACTCGACAGATAGAGCGCCTGGTCAAAGGCTCGCAATGGCCACATTAGTTGCGCATAGGGATAACTCTCAGAGGGTATAGGCGCCAGCCTCCAAAGAAAAGTCCAATACATCAGACTCACGCCAAAGACTATCGGCAGCATAAAGAGTTCGGCTTTGAGCAAACTGTTGAATTTCATACCGGTCAACTCAACGACCCTAAAACCCTCGGCATGGCCACCAAAATTACGCGCCGGAAAAGGCACGAACCAGATCTCTATACCGCGGAAGCCGGTCATGAAACGAATGGCTTCTTCGATATAGGGTATCGATATTTCCTTTCCCACCAGACCGTCTAAACGGGCACTAACGAAAGATAAGATAGGCGCGTAAACAAAGGCGATAAGAACAAAAATGACTAGCAAGCCCGTGCTGACCAATGTCGGGAATAGGGTTTTGGCCAGTACGATCGGATAGATTGCCGCAATACAGAATAGCGCCGCGCAAACCCATAGATTAAAATCCCCGCGGCCTAAGTGCTTCAGACAGTAACCCCGAATTTCTGCGGACTGCAAGCAATCAACATGCTTGCATGTAGTTGAGTGATCGCTCTTGCTCAGGGAAAGTTTTTTATTCAATTCGGCCTTTTTTTCTCGGCCGATGGTAAAAAGTTGGTAAAAACTTACAAAGGTGACGGCTAAGGTGATGCCGATCGAAAACGCGCGCCAGAAGTCAATGCCGGTGGCGATCTGAGTGCGAATTGTGTCCATGCCAACCTCCCAACGTGGGAGATAGCCTAAGTCGTAGAGGAAAGGACTGGCAAAGGTGTGCAGCATCACACCTGAAAAGGATCCGACAACGGACCAAAAAGGCATTAGCATGCCCGAGAATATCGGCCCTAAATGCAAGACGATGCCCAGAGGGGTCGCTTTAAAGACATTGCCAAAATAGGGCGTCAAATCCCAAAACGGAATCGGCAGAATCTCGATTTTGCTCCCCCATAGGTCCGTAACTACAGGTACTGCTACATAGATAACACCGAAGACCGACCCGATTACTGCGCCGATACTAAAAACCGGCCACTTCCAAGTTTCCTGCTCAGAACCGGCATCTTCGGCGAGCGCCATCGCTGAGAGCGCCGACATCGGGGCAGTGGGAAAAGGCAATTGCTCGCGGTCGGAAGTAAGGCGAAACAGCATATACCCCGAGGTAAACCAAGCAATGCGTCCCATAATCGTGCCGACAACTAATAGTAAGATTGGCGCCAGCCAATCCCGGTGCAGGAAAGTCCGTTCGGCGATGGCCTCTGAATCGGGAGAAGGCGCCCACCACCACGGCAGAATGCGCGCAATGCCGAATTGTTCGGCTTCGACCGATCGCACAAAATACTGCCGCCATAAAAGATCAAGGAACGCCCCCTCCTCCCGAGCGACTAATGCGGTAGCAACATAGACTAAAAGATAGATCTCCTGCCGCTTGAGCGTGGTGAATGAGCGCTTGGACACTTCGAGAAATAGAATCACCGTCACCCATTGCGCCGCCGCGCCTATACCGCCCCCGGTAAACAGCCCAAGAAACATTTCGCCCGGGGTCATGATCAACGAGATAAAAAGTACGCCGATGATCGTCCTAAGCGTAAAACCCTCGTCAAAGCGATCCGGGGCTTCGAGCAGAGAGCGATATTCTTCGACCTCTTCCCATTGGCGTTTTTTGCGCCGTGCAGCCTTTATGTCTTTTTGCTCGCTCATCGGTTAAGCTCTTGCAATTCGATTTCGCTCCCGTGCCCAATCATGGCCTGTTCAGCAAATGCGCGGTGGTGATTTTTGGCACTTTCATCCATTGTGTGCCACAGCAGGAATTCCTTGCGTAGACCGTTTATAAATCGATGGTTCACCCTCTGCCAAAACGTATCTTGGCCACTGATGCGCTGTATGTATATTTCAACCGTATACACCGATTCTACTCGGGAAGGCATAAACTCCAGTTGCAAAAACTGGCTGACCCCCATGTCAAATGGCGCCAACCAAATCAGCAACTGAACCGCATATTCCGGACCGCGATCTCCATCTTCTTTCACGATGCGAACTTTCTCAGCGTAAAAGTCTCCAATAGATTCTTCACTATATGCACTGAAATAACTTGCGAAAAAACCGCACAGACCGGTTACCTCTCCCTCGCTTACCATAAAGGGGAACTCCATCGCCCAGTCGTCACCATCGGGATCGGGTGGCAACCAGCGGCGGACGGTATCCGGCACGGCTGACCGCGCCGCCACCCTAGCCGGATACAAGGTTGACAACAACACTACTGCCATCACGATAACGGATGAGACGATAGCCGACATCGACGAATAATTGAGGTTCATACCCCGGACTAGATCAAGGGCAATTAGCACCTTGCCCAGTCCCTGACCGAGGATATAGCCGAGCGTCACCCCGATGACAGCGTAGACACAGGCCTCGGCCACAAAGAGCAAGGCAATGTGCATCGGCGCCAAACCCACAGAAGAATAGATTCCTATTTCGCGAAAACGCTCGTAGACAGCCCCCATCATCGCATTTAAAACGATCAATGCAGCGATAAACATCGGAATTATCAGAGCACCCAAGCCCTCGACATTGGTCAAACCAATCGATGTATAAGAGAAAACGTTTAGCGTCGAGTCTCCGACATCCCTTAAACCGGCAAATAGGGTAATCGCTAACCGCAACAGAAAGTCTTCGACGAGGCTTTGCACCTGGTCGCCATCTTCCATGCGCACTGCGACCGAACGCAATGTACCACCCGCTTCGCGCAGAGTAGTATAGGGCAGCAATACAACATTGTCGGCCTCAAGATGGACAAAGGGGCGGATCGTGAGCGCGGAACTCTCCACCTCGATGCTCATATTGTCTCCGGAATCCGGTCCGAGAGCCTGCGCACTCGACATTTGGAAATCCGCAGGCAATAGCGATTCGTCATCTAAGTCTCGTATCCCTTCCAGCGCTGTGGCGTCAAAGAGGCCTCGCACAATTAAGTCCTGGCCAAAAACCCTAACGGTCGTCTGCCCGATACGGTCGGCTGCAATGCCCAATGACTGCGCCATAGCTTGCGAAAGCAAACAGCTGGCCTCATCGTGTGCGGCAAAAAAACTACCTGCTACCAGCGATTTTTGTATTCCGGTAACCTGAACCTCTTCGGGCATTAGGCCCAACATTGCCGTCGCCCGCACCACAGAAGTATCGCCTACGATCTCGATATATTTCTTCTGTTCGTCGTCGAAAGCGATATACCAATTCCTGGGGACGACAACTCCTGCGCCATCAAAATGGGAACGGGCGTAGTCCAACGTTGGGCGATTGAGCATGTCCCATCCACGATCGCGAATCAAGACCCCTTCGTAAGCGCCTTCATGATCCATGGCAAAGGCCATAAAGCGGACCTGAGAGTTGAAAGAGGTGAACGAAAGAACGGTGAATGTCAGCAGCACCAGGGTGAGTAGCGTCAGTCCGGTGCGCGTCTTGCGCCGCCTCATATTCGATATGCCCAGCATAAAAGCCGCATAACTGGCGCTAGCGCGATTGATATCGGTCTCGTGCACGTGGGCTTCTTTTGCGTTATGCATTTTCATAAAGCGGTTGAAGCGGCTTATAATCAGTAGCAAGACGAACACCGCCATCACCATTATCGCGAACGCCAATAAGATCACCAGCGGGTGAGCGATGGCGAAGGCCGGATGGATCTGGGAGATCACCATCCATATTGCGAACAACAAACCGCCGAATCCAGCCAATTGCAGGCGAATGTCCGATGCGGCAAATAACAACCTCTCACCCAAGAAGGCGGTCGGGATGACCAACGCGAGAAAGAACACAATTCCGCCGATGACATCGTTGAGCGTATCGAGTACTTCGGGATATGCTCGCGAGGTCACGCCTAGCCCGGCGCGAACTTTTTCCACATAACGCTGCCAATCCAGATCCTGTTCAGCAAGTTTAGCCTCCTCAATCAAGCGCTTGCCTTGTCGATGCAGGCGGGTCAAACGCTGGTTTTCAATAGCGTGCTCGCGCATCGTGCGCAGGCGGGCCTCATTGAGATTCCACATGTCCTCGACGGCCAGCATTCCAGTGCGTTCCAGCGAATCGCGGCTTAACACATAACCTTTCCCGCGGGCTTGGTCTTCGCTTGCTTCGCCCTCACTATTAAGTAGCAGCAGTCGGCCGTCGATGAGCATTTTTATACCGTCGTCTTCCGCCGCGTCTTGTGGGCCGAAGACGACGCCCACCGCCTCACCCTCATCAAAACCACGAGCGAGTCCAAACTGTCTTGGCGCGACCCCACTGCGGTCGACAATGCTAATGCCTTTAAACGATCGCAGGAACCGCGGGTCAATCAGGCTGTAAAAAGAACGCGATATACTTGGAAAAACGACGATGGTTTTCTCGTTACTCGTCCAGCGGATCTTGCTTTCCAACATCCATCCACCAACCGAACTGCCGCTAAACTTCTGGGAACGCTCGGACAAGTCTGGCGCGTAATTGATTTGGCCAGTACTCGGGTCGATGAGATAGGCCGTAACAGGATATCCCCCCGTCAACAATCCGTCGATATTGGCGTTGCCATTCTCATCGGTAAGATGATATTGAGCCCCGCGGACCCCCTTATGCGACTTGAACCACGGATTAACGACGACGATGGCATCGGCAATCGGCCGGTCGGGCACTTGACTGCGCCTGGGAAAGGCCCGCACCTTGACCCGCAACGAACGCAGGCGGTCTTTTAATACCGGACCAAAATCCTCTAGATCGGCGAAGAGTTCGACATCATTTACCGCCCGCGCAAGAAGACGATTTATCAATTGGCTCTGCCGTTCAAGATTATCAAAATTCATTCGATCCGGCGTATCGAGTGGGGTATCCACTATATAGCGCGCGTCGTTGATCGTGACAAACGACAGGGACACGATACCGGCGGCCATCGCGTGTTGGCTACTGACGGAGACCCCCCCGGGTACAAAAGTCGACCAATCCATGCCGCGAATCGGGCTGATGCCATTGACCAAAGCCCGTGCCGGATCCCTGCCCAACAAGGGAGCCTCTTCTTCAGCATAAGCTGTAAAACGCCTGCCGAAAGGCACAAAGAAGCGTTTCAAATCATAGCTGAAAGTGTTGTTCCATATGCCGAGTTCATCACTTTGCGTCGTCAGATCGAGACTGATGAATAATTTTGGCTTGAGCGGCGTGACCATCTTGCGGGCGTAATGCGGTAGCAAACGGGCGTGGCGATCGATAAAATTGACCATCCCTTGGTGTGCCTGGAAATGCGCACCGGTGGCCACGAGTATGACGGTTCGCTTTGGCGGGTGCTCGACGAGATATCGCGCCAACGACAACAGCGCTGCGACACTGCTCGCAACTTCGGCGGACGGTGCTAGAGCGGGCACCACCGATATGCCGTCGTAGTAGCTCTCGATAATAATCGCTTCGCTAGACAGGTCTGGATCGCTGCCGGGGATTTTACCCCATATATTCCAAGCCGTTTGTTGCTGCCAATCCATTCTCCCCTTTAGCACAACTTGGGCGGGACCTTGCCGCAAACGCTCCCGCAAACGCAATCCGGCCTTGCGCTCTATCCAAAATCTCGGAATATCCAATGGAGCGGTCGAATACTTGGCCGACCCCTGACTGCCCGTGGTCTGCTCCGGCTCGATAAAGACGATGGCGCGCGCCCCCAACGACGCAGCCTGCAACCACCGGCTCCAGGTATTGAACTCCAGCAATACTAACCGCCCGTCGAGCTCACGCCCATTATAATCCGACCAATCGCCCTCTCCACCATATATCATCTCGCCGGTATAACCGGCTGGAGGCAAAGTCGTCGTACGGACTAAATTGGGCCACATCCCGTAGAGGGCAAAACGCTCGCCATCTTCGACAAAGCTTAACTCTCCCCCCTTGTCGAGGGGAACGGTTATCTGGAAAGGTTCGCGGCTGATATCACCGACGCCCATCCGCCGCAACTCGTCCTCGACATAATCCGCAGCGGACTCACCGCCCGGGTAGCCACTTAATCGCGAACCCAACGACGATAAAAAGTGTACCGTTTCGCGCAGACCATCCCCGTCGGACGCAGTACTTTGCACCGCGAACAACAAGAGCGAACACACGGCGAGCGTAAGTTTTATCATAACCAGAAGATACTGTTTCCGACCTTACCTGTGAAGTAGTCAATAATCAGCCAGATGCCATTGCATGTGACTTGTCCGCAGATCAAGCCGAGAAAAAAAACCAGACTGCGGCGATAGAGGCCAACACCGCCAAAGCGCAAAATGAGTTTTTTGAGAAACCAGGCGATGAAAACGCTGAACCACACCGTATTTAGCATGCCGTTAGCACCGACCACAAAGCCTATTGGGTGCACTGGCCACCAGAGAAATCGCTGGCGCGCCCACATCATAACCGCCATAACCAACCCACCCCCTGTAAAAAAACCCATGCCAGGCCAATAGATACCCGTCAAATCCATGTTGCGCAACGCATTATTATAGGCAACTTGCGGCGAACTTTTAAAAAACCAGCTGTTTAAGTTTATCCCACCATGCTGGTAGGCCAGATGAAATATCATCCACAACGAACCCAATGCACCGATGAAAAGTGCGAGAACGATCGCGGCGAATACTTGCCGACGTAATTTGGGCTCCATTTCTTCGATCAACTTGAGGCCGTTTAGGCAGTTGGCCATAATAAAAACCCGCACATCGGCAGCCCACATATAAGCCAACGATAGATTCCAAACTCCGGCCTGGCCCACCAAATTCGTGCCCAGTCCCATGATGACGAGATCCGGTGCAATCATCGGCGAACGCACTGCGGCCAGTCCTGCCTCAGCGACAATCCTCGTCACACCGAGAAAGATCAATAGTGCCAAAAGCACAAAAACAATCGCAATCCACCCTGGCGTGCCCATTATCCACAACCAGACGGACATGGTTATCAGTCCACCCACCGCCCCACATACCGCCAAACGGTAGGGCAGGATCTCGTCGCTGTCGTCTACATCGGGAGCCCTGCCAAGTGCCTTATTGAATACATTGGCATAATGTTTGCGCCCAACCCAAAACCCGACCAACACCATTGCTATTAATGCCCCGACCCCCTGATAGGCCATAAGGGGTAAGTCTTTGACTCCATAGATTATTTTTTGCTCGGACTTTAGCCCGGCTAGGATAAATATCTCCTTTTCAAATTTGGAAACCAGGTGGAATAGCCATATACCAGCTGCAATATTCGCATTGATGAAATAAGAGAAGCCGATCATCGCAAAACTGATAGAGAGCTGTAAATTCTGCTTGCCGACGAAGGTTACCCACCAAGTCAGCGAGATCGCAGGAAATGCCGCATCATAACGATGCAAAGCCAGCATGCTGCCGAAGAACATCGGCAGGCTAAAACCAGCCCACATGGCTCCTTGTTTAAAAAAAGAGTTTATTTTTCTATCGTCTTGCTCTCCCCGCACCATTGCCAAAGCAACTTGCGTGATGGGAAAAGGCTACCGCTCGCGTTCCATCCATTGCCTACGCACCATTACCGACAGCGCAATCATGGTGATATAGAGCGCCAATAAAAAAACGGCCCACCACTGTAACGGTTCAATCCATGAGTCATACGGAATATCATCACCAGGTGACAAACCCTCATAGAAAGACGTGCCTTGTTCTCCATCGTCAACGAGCACCTGTGGTGGTGAAAAATGCGGGAACAAGATTTCGCGCCACTTATTCTGTGGCGAAGCGAAATAAAAAATCGCCGTTATCATCGGCAATATCTGCTCGCTTAACCCCATCGTACACAGGGCTGATACGATCAACAGCATGACGTAGACCAGAATCAACTCGGCTCAGTTGAGTACTAAACTCTTGCCCCAAATGATCAGCGCCAGGTTAATCAGGGACGAAACTAGCATGAAAGTGGCGAAAAAAAATCCGGGCGCATAAAGATTTACATCGCCCACCCAACCGTAGTAGTAGCCGTAGCCACAACAATACGCGCCGGCCCACAGCCATGCTTTGTTGGGCTCGGCTGTTATCTTGAACAGGACATTGATAAGTCCGATCAGCAGCAAAAACAAAAAAATGGCCCCCGGCGTACTGAAATCCAGAGCCATATAGGATCCGCGAATAATCATGTTGCCGTAGGGTGCGGCAATAGCGAGAAAAAGGCTGAGAAATCCACCCACCCAGAACGCGCGCCAGGTCAGTTTTTGTGTACCCTTTCCCCTCAGAACAGCTTGACTGCGACCGGCCAAGTGGTCTTGATATTCTAACGGTAAGACTTTATTCACAGCAACCTCCCTATGGGTTACC
>JACLAC010020547.1_pt1 | contig 66461 bp, 45 predicted proteins | sample 8027881 | NCBI WGS metagenome assembly JACLAC01 (sample SAMN15725517, study PRJNA655200) | protist metagenome | isolation source: fluorescence activated cell sorting (FACS) single amplified genomes of... | place: Spain: Blaines Bay Microbial Observatory, Mediterranean Sea | collected 2016-01-19
TGTCTTATCAGTTAGCATATGGACAAAACCAAGGTGGACAACCTTTTATCCGTTACAATTTTTATTCAGGATTTAGCCATCAAGCTAAATTTACTGCCAACTATCGTATAGAAAAATATACTGATTTACAGTTGCGATTTAATTATCGCCTTTTGGCAACCGAAGTCCAAAAACCAGAACACCGGGCTGAAATGGAAGTTAGGGCTCAATTGTAAATTATCTGGCTTTATAATTAGCACATGATTGATAGCTACCACGGCCGTAGACTGTTTACCCTATTTCGTCTTTTCATTTATCCTTCTGTCAGGAGGCTACCGCTTACATTTTTTATATACGTTTAACTAAAAAATACAAATCGATGTTGTGTTAAAATAGAAAGATAGAAACAACTCCTACGTTATGTCTATAGGCTAAAGCTTTGGACGACGACAATTTCAGTTTACATTTATGCTCAACAGTAGTGAAAAATTATCGAATCGAACCAGAATGACCTCTTAGATGAATTCCTCATCTTAGTATTAATGAATGGTTATACAACCTGTATCGATCATAAGAGATTCAACCCTCTTAATTCAATTGATATCCCAAAATAGAAATCAATATTTATTTAATTGACTTGGCAATTTTCTTCGCTAGGTTATAGTTACTCTTTGCTTGTTGGTCCCATTTTTGTTGGTACTTATTCGATGATTCTGACCAATTCTGGCTAAACTCTATTGAACTGACCAAATTCTCATTAATTGGCAATCGTGATACTAACTGCTTGGCTTCATCAAGTTTTGCTTCTATTTGTTCTACGTTTTTACCTCGACTGCGTTTCTTATCCAACTTTTTCTCCGCCTTGTAAATTTCTTTCCAAGCCCGTTGAAGTTCTTGAAGCCGAAAAGTTATAAACCAGTCGAATAACGAATTAAGAACTTCATAACGCCTCTGAGATAAGTCAGCATCAAATGGGACTGATTTCTTAGTCTGAAACGGATTAGGGAATCCATCGGGTGCTTGATCATACAGATCAGGAATAATTGGTAGACGACTGATACTATCGGTAAAGAGTAAATTTTGACCGGTTCGACTAATTACAAAGTCGATGAATTTTTGAGCAGCATTAGTGTTCGGACTGCCCTTGATCAGCGCAATATTCGCTGGTACCATCGGTGTAATGGAAGGATAAACAAAACCAACAGGTTGACCACTTGATATAGCCGATAAACCAAAAAAATCGACCACTACACCAATTCCAAACTCACCACTGGCGATGCCTTGTGGGACTCCAAAACTCCGTTCGGTAATAACCGTCATGTTACCAGCCATTTGTAGTAGCAAAGCCCAGCCTTTTTGCCAACCATGCCCCTGCAGAATTGATTCTACAGTCAAATGGGTCGTCCCACTGCGAGAAGGAGAACACATAGAAAGATGGTTATGATATATAGGCTTAGTTAAATCAATCCACTCTTTGGGGAACGGAAGTTGATAAGCTTGCATATACTCATTATTCCACATCATTCCGTAACCACTCAAAGCAAAACCAAAAAAGTAGCTATCAGGATCATGAATAGGGTAGTCTCCAATTGTTTTTGCAGTTTGATCGAGTAATTCTTCGGGTGGAGTATAACGAGCTAATAAATCTTCTTTTTTAAGTAAAGCGAACGCATCAACGGCACTAGCCCAAAAGATATCGGAATTCGGTTTCGTAGCGGTCTCTCGGATATATGTAACTGCAGCCGATGTTTTCTTGGAACGAAAAACCAGTTTTATGTCTTGGTGTTTTGCTTCAAATTCTGTTTGATAGGTGTCGAAAAGGTCCTTGGGAAATGAAGTCACAATCACTACTTCCGCTGAAAAAGTGGTTGCGCATGTTAGTAAAACTAAAAAAAATAAGGATGCCAAAAGCTGAATTAGATTATTCATTTTATTTCTTGTTCCTGCTTAAAAAAAATACCGTACTGTAAACTAAAAAGATATGCCAATGTATAAAATTTAGCTATAGTAAAAGTTGATAAGATTTTGTACTTTCTACATAGGTTAGTACAAGAATTCTGGTCAAAGTCCTTCATATATTTTGCCTTGCACATCAATAAAAAACATTTCTAACACATGTTGAAATGATCAAGGAACAAACCTTAGCAAAAGCATTTAATTGTTTAGGTCGTAAATTCAATCGTTTGATTTCATCATCGGTAGTAAAACATGTGGAGACGAAGTATGCCCAAGAATAGTTTTCAGTACGAGTGTGACCAAAATTTTGTCTCAATATCAAATTCCTAGTATTCGAATTTACTGGACAGTCATCGCTCAATTGCAATCGATAAAGATAATCGCTTGAAAGTAAACAAAGCCATGCAAGCAGCAACCAAAATTGATAAAACTATAAACACCTTTAGATTTAAGCGAAAGAACAAAGCAACGATGAGGGAAAATAGAAAAACTGTTCGATCAATAAATATCAAAAATGCCCAACTATATCCATGGCTTTTTTCGACTTTTATGCCACAATCCTTACAATGTTTTTTAGCCTAAAACAACCTTCAGTTACATTTGCTTCACGACACTCCGGGCACAATTCTTTCAGGCCTATCAGTATATGTAGTTTGTCAATGTAGGTTTAATAAGCGTGACACGACTAATCCAAAAAGGGATACATTAACGAGTCTAGTTGCAGGGCATCCTGAGAACAAATTGACGAAATTTCGTCTGCAAAAAAACTTGCTTATGCCTTGTCAATAAGAATTACCCCAGGTTTCATGTGTATAACAGAATTCTGTTCTGGTTATTGATGAATGGGTTACGTTACTGAGTACAGCGCCTATCACGATTGTATAATTCAAAATTAGCTTTTACGTTAACTTTGGTAGTGAAAAACAAGTATTCGTAAAACGACTTTACCTGTTCTTTGTGAGGTCAAAATTATTGATCGTTCTGTTAATACTAATGGATAGTGGTGATTCTCACAACCAAGTGCTGATTAAGTTAAGTTTACCTAGAGCATACCTGAACTTAATTTGAAAAAGATACTATACTGTGTCAGAATGAACCGATTATAGCATCAACCCAACAGTTCAGCAATGAGTGCATCAAGCTATCAAGTTAAACGTTTACACGGTCAACCCCTTGTTTCAGATGGTCATAATACTAATGGTCCATCAGTGATCAAGGTACCCCATTGGTTGGGGGTTGACCAACGTCCATTTACGATCAAAAATGGCAAAAAAATCGTCGCCAAATACTACCTATATTATGCAAATCACAATGGAAAATTCATCCACATGGCGTGGAGTCATAAAATTGACTCTGGGTGCTGGTTCAAATTTAACCGTCCAGATTTAGGACTGGATGTAACCGAAGTACCTGGACGAGGTGTATTAGATTTAGCTAATGGTCCACAAAGGATCTATCTAAATTCATCAAGATCTATTTATTTAGGCAAACCTGATGGAAAATCGGGGCATATCGCCTCTCCTGATGTTCATGTTGATCATCAGAAGAAACGAATAATCATGTATTTTCATGGAAACGGTAGTGGAACAGCTTTTCGACGAAATTCAAAAGGTCAACGCATCCCCTACCCAGCCAAACAAAATACTTATGTTGCCATCTCGGCTGACGGCCTTAATTTTAATCCTCCTGATCTAGGCGGTCAGGCCAGACATGGTATTTTACCTATTTGCATCGGTCGAGCTTACATGAGAGTATTTTCCTATCGGGGCCAAACATACGGTTTTTCACGCTCGGCCCTCATTAATATTTCACCTCATGATCCATTAGCCCTTCCAGATCCTGATTTTTCAACTGATTCAACATGGACCGCTATTGGAATTCAAGAACAAACAGAACTATCTCAGCATTTTCGTGAGTATTATTTACCTGAAATTAATCATTATCGTAGCAAGCTAAATCAACCAAGTTTCAATCAGGTTGATTTAGAGGGGCAAGTTTTCCCTCGCCACCTTTGTGTTAGAAGACTACCTGATGACCGTCATTTAGAAGTGTTTTTTAGCGTAAAATTTAAAAAAGGGGGTAATTTTGAGCAATGGCGGCCTCCAAATGATTCGGAAAGAATTTTACGAGTCGTCTATGATCTGAGTTGTGAACCTTGGCAAATACAATCAGACGCTACCGGGCAGATAAGGATTGAAGAAATATTGAAGGCAGAAACATATTGGGAGTTTAAGGGCCTTTGTGACCCTTTTGTTTTTATAGATACTGATAAGCGTATATATCTTTTCTACTCAGGTGGCCCCATTCAGTCAGAAGGTGCAATTGGTATGGTAGAATTGAGCCCTAAGTAAATTGACATAATATTCTTGATCTGAAAGCATTCAAACTCTTTTCATAAGTGGGATCTAGAACTAGAATCTTTTGTTTCTTCATTTTCAGCATGTCTACTTTAATTTGCGAATCTCATCAAAACCTTGCTATTGATAAAGTTGAACCACCCAATTGGTGGATAGGTATGAAATGGAATTGTGTTCAGCTAATGATCTATGGAAAAGGGTTAAACAACATATCAGCCAAATTTCAAGATGATCAGCTCACAACTATTGTTTTAAAATCTAGTAATTCCTATGCGTTTGTTCAAGTGGAAATCCCAGATAACCTACATCCCGCAACCTACCCTCTTGAGATCACTGCATTTGGCCAAAAGGCCATGATTGATTTCCCTATTTTGTCGAGAGACATCAGCCCGTACCGACACCAAGGTTTTAGTAGTACGGACGTTATTTATTTAATTACGCCGGATCGGTTTGCTAACGGTGATACCACTAACGATCTAGCTGATGGAGTAGTCAGTGATTTTGACCCAAGCAACATGTCAAAAAGACAGGGTGGAGATTTATCAGGTATCATTGATAAGCTATCATACCTACAAGATTTGGGTGTTTCAGCACTTTGGCTGAATCCTGTTTTGGAAAATAATGGAGCTAACAGTTACCATGGTTATGCTACTACTGACCTATATCGTATTGATCCCCGCTTAGGAAGTAATGCCGAGTACAAGGATCTTGTCGATCAGGCACATTCTCGCCAAATCAAAATTATTTTTGATCATGTTAGTAACCATATTGGTATTGGGCACCCGTGGCTTCAAAATTTACCATCAGAAAACTGGTTGAATGGAAATATTAATGAACACAGTAGTGATAAGCATTACCTGTCTTCGATTAATGATCCACACGCAGATCCTAATACTGTAAAACTGCTTCAGTCTTTTTGGTTTGTCGATTCTATGCCAGATCTCAACCAAAAAGATCCATATTTAGCAAATTATCTAATCCAAAATACTTTGTGGTGGATCGAGTTCGCTGGAATTGATGGAATCCGCGAGGATACTTACCCTTATGCAGATCAGGAATTTTTGTCCGGGTGGGCTGCGACGATTTTGAGCCAATACCCAAATTTTAATATTGTAGGAGAAATCTGGACTAATTCCTCATCTTCTGTAGCCATGTTTCAAAAAGGAAATTTGTTGCCTCACCAAAAAGAGACTAACCTACCATGTGTGATGGATTTCCCTCTATGCCAGGCATTTCGTCAATATTTGACGGGAACCGGTAAGTTGCAAAATATTTACGAGGTTCTTACCGAAGATTTTTTATACTCTGATCCTAACAATTTGCTCACCTTTTTCGATAATCACGATATGCCCCGCGGTGTTTTTATTGCCGAAGAAAACATTCAAAAGATTAAACAAGTGATAGCAATGCTATTAACCCTGCGTGGCATTCCACAGCTATTATACGGGACAGAAATTAATATGGTTGGTGGTGAGAGCCACGTCCAACTACGTGCTAATTTCCCCGGAGGGTTCCCAAATGATAAGCGGAATGCTTTTGATACAGGCGGTCGAACGGTAGTGGAAAACGATGTTTTTACATATGTGAGAAAGTTATTGAAAGTTAGAAAAAGAGTTTCTCCTCTGACTACTGGCAAACTAATTCATTACCCACCGGATTATGGTAACGATGTTTACAAATATCTTCGAATCAGCGGAGAAGAAATAGTACTGATTATTATCAATGGCCACGACGAGAAAAGGCCAGTTGACCTTTCTGAATTAGCTCATTGGTTTGACCCAGACTCTAGATTTATTAATTTGGTTACTGATAAAATTTGTACTATTAGCTTCACCGAAAGGCTTGTAGTAAAAAGCTGGCAGACACTAATTCTGCATCAAATACCCTAATAAGACAGATGGTAATATTGTTATCTTCGTGATTACGATTTGATTTGACGAATTTTCCCATGTATCCTTCAGAAGATAAAATCGCACAATTAAGCCTGTTGTTCTGTGGTAAAGTATATGGGCTTATAAAAGAATAATGTCGTTCCACGAGCGGGCATACTTCGAAAAATACAATAAGTTGACCACTCTGCCTATAGCAGCTGGAACATATAACCTGCACAGTAGGGGGAGTCTTAGATTCAGACTAGAATACGAATCCATGTAATCATATATTAGGCATGATATGAAGAATAATCAGTTAACCAACAATCGGTGGATGAAATTATTACTTGTCGGCTTGTTTCTGTTAACTCTGAACAGTGCTTATCTGGTTAGCTTTGGTAGCCCCAACCTTTTTTATATCGGAAACGTACTACTTCATATTTCTCTTGGTTTAGTTCTGACTATTACCTCAGTACTACTGCTGATCCATTGGTGGCCAATTTATAGTCGTAAGCATTTTGGCTTCTGGCGATTTGGTCATTTACTCCTTGTAATTGCTATCGTCTCTGGTGTTTGGTTGATGATTGTCGGTGGTACACGCCCCAATCGCTGGCTTTTACTAACCCACATCATTACAGCTTCGCTTAGTGTTCTATTTCTACTGAGTTACCTCATTCTGGTTTGGAAGTTTTGGGTAAAACCATCTACAGTAGTTCTATTAGCTTCTATATTATTTCCGTTGGGTGTGTTGCTGTTTCGCCAATACTTACCTAACCCAGACTATCTAGTCAAAAATCCGACTAAAAATATACCAACTAGCATGTATGAAGAAGGAGGAGGCCCTAGTAGCCCTTTTTTCCCATCTTCTGCAGAAACTGACACGGGACAACTAATTCCAACCAACTTCTTCTTGACTTCAGAAACCTGTTCTGCAAAAGGTTGTCATACCGACATATATAATCAGTGGAATCAGTCTGCTCATCACTTTTCGTCTTTTAATAACCAGTGGTATCAGAAATCAATCACGTATATGCAAGATGTAAATGGTATCCAGTCTTCTAAGTGGTGTGCTGGTTGCCACGATCTAGCGGTCTTGTTCAATGGTGTTATGGATCAACCAATCCGAGAAAATTTGCACAGGCCTGAAGCCCAAGCAGGTTTAGCCTGTACGGCTTGCCATTCGATTGAAAGAGTTAAGGACACTATGGGGAATGGAGGTTATGTAATTAAGTACCCGCCTTTGCACGAGGTAGCAGCAAGTAAAAACCCAATCGTCCGAAAACTGCATAACTATTTAATCCGGCTTGACCCTGAACCACATCGCCGTAGCTTTTTGAAACCATTTCATCGAGAAAACTCAGCTGAATTTTGTTCAACTTGTCATAAAGTACACTTAGACGAACCGGTGAATAATTTCCGCTGGTTCCGTGGATTTAACACTTATGATCAGTGGCAGACTAGTGGTGTATCTCATCAAGGTGCTTTGTCTTTCTATTATCCCGAGAAAGCTTTAGATTGTGTAGATTGCCACATGCCCTTAGTTGATTCGCAGGATGCAGGTAATGTTAAAGGTAAAATCCATAGCCACCGATTCCCAGCGGCCAATACAGCATTACCCTTTGTAAATCATCACCAAGAACAGTTAGAAACTGTAACTGCATTCTTACAGGACGATCAGGTAACAGTAGATATTTTTGCTCTTAATCGTAAGGGTAAGACGACCCAAATTGACGAAGCTGTATTACAGCCTGGCGAGGAAGTACGAATTGATGTAGTCGTCAGGACCAGAAAAGTCGGCCATCGCTTTCCCGCTGGTACGATTGACGCATTCGATGTTTGGTTGGAACTGAAAGCAGTAGACGAGGATGGAACGGTAGTATTTTGGAGCGGTTATATCGAGGCAGAAGATGGTAACGGTCCAGTTGAATCCAGTGCTCATTTTTACAAATCTTATATGATTGACGCTCATGGAAACCCGATTAACAAACGAAATGCTTGGGCTACACGAACAGTTTTATACAATCGAACTATTCCACCTGGTGCGGCGGACACGGTTCGATTCAAGCTGAAAGTGCCAGAAAATAGTACAGGAAAGATAAATTTCCAAGCCAAATTGAATTATCGAAAATTTGACTGGTGGCACACTCAATGGGCTTACGCTGGTATTCGCGATCCGAATGATACTGATTTTGATTTAGACAAATCCTACGATGACGGAAAATGGATCTTCACTGGAGACACATCCAAAGTCGCGGGTAAAATTAAACAGATTCCTAATTTACCGATTGTGGTTATGGCAGAGGATAAGGTTTCGGTGCCAGTGGGAGTCACATTTACAGTACCAGGCTTGAATCAATCATCTACAAACAATATTCGTGAACGATGGAACGATTATGGTATTGGTCTTTTACTGCAAGGAGACCTGAGATACGCAGAAAAAGCCTTTATAAAAGTAACAGAACTTGAACCTGACTATATGGATGGCTGGGTCAATGTCGCTCGATGTAGGATTTCGGAGGGAGATATTACTGGAGCTAAGGAAACGCTGGAAAGAGCTTTTGTTATTCAAAAAAGATTGGCTTCTACTGACCCAAATCGAGCTAAGGTTCATTACTTTTATGCTCTGGCTTTGAAGCCACACGGCCTCTACGACGAAGCACTCGAGCACTTACAAAAAGCGGCAGATCAATTCCCACGTGACAAAAAAGTGAGGAATGAAATAGGCCGACTATATTATTTGAAGCGAGAATATGATCAAGCCATCATCGAGCTGAATAAAACTCTGGAAGTCGACCCTGAAAACCTAGATGCCCACTATAATCTGATGTTGTGCTATCGAGCCGTCGGCAACAAAATTGAGGCTGTGACGGCACAAAAACTTTATTTGCGTTTTAAGGCCGATGAGTCAGTCGATCAAATCACCGGTTTGGCGCGACGAGCGGACCCAGATGCTAACCGAGAGCGACAGCCTATTCACGAACACATCTCAAATTATATCCCCGCTAAAACTTCAGCTTCTCTGCCCGAGCCATATCCATTAGTGCAAAACTAGGATTAGCTATCAAGCAGGCAGTGTAAGCAATGTTGCCAATATTGTTTGATATAGCCTTGGGTGGAGGATGACAAATCAGAGAAAAGCTGATCCACCCATTTCGATAGTTCGATTCCGGTTTCAACTTCGATTGATCGCTTCTCCGGTGAAGGTAAAGAAGAGTGCGTTTTTTGGTATTTTTCCAAAGCCCTGTTATCGAAACCCACGACTCCAAATAACACAAGATTAGTGATCAACGTTGAAGTAATTCGTTTAGGCTCATCGAGTTCTCCGTCGCTTATTCGGTGGCTAGAAAAAAGCTGTAGTTTCGGTAATGATCGAAAATAAACTAGTCGATGAAAGAGGTTATCTATTTGTTGATTAGCGATATTAAGATCTAATAAATGAGAAATTGGTCGGTGGCTGCTTTGTAGCCCATGCAGAGCTACCTCCGCTTTCTGAATGGTAATCTCTTCTTCTTCCAAACTTTCCAAAAAATCATTCTCGTAAGCGTTATAGCAAAGAATTGGTTTTAGGTTGATAATGGCTTTTGGTATTTCCCCTAGGGTTGGCGGGCAAATCCGGCAAGACTCAATAGTTTTAGTTGCTCGTTGTTTTAATTGTGTGATTAAAGTGTTACCAATCTGAAAAAATTTCACCAATGGATTTTTGCTCATCAAACCAGGTGCTTTATCAATATCTTGGTTAGCCGCGTAGTCCAAACCTAAACTTAGGAACCGAATGCCTTGTTCAACAGCTTGTTGAAGACTTCGAGCTCCAAAGTCGGTCGTTCGCATTTTAATCAATTTGTGAGAGATTTGAATCACTTGATCTTGAATCTGATCGGCGAGGGAGCGGGAGATTTGCCCCGATAGAACACCATTACGGATAACACGGTGGAGAAAAAGCGAGTCGCCTGTACTTGATTCTAGCGACTGTAATAATTCTAGTTTATTCTGATTCTGGCTCAACATCAACCAAATCTAGCTGATTCAGATCAACTTGTTGTTGTAGTTGTTCTTCTGTAACTGTGATCCCGACGGATTGGTCTCTATCTCCTACTCTCACTTCTCTTTCAGATTGAATTTGGATCAGCCGTTGGCTCAAACTTCTGGGGTCAGATTGATTGAGATCAAATATTTCACCCATCAACCGGATGAACAACTCATAGTCGGCTTCCCAAACTGCATGACATATTCCACGAGTTCGCTCATCTTCGTAGCTAATCAGTTCAGAAGTCGGATTTATCAAGCCAGTTTGTATTTGCAAAGCTCGAAATTCACCTTCAATTTCGACTCGGCTACGTATCATCTCAGCTAAAACAGTTACATCGATCTGGTACAAAAAATCAGCTAATTCTTCTGAATCAATATTCATCATTTCGAACAACCAAAAATCAAGCGCATCTTCATCTAATTGTCCATCTTTCCATAGAGCGACATCCATGATTTCTTCAAATTGTTCCGCAGAAACACAAGACAACATAACCGAAGACAGGCCAGTTCCTAAGTGCAAATTCAGAACCTGTAGGATATCTTCAGCTGAACTCGCTTGAACCAGTTCAGTACAATCAGGAACTAACTCATATAAAGACTCTTTCTGACGGGGGTTCTGGGCACTAGAAATCAAAGCTAACTGGTGATCAATGGTGTAACTTTGGAATAACATTTCTGCACGGCGGGTTGAAAGTCGAAAAAGCTCTTGTGTTTCTTGGTTTAGATCGACAAGCATTTCCATAATAATTACAACAGCCCTCTGTTCTCAGAACGGCCCTAATTCTAGCATAATTTTTCCACTGATGCCTGTTTTTTGTCTTTTTACTGACAATGAGCTAAAATTCTAGAAAACGTGATAAAATAGACGAGTTTTTTTAAGCATATACCATAAGAGACCTTTGATGAATTTTCTAGCCCACCTGTTTCTATCTGATGAGAATCCCGAAATTATGGTTGGTAACTTCATTGCAGACATGGTCAAGGGAAACAGCTTTTTAGGATATCCAAGTACTATTGGTAAAGGTATTAGAATACATCGCAACATTGATAAATTCACTGATAGCCACCCGATAGTTCAACTTAGTAAAAAGCGCTTACGCCCGAATTATCGGAAATACGCGGGAGTTATTGTAGATATGTTCTACGATCATTTATTGGCTGTTGATTGGCATACTTACTCACCAATTCCTCTGGCTAGCTTTGCTGAGAAAGCTTACAAAACCCTTGACAGCTACCAGTCTCTAATGCCAATCCGGGGCCAACGTACCCTATTCTACATGCAAAAGGGAAATTGGTTGGTTAATTACGCCGAACTGTCAGGGATCGGCCAAGCCTTGGGAGGTCTTTCTAATCGGACTCGATACGAGTCAGGAATAGAACAATCGATAAATGACCTGCGATCTGATTATTCAGCTTATCGAAATGAATTTTCTAGTTTTTTCCCTGATTTAATCGAATTCAACCGAGTTGAGTTGAATAAAATTCTAAACGGAGCTGGTTAAGAGCTGCAGGATAAAGTCGAGCATCCAGGTCGGTTCCGAGCCCATTCTGGCCGTTTAGCGGCGTAATCATTTTGGTTAGGTTGTTCATCGTATGGGTACTGTAACAATTTCAAGAGGTCCTCGACAAACGTGTGGTTTCCATTTTCCGCTTTTTCGATAGCCATTTGAGCCAAGTAGTTCCTTAGAACATATTTCGGGTTAACGCGGTTCATCTTATCTCGTCGAACTTTATTAGAAACCCCTTCTTGATTTACTTGTTTAATGTAATCGACAAGCCATTGACCAATTTCAGATACAATATCGTCTGTAAGTTCTTCGGGCTGGTAGTAAGCACTAATTAGTGGTTCCATAAGTTCTCGATAGTTTATATCGGGCACCGGTATCTTTTCAGCGTCAATCATGGCTAGCTGGCGGTAGAAAATAGTCATATCAGTTTCAGCTAAGGTCAGAACCTTGAGGAGTTGAGTTATTAATTTTTTGTTTGGCTGGCCTAAACCTAGTTTCTGGGTCATCATCGATTCCCAGCTTGACTCAAATATCTGCTCGTAACTGTCAAGTGCTTCCAATAGCGGTTCTTTTTCCTCAGTTAAACAGTAGATGGATTGGGCTAATTGGGCAAGATTCCAATGAGCAATGTGCGGTTGATTACCAAAACAGTAACGTCGGCCATGCGCATCGGTGGTGTTTGGCGTCCACTTAGGATCATAGTTATCCAACCATCCGTAGGGTCCATAGTCAATGGTTAAGCCCAAAATTGACATATTGTCTGTATTCATTACTCCGTGCACAAACCCAACTCTCATCCATTCGACGATTAGTTCAGCTGTTAATTGACAAACTTGTTTGAACCAATCGACATAAATTTCCACTGATGGCCTCCCTAAATGGGGGAAATCAGTTTGAATTGTATAGTCAACCAATTGTTTCAAAATATCAGTTTCACCGCGAGCAGCAAATATTTGAAAACTACCGAATCGGGTGAATGTAGGAGACACCCGGCAGACAACTGCTCCTGGCTCCATTTTAGGGTTTCCGTCATAAAACATGTCCCGAAGTACTAGTTCGCCAGTGGTAACTAGACTCAAAGCTCGAGTAGTTGGAACACCAAGATGATACATAGCTTCACTGCACAGAAATTCACGAATAGAAGATCGTAGAACGGCTAACCCATCTGCTTGACGGGAATATGGTGTAGGGCCAGCGCCTTTGAGTTGCAACGCCCAACGATCTCCATTTTGGTTAACTATTTCACCGAGATTGATCGCTCTCCCATCGCCTAATTGGCCAGCCCAATTTCCAAATTGATGGCCACCATAACAGGTTGCATAAGGTTGCATACCTGATAGTAATCGATTACCTGACAGAGTTTGTACGAAGTCAGGTGAATGGCAGGCCTGTGAACTCAGATCGAGCAAGTTTGCTACTTGCGGGGAATACGCAACCAATTTGGGGTTTGTAACTGATCTCGGTTTGACATAAGAAAAACAGGCGCCTTCGACTTGACGACAGAAGTTATTAGCTTCTGGATCAGAGGGTAGTTCTTTAATGAATCGATTGTCAAACTTTAGTTGCTGTAGCTCTTGGTACATCATCTATTCCTTTTTATTATTCCAAGCGAAAATCCAATGTGGCTAAAGCTCAAGAATCATTACCCACATTGGATTTTCGCCTAGGTATTGACTCCGAAGAAAAGTTAACAGACCGGTTTCAGGATCAATTTGATAGGTGGCTAATTTCCCAGAACCTTGACCTGCAGCAAAAAGAAAACTCCCACTTGGATCTAGGTTAAATGTTCTAGGTATTGGTTCGGTCTCTTGTCTACCAAGAGCTATTAAATTTTCGCCATCATCCGAAACCGAAAAAATCGCGATGCTATCGTGCCCTCGATTAGCAACATATAGGAATTTACCAGTTGGGTGAAGGTGGATTTGAGCACATGTGTTCTCTTCTCCAAATTTATCAGGCAGGGTCGAAAGAGTCTGATTGGCTTTCAAGCTTCCATCTTCAGGATTAAGCTGGTAAGTAGTTACGCTGGAACCGTTCTCGTTAGCCACGTAGATTACATTTTTATCGGGGTGGTAGCAGTAATGGCGAGGCCCAGCTCCATCGATGGCTTTTATGATGGGAACAGTATTAGGAAGAAGTTGGCCAGTTTTTGCAGAAAATAAAAATTGATAAATCGAGTTAGGTTCGACTGTATGAGGTACAAAAGCGTAACGATTACTAGAATCAGTGATTATACAATGTGCATGTTTAGCTGTGTCAATCCAGCAAACTGGCTGAGAGTGTACTGTTTTGTCGTCATTAAGTGGGTTGGAAGCAATTCCACCGGCACCATAATAGGCAGACAATAAGTATCTGTTTGTACGATCTAAAGCGAGATAACAAGGGTTGGAAGGAAGCTTGGTTTGGCCAATAAAGCTAAGATTGCCACTGGTAGCATCGAGACAAAATGTGGCAACTTGCTCGGTCGAGCGAAGACCTGCATAAAAATAGCGCTGTGTACCATCAACGGCCAGTGGACCCGGGGTTCCGTCGACAGTTACTGTTTGGCAAAGCGCCAAATCACCTGTATCAATATCCATTTTGTGGACTAAAATCTTTTTCTCGTTAGCGATGGAAAAATAAGCGAAATATGGCATGCTCAACTCCTCCGATTCGTTCGTACTTTTCTGTTAGAACAAATTAAATTACGGTTAGAGATACGATTTTGCTATTACCTAACGCGCTTAAAAATGATGATGTGTTGACGTGGTAAGGTATGAATAGTTTCGACCCATTCCAGTGGATGTGGGCTAGCTTCCTTCAGTACTTGAAGCTCTGACATCTTATGTAGGCGTTTGATTGGTACGCTAGGATCTTCTAATCGGTATTCTACAAAGACTAATCGGCCACCAGGTTTTAGGCTTTTACAGATACTCCTTATCATTTCATAAGGATGAGAAAATTCATGATAAACATCAACCATTATTGCTAAATCAATACTGTTGATAGGTAGATTTGGGTCATCTATCTTACCAAGTATGCCTTTAACATTAGTGATGTGATATTGTTTCATGTTATCTGTTAACAATTTGACCATCTCTGGCTGGACATCAACTCCATATACAATGCCTTTAGAGCCAATCAGAACAGCTATTTGACGAGCGATGTAACCAGTCCCAGCTCCGATATCCGCAATCTTATCTCCAGCTTTTAAATTTAATGCTTCCACTAACAAGCTAACCCGCTCTTCCTGCTCTCGTTCAGGTCGCTCCAACCACCCAGCAGCTAAATGCCCCATGACATGGGAAATTTCCCTTCCCATGTAGAATTTACCGATACCATCGGGTGAAGATTGACCGAAATGATAACGAGTATTTTCAGTTTTCTTCTCTTGATTATGGTCGTTTATTTTTCTGGCGAGCGAAACTTGGTTTAACATCGAAAGTAATACAACAGAAATAAGAGCTATCAGCTGCTTCATACTTATCCTCTTGACTCTTCTGACGGTTTATACCAGCCCAAATTGAGATTGTTTTTTATCATCTGTTAAAGTTTATGTCAATGGGACCGCAGGTAAATTATAAGAAAGAGAATCCTTGTTGGCAACCAGAAAGCTTTATCTGACAATAAAATTTTGGCTAAACACCGGAATCTGACACATTTTTTACTTCGTTAAGTTGATGGTTGTCGAAAAATGACTTTTGTGGTACAATTTGAGAGTGTTTTTAAGGCATAATCCGGCAGATTTTATTTGGGTTTTTCAGCGATTTAGTAGTCATTTTGAAGCACGTTCTTTTAGCTAGTCGCCAACTAGAGGGTTTGAGATGGAACTGATATTTGAAAAAGAAGATTTATCAAAAGCGATACAGATTTTGCAAGGGGTAGCGTCAGGCCGTAATACTTTACCTATTTTATCTAATGTATTGATTCGTGCTGGTGCTGGTCAGATCGAGATCGCTGCTACTGATTTAGAAGTCGGAATTAGAATGAATGTAGCAGGACAGATTCAAGAAGAAGGTGAAATCACCGTTTCTGCTCGCAAGTTGGGTGAAATTGTCCGTGAGTTACCAGAAGAAGATATTCGAATATCCACTGTTGGAAACGATCGTGTTGAAATCGTTTGTGGCTCTGGAAAGTATAAAATTATTGGTTTGCCCAGTGACGAGTTTCCACCAATTCCATCAATTGATGGTAGTTCATTCACCATTAGTGGAGAAGAATTACGATCCATGATCCAGAGGACTGAATTCGCAGCCTCTACAGATGAGGCTCGTTACTATCTGAATGGATTATTCTTTAATTTGACGGAAGAGTCTACTCAAATCGTAGGAACTGACGGCCATCATTTATCCATTGTGACAGAAAAAAGTTTAGAACCCAAACCGGACGAGCCGATCAGTGTAATTGTTCCATTGAAAGCTGTCCGTGAAGTCCTTAAAACTTTTTCAGATTCGTCGTCTATTCAATTTTCGGTCAAAGGTAATCAAATTTTATTTGCTGATGATAGTGCGACCTTAGTTTCTCGCTTGGTGGATGGTGAATACCCCAAATACGAAGGAATCATCCCTGATAATAACGACATTCAAGTCGTGGTTGAAAGGGAAAAGTTAATTGGTACTGTTCGTCGTGTATCCTTACTCGCTAATCAAAATACCCATTCAGTACGCTTAGAAGTAGAAAACAATCAAATGCGTTTATCAGCCAGAACACCGGAACTAGGAGAAGGTGAAGAGACGTTGGACATCGGAGGCGAAAGCGAAGGGCTTGAGATAGCTCTGGACGCCCGATATTTGAGGAACGTTCTGTCACATATTGATGCCCATGAAGTGATAATGGGGTTTAAAGACAGTGTCAGCATCGCAATAATTAAACCAGTGGAAGACGATTCCCACCTATGTTTAATTATGCCGATGCGCCTGAACACCTAGCCATTTGTTCGGTGATCTAATGTGGTTAAACCACTTGACTCTCCGTAATTTCCGAAACTATATTGACCTCGAAGTTCAGTTCCCCGATTCTGTAAACTTACTAGTTGGTAGCAATGCTCAGGGAAAAACAAATCTTTTGGAGGCTATTTACTTCACGAGTACGGCCAAATCACATCGGACAAGCTCTGACCGAGAGTTGGTTCACCATGATTCGGACTGGTTTTTTCTTCAAGCTAAAATTTCTGTCAATTTAATAAATGATAGCAGTATAAAAGACAAATCAACTCTTCAAAAAAATCAGGCTGCGGTTCAAGAAGAACTAACGGTTGAAGCTTCTTATCAAGCTCCAACTCAAAAGCGATTTAAACTAAATGGTTATCTTCTCCCTAGACTGTCAGAGTGGGTTGGTCAGTTTCAGGTGGTTTTTTTTTCACCAGAATCACTGATACTGGCGAAAGGCTCACCGGGGGATCGCCGACGATTTCTAGACCAACTCATCTGCCAAGTCAACCCTTTTTATTTGAACCAACTCCAACGATATCAGTCTTCTTTGAGACAGCGAAACGAGTTGCTAAAACAAATCCGGAAACAACAACAATCAACTGATTTGCTGAAGGTATGGGATGAATTACTGGTAGAAGATGGCGTTTACATCACTCAAACTCGTGCTTCGGTGTTGCGTCAACTCCAAAAATTTTCTCAAGACTATCATTCTCAACTAACTCAGTCGACAGAAACCTTATACATCTGCTATTGCCCTTCTCTAGAGTCAGAAAGTGAAATCGAGAAGACAGATGATCAATCTAGGAATCACTTATGTTTAGGTGATCATTTTCGTCTTAAATTACAAAAGTCTTTGTCCAGCGATATTGTTTACGGGAGTACATCGGTTGGCCCACATCGGGATGAATTCAAGCTATTGATCCAACCAACTATTCTAGGTGGAACCAAGCGAGAGGTTAAATTGTATAGTTCTCAAGGACAGCAGCGAACGGTAGTCCTATCTCTCAAGTTAGGTGAAGTTGAATTAATACATAATCAGACAGGAAACTCACCCGTTGTTTTGTTGGACGATGTTCTTTCCGAACTCGATGATATTCGTTCACGATTGTTGTTTGGAACATTCCAGAAACTTGGCACCCAAACTTTTATTACTGCTACAAAAGAAGAAGACTGGGTTTCGAGTCTTCCTGCCAAATTCAGCCAGCATTATCGACGGATTGTAGTGGAGCAGGGAAAGATTGTAGCCTGAGATAGAATGAGTGATGTTCGTCAAAAAACAGTGAAATTACACCAAGCCTTGGAAGAACTTATTGACCAAAATGGCTATGGCCCTAAGCTTGTTGAGCGGCGTGTATTGAAAGTATGGTCAGAAGTTCTACCTTTTGGACAATTTTCAAAAGCTGTCTCATTTCAGAATGGTCTTCTGAGTATTCTTGTGTTTCACAGTAGTTGGCTTACTGAGTTGCATTATCAGCAGCAATCTATTATTGAACAATTAAATCGGCACCTAGGCCATTCGATGGTTAAGAAGTTAGCCGTTAAGATTTCAACAAAAATTGTTGAACGAGCACCTGATATGCGGCAAATATCTCAAACTGACGCCGCATATAAAAAAGTAACACAGTCTAGGAATAACCATTCTCGAAAAGAAACCGCAGAGTTGGCTGTTTCGGGTATACAAGACCCTCAGTGCCGACTATTGCTAAAACAAATTTTTTTATCAACCAAATTAGAAATGGGACGAACCAAGGCATAGATCTCGTGCCCTAGATACATTCACAACAGGAGTTTCAGATGGCAGAATCAACTATAATTGGGGCACCTAAAACGGAAGAAAAACTAGCCTATACTGCTGATAGTATTCAGGTATTGGAGGGATTAGAGGCCGTACGTAAAAGACCAAGCATGTACATCGGTAGTACGGGACCATCAGGCCTCAATCATCTAATTACGGAGTTAGTCAATAATTCAATCGACGAAATATCAGCCGGATTTGGTTCCGAAGTAGAAGTTACTCTTCATGCTGATGGAACGGCTAGTGTTACAGACGATGGTCGAGGAATTCCGGTCGAAAAACATGAAAGCGGAAAATCGGCCTTAGAAGTAGTGATGACTGTCCTACACGCCGGCGGTAAATTTGATGGTCGGGATGATGTTGGATATAAAACTGCTGGGGGTTTACATGGTGTGGGTGCTTCCTGTGTTAATGCTTTATCTGAATGGACACGTGTCCATGTCCACCGAAACGGGAATATTTATCATCAACAGTACGAGCGAGGAGTACCCAAAGACATAGTAAAAGTTATTGGGCAGACTAAACAAACAGGCACAACCACGGTCTTTATGCCCGATAATGAAATATTTGAGACTATCGAGTTTGGGCACGACTTCGTCGCAGAATGCTTGAGAGAACTAGCTTTTCTAAATAAGGGTATAAAAATTGTGTTCCGGGATGAGCGGCTAGCAGGTAGTAACGAAAAAGCCGAGTATGTGTTTCAATTTGAAGGAGGAATTGCCACATTTGTCCAGCATCGAAATCAGAGTAAAGAAGTCATCCATACTGAACCGATTTACATTGAAGGTGAACAAGATGATGTTAAAGTCGAAATTGCTGTGCAGTATACGACTAGCTATAATGAGAGCATCAGTTCATACGCCAACAACATACGTACAGCTGAAGGAGGATTCCACGAAAGTGGTTTCAAAAGTGCGATTACCCGAACTTTCAACAACTATGCAAAAGATAATGATTTGCTCAAAACTGCCAAAATTGCCCTGAGTGGAAACGATATCCGTGAAGGGATTACGGCTGTAGTCAGTGTTAAAGTGCCTGACCCTCAGTTTGAAGGCCAAACCAAATCTAAACTTGGAAATACTTATGTTGAGGGTATTGTCCAAACTCTAGTTAACGACGGGTTGAAAACCTTTCTAGAAGAAAACCCAGCAATAGCTAAAAAGATTATCCAAAAAAGTGTGCAGGCTGCCCAAGCCCGCGAGGCAGCTAGACAAGCACGAGCGATGGTGCGTAGAAAAAGTGGACTAGATAGTGCATCAATGCCGGGCAAGTTGGCTGATTGCCAAGAAAAAGAAGCTTCATTGTGTGAGATTTTTCTGGTAGAGGGTGATTCAGCTGGTGGTACTGCAAAACAAGGACGAGACCGTAGGGTACAAGCGGTTCTTCCTCTAAAAGGTAAGGGAATTAATGTAGCCAAAGCCCGTATTGACAAAATCCTGAAGAATGATCAGGTCGTTGATATTATCACTGCCTTAGGGGCTGGATTTGGGGATGAGGACTTTGACCTTGATAAACTACGTTATGGCAAAATAGTCATCATGGCTGATGCTGACGTCGATGGTGCACATATTCGTACACTACTTTTGACTTTCTTCTTCCGTCAAATGCCAGAACTAATTTTGAATGGCCATCTTTACTTAGCTCAACCACCACTGTACCAAATACGGCGTGGCCGTCGAGCACAATACCTATACAATGATTCTGACATGGACAATTTTTTGTTGAATGCTTCATTCGAAGCAGCACAATTAACCAATATTCGAAGGGGAAAACTTTATAATGACAATCAATTCCGAAAAGTAGTACAAGCAGTACGCGGAGTTGAATCACTATTATCCAGTTTGAGACACAAGGGGATTGATCCTGAAAGAGTTTTTAATCAACGTTTCGCAGGTACTGAACGAATTCGCCTGTTACAAGTCGAGACGAAAGATGGTATTTCTTACTATTTTGAAGATGCGCTACCTTCTCAGGAAGAATTAGCAGAAAACAATGGGTCCGATTTACAATTAGATCTGCCAGAATCGGGAGACACTGCGGCTGTTTTGTCTCCAGTTATTGTACAAGAAGCTGAGAATATACCTGAACTGTTAGAATTAGACAATTTGATCCAAGATTTAGCCGATTTAGACGTTCTGGCACAAGATTTTGTACGTCCGTTAAAAGGTGGTAATTACAGTAGAAGTGATGGTGAAAATGGCGATAGCTCTCCCTACATCTTTTCTTTGAAAGAAACCAGCGGAAAAACCGAAAGGAAACCGACCAAGTCTACAAATGTATGGGATATGCTTGATAATGTGATGGGAATTGGACGAAGAGGAATTAGCATTACTCGATATAAAGGGTTAGCGGAAATGGACGCAGATCAACTCAAAGAGACAACAATGGCACTTGATAAACGTATTTTGCTCCAAGTCAAGCTAGAAGATGGCATAGAAGCGGACCGTGTTTTTACTCTGCTAATGGGAGATGATGTTGAACCCCGTCGGCAATTCATTGAACGTTATGGTAAACAAGTTCAGCTTGATCTTTATGGTTCTTAGAACTGAAGTAAGGAATACTTTATGAAAATAGACCGACACGTCGATCAACAAATTGTTACTCGCTATATTGAAGAAGAACTAAAAGAATCGTATCTCACATATGCGATGAGTGTTAACACCAATAGAGCGATTCCTGATGTTCGTGACGGGTTAAAACCAAGTACACGCCGAATCATTTTCGCCATGGGTGAATTGAACTTGACCAGCGATCGGCCAACCGATAAGTGTGCTGCAGTCGTGGGAGAAGTAATGGGAAACTACCATCCCCACGGTGACGGCCCAATCTATTCCACTTTGGTAGGTCTAGTTCAAGATTTCGCCATGCGATATCCACTGGTTAGTGGACAAGGAAACTTTGGCTCAATCGATGACGACCCACCCGGTGCAATGCGTTATACGGAATGTAGACTAGCGAAAATTGCCAATGAAATGTTGGTTGACATCAAAAAAGACACGGTTGACCTGCAACCCAACTATAAGGAATCTGTCAACGAACCAACCGTCTTGCCAGCTCGATTACCTAACCTGATTCTGAATGGGACAACTGGAATTGGTGTTGGTTACTTAACTCGAATACCCCCCCACAATTTGGTCGAACTTGTTGATGCGATCATGTTGATACTTGAACGGGGTGAAGATAGCGTTACAACTTCAGATTTATTAGAGACTATGCCGGGCCCAGATTTTCCGACGGGTGGAATTATTGTTGGCCGCAATGGCATTCGTAACATGTATGAAACTGGACGTGGTAGTATGACTGTTCGGGCGAGAGCTATTATTGAGAGACTCAATAATGGCCGTGAACAAATCGTCATAACCGAAATCCCATATCAGGTCAAGAAGAACCAGTTGCTCAAAAAAATATATGACCTTGTTACAAACAAGACAATCACGGGGATTTCGGATATCCGGGACGAGTCAGATAAAGAGATTCGAGTGGTTGTTGAACTAAAACGAGGTGAAGTCGCTCAGGTAGTTCTAAATCTTCTCTATAAGCATTCTCAGATGCAAACAAATTACAGTGCGATTATGTTGTGCTTAGTTGACGGTATGCCCAAAGTGCTGAGCTTATATGAAATTTTATACTATTACATACAGCATCGGCGTGAGGTAATTCGTCGTCGTACGCAGTTCGAATTAACACGAAGTGAAAGAAGAGCCCATATCTTGGAAGGTTACCGAACTGGACTTAATAACATTGAGCAAGTAATCGAAATCATCCAAACGGCAGAATCCCCTGAAGTAGCTCGTCAGGAACTGATAGCCAACTATCAGCTGTCCGAACTGCAAGCTAATGAAATTCTTAGCATGACCTTGCGTCAATTAACAGGATTAGAACGTCAAAAAATTAATGACGAATACGCCAATTTATTGGAGCAAATTGAGGAATACCGGACGATTTTGGAAAATGATTTTTTGGTCTCCGATATTATTAAGCAAGATCTAATAGAGTTGAAAAAAAATTATGGAGATGAGCGAAAAACCGAGATAACTGACGCTGTCCGAGAGTTCCAAATTGAAGATTTGATAGCTGATGAAGAAATGGTAGTTTCAATTTCTCATTTAGGTTACATCAAACGAGTACCGATCTCAACCTATCGCCGTCAGAATCGTGGTGGGAAAGGTGTCATTGGAATGGGGACTAAGGATGATGATTTTCTAGAGCATATCTTTATTGCTTCTGCACATCAGTATATCCTTTTTTTTACTGATAGAGGGAAATGCTATTGGCTAAAAGTCTTTGAAGTACCAGAGGGTAGTCGCCAGTCAAGAGGTCGTTCGTTAGTCAATCTTCTCCGTTTGGAAAGTGACGAGCGAGTAACTGCCTTCCTGCCAATACGAGAATTTGATAATCAACGATCAGTATTTATGGCGACACAAAAAGGGACGATCAAAAAGTGTAATCTCAGCGTTTTTAGTAATCCTTATTCAGCTGGTATTATTGCAATTAAATTGGACGAAGACGATCGACTAATTGGCGTATCATTAACTGATGGTAATCATGCGATAGTTTTAGTAACACAAGATGGGATGTCAATTCGGTTTGACGAAAGTGAGACTCGAGAAATGGGGCGGACTGCGCGTGGTGTGCGGGGCATCCGTTTAGACAAGTCAGACCAAGTCGTTGGAATGGTAACCTCCAATGATGAAACTGAAACATTGTTGGTAGTAACTGAAAACGGCTATGGTAAAAGAACGTCGCTAGAAGAGTATCGACAACAATCACGTGGTGGTAAAGGTGTAATTACCATCAAGACCACTCGGCGAAATGGGATTGTTGTAGCAGTAAAGGTTGTAAATAACGATGATGAACTTATCATCATCAGTTCTAAGGGTATGATTACACGTATGGGGGTAGGAGATGTTCGAACCATTGGTCGCAACACACAAGGGGTGCGTCTAATGTCTTTGGCCGATGATGAGCGAGTGGTTGATTTAGGTAAAATTGTTACCGACAATCAAGGAGAAGATGGTGATTAAAGCGACCAACCTAGTTTTGAGATTACTGGCTGTTCAATTAGTATTAACCACTGTTGGACTGGCTAGTTCCACAGATAGTTTGGTATTAATACAAAATCCGGTCACTAACCGCCCCTTAATACCTAGGTACAGTAAAGCTCACCAAAATTACTTAAAACTAAGTTGGGCCACCTACTTGCGAGCGCAACGTCAATTTCCTAAAGCGCGTAAACTCTATTTGAAAGTGGCTGAATCCTACCCTGAATCGGCTTTTTTGCACACGCAGATTGCTAATATTAGTTTGGCTATCCAAGATATCAAGACGGCTGAAAAATCAGCACTCCGAGCCATCGAGTTAATTCAAAAGGATGAGACAAAAGAAAAACCAGAGCCATATTTTCTGCTCGGACAAATTTTGTTAAAACAACGTTCTAGATCAGGAACTGAACAAAATTGGCAGCGGGCAATCACCGAGTTTCAGAAGGTTACAAAAATAGACCCCGATCATGTCAATGCGCATCGTTATATAGGTGAATTGGCTCTACTTAAAGAAGATTACTTGCTGGCAATTGAAGCTTTTAAGTCCCTGACCCGAATAATGCCCTATCAGCCGCAGTTCTATATGAGACTGGGACAAGCTTATCAAAAGAGTGACCAAAAACTAGATGCAATTGAGGCTATGGAACGTGCGGTCAAAATCGATCCTTTATTGAGTGATGCTCACGAGCTACTAGGTGAGCTATATATTGACTCTTATGATGAACTAGAAACTGCAGTGTATGGATCAGCGGAATTGGAATTAAGTCTTATTTCAAAAGCTCAATCTGCTCTGCAGAAAGCGATTTCTGCATACAGCCAAGTAAGAGAATTAAGGCAAAAGCAAATGAAAGCGGAAAAGCTAGCCGAATATGATCAAGGTATCATGACCTTTCGTTCACGACTTGGTAGCTTGTATTTAACCGCTGATCAGCCAAAGCTAGCCATAGAAACTTTGAAACCAATTTTAGAGATAGATTCGAACCATAGCGATACTAACTATCTTCTCGGCTTAGCATATCAAAAAGTTGGTAAATTTGATCAATCCGAACACCACTTGCGACTAGTAGTTCAGACGACCAAGAGATCAGCAGCTTATAACGCATTGGGTTATTTATTGGCTGAACAAAACAAAAATTTGACCGAAGCAATTGAGTTGATCATGTTTGCCCTTGAACAGGACCCTGAAAACGGTGCATACTTAGACAGCCTTGGCTGGGCATATTACAAGCAAGGGCAGATTAAACGAGCAATCAAACAATTAGAAAGAGCCGTAAAGTATGAACCGGATAGTTGGGAAATTCAAGACCATTTAGGTGATGCATATCTGAAAAGTGGAAAAGTAAAAAAAGCTCTCGAATTTTGGGAAAGAGCCATTGAACTAGCCCCTAATAATCAGGTCATCCATAATAAATTACAGAAGAACGCGGGCGAAAAGAAAAAGAGATAGTTGATTCCACTAGTAATGGAGGACCCGTAGTATATGAAGTGCGTTAGGAGAGGGACGCGTCAAGATGGAAAAAGTAATTGGTCTGAAATGCCGAGAATGCGGCGAGAAATACGAGAAGTCACCAATTCATGTTTGCGAGATATGCTTTGGACCACTGGAAGTTGAGTATGACTATTCGTTGATATCCAAATCGATTTCTAGACAATCAATTGAATCTGGCCCACTAAGTTTATGGCGTTACTCAGATCTACTTCCGGTAGATGGAGAGCCAATCTGTGGCCTGCATTCTGGTTTTACACCACTGGTTAGAGCAAGAAATTTAGGGAACGCGTTGGGTGTCCGCGAGATCTATATCAAGGATGATTCGGTTTGTCAGCCAACTCTTTCCTTCAAAGATCGGGTCGTCGCAGTTGCCTTGACCAAGGCCAAAGAATTTGGCTTTGAGACTGTTTCTTGCGCTTCAACTGGTAACTTAGCTAACGCAGTCGCTTCTCATGCAGCCAGTGCAAACTTGAACTGTTTCATTTTTATACCCACGGATCTAGAGTTAGGTAAGGTAGTTGGCACACAAGTCTATAATCCAACAGTGGTCGGTATTCACGGCGTCTACGATGACGTCAACCGGCTGTGTAGCGAGATTGCTGGCGTTTACCCATGGGCTTTCGTTAATATTAATATTCGCCCCTTTTATGCTGAAGGCTCTAAAACACTTTTCTATGAAGTCATGGAGCAATTAGGCTGGCAAACACCAGATCATATTGTTGCCCCGGCCGCTGGAGGTTCACTGATAACCAAAATTCAGAAATCTATCAAAGAATTCCGACAGCTCGACTTGGTACAAGAAAAACCTGTTCATATTCATGTAGCACAAGCCAAAGGTTGCGCTCCAATTGTTAACACATTGAAATCGGGAGACGACTTTGTAAAACCAGTTCGGCCCGATACCATAGCCAAGTCGTTAGCGATTGGTAACCCGGCAGATGGAATCTATGCTGTAGAAGCCGTGAAAAATTCGGGAGGATGTGGCGAATACGCTACCGACCAAGAGATCGTTGAAGCGATACAATTATTGGCGACTACTGAGGGTATTTTTACTGAAACGGCTGGGGGGGTAACATTAGCAGTAACTAAAAAGTTGATTCAGAATCAACAAATCCAACCTGGGGATAGTGTGGTAGTTGCAATCACTGGCAATGGGATGAAAACTATTGAAGCCTTAGATGGTAAGGTTACATCTTCGCACCAGATTGCTCCTCAGCTGAAGGCCTTCAGAGAATTGATGCACGACATATAATCTCTCTGAGTCTCCGCCTGATCCTCGTAACTTTGTAGCTGCGGAGAAGAGATTCTGGCGTGTTTATCGCGAAAGGACATTCGAGTGGAAGTTCTTCAAGGAACAATTGAGAGAGTTGTATTTGAAAACATCGAAAGTGGTTATGTGATTGCTCGCCTTAACTCCAATTCCTCGCCAGGAGAACTCATAACGGTTGTTGGAAATTTGGCTTCGATTAATCCCGGAGAAAGCCTACTGTTAAAAGGGGTGTGGGTCAACAACCCTAAATACGGACGCCAATTTAAAATTGAGCAGTACGAGACAGTCCTTCCTTCCACTATTATTGGCCTACGTAGGTATTTGGGTTCAGGATTAATAAAGGGTGTTGGTCCTGTAATGGCCAACCGAATTGTTGATAAATTCGGATCTGACACACTAGAAATCATCGAGCATCAACCTGAAAAACTTAGTCAAGTTGAGGGTATTGGACAAAAGAGAATCGGTGTTATTAAATCGGCATGGTCCGCACAACGTGAGATTAAGAATGTGATGCTCTTTCTCCAATCGCACAATGTTAGTACTACTCATGCTACTAAGATATACAAAACCTACCAAGACCAAGCTATTCCTGTTGTCAAAGAAAATCCTTACCGTTTAGCCGATGATATTTACGGTATAGGATTCAAAACAGCAGATTCTATTGCTCAAAATTTGGGTGTAGATAACGAATCGCCATACCGAGTACGAGCAGGACTAAAATATGTGTTGAGCCAAAAAGCTGAAGAAGGGCATGTATTTCTATTTAGAACTGAGCTAATCTCTACGTGCCAAGAGATACTAGAATTATCGGAATCCGCGATTTCTGAAGGGATTTCAGCTTTGATTGCAGCCGAAGAAATCATATCCGAAATAATTCGGGAACAAGAAGCAATTTTTTTGGCTCCTTTTTACTACGCAGAAGTTGGTGTTGCTAACATCATTGGTAGAATATTGCAATTTACACCTGCGTCTTTGAACCAAGCAGATTTTGATCGATCGATTGACCAAATACAGAATTCGCTTGCAATTCACTTGGCAGATGGGCAGAAGAAAGCCATTCAGACAGCGGTTAATTCTCAGGTAATGGTTTTGACGGGAGGGCCAGGAACAGGAAAAACGACAACGACACTGGGTATGATTCGATTGTTGGAAAAATTAGGTTATCGAATACTGTTGGCAGCACCAACTGGACGAGCTGCTAAAAGACTGAGTGAAGCTACCAACCGGGAGGCAAAAACAGTACATCGATTGCTAGAATTTTCACCGAACGAAGGTGGCTTCCAGCGCAACCAACATAATCCCTTAGAAGCCGATGTGATAATTGTAGACGAAGTTTCGATGATTGATTTGGTTTTAATGAACAATTTGATGAAAGCTGTCTCACAAAAAGCAAAGCTAATTCTAATTGGTGATGTTGACCAGCTACCATCGGTCGGAGCTGGTAATGTACTGAAAGATATGATTGCTTCCGAAGTTATCGATCTAGTTCGTCTAACTGAAGTATTCCGTCAAGCTCAGGAAAGCATGATTATTACTAACGCTCATCAGATTAATTCAGGGAAGGGACCAAACCTGACTGGAGACGCAAGTCGAGATTTTTTCTTTATAGAAGTTGATGATGTTGATCAAGTCGCTGAGCAAATCGGTCAATTAGTACAAAGCAGGTTGCCCAACCATTATGGTTTTGATCCATTCGATGACGTTCAGGTTTTATGTCCTATGCGAAGAGGAGTAGTTGGATCGGAGAATCTAAATAAGTTGCTGCAAAATCTGCTCAACCCATCTAATTCAGGCATGATAAATAGTGGGAGTATGTTTCGTGTAGGAGACAAAGTAATGCAAATCCGAAATAATTATGAATATGATGTTTTTAATGGCGATATTGGTCGAGTAGAGGGTATTGACCAAGTAGATAAAGTCCTTCAGATCCGTTTCCCAGACAAGATTGTTGATTACGATATGGCTGATCTTAACGAATTAGTATTAGCTTATGCTACAACGGTACACAAATCCCAAGGCAGTGAATATCAAGCTGTTATACTACCCCTGGTGACGCAGCACTACATGATGCTTCAGAGAAACTTGCTCTATACGGGAATCACAAGAGCCAAAAAAATAGTAGTCCTAATCGGTAGTAAACGGGCATTGAACATTTGTGTTCATAATAACAAAGTTACTGATAGAAATACTCACTTATCCGCTCGGCTACAGGAACGAATTATCGCCGTTACCAATGATCAAAATCGACTTGATCGTGCTGATTACTCACTATCAGGCCTCTGATTCACATATTAATGCAAGTTCTTATGATCCTATACTTTGTAGGAAACGGCCCAGTAGGTCACCATACTTAGCGATTAACCCAGCAAAGACAACTGATACCATAGACATCAACTTAATCAAGATATTTAGCGAAGGACCGGAAGTATCCTTGAACGGGTCGCCAACCGTATCACCGACAACAGTCGCTTTGTGAGCTTCAGAACCTTTTCCTCCTACTGCTCCAGTTTCAACATACTTTTTAGCATTGTCCCATGCACCACCGGCATTGGCCATCATAATTGCGAGAACAAAACCCGTTGCCAATCCACCAGTTAGTAGACCCAACACTCCGGCTACGCCCAAAAAGAGACCAATAAGCACCGGTATTATAAGGGCAATTAATGCTGGATAGACCATTTCTCTTTGTGCACCAACAGTAGAAATTTCGACACACCTAGCATAATCTGGTTTTTCAGTTCTCTGCATGATACCGGGTTTTTCCTGAAATTGTCGACGAACCTCTGCCACCATAGCTCCAGCAGCTCGCCCAACTGCTTTCATAGTCAAAGCACAAAAGTAGAATGATATCACCGAACCAGAAAATAGGCCGATTAATACTTTGGGATTCATCAGTGTTACGTCGTAGTAGGTCATGAATTGTGGTATTGAGACTTTCAGAGTTTCGACTGGACCAACACCCGGAATATTTAACACATCCTGATGCGCTGAGTGAATTAGGCCATAACGAATTTCCTCAATATAGGCTGCTAATAAGGCTAAGGCCGTCAAAGCCGCAGAACCGATAGCAAAGCCTTTGCCGGTAGCAGCGGTCGTATTACCAAGTGAATCCAGTTGGTCAGTACGGTGCCGGACTTCAGGGTCTAGCTCAGCCATTTCTGCATTTCCTCCAGCATTATCAGCAATTGGACCGTAAGCATCAGTTGCCAGCGTAATTCCTAGTGTAGCGAGCATTCCCACGGCAGCGATACCTACTCCATAAAGACCCATTAGCGGTTCAGTCGCTCCACCAGGAATATAAAAGCTAAGTGCAATTGCAATTACGATGGTGATTACTGGTATAGCTGTAGATTCCATTCCAACTGCTACTCCTTCAATAATCACCGTTGCTGGCCCAGAGCTCGATTGTTTTGCAATACCCCTAGTTGGTTCGTAATCGTGGGAGGTGAAAATTTCAGTTACTTTTCCAATGATTAGCCCTGCGGTTAATCCAGTAACAATAGCTATCCAAACCTGCCACTTATTAGGCAAATCTAGATAGTGAAGAACTAGTGCAGCTGCCACTGCAATAGCAACTGAGCTAAAGTTAATGCCAAGATTCAAGGCACTCATTAGCTGCTTCATCGTTGCATCTTCTTTAGCACGAACCAGATAAATGCCAATAATTGATAATACGGCTCCTAAGCCCGCCAAAATCATAGGGGCGGAAAGATATTTTAATTGTAATTCAACGTTGGTATAGTCTTTGGCCGCCACAGCGGCCACACCTAGAGCTGCAGTGGCGAGTATTGAACCCGCATAAGATTCGTATAAATCTGCCCCCATACCAGCTACATCTCCAACATTATCACCTACGCTATCAGCTATAACGGCTGGGTTACGAGGGTCATCTTCAGGAATACCAGCTTCAACTTTACCTACCAAATCAGCTCCTACATCCGCAGCCTTCGTATAAATACCACCACCGACTCGAGCAAACAAAGCTTGTGTTGAAGCTCCCATTCCGAAACTCAGCATGATAACAGTTATTTGTGGCAGAGGATTCTCGGCTAAAAAACCTGGAAAAATCTTTGGAAAAAGATAATAGAGGATCAACAACCAAGCAGCAATGTCAAGCAATGCAAAACCGACTACAACTAGGCCCATAACAGCTCCAGCTCGAAAGGCAATTCGAAGCCCATTATTGAGACTAATTTGAGCTGCACAAGCTGTTCGAGCTGATGCATTAGTCGCCGTTTTCATACCTAAAAAGCCGCAAAGGCCTGAGAAAAAACCACCCGTTAGAAAGGCAAATGGGACAACTTTATTTTGAGCTTCTAGACCAAAAGCCATAATTAGGAATATGACACACAGTAGGAGAAAAACCACACCAACGACCTTATACTGCTGATTGAGGTAGGCCATGGCTCCTTCCCGCACAGTTTGTGCTATCTCTACCATAGCTGGTGTACCTTCACTTTGCTTCATTACCTCACGATAGAAAATGTAGGCAAAAAGCAAAGCAATAATAGAGCCGACGGGTACGATCCACCAGGCAAATGGTAACGGTAGTATCATTTAGGTTTCCTTTTTACTAATTTGAATATAGCTGATTTTGATTCTAAGGTTTCAAGTTTATGTCAATGTTTGAAATATTAAGCTGTTTTAAAATTTCTCCAACCAAATAAATGGATCCGGTAACACAGACTAAATCTGCGTTAGTTTCTATAGATATTTGAAATGCCTTTCTTACATCTGGAACTGACATGATTTCAGTCCCAAACGCCTTCCAATTTTCGGCGAGCATTTTCGCTGCAGTCACTCTCTGGTTATTAAATGGTTGAGTTGTGATAACTAGATCAGCAAATCGGCAGATATACCGACCGATTGAGGTAATCTGTTTATCTTGCATCAAACTAACGACAACAATTAATTTCGGGTTGTCAAACAAACGCGCGATATTTTGAAATAGAGCTTCTATGGAATCTGGTGTGTGTGCTCCGTCTAAAATCACCTGGTCGACTAAACTTTGAGGTCGATTTTCTAGAGAAACAACCTGAAAACGTCCCATCAACTTTGTTTCGGCTAATCCTTTCCCGATCGCCATAGATGACAATTTCTGATTCAGTTTCAAATTCTGAACAGCGGTAACAGCTGTAGCGGCATTGGTCGGTTGATATGGACCAGCTAACGAAATTGACAAGTTAGAATAACTATCGAAATCGAATAGTTGACCATTTAAATTATGCTCCTTTATCTTCAGATCAAGTGGGACACGAATAATAGGCGCCTGATGATGTTTAGCTGTTTTTTCAAATATAGATTCTGCTGATTTAGGTTGTGGACCTAAAATAAGAGGAGTTCGCGATTTAATAATACCAGCTTTTTGGTCAGCGATATCGGCAATTGTATGCCCTAAAACTTTTTGATGTTCTAGGCTTATTGGTGTAATGACTGACAATTCAGGTTGAACAATGTTAGTCGCATCCAATCGTCCACCTAGGCCTACCTCAATCACCGACCAATCTACTTCCTGTTGGGCAAAATAATAAATAGATAAGGCGGTGTACAGCTCAAAGAAAGAGAGACGACCCCATCGGTCTTGTTGTTTGAGAACATAGGTAATAGCTGGTTGAATATCGATTAAACATTGTGCAAAATCATTCTGAGAAATAGGAGTATTGTCAATGCAGCACCGTTCACGGGGCGAGACAAAATGAGGAGAAGTAAACAAGCCAGTCCGATAACCAGCTTGATTCAAAATGCTAGCGATGTAAGTAGCTGTAGATCCCTTCCCTTTACTTCCACCAATGTGAACAAATCTCTGTTTTTTATGTGGGTTATCAAGACGTTCGAGAAGCGCGGTAATCCGCTTTAAGTTATAGTGTCGAGCGTGCTGGCTAAAATTCGGGCTTTTTTCAGTATTTAAAAATGTGTCAATATAAGCTAAGGCGGATGAATAGGGAATCATTCTATCATGACCAAAGCAATTGATCAATTCCCTCGTAAATGGGAAAAGAACGACACAACTTTTCAACTTTGGTCTTAACTTGTTGGCGAGCGGATGGACGCCGACGATTTTCGATAGTTTCAGTGATGAGATCAGCTACTTGGATCATTTCTTCTTCTTTCATCCCACGTGATGTTATCATCGGTGTTCCGATCCGAATACCACTGGTTGTATTGGCTGAGCGTGAGTCAAATGGGATCGTATTCTTATTGACAATAATACCAGCATCTTCCAGATAGTTGGCTGCCTGACGACCGCTTAGCTTCTCGGAAACAGAAGTCAGATCGATTAACATGAGATGGTTGTCTGTACCACCGGTAACTAAACGGAAACCATTTCTGGTCAGGCGGCTAGACAGAGCGTCCGCATTAGTAACAACTTGTTTCTGATAATCAGCAAATTCAGGTTGTGCAGCTTCTTTAAATGCCACAGCTCGGGCAGCGATAGCATGCATGAATGGGCCACCTTGCAGGCCAGGAAAGACTGATTTATCGATATCGTCGGCTAGTTCTTGTCGGCACATGATAATAGCCCCCCGGGGTCCACGTAATGTTTTGTGAGTAGTTGTGGTCACAACATCACAATAAGGGACAGGATTGGGATGAACACCACCTACAATCAGGCCGGCTATATGGGCAACATCTCCTAGAAGATAAGCACCAACCGAGTCGGCTATTTCCCTCCAGGGAGCAAAATCAATCTCACGCGGGTATGCACTAGCACCCACAATAATCAGGTTAGGCTTGTGTTTTTGTGCTAATTGGGAGACAGTTTCCAAATTTATCCGCTCAGTCTCAGAGTCTAGTCCATAATGAACTATGTCGTAGTACTTACCAGAAAAGTTTTGCGGCAAACCATGTGACAAGTGCCCACCATGATCTAATTTCATGCTTAATACGACATCTCCAGGTGAGAGTAGAGCATGGAAAACAGCTAGATTTGCCTGAGATCCAGAGTGGGGTTGTACGTTGACGTGTTCGGCGGAGAATAAGGCCTTTGCACGATCAATCGCTAGCTGTTCAATTTGATCACTATGATCGCAGCCGTTGTAGTATCTGGCCGTCGGATAGCCCTCAGCATATTTGTTGGCAAAAACTGTACTTTGTGCTTGCATTACCGCATGACTAGCAAAATTTTCGGATGGGATCAGGGTTAAGTAGTTCTGCTGCCGAGTCAGGTCGGATACTGCGATTTCAAACACTTCGGGGTCAAATTTGAATAAGGATTTCTTCATTGCTTTCCTAAATGATGAGGGTTAAAATTTTAACACGCTAAAGGTGGGCTTTCAACCCAATGTGTAGATCTTAAATGACCAGTGTATCTGCAATAGAGAACCATTATTGAAAAAACCAGAGCTGACACCACGGCTAAGCTATATGGTTCAGGATCTTATCAAACTAATGTGCTGAAAAACACACATAGATGGAGAATCCACCTAACCTAATTATTTGGAAATGTCAGCCTACAAACGGGACTAAAAGACTTTTTAATGATTAGTTTTAACTATAGCAAAGGTAGGATAACTACGCTCAATTATCGAGAAATAGTGGTTGTCAAAACATTATGTAGGACGAAATTAAAATTAGAAAAACTTTAGTTCGCAAAGTGCAGTCTAAGACAACTTTGACTGATTATATGATAATAACGACGAATCAAAACTTTCTTGACCAGTTAGTGAACCAGCGTTCAACAACCACTTTCTTCTGCGTGAAAAATTCGACTGCATCTCTTCCTTGCCCATGCATATCACCAAAGAAACTGTCTCCCCAGCCACTAAAAGGAAAGAATGCCATTGGGGCCGCAACACCCAAATTGATACCGATGTTACCTACATGAGCTTGATAACGAAATTGTCTAGCGGCAGCACCACTACTAGTAAAAAGACAAGCCATATTACCAAACCGACTGCTATTGACTAATTCTATAGCATCCTCGATAGTTTCAACATGTATCATGCTCAAGACAGGACCAAAAATCTCCGTATGCGCGATGTCGCTGTCCGGTGAAACTTTTTCTAGGATAGTAGGTCGGATAAAGTATCCTTTTTCAAACCTCTCAATTTTTGGTTGTCTACCATCTACCAAAACCTCAGCACCATTTTCTAAACCCAACTGAATTTGGTTCTCAATCCGGTTCTTGCTTTCAGCAGTAATAACTGGCCCCATTTCGACTGATTGATCTAACCCGTTTCCAACCACACGTGTAGAAGCTTGTTCGGCAATAGCATCAGTAAACGGAGATTTGGCTTCGCCAACAGTTACAGCAATCGAAGCAGCTAAGCAACGTTGGCCTGCACAACCAAAAGCGCTGTCAGCCGTAATCTGGCTAGTCATCCCAAGATCAGCGTCAGGCATGATAATAATTGGGTTTTTAGCTCCACCTTGACACTGGGCCCGCTTACCATTGGCTGTTGCTCTGGCATAAACCTGTTTGGCTACTGGAGTAGAGCCTACAAAACTAATAGCCTTAACCTGAGGATGATCAATCAAAGCTTCCGCTACTTCTGCATTACCATGAAGCAAATTAACTACGCCTTTGGGTAAGCCAACTTGATGCAACAGTTGGAAAATTTGTTGCATGGTGTTTGGTACTTTTTCGGAAGGTTTAACTATGATCGTATTACCACAGGCAATAGCATAAGGCAAAAACCAAAATACGATCATAGCTGGAAAATTAAAAGGTGTAATAGCTGCACAAACACCGACTGGCTGACGAATCATCGTCTCATCAATACCTTTGGCAATGTCTTCTGAATTATAACCCTGCATTAGTATTGGAATTCCACAAGCGACTTCAACATTCTCAATAGCTCGACGGAGTTCACCTTTAGATTCGGCTAAGGTTTTTCCACATTCTATTGTGATAGTCTGGGCTAATGAGTCTAGGTTTTCTTCCAGCAGTTGCTTCAAACTAAATAGATACTGAATGCGATCGGTAGCAGGTGTTTCTCTCCACTCTTGAAGGGCTTTCTGGGCAGCCTGAACCGTACTGTCAACATCAGTGAAAGATGAAGCTGGAATTTGGCTAATCACCTCATCAGTAGTTGGGTTAAGGACATCAATTTTTTCACTAGCTGTTGGATAAACCCACTGTTGATTGACGTAATTAGGTAAAGTTTCTATCATTTTTTAAGTAGTTCCTTCAATATTAGATGCGACTGGCATAAACATAGTAAGCGCCGATTGTTAACCCACCTGAATCAGTTAAGTAAGTTTGCAATCTGGTCTCGCCAGCAGATAATTGAAAAGTGAAAGACACGCTTTTATCGGATGTTGATATGGTTTGTGTCTGTTGGTCTTCACCAATTTCGATGGTAGCGGATTGTAATTCTAATGCTTTTCCACCGTTATATAAGTCGATCTTGTCGCCTGGAATACCTTCTGTAAGCCGACGATCTTCCTCTTTGGGCCAACGTCTCAATTCAAAATGATATTCACCTTCATGGGCGAAATCGACTGCCCAGTAACCGTTACAGACCAAACCTTGGCGAATTTGGCCTTGGTTCCAAGCATGCTGCTGACCATGCCAGTCGTGGCTGGTTAGTAGAGATATTTGCTCCTGATCACTACCAACAATAATGGGGCAGTCTTCATCAAATCGAGGTGAAACTAAGTCCCACCAATTCTCATAGTGTTGACATAAATCTTGTACGACCTCGGGGTGTTGATCAGCTAGATCCTGACGTTGTTCTGGATCCAACAGAATGTCGTATAATTCTCGACCGTTGATCAGTCGCCAACGCTGACTCATAGTTGCACTTTGTTTCCATTTAATCGGACGTTCAACTCTTTGCGAATCAGTAACAATTACTCTTTCAGTCAGTTGATTGATTTCAAATCTCAACCGTGAGGCTAAACTAATACCATGAAAATCTGCAGTCTCTGGTGAGTCAACATTACACAGATCAATCAGCGTCGGCAACAGGTCAATATTGGCAGTCAGGTCGTCTATTTCATCTCCGCTTGTGTGTCCTCCATTAGGCCAATGTAGAAAAATAGGCACCCTATGACCACCTTCATATTCAGATCCTTTTTTACCTCGCATCCCAGCATTGAAGCCATTAACCACAAATTGATCTTGGTCTAACTGACAACCTTCAGCCGAACCATTATCGGTCATAAAAATAAAAATAGTGTTATCTGCGATTTCTAGTTGCTCTAATTCCTGCCGCAATCGACCAATATTTTCATCAATGTTGGTGATCATCCCATAAAAGTTGGCTCTGGATTCTGGTACCTGTTGGTCAATGTAGGGTGCAGCATATTTCTGTGGAACGCGAAATGGTCCATGTGGAGCGTTAGTCGGAATATAGCAGAAAAATGGCTGATCCCGATGTTTATGAATAAATTTGGTAGCTTGCTCAAACCAAATATCGGTGCAATATCCTTCGAATGACTCTTCAACACCATTACGCCAGTAAGTATCGTCAAAGTAATCGTTACCCCAGTAATCGGGCGTTTGACTAATACCACCCCCACCATGATAAAGGGCTTCATCAAAGCCCCGATTATGTGGGCGGAAAGGGTAGTTATCGCCGAGATGCCATTTACCAAACATACCAGTCCGATAACCATTGGCTCGAAAAATGTCAGCCATAGTAGTTTCATCATTACGCAATAGCGACCGACCACCGATGGTATGCCAAACGCCAGTGCAATTGCAATACCGGCCAGTCATAATCCCAGCTCTAGTCGGGGCACAAGTTGGCCCAACATGAAAATTCGTCAAACGAGTACTTTTGGCGTGCAATTGGTCTAAATGAGGCGTATTAACGATTGGATTTCCGTGACAAGCCAGATCACCATATCCCTGATCATCCGTAATTATAAAGACGACGTTAGGTCTTTGGTTCATTCAGTATCTTCCTGCTCGACAAAGTCGATAGCCAAACCATTTATACAGTATCGTAAACCTGTTGGTTTCGGCCCGTCAGGAAAAACATGTCCCAGATGTCCATCACATTTGGCACACAGGACCTCTATTCGCTTCATGAAGTGGGAGTTATCTTCAGCAGTATCGATACAGTCCGAGTCCATGGCTTGATAAAAACTAGGCCAACCACAACCAGAATCAAACTTTGTTTCCGATACGAAGAGGGGGTTACCACAGCCAGCACAAACAAAAGAGCCTTCCCCCAAACCTTTCATCTCGTTGGTAAATGGACGTTCGGTACCCTTCCGGCGTAAAATTTTATATTGCTCAGGGGTTAGCTTTTTCCGCCATTCTTGATCACTCAATTCGATTTTGTCTTTTCGATTTTGGCTCATTTTTGGCTCCTGCTGTACATATAATTTGTCATAACAGTATTGACCACACTTCCGGCCTAGCTCACGTGTTGCAGTTTTGTCACCCGTCCGGTAGCAACCCACTCGGCTATAAAGATGTTACCATTAGCATCAAAGCAAGCATCGTGTGGATGAATAAACTTACCTTCTATCCATTCTTGAGGGCGCTGGCGAATTTTCTCTTTCACTGCTTTATCGTCTAGGTTAGTAGTAACCCGTTCTACGTCAGCCCCTAAACGAGCTACGACTTCATTTTGCTTGTTAAGAATACTAACTCTAGCGTGTAATTCTGGTACTAACATCAAATCATTCCAAGTATCAATATTGGCGGGCAGACCATACCCCTCCAATGTCTCTAGGTACCTACCATCCAAGGTCAAATATTGCAAAGTATGGTGAGCTCGGTCGCAAACAACAATTTGAGTCTCTCTTCCAGGACGATTATCAATCCAAATGCCGTGTGGGGTAGAAAATTTTCCTTTACCATCTCCTGGCCCCCCAAACTTGGAAACCCAATTACCATCCTTATCATATCGGTGAACGAAAAACGAACCGTATCCATCGGCTAGCAAGAAATCACCACCTTCAAGAAAAGCAAAATTAGTCGGCATGAAAGCATCTCGTCCCCATCGTTTCTCTCTAACAGTATCTTCATTTGCCCGATAAACGCCACTTTCCATAGGTGCATATTTTTCCCAGACGACTTCGCCAGTTAAGGTCATTTTGGCAAAAGACTTAACTTGTTGATACGCGCAAACGTAAAGAAATTGCTCATTTCCTTCAGTTCTCACTTCGATCCCATGTCCTCCACCCTGAAACTGGTTACCAAACGAGCGCACATATTTACCAGTTTGGTCAAAGACAAAAATTGATGGATGATCTGGTTCTTCAATTCTTCCTTCGTGAATTACGTATAGTAACCCATCTGCGTCTACCGCCACATTGTGCGTGGTTTGCCAACTGAACTGATCAGGCAATTTAGCCCATTGGTGAAAAACTTCATACTGCTGCTCACCTTGTCCAATAACCAGATTTTTACGACCCGTTTTGTCTGACGCTTTAAGGATAGTTGGAGCGATAACGGTTGTTAGGGTTGCCGCACTAGCCGTTTTAATAAAGAGACGTCGGCTCTGTACTTGATCGTGTTTTTTGTCCTTCATTTGACCAGACCTCGCCTAAATAATGTTGGCTCATTCTAAGCTATCTCTACTAAGTTGTCAAATAAATATCGAGCTGTAAAATCAAGTTATGACAGGGATTGAGTGGGAAGAGTGAAAAGAAATAACCCAAACGGCTAAACAAATTGATTAGTCTGACCGATAAGGAATCAGCCAGTCAGTTGAAGCGACAATCGCCACTGACTAAGCCGCGGAGACCAGGGTCAAAAAAAAGATTAAACAAAACGACCCACACCTCCGATAAGAGAACAACCCAGTCAGTTCTTGGCAGAAACGACTGAGGTAGCAAGTAACAAACTTATCGCAAGATTGACCGAATTGATTAGAACAACAGGAGCAAGATCATGGCATTAGCAAGCGGATTCAGAGTTAACACCAACACCACCTCATTTCACACATATCGATCCTACTCCAGTTCCCAAGCCGGTTTGGAACAGAACATTGAACGATTGTCATCCGGTCTTCGCATCAACCGGGCGGCCGATGATTCCGCTGGTCAAGCCATCAGCCAACGAATGAAGAATCAGGCCACGGGTATGAGACAAGCAGTTCGCAACTCACAGCAAGCCACCAACTATTTGCAAACAGCCGAAGGCGGCTTGAACCAGATTCACGGCATCCTATCCCGGATGAGAGAATTAGCGGTACAGTCTTCGTCAGACGGACTCAACACCAATGACCGGTTCAGCATCGAGCTGGAATATGCCCAACTGAAGGACGAAGTCAGCCGAATCGCTAACTCGACCACTTACAACAACATGACTTTAATCAACGGTGATCGAGCCAAAGGCGTAGCGCGAACTGAAACTACTCCAGGCACAGCCGACATCTCAGCGACCGAGATTAAGAGTTTCAGTGTGGCTTCTAACGTAACCACCGGCGATGCATTCGAATTTACCTCGGTCAGCGCCAACAGTATCACCTTAACCAACAAGACTACTGGTGAAGAGCAAATCTTACACCAGCCGGATGGAGCCGGTTTTGCCGAGAACGACGTACTCAACTTTGATGACCTGGGGATTACCATGACTTTGGGCGCCGGTTATGACGGTATCGCTGACAACGACGATGGTTTCACCATTACCCAAGGCGATTTTGTAACCATGCAGGTTGGAGCCGACAATGATGCGGCTCATGCTCGGGCTGACTCCAGCGACGCCGATCATAGCGCCGTAACTGAAAATCGAATTACTCTCAACATCAGTGATGCCACGGCCAAGGGACTGGGCATCAGCGACAGCCAAGTCAGTGATCTGGCTGACTCACAACGAGCCATCAATGCACTCGATTCAGCTATCGAGAAGGTCAACGACGAACGCGGTAACATCGGTGCCTTACAAAACCGGTTCGAGTTCGCCGTCTCTAACTTACAATCCAGCTTGCAGAATACCGAGGCCAGTCGCTCCACCATTCTGGATGCCGACTTCGCCCTGGAAGCAGCTGGTATGGCCAGGAACCAAATTCTGACCCAGTCGGGTACAGCCATGTTAGCCCAAGCTAACCAGATTTCACAGAACGTACTCAGCCTACTGAAATAGGCTTCACCAACTAAATTAATCAGTCATCAAGAAGTAAGCGGGAATTAGTTTACACTGTAACTTACTGTTCTGTGAACCAAAGATTCACGATATAACAAGCAGCCTAAGGGGTTAGGCTAACAGGGGAAATAAAATGGGATTTCAAAGCGGATTCAGAATTAACACCAACACCAGCGCAGTCAACACTTATCGTTCCTACAGTTCGGCTCAAGCCGGCTTGGAACGCAACATCGAGCGGTTGTCCTCGGGTTTAAGAATTAACCGAGCGGCCGACGATTCAGCCGGTTTGGCCATCAGCCAACGGATGAACAACCAGATTAAGGGCATGCAGCAGGCCAACCGCAATGTGCAGCAGGGCAACAACATGCTACAGACGGCTGAGGGCGGCTTGAACCAGATTCACAGTATCCTGGGTCGGATGAGAGAGTTAGCGGTGCAATCGGCTTCCGACGGGTTGAATGCCGATGATCGATCCAGCATCGATTTAGAGTTTCAGCAGTTGAAGTCGGAGATTAGCCGGATCGGTAACGGAACCGAATATAACGGGATGACCTTGATCAACGGTGATCGAGCCAAGAACTTGTCTCTTCCAACAGACGAGGTGGATAGTATCGGTGGCAACATGGTCAATGACAGTACGATTGGTAAGACCAAAGTGGCTTCTTTCGCTGCTAACGGCAGCTACACCTTGCAGGCAGAGAAAGCAGACGGAAGTAGCACGTCAGATCTATCTCAAGCTACTCAGTTCACGCTGACGGTGGGTAGTGAATCACAGACAGTGGTCCGAGCCGGGGATGAAGGCAATGGTTTCGATGACGTGGACGGGAGTCAAATCAACTTTGATGAGCTGGGCATCGTTACCGATACCAGTCTAATCGATAGTGATGGTGAATATGAATTCAGCGTAGACGATGGTAGTTACATGACCATCCAGGTGGGAGCCAACAACGACGCTGACCATTCAGCCGCCAACCCTGGAGCCACCGAAAACCGGATCACCTTCAACCTGGCTGATGCCACGTCAGAGGGATTGGCCATCGAAGGTATTGATCTGGACAGTTTGGGTGATGCCCAGTCGGCCATCAACTCCCTAGATGCGGCTATCCAGAAGGTTAATGACGAACGCAGTAACATTGGTGCCTTACAGAATCGATTCGAATACACCAGCTCCAACTTGATGAACAGTATCCAGAATAACAGTGCCAGTCTGTCGACCATTCAGGACGCCGACTTCGCGGTGGAAGCAGCTGATCTGGCCCGTAACCAGATTCTGACCCAATCCAGCTCGGCCATGTTGGCTCAAGCCAACCAGATTTCACAGAACGTTCTGGGCCTACTGCGATAAACAACTAGTAATCAGGATAGAGAATCAATAAACAGATTACCCCTAAAGGTGCCGGTCGGAGGCGGCCGGTACCAAACCCCTCAACCGGGTAATGGGTAATGGGTAATGGGTAATGATCAGCAACAGATTTAGAGACCTAATCAGGAAAAATAAACAGTCAATTAGTCTCAGCCACCACCAGTTACGACTAGCAAGTAAGTTGAACCAGCAGGACTTACAGGGGGAATAAAATGGGATTTCAAGGCGGATTCAGAATTAACACCAACACCAGCGCAGTCAACACCTATCGCTCCTACAGTTCGGCTCAAGCCGGCTTGGAGAGAAACATTGAACGATTATCTTCCGGTTTAAGAATTAACCGGGCGGCCGACGATTCAGCCGGCTTGGCCATCAGCCAACGGATGAACAACCAGGTCCGTGGTATGCAACAGGCCAACCGCAATGTCCAGCAGGCCAACAACATGATGCAGACGGCCGAGGGTGGATTGAACCAGATCCATAGTATCCTGGGTCGAATGAGAGAGTTAGCCGTCCAGTCAGCTTCCGACGGATTGAACGCCGATGATCGAGCTAGCATCGACTTAGAGTTTCAACAGTTGAAGGCCGAGATCAGCCGGATCGGCGAAGCGACTGAATACAACGGCATGAAGTTGATTAACGGTGAGCGACAGAAGTCAACTAGTCTAACGGGATCAGACCTAAATACGGGAGGCAAGGATCACCTGAGTATCTTCAGCGTCAACTCCGATGTGGCGACCGGGACTAAGTTCGATTTTGTCAAGACCGAGGATGATGAAATCAGTCTCCGAAATACGGCTACCGGCGAAGTCCAGACTCTGCATCAACCCGACACTGGAGGTTTTGCGGAAAACGATGTCCTCAACTTTGATCAGTTGGGCATAACTATCGAGTTGGGAGCTGATTTTGCTGAGGCAGCAGAAGGTACAGCTTCCACTGGAGTACCAGCTAGTGGGGAAATTGGGGCTGACTATTTTGAAGTAACCCAGGGCAGTTTCACTACCATGCAAGTCGGCTCCGATAATGATGCCGATCATGCCGCCGGTGATTCCAGCGACGTCAATGGTCCAGCCGGTGATGTAACCGAGAACCGGATCACCCTCAACATCAGCGATGCCACCTCCAAGGGTTTGGGCATCAGCGACAGTGAGGTCAGCAGTCTATCCGATTCCCAGCGATCCATTAATGAACTGGATGCGGCCATCGCCAAGGTCAATGACGAACGCAGCAATATTGGAGCACTGCAGAACCGGTTCGAATATACCAGTTCCAACTTGATGAACAGCATCCAGAATAACAGTGCCAGTTTGTCAACCATTCAGGACGCCGACTTCGCGGTGGAAGCAGCTGATCTGGCCCGTAACCAGATCCTGACTCAATCCAGCTCGGCCATGTTGGCTCAGGCCAACCAGATTTCACAGAATGTGATGGGTCTACTCCGATAGAGTAAGGAAACAACCAGTTTATCCCGGCCGGTGCCGGTCGGAGGCAGGCGGCACCAAACCCCTCAATCGGGTAGTGGGTAATAGATATTAGGACAAATCATTAGTCAACAGTTTCAAGCGGAACCGAGGTGAAGGAAGGATTCACCGTACCAGAGGTAAGTCGATTATCCAGGACTTACAAGGAGAATAATCATGGGATTTCAGCAAGGATTCAGAATTAACACCAACACGGCCTCATTGAACACCTACCGTTCTTACGGTAGTGCTCAGGCCGGCTTGGAGAGAAACATCGAACGATTATCTTCGGGCATGAGGATCAACCGGGCGGCTGATGATTCAGCCGGCCTGGCCATCAGTCAGCGGATGAACAACCAGGTGCGCGGGATGCAGCAGGCCAACCGCAACTCGCAGCAAGCCAACAACATGCTACAGACGGCCGAGGGTGGATTGGACCAGATCAGCAACATCTTGGGCCGAATGAGGGAGTTAGCGGTGCAATCGGCCTCGGACGGAGTCAATGCCGACGACCGAGCCAGCATCGACTTAGAGTATCAGCAGTTGAAGGCCGAAATTACCCGGATCGGAGATGCCACCGAATACAACGGTACTAAGCTGATCAACGGCCACAAGGCCAAGGAAATGGTAGCACCATCGGCGGATACGGCTATAGGTGCTGGCATCTCGAGTGATGCTTATGTAGCTTCGACAGCTCAGGATGGTGAATATGAATTCACCTATAATGCTACTGATAAGACATTGAAATTGGCTCATGCTACCGATACTGATGCTCAACAAACAGTAACCTTTGCTGACGGTTTCAATGATGGTGATGAAGTCCACTTCGATGAGTTAGGTATCTCAGTTAAGCTAGATAGCGACTTCGCTACCATCAGCACTAAAAAACTGAAGGTCGACGAAGGTAATTTTTATACCATTCAGGTAGGCTCCAATAACGATGCTAGCGCTGATGCGGCCACCTTCAGTTCAGGTACCAATGCCACCGAGAACCGAATCACCTTCAATATCGGTGATGCTACGGCTGATGGTTTGGGCCTGGACGGCAGTGATCTGACAGCGCTGGGCAATTCCCAACACGCCATCAACGAGTTGGACGCCGCTATCGCCAAGGTCAATGATGAACGCAGCAATATCGGGGCGCTGCAGAACCGGTTTGAGTATACCAGTTCCAACTTGATGAATAGTATTCAGAACAATGCGGCCAGTTTGTCGACCATTCGCGACGCCGACTTTGCCGTCGAAGCGGCTGACCTGGCTCGTAACCAGATTCTAACTCAATCCAGTTCGGCCATGCTGGCTCAAGCCAACAGTCTGTCGCAGAACGTGCTGGGTCTGATTCGATAAGTCGTTCACCAATAATTAGTTAATCAATCTGGATCAATCACTCGAGCTAGAACTCAGGAGGATGAATGATGAATCTGTCCACCGATCTTGACCGCCGTTGGTCTCCGGCCCTGTCTCAGTCGCCGAAGCCAGTCATGGTACAAGGGGATCCGACCTCGACGGCTGAGGATCAGTCAGTCGATGTCAACCGCTTGGAGAGTCAGGCCGAAGCCTGGAGTCTGGCTGCAACAGTTGGACCGGCTCAGCATCTCAACCGACAGGTACATCAGGTCCAGCAGCAGTTGAAACAAACGGTATTGGTTTTGAACCAACTGGAATCAGTCTTGAGCCAACTGCCGCCTGACCCCGATGGGGATCCAGCCGGCGTTGACCAACAGGTTGAATCGGTCCAGCAGGCGGCCGATCAACTACAGGATGGTTTACAAGCTTCGATTAACCACTGGCTGCGTCAGCTGTCAGTTTTAGAGATCACCATTCGCCAACCGGTAGAGGCTGACCAAATCAGCCACCGGTTACAAAACCAGATAACCAGCCACTGGCAGCAAGCGGTGGCCGTGCAGGTGGCCCAGATTCCGGCCATAGAATTGTCATTAACCAGTTAATTAAGCCCTAGGATTAGGCCACAAGCAGCAGGAGAAAACAATGGGATTTCAACAAGGATTCAGAATTAATACCAATACGGCTTCATTGAACACCTACCGTTCCTACGGCAGTGCCCAGGCCGGGTTAGAGAAAAATATCGAACGGTTGTCCTCGGGCTTACGGATTAACAAGGCGGCCGATGATGCGGCTGGTTTGGCCATCAGCAACCGGATGGATAACCAGGTACGGGGTATGCAGCAGGCCAACCGCAATGTCCAGCAAGGCAATAACATGCTGCAGACGGCCGAAGGTGCCATGGAAGAGATTAGCAATATCCTGGGTCGGATGAGAGAATTATCAGTTCAATCGGCTTCGGACGGAGTCAATACAGATGATCGAGCCAGCATCGATTTAGAGTTTCAACAACTCAAATCGGAGATTACTCGAATCGCTGAGGCCACCGAATACAACAACACCAAGGTCCTCAACGGTAACTTGTACGGTAACGTAGTCGACGCCGCCAGCGGTGATTTAGACGAAGTAACCAACGTAGGAGCTGACGGGATAAAAATCAATCAGAACAAGAATACGGCAGCTGGCACCTATACGCTCAAGTTTTACGATAAGGATACGGCCACTGAGTTGACGGCCGACGGCTTGGAAGCTGGAGACGTAGTTCGACTCAGTAATGGATCGGACAGCTACGATTATGAACTCCAAGCTGGGGACATCGATAGCGATGCCATTAAGGCTGGTAGCACGCTCTCCTTCGGTCATTCGGGTATTGAAGTTACCACTAAAACCGGCACACTTGATGTTACCGACTTGGGGGATAAAACTATCGAAGTTAATACTGGGGACGGAGCCACTTTGCAAGTCGGGGCTGACAACAGCAGCGATCAACGGATCGGCTTCTCCCTCAAGGGGCAAACCAGTACTCATCTTAATCTGGAAGACGATGACCTAACCAGTCTGGCCAACGCCCAGACAGCCATCGATGCTCTGGATGATGCCATCCAGCAGATCAACGATGAGCGAGCCACCATCGGTTCCAAGCAGAATCGGCTGGAATTTACCAGTTCTAACTTGATGAACAGTATCCAGAACAACAGTGCCAGTATGTCGACCATTCGCGATGCTGACTTCGCGGTGGAAGCAGCCGATATGGCCCGTAACCAGATCCTGGTCCAATCCGGTACCTCGATGCTGGCCCAGGCCAACGGTTTATCACAGAACGTCTTGGCTCTGATTAGATAGTAGTGTCAGTAACAGGCGAGATATCGGATGGTGGCCGATCAAGGGGAAACCGACCACCACTAGCAACGAACCGTAATTGGTCCACTAGCCACCAAGCGAGAGCTGGCGGAACCAGGAATAGCAACCAGTAGTCCAAAGTCAAGCCATCAGTGGGTGATGGCTCAACCAACGATTTTAATTTTCAGTCGGATCAGGACTGAAATTGAGGAGAACAGTCATGGGATTTCAACAAGGGTTTCGGATTAACACCAACACGGCCTCATTGAATACTTATCGTTCCTACGGTAGTGCCCAGGCCGGATTAGAGAAAAATATCGAACGTTTGTCCTCGGGTTTAAGAATTAACAAGGCGGCCGATGATGCGGCTGGTTTAGCCATCAGCGACCGGATGAATAACCAGGTGCGGGGGATGCAACAGGCCAACCGCAATGTCCAGCAGGGCAACAATCTGCTACAGACGGCCGAAGGAGCCATGAACGAGATCGGCAATATCCTGGGTCGGATGAGAGAGCTAGCTGTTCAGTCGGCCTCGGATACGGTTACCCAGGATGATCGATCCAGCATCGATTTAGAATTTGATCAACTCAGATTAGAAATCAACCGGATTGCCAACTCGACTGAGTACAACAATACCAAGTTAGTGGATGGGTCTAAGGCCAAAACCGGAACTGCGAAAAACGTTACTGGATCTGATGATGGGTTGACTCTAGATTCAACTACCGGTATTAGTGTTACATCTACTGCCGCTATAGGTACCTACAGTATTACTGAGTCTGGTGGAGACTTGACTTTGACACTCGATGGTACCTCAGTCGCCCAAACAGTGAGTGTTGCTGCTAGCGGTGAGCAAGAGGTTCAGTTCGATGAATTAGGTATAACCCTCAAGCTGAATTCTAACTTTACTGCCGGAGAACTCGGTACTGCTGGTGCAGATATCGAAGTAGAAGGCGCTAGTCAAGACATTACGCTGCAAATCGGGGCCGATAATACTTCTCAAGATCGGTTGGCCTTCAACTTGGGTGCTATGACCGACGAGGGTTTAGGTATCTCACTCAGTAAGCTGGGTGGATCCGGTGCTACCATCACTGATGCCCAATCGGCCATTAACCAGCTGGATGCCGCTATCGCCAAGGTCAATGACGAACGCAGCAACGTGGGTGCCTTGCAGAATCGTTTGGAGTTTACCTCCTCCAATCTGATGAACAGTATCCAGAACAATGCCGCCAGTATGTCGACTATTCGCGATGCCGACTTTGCTGCTGAAGCGGCTGACTTGGCTAAGAACCAGATTCTAGTTCAATCCGGTACATCGATGCTAGCTCAGGCCAACAGCTTATCACAGAACGTCCTGGCCTTGATTCGCTAGGCTAGAACTAAACAGGAGTTGAATTCTGGTCTTCAGCTGATCCGGTTGATTGGTCAAGACAGTTGAAAATCTGTTGATCAAGACCGACCCGTTGAAGTCCAGAAGTATCACCTCAACCTAACAGAAACTAACCCCTGAGCCAGGGTGATCGGCAGTAGTTTGGCTAGGCCGGACAACCGATAGTAGATGAGCTCAAGAACTAACAGTAACTGTCAATGCATTACCAATGCATTTGACTTACAGTGTGAGACACCGGCGGCAGTAGTTGACCGGATGGACCAGCAAACAGAATTCAACCTTGGGCTAGGATGATCGGTAGTAGTTTGGCTAGGCCGGACAACCGATAGTAGATAGGTTCAAGAACTAACAGTAACTGTCAATGCATTACCAGTGTATTTGACTCACAGTTGATTGGCTAGCACTCGCTATTAACGAGTAGCTATCTTGACGTTATAACTTCTAAATTTAGCCACCGGTGGGTTGGTGGCTAATAATTGATAATTTATTTTAATCAGATTTTCTCTACATAGGAGGAGAAGAATCATGGGATTTCAACAAGGTTTTCGGATTAATACCAATACTGCTTCACTCAACACCTATCGTTCTTACGCCGCTTCACAAGCTGGTATGGAACAGAATATTGAACGGTTGTCTTCCGGTTTAAGAATCAATAAAGCATCCGACGATGCAGCCGGCTTGGCCATCAGCGACCGGATGGATAATCAGATCCGTGGTATGCAACAGGCCAACCGCAATGTCCAGCAAGGTAACAATCTGCTCCAAACGGCCGAAGGCGCCATGAATGAAGTTGGTAATATCCTGGGTCGAATGAGAGAGTTGGCAGTTCAGTCAGCCTCAGATACTGTTAGTGGTGATGATCGAGACAGTATAGACTTAGAATTTGAACAGCTGAAATCAGAGATTGACCGGATTGCCAAAGGTACCAGCTATAACGGGATGGGTCTAATCGACGGTAGTGCTGCTAGCGACGATATAACCTTACAAGTTGGAGCTGATAATAACTCTCAAGACCAGTTATCGTTTAATTTGGCAGATTTTAGAGTTACCGATACTGATGGCTCTACTGCAATCACAACATTTGCTGGAGCTTCGTTAACTACCGATGGTAGCACGGGTACGAATTTTAAGGCTCTCGACCTAGCTACTTCTGCTAACTCGCAAACTGCAATTACATCTTTAGACGAAGCCATTGAAGCTGTAAATGATCAGCGAGCGACGGTAGGTGCCTTGCAGAACCGGTTGGAGTTTACTTCCTCTAATTTAATGGGTTCGATTCAGAATAATAGTGCCAGTGTGTCAACTATTAGAGACGCCGACTTTGCCGCTGAAGCAGCCGACTTGGCCAAGAACCAAATACTGGTCCAATCCGGTACTTCGATGCTGGCTCAGGCCAATGGTTTATCTCAGAACGTACTAGCTCTGATTCGTTAAGCTACTTTCAAATGTGGATTGAACTATCTGGGATTTTAGCCTTTATTTGGACGATTAAAATCCCAGATAATTCAAGTCAGATTAATCCCGATCCTTAGACGATGAGAGAATTGTTCTTCGTACCAAGTAGACTGATAAATGTTGCAGACGCTAAGCCAAAAACAGAAAAAATCTTTCTACTCGTTTGTGTCATATTACCGATTGATGTGATAGGTAAAACAAATTATGTTTCTTAAAGTGAATAAACCGAATGGGATACAAATATGATGACAGATAAGTTTGGATCCAGTACTCAGTTAGCGAATCTTTCCAAAACAGGATCATCTCTCGGTTCGTCAACCAGTGACTCTGGAGAGACTCCTCAGTTAATTCAACCGGAAACGGACAAAGCGTCTAATTTGGGTGCCACAGACGAAGGTGTTGAAAACAGATTAAGGAAAGTTCAGTTAGCCAACCGTCAGGTTTATCAAACCCTACAGGCTATGGTAGTAGTTACCGATGCTATAGGAAATCTAGAGGATTTATTGAGCCAGCTCGATTATACAAAAGTCGGTAATCAAGAAAATGCTGATAGGTCTTTTTTCTCCACAGGAAGTGGTCACTTAACGGATGTTCGGCAACAATTGACGCAAGCACAGCAAGATGTTAGCCAGTTACAACGACAATTTGAACAAAAAACCTCGGACTGGATGGCACATTTACCTTATTCGGAATCAGATTTCTCCGTTATTCGAAAAACAGATCAAGCCAAAAAAGAAAAAGAATGGATAAAGCACAAAATCACCGAAAATAGTCGATTAGCGGTTGAGGTACAAGTCGAACAAATTTCAAATCAAGTACTTGTATCTCTTGCGTAAAGCTGAGATCAATCAGATTGAAAATATTACTCTGAGATAAGAATAGTAGTTAGTTAATCAGCAATTTGGCTGAGGCTGAATAGACGAAAAACGGAACAGTAGCCTAAATCATTAACCATCAATGGATTAGTGGCTAATAATTGATAATTTATTTTAATCAGATTTTCTCTACATAGGAGGAGAAGAATCATGGGATTTCAACAAGGTTTTCGGATTAATACCAATACTGCTTCACTCAACACCTATCGTTCTTACGCCGCTTCACAAGCTGGTATGGAACAGAATATTGAACGGTTGTCTTCCGGTTTAAGAATCAATAAAGCATCCGACGATGCAGCCGGCTTGGCCATCAGCGACCGGATGGATAATCAGATCCGTGGTATGCAACAGGCCAACCGCAATGTCCAGCAAGGTAACAATCTGCTCCAAACGGCCGAAGGCGCCATGAATGAAGTTGGTAATATCCTGGGTCGAATGAGAGAGTTGGCAGTTCAGTCAGCCTCAGATACTGTTAGTGGTGATGATCGAGACAGTATAGACTTAGAATTTGAACAGCTGAAATCAGAGATTGACCGGATTGCCAAAGGTACCAGCTATAACGGGATGGGTCTAATCGACGGTAGTGCTGCTAGCGACGATATAACCTTACAAGTTGGAGCTGATAATAACTCTCAAGACCAGTTATCGTTTAATTTGGCAGATTTTAGAGTTACCGATACTGCTGGCTCTCCTGCAATCACAACATTTGCTGGAGCTTCGTTAACTACCGATGGTAGCACGGGTACGAATTTTAAGGCTCTCGACCTAGCTACTTCTGCTAACTCGCAAACTGCAATTACATCTTTAGACGAAGCCATTGAAGCTGTAAATGATCAGCGAGCGACGGTAGGTGCCTTGCAGAACCGGTTGGAGTTTACTTCCTCTAATTTAATGGGTTCGATTCAGAACAATAGTGCCAGTGTGTCAACTATTAGAGACGCCGACTTTGCCGCTGAAGCAGCCGACTTGGCCAAGAACCAAATACTGGTCCAATCCGGTACTTCGATGCTGGCTCAGGCCAATGGTTTATCACAGAACGTCTTAGCGCTTATTCGATAGATCAGGACTAAACAACAGTTGACTTCGAGTCTTTAGTCATAAACAAATTAGCTTAATTTGTTCATGAGTAGAGGGTAGATCAATAATCAACCAATATTATCGGTGCATCCTCGAGTTAACCAATGTACGACCGGGGAAATTAAGTAAACATCAATACATTACCAATGTATTTGGCCAATTGTTTGGTTAACTCAAGCTTGTACTTATTGACTAGTTAATCAAAAAAATATGAACTCTAATTTTTAGCCATCAGTGGGTTGATTGCTAAAAGTCTATTTTAATTAAGTCTTTCTCTTATGGAGGAGAAGAATCATGGGATTTCAACAAGGATTTCGGATTAATACCAATACAGCGGCATTAGACACCTATCGATCATATTCAGCTTCACAGGCTGGGATGGAAAGAAATATAGAACGCTTATCTTCAGGCTTACGAATCAACAAGGCGGCTGATGACGCAGCTGGTTTAGCCATTAGCGAACGGATGGATCATCAAGTTCAAGGTATGCGACAAGCCCATCGCAATGTATTACAAGCTAACAATCTGCTCCAAACGGCTGAAGGTGGCATGAGTGAAATTGGCAATATTCTGGGTCGAATGAGAGAATTAGCTGTCCAAGCCTCTTCGGATACAGTTAGTGATACTGATCGAGATAGCTTAAACTTAGAGTTCGGAGAATTAGAGTCAGAGATTACTCGAATTGCTGAAACAACTAAATATAATGACATGTATTTGCTAGACGGGTCTTTCAGTGGTAAAAAAGTTCAGGTTTCTGCTGACCATAGCTCTTCAGCCGGCATTACTAACCTTGATATTTCTCTGGCTAATTTCAAAGTAGCTTCGGCTAACACTGATTTTGCAGGGGCAAATTCTATTTCTGGGTCGACGGCTGTCAGTTTTGCGACTGGGGCTAATGTTGGCCTAGACGTGTATAAGCTTGACTTAGATACAGTTGCTAGATCCCAAACGACCATTGATAGCGTTGACTTAATGGTTGATGCTCTAAATACGGCTAGGAGTAAAGTCGGTGCTCAACAGAATAGGCTCGAATTTACAGCTTCTAGTTTGATGAATGGAATTCAGAACAATGCCAGTAGCATGTCAACTATACGAGATGCGGACTTCGCGGCGGAAGCAGCTGATTTAGCACGAAATCAGATTTTAACCCAATCAGGCTCAGCTATGTTAGCCCAAGCTAATGGTCTGACTGCCAATGTACTACAACTAATTCGTTAATCAACTTTCAAATATAAAAAGCAGAACTATTGAAACATTGGAAGAGCATTTTGTCTATCATTTTTGTTGACTCTTCCTATCCGATTTGTAATCTTGTGTTGTTCATCTGTCCTAATTGGACTCGACACTCAAAAATTCGCTAGTATGTCTTTTTTACTATTTTATTTACAGATTTCTAAAAGTTAATCCGAAAAGTTGGAACCCACAGGGGAAATGTCAGGAGTGGTGTCCTGGCATTTTCCTCCTCCAACCTTCCAACTAGCCTCTTGGTTAACAAAAGATCAGTAAGAAAGTGTACAATAACGGTTTTTATTTGAAATTCAGGAAAATATCCAACCACAAAGTTGAAACGGTAGCAGGCAATTGGCTGTTTATTTCAATATCAAACCTAGCTCACGCAATAATAAGTACCAATAAGCAATAACCAAGGAGGTCTCAACAATGCGGCAATCACTTGATCTAAAAAATAGCTACGATCAATTCAGGCGCCAAAGACAACCCGCTTTGTCTGGGAAGTCCGCCCAAGCTCCAGACATTGAGCCAACAGACGACAGTCCAAGTGGAAACAGCGAAATTTCGGCTACTGACCCAGTTTCTCAAATGGAAGCCTTGAAGGCCGTCTTGAAGAAAATAGAAGAAAACAGTCCCTTGGCAACTGAGGTCTATAACTTTGAGATTCGGCAGGATACAGGAAAAATATACGTTCGAGTAGAAGATAAAGAGGGAAACTTGATCCGCCAAATCCCACCAGAACGATTCCTCGAAGTTAACGAAAATATTAGCCAGATGATAGGCTTATTCCTCGATCAGCGGGGTTAAAAATAAAGTATAGTATTAGCTGCAGTGGCATCTGTCTTATTGACAGGTCCTAGTACCAGTGTTAAAATTGTCACTCGCTGTTTGTTTTGGTCTTCACGAATCCGAGACATATACCAATCAGTCGCTAGGGAGAACGAAAGATGTCAGAAATCACTTTTTCAGGTTTAAGTTCAGGGATGGACACAGCAGGAATGCTGGAAAAGCTGATGGAAATTGAACGTCGACCGGTTCAATTACTCGAGAGAAAACAGACACAGATACTGCAAAAACAGGGTGCATTCGAACAACTTGATGGTATTGTCAAAACCTTTCAAGGCAGCGTAAAAACACTAAACTCCAGAACTACCTTCCACCAATTCCAAGCCTCAGTTAGCGAAAACAAAACCCTAGCTCATTCTATTTCTAGTCAAGCAGCTGAGGGTAGTTATAGTATAGAAGTAATACAGCGGGCCGAGACCGAACAATTTTCCTCCGGAATTTTTGCTAGTAAAACCAACACTTTAAACTTTTCTGGTAATTTGGTGGTCAATGAACAGTCAATTACTATTGCTACTAGCGATTCACTGGCCGATATACGTAATAAGATCAATAGTGCTAATGTCCAAGTTACCGCCTCCATCATCTCTGTCTCATCGGAAGATCATCGTTTGATCTTAGCAGCTAACCAAACAGGTGAGAATGGAATTAACCTATCAGACAGTTTGGATGGCAGCCTGCTACAACAGCTTGGTTTCACTGACTCTAATGGGGAGCAATCTAGCGTTTCCCAGCGATTAAGCACTGACAAAACAGTTCAAACTACCGGTAGTACCAATATCACATCCAGTACACTCTTTAGTGAGATCGATAGTGGGATTGTGGCCAACAAGACCATCAGTATCAGTGGAACCAATCGAGATGGCCAATCAGTCAGTGGCACTTATACTTATCAAAATGGAGATACAGTTCAAGCCTTTTTGGACCAAGTCCAAACTGTGTTTGGTACCTCTAGCATCAGCTTATCGATAGAGGATGGACAAATCGTCGTTTCCGACAATACGGCTGGTGAAAGTTTACTGTCAATTGATGTGGATGAGAGTAATTTTGGCTCTACTGATACGAACCTGTTCGGAGATTTTTCTGTTACAACCAAAGGACAGGACAGGGTTTTGCAATCGGGTCAAGATGCTCGTCTGAAAATTAACAATATCAATGTTACCCACGAAACCAATAAAATCTCCAATGTAATTCAGGGTGTAACCTTGGATCTTCTCAATACCAATGCCGAAACAGGTGACCCACCCATCACTTTGAGAATAGAAAAAGATACCAGCCAGATTAAGAGCGGTATGACCGAGTTTGTTGAGACTTATAATGGTATTGTCGGTTTTGTAAAAGAACAATTTGCTTTCGATGCCAATACCGGCGTTTCTGGCTTGCTTTTCGGTGATTCGACCGTAAGATCAGTACAAACTCAAATTCAACGCTTGATCGGGACAACGTTGAATGGACTGACCGGGGACAACAAAAATCTCCTTAGTCTAGGTATTTCGACCGATCGAGCGGGAATTATTTCACTCGATGATAGTGCCCTTCAGTCGGCTATTGATAGTAACTTACTCAGTGTTGAACAGTTATTACGTGGAGAAGGAACAACGACTGATGAAGCTATCGAATATGTTGGTTTTAATCCGCACACCCAGTCAGGTACTTATACTATCGACATTACACAAGCCGCGACTAAGGTAATTTTGACGGCGGGTTCAACATTTAGTAGTTCTGGCCTAACTGCTGACGACACCCTGACGATTACTGACTTTTCCAGCGATGCTGAGGCAGCGGTTAGCTTAAGTACTGGAGATACCTTGGAAGAAGTTATCCAGAAAATCAATACCGAATTGTCAACCAGTATCGCGGAAGTTCGAACTGCCAGCCAGAAAATAGGTACTAACGGTGCAACAGCTACTACTAACAGTAAATTCACCGATTTGGGGTACAATACGGGGGATACTATCAATTTTTCAGGTACTCGCCATTACGGAGCTAATGTTAGCCAAACCAGCTATACGATTGCGGACAATTCGACTATTCAGGATTTTTTGAATACATTAGAAAGCCAGTTTAATGGTGAAATTACGGCCACATTGGATTCAGGTGGTAAAATTGTAATTACAGATAATCTAGCGGGTAACAGTAATCTTTCGCTAAGTATTTCTGGAGACTTAGATATTGGTTCTTTTGGTTCTACCGTATTGGGACGAAACCGAATTGCCGTAACCGCAAGTAGTGTTGATGGCAAGTTACATTTGGAGCACAACGAATATGGTTCCAGTTATGGCTTCGGTGTAACCGCCAGTGAAAACGACTATACAGGTATAGGTACGCACCAAGAAACTAGTGGCCAAGATGTAGTAGGAACTATTAATGGTCAACCGGCCGATGGTAGTGGACAATATCTAACTGGTGCAGACGAAGCCGGAGATTCAGAAGGTCTTCGCTTGAGAGTCAAGTTGACCCCAACCGATGTGGATAATAATACTGCTCGTGGTACCGTAACTCTGACCCAAGGTATTGCTGAACGACTCAACCGATTGTTAGAAGGATTTGTTGATGATATTGATGGACAAATCAAACGAAGGTTGGATGGTTTTGAGTCACAGTTTGATCGGACACAAGATCAAGTAGACAAGATCGAAAGACGATTGATTCAAGTTGAGGATCGTTACAAGAGCCAGTTCTTAGCTATGGAAAAAGCTATGGCTGAAATACAAGCCCAGACGGCCTTTCTTGAAAGCCAATTGGCCGGCCTGAGCGGAAAAAAAGATGATGATTAGATATGAAACAGAACAGCTCAGTTTTTGGTATCTAGTCTGTAAATCAAATAATAAAAAAGAGATAAAGCGAGCATACTGATGAGACGACAACTGGCTTACGGCAAATACCAACAAATGCAAGTAAAGTCGGCAGATAAGGGTAATCTTTTGCTGATGTTATACGACGCTTTGATCGTTTCCCTCAAGAAAGCTAAATTACAGCTTGAAACAGATAATACCGATAAGCAGGAGTTTTCAGACCAAATTTTCAAAGCTAGGGAAATCATCTTGGAACTGGTTGGTGCTCTGGACGAAAATGCGAATAAAGAAATCACGGCCAGCCTACAAAGCTTATATGATTACTTTTTATGGCAAATTAGTCAATCCGTGACAGAGAAAAAGTCAGAGCCACTAGATGATGTAATTGAGCACGCTACTGGTTTGAGACAAGCATGGGGCCAAGCTGTACAAGAGAATCGAGCCAAACAACCCAAATCGCAAGCCGCCCAATCCAGTAACTTACGTTCCCAAATAGGAACTATTAAGGCGTGATTAATCAGCAGTCACACGACTCAGAGTCAGTCTTATTACAACAATTTGCACGCAAACTAGACTTCTATGAGTCGTGTTTGTCTATTACCCATCAATTGAAGGGAAGCTTGGATACTGATGACGAAGAGTTAGTATTACAGCTGCTAAAAAGAAGAGACATTGTTTTTCATCGTATCCGTCGACTGGATAGTGAGATTGGAGACCTTCCAACTGATGATGAACGAATTCGCCAAATATATCGGCAATCACCAAGGCTTAAATCCCTCATTAACCAAATAGAGCAGGTCATTTATCAAATAATGCAGCTTGATGTTCAAATACACATCGAAATCGGTGATAAACATACCAATGCTCGAAACAAAGTCGGACAAACACAGCAACAACAGAAGATCGCCCGATCATATCGTATAGCTGGGGCTAAGCCTCCCCCCCAACTTGACCTCAACGAATAAATTTCCTCGCTTTTCACCTCAACGTCTTCTCTATTAGCAAGCTTTTCTTTCAGCTGTTATAATAAGAAGTCAGCCAACTGTGTGATTAACCCTTAAACTGTGGGTTTGTATGTCTTCAATTGACGCTCAAAACATTAGCCAACCTCGACCTGATATCAGCCGACAACTATCGGCCCTATTAAATGAACGTATATTGGTTTTGGATGGAGCAATGGGTACTATGATTCAGACTTATCAGTTACAAGAGTCTGACTTCCGGGGTGCTCTGTTGACCCAACATCCGATTGACGTAAAAGGTAATAACGATTTATTATCGTTGACCCAACCAGAGGTTATATCGGATATTCATCGATCTTATTTGTTGGCGGGTGCCGACGTTATTGAAACTAATACTTTTAACAGTACCAGCATATCACAAGCCGATTACCAGTTAGAAGATCTAGTTTATGACTTAAACTTCAATTCAGCTCAACTGGCTCGAAAAGCAGCCGACGAAATTACCGCATCTAACCCAAATCGTCCTCGTTTTGTCGCCGGGGCCATTGGCCCAACCAACCGAACTTGCTCTATCTCACCGGACGTATCGCGCCCTGGCTATCGTAATACTTCGTTCGACGAATTAGCCGAAGCTTACGAACAACAAGCACAAGCCTTGATTGACGGCGGTGTAGACTTACTCCTATTAGAAACCGTTTTCGATACTTTGAATTGCAAGGCAGCTCTATTTTCACTCAGTCAAATCACCAAATCGGCTAATCGCCCCATACCTATCATGGTTTCCGGGACGGTGATCGATGCAAGTGGCCGCAATCTATCCGGTCAAACAATGGAGGCTTTTTGGTATTCTATTCAACATGTTGATTTATTGAGTGTTGGCTTGAATTGTTCCTTTGGTGCTACGGAGCTTCGTCCTTATCTGCAAGATTTGGCCAAACTAGCACCAATACCTATCAGCTGTTATCCCAATGCGGGATTACCCAATGAATTTGGTGAATATGACGAAGCTGCCGATCAGACGGCTTCAATTCTTAATGAATTTGGACAAAGTGGTTTATTGAATATCGTTGGTGGATGTTGTGGTACTACTTCAGATCATATTCGGGCCATTGACGAAGCAATATCAGGCCTACCACCTAGACAGATTCCAGTTGATAAATATCTACCTAGTTTTAGTGGACTGGAACCATTAGTGATTCGACCAGATACTAACTTTGTCAACGTTGGGGAACGAACCAATGTGACGGGTTCCGCCAAATTTTCTCGTTTGATTAAAGAAAGAGATTACGAGGCTGCGCTCCAAATAGCAAGAGATCAAGTTGAAAGTGGAGCACAAATTATTGATGTTAATATGGATGAAGGTCTATTGGATTCAAAAACAATAATGACTGAATTTCTATTGCTGATGGCCACCGATCCCCAAATAAGTCGAGTGCCAGTCATGATTGACTCTTCCGACTGGGAAGTAATTGAAGCTGGCCTAAAGTGTGTTCAAGGAAAAGGAATTGTCAACTCCATTAGCCTGAAAGAAGGTGAGATTGATTTTGTTGAAAAAGCCAAACTAATCCGACAATATGGGGCTTCTGTCGTAGTTATGGCCTTTGATGAAGAAGGCCAAGCGGTTACTGTTGATAGAAAAGTTGAGATTTGTCAACGGGCTTATAGGATACTGACACAGCAAGTTGGATTTCCCGCTCAAGATATCATTTTCGATCCTAATATTTTGACCGTTGCTACTGGCATAGCAGAACATAATGATTATGCTGTATCCTTTATTTCGGCTTGCCGTCAGATTAAACAAACACTACCTGGTTCCTTAGTCAGCGGTGGATTAAGCAACATCTCCTTTTCTTTTCGAGGTAACAATACTGTTAGAGAAGCTATGCATTCAGCATTTCTATATCATGCGATCCAAGCAGGAATGGACCTAGGTATTGTCAATGCGGAGCAGCTGCAAATTTACGACGAAATTCCTGAACAGCTTAAGATGGCGGTGGAAGACGTATTATTCAATCGCCATCCGGAGGGTACAGATCGGTTAGTTGAACTAGCTGAAAATGTAAAGGGTAAAAAACGAAAAAAAAAGAAAGATTTGGCTTGGCGTAATGAAACAGTTGATGAGAGACTCAAATATGCCTTGGTCGAAGGAATACCCGATTTTATCGAACAAGACACGGAAGCAGCCCGTAAACATTACTCGAAACCTATTCAAGTTATTGAAGGTCCATTGATGGATGGTATGAACGTGGTGGGTGAACTGTTTGGAAATGGAAAGATGTTCCTACCCCAGGTTATTAAGAGTGCCGTAGTAATGAAAAAATCGGTTGCTTATCTAACGCCTTTCATTGAAGCTACTAAAGGTCAGAATACGATGGCTAAGGGCAAAATTTTGTTAGCCACTGTTAAGGGTGATGTCCATGATATAGGAAAAAACATCGTTGGTGTCATTTTGGGTTGTAATAATTATCAGATCATCGATTTGGGTGTAATGGTATCAGCTAGCAAAATTTTACAGGTGGCTCGCCAAGAACAGGTTGATATGATCGGTCTGAGTGGCCTTATTACACCGTCGTTGGGTGAAATGGTACACGTCGCTGAAGAGATGGAGCGGGAAGGTTTAAAAATCCCATTACTAATTGGTGGCGCTACTACCTCTAAAGCCCATACAGCAGTTAAAATTGATCCTTGTTATAGTCAACCAATTATTCATGTCCTAGACGCATCTCGTAGCGTTGGTGTAGTTAGCAAGTTGCTTAGTCCAGAAAACAAATTGACCTTCACTTCTGAGGTCAAACAGGAATACACTAGTCTGAGAGAAAAACGCAAACGTATGGAGAGCAGCCGGCGGCTAAACTCCATTGGTGTAGCCAGAAAAAATCGTTTTTTCGAAAATTGGAAATCATATCAACCTCCAATCCCTAAAGAAGTCGGAATTCAGAGTTTTGATAATTATGATTTAACCACCCTGATCGATTATATCGACTGGACCCCATTCTTTAAGAGTTGGGAATTGGCAGGTCGGTTTCCAAACCTGTTAGAAGATCCAGTCATCGGTGAGTCTGCCAAACAACTTTGGACTGATGCTAAGGCTTTATTGGAAAAAATTATTGACGAACAAATGGTCACGGCAAGAGCTGTAGTTGGCATTTTTCCAGCCAATTCAGTAGGAGATGACATTGAAATTTATCCGGATGATTCAAAAGTCATTACTAGCCATCACCTCCGTCAGCAAATGAGTAAATCATCTGGTCGTTTCAATCTATGCTTGGCTGATTTTGTCGCCCCCAAAGACAGTAAAATCAAGGACTATTTAGGTGGGTTCGCTGTTACTGCTGGTATCGGTGCTGAGGAATTAGCTCACCAATTCGAAGGAGATCAAGATGACTATCACAGTATTATGGTTAAGTCTTTAGTTGATAGACTGGCTGAGGCGCTAGCTGAACAAATGCACCAACGTGTTAGAACCGAGATTTGGGCATATTCGTCTACTGAATCAATAAGTAATGATGATCTAATTGCTGAAAGCTATGTAGGGATCCGCCCTGCACCCGGATATCCAGCCTGTCCTGATCATACTGAGAAACGAGTTTTGTTTGACCTTTTGCAAGTTGAATCGTTAACTGGTATAGAATTAACGGAAAATTATGCGATGACTCCATCTGCTTCCGTCAGTGGTTGGTATTTCTCTCACCCACAAGCTCGGTACTTTGGGTTAGGACGAATTGCGCCTGATCAATTATCGGACTATGCGCAACGCAAAAGCTGGTCTATCAAACAAGCTGAGAACTGGCTCAAACCTAACCTCTCTTGGTAATATAATAGATGAATCAGCGTCGATTTTATAGATTTGCTGTAAGATCAGTTTTGTGTTAATCTGGCGGGGGATTTTCTAATGATGGACTCATCGGAGGTTTCTGCTTCTAGTCGTGTTGTATTATTAAGTCAGGTATTCCTATTATGGGAAAGTTTTCAGGAGCATTAAGTCCTTTTTTCTTACTTAAACAGTAACAACCACAGAGATTTTTCTAGTAATTATCGATTATTAGAGTTAATAGGAGGTTATTTTGGATTTTGATAATGACGATTTAGTTTCTGAGACCTCGCCAGATTTGGATTTGGATTTGGATTTGGATTTGGATTTGGATTTGGATTTGGATTTGGATGAAATTTTAGATAACGTACAGCCAGATTTCTTTCGGCAAGGGTTAGATCTATATCAACAAAACAAAGTAGAAGAATCTATTACAGCGTTTCAAAAAGAAATTGAGGTTAACCCAGAAAATGCTAATGCTTACAATAATCTAGGTTTTATTTACTATCAGAAAAGTCAGTGGAAGGACACCATCGTAGCTTGTCAAAAAGCCATAGAATTAAAACCAGATTATGCAGAAGCCTATTGGAATTTGGGCTTTGCCCATGAGATGTTGGAAGATTATGAACCAGCTGCAGTAGCGTTTAAAAAGGGCCTAGATATTCAGCCTGGCAATTCAGAAATATACACCAACCTTGGCAATATGTACGTTAGGTTGCATCAATACGAAGAAGCCACCAACGCTTTTGAAAACGCTGTTTTATTCGACCCTGAGAATTCCGTTTCTCACAATAACTTAGGTGTCGCTCAATACCAAAATGGGGCTTATCGTGACGCAGTATCATCCTTTCAGAAAGCAATCGACATTGCACCACAATACCAAGAAGCCCAAAACAATTTAGCCGCGGCGAAAGCACGAGTTGACCCACTAGAAGGTTTAGAGATAGAAATCTAAATACGCGACTAATTGAGTTAAGTAAACAGATATCACTTAGAAAGAAATCCTGATTGCGAAATCGAGGTGCTGTAAAAGGACATATTTTACTGTTAGGTCTAGTGCTAGTTGCCATCAACAGCTACTGGACTTTGATGGGCAGTGAAGTTTGGCACTCCACTCAACTTACGATTGCTTCACTATTTTTTAATGCTGTTTTTACCCTCCTAGTACTGGTTGTTATTAACCTTCCGTTACAACGCTTTGCTCCCAAATTGGCTCTTGATCAGACTGACCTACTGACATTGTACGCCATGGTCGTAATGGTAACCACCATTAGTGGACATACCATGATGGGGTATCTCCTTCCTGTCATTGTACACGCTTTTTGGTATGCTTCTGCTGAGAACGATTGGGAACAGTTGTTCACTGCTCATGTACCCAATTGGCTAGCCGTCAAAGATAAGGGGGCCTTAAACGGATTTTTTCGGGGCGAGACTAATCTTTATACCAGCAGTAATTTAACCCCTTGGCTACAACCTGTTTTGGCATGGTCTCTATTTGTTATTGCTCTATGGTTAGTTTTGTTTTCATTGGTAGTTTTTCTTCGAAAGCAGTGGACAGAAAACGAAAAACTAAGCTACCCAATTGTTCAGTTACCGATTGCCATGGCTACCAATCCAAGGAATTTTTTTTCGAATCGTTGGGTGTGGGTTGGCTTTGGAATTGTATCCATAATTGACTTAGTCAATGGCTTGCACTATATCACACCAACAGTTCCTTACTTAAACGTTAAAAACCAGACTATTTTTCAATTTACGTCAAGTCCTTGGCAAGCTATGGGGGTTTTGCGCATCTCTTTCTATCCTTTCATAATCGGACTAATGTTTTTCACTCCCTTGGATCTTTCTTTCTCTTGCTGGTTCTTCTATCTTTTTGGTCGTTTTTTACGCATTGCCGGTTCTGCAATCGGATGGAAAACTATCTACCCTTTTGAGCAGTCAGTTGGTGCCTGGGTTGCTTTTGGTTTAATCCCCATTTGGGTTGGGCGGAAATTTTATCTCCAGATTTTAAAAAGAATAGTTGGAAGGACTAACCAGATTTCAGATCAAAATGAGCCGATTAGTTATCGATTTGCTGCTGCTATGGGTATTTTCGGCATAATGTTTCTGGTATTATTTTGCCAACAATCTGGAATGACACTATGGGCCATCGGTTTGTTTTTCGTCATTTATTTCCCTATGGTAATTGCGATTACTAGGTCTCGTGCTGAAATTGGCCCACCCGTTCACACGCTAATTTACGTAGATCCTGGACGTACAATGGTATCTACCTTAGGTACTCGTCGCTTAGGAGTACCTAATTTAACTATTTTAACCTATCTATATCCTTTCAACCGTTGCTTTCGGGCTAATCCAATGCCTAGTCAATTAGAAGCTCTTAGAATTGCTGAACAGGCGAAGATTGGTTATCAACAAATATTAGCTGGCATCATTTTAACAATCGTTTTCGGTATTTTTTTTACTTTTTGGGTCTATATCCATGTGATGTATGACTTAGGTGTGACGAATAAAGCCAGAGGTTGGATCGGTACGATGGGATGGGAGTTTTTTAATCGATTACAGAATTGGCTGATTAATCCAAGACAACCAGATAGTGGTGAAATTACTGGTATCACTGGAGGTTTCTGCTTCACTATATTTTTAATGATAATGAAAATTCGTTTTTTATGGTGGCCATTCAATCCAGGGGGGTATGTCTTAACCACTGGTGGAGGACTTGGCCGTGAGTGGTTTGCTGTTTTCTTGAGTTGGTTAGCAAAATTAATTATTCTGAGAATCGGTGGTGTCAAACTCTATAGGCAAGCCGTTCCTTTTTTTTTAGGATTAATTTTAGGAGACTACACGATCGGGTGCCTCTGGAGCATAATTGGTATTGTTTTTGAAATACCAACTTATGGGGTATGGCATTAGTCGATTGCAGCACAGTCTATACCATACATGATTGATTACCTCAGAGTATGGCTAGGTAAAATTGGAAAGTTGAAAAAAATCGGATACTAAATACCTATCACCCAAATTATAACGCAAGCGGCTTAGTTCCAAAGATCAAGACCTAGTAATTTCCTGCCTAATTCAGTCAGCTTGGCTGGTCCATAATTTTTAGCTTCCCAGCCACGAGGATCCCCGGGCCAAGGGCCCCGCCCCAAGGCTCTCCGTTCTTTCCAAAGAGTAATTCGTTCTTGTCTTCTTGCTTCATCCATTGGCTCAGGAACCGGATAAAAGTTCATATACTGAGCGAGTCTTGGTAGATTTGAGGTGTTCCGACCGTTACCGTGTGGTAATGCCCTATGCCAAATCAGCAAAGAACCTGCAGATGCCGAAACCTGAATGAAATTTTCGGGAGCTAACTCAGGAACCCATGGTCTTTTATTATCTATTAATGACTTATGTGCTCCTGGCCAACAAACGAATGATCCTTGGTTATCTGCGGTATCAGTTAAAAATAAAACTCCCTGTGTTCCGAAAGTAACAGGCAATTTAGACGTATCAACATCCCAATGATACATTCCTTTGTGATCCCATTCAGGACAACTTGGATGAAGAGGTGGCTTCATATTAACACGATCTGGATGTACCCAAATTCGGTGTGTACCATAAATTTCTGTGTAAATTTGATGGATTAGCGGGTACTGATAGACGTTCCACATTGCTTGATGCTGATACATCTCAACCATGCCCGCACCTGGTTTATGAGGTAGCCGATACCAGTCATCTGGGTTATCAGGATTCATCTCCAAAAAAGCGAAAATTGCTTCAACGACCGCGTTACATAGTTCAATCGGAACGGAATTTTCGATCACCATGTAGCCGTAACGCTCAAAATGTTTATGATGCTTTTGTGATATTATCGGCATTTAGGCAACCCATTGACCTCTATTTAGTAGCTCTCGCCTGATTTTGGCACTGGGTTGGGATGAACACCCCGTACTATAAAGCCTTGTCCTACGCTACCGTCAGGTTCGCTTTTTCTGTTGTCAAGTGGGGATCTGAACTCAAACAGTAACATCCGTCTCCATTGATCGGATGTATTGGGTGTCGAACCATGAATTGTCAAATAACTAAAGATTAACAAGTCACCGGCCTTCATTGGAATCGGTGTTGCTTGATCAATAGGGTATTCGTTCATTGGAAGATGATGTGAACCTTGATGGACATGTTTCTCGATGTAACCCTGTTTGTGGCTACCCGGATAAACACATAAACAGCCATTTTCTACTCCTGAGTCATCCAAGTAGAGTGTTGCTGCGATCATTGTATCCAGTTTGTGAGGGAAATAGTCGTAGTCTTGATGCATCGGGAAAGCCGCCCCAACCTTTGGTGGTTTGGCATGCATCAAAGTATGATGTAACTGTAAATTAGTCGAACCAATCACGGCTGCAGATGGATCCACCAAATTGGGATGAAACATTAACTGGGCCAAATAGGATGAATGATATTGAATATTATGAATTGACAGCACGCTTCTAGCTTGCTTATCACCTTCAACTTTCACATCTTCACGCCATTCCCCGCCCCAATGAGCCTCCAATCTCCTTCCAGATTTGATAGAACGATCCATCATTTTATCAACTTCTCGCTGAATTTGAGATAGATCTTTACCCGTGAAAGCTTGATTAATTTTAACAAATCCGTTTACTGTAAACTCTTCTCTAAGTTTACGTTGCTGTACTGGTGTTAGAACGGTTGATGAGAAGATTTCTTGACTACTCATTTATTCTTTCTCCTACTAGAGTTACTTTTGGAATATCCAACTTGGTGGTTGACTAAGATCCATATCAAATATAATTTTTCCTATTACTAAGGTAGCAATGGTAACTAAAAACACACACAACAAGTTCAGCAAAACCCCAACTTTGGCCATCTCCGAAGTCTGGATTCGATTAGTAGCAAAGACAATTGCATTGGGAGGTGTCGCAACTGGTAACATAAAAGCAAAAGAACAAGATATAGTAGCTGGTACCATCAGAAACAACGGATGAATCTTGATTGCAATTGCCAATGCGCCTAAAATTGGGAGCAAAATTTCGACTGTCGTTACATTTGAAGTAAGTTCTGTTAAAAAAGTAACTAATAAACAAGTGATACCCAACAAAATTACTGGGTGCGAGCCTACGACCTCAGATAAACGGCCACCTAACCATTCAGATAGCCCCGAACTTTTAAACCCACTAGCAATTGCAAAACCACTACCAAGTAAAAGAACAATATTCCAAGGAATTTTAGTAGCTGTTTTCCAATCCAAAATTCTTTCATTTTCAGTTTTCTTATTCAAACTAGCTGGAATTAAAAATAGAATAATTGCTAGCGTAATAGCAACCGTGCCGTCATTTAAATTATATGGCTGGTCAAACAGATTTGACCAGCCATATAAAGTGAAACTACCTAAACGAATATCAGACCGAAATAACCATAATAAAACTAACACAATAAAATCGGCTAAAACGACTTTTTCTGCCCAGGATATTGGTCCGAGCTGACGATATTGGTTCTGAAAAAGACTTGGGTTTAGCTGGACGGTTTCCAAGTGGCGGCAAAAGAGATGGGTAAGCCACCACCACGAACATACCAAAACTATAGCTGAGACAGGCAGTGCAAACATTAACCAACTGGCGAAGGTAATTTCTGGAGCTTGAGGAAAATTAATCTGAAAAATACGAGAAAATGATAAATTTGTGGGTGTCCCCACTAAAGTTGCTACTCCACCTATGGAGGCTCCATAAGCAATACCTAAAAATAGGCCTACCGAATACTTACTGATCTGCTTTTCCCCAATTTGTTGTTCCAAACTGCTGACGACGGCCAACCCAATTGGTACCATCATCATGGTAGT
>JACLAC010020886.1_pt1 | contig 65934 bp, 47 predicted proteins | sample 8027881 | NCBI WGS metagenome assembly JACLAC01 (sample SAMN15725517, study PRJNA655200) | protist metagenome | isolation source: fluorescence activated cell sorting (FACS) single amplified genomes of... | place: Spain: Blaines Bay Microbial Observatory, Mediterranean Sea | collected 2016-01-19
CACGCAGGCGATGCAGATCAAATGAAAGTTGTTGTACGGCCACAACAGGCCTGAATGCTCAGCCGTTACGCATGACCGACACAATACAGAAACTCACTCCGAAGATTTTGAATCAGACTTGACGAGAACCACGCTGCTATTGCCCGATTGAAAGATGATGTCATCCATGAAGCTTGTCATCAGCACAAAGCCACGGCATTGTTCCAATTCGAATGATTCAGGGGTCCCAGGCGCAGGAGCTAGACGTGTCATCCGGCCAGGTCCGTCATGGGAAATCAGGAAACGCGTGTCGGTTGCACCGACTGAAACCTGCAACCTGACTTTGCGACTGCAATATGGTTCCTGACCAGCTCGCGCGCGCAACTCGTCATTCCCGCTTTGGTCCCCAGCCAGCAAACGACTGACAAAGGTGTCTTCGTCCTTGATTTCGAGGTTGCCATAGCACATCGCATTGAACAAGGCACTGGCAAGTGCAGCCCCGACACGAATTCGCTGAACCGTAGGGAGGCTCGTTGCGGCAGCCAGAGTCTGCATCACATACAACACCGTCGGCTCGATCGATGATACCTCATTCTGCAACTCGATACTGAATTCCGGACACTCCAAACGCCCACAGAATCCATGAAAAATCGCATTCAACTCGGCCATGCTCAATGTCTGACGAACAACATGTGTGAGCAGTTTCTGCAATGAATTCTTCGGTACAAAATTGACTGCGCCAACGGCCAATGCATCAACAGCCAATCCTTCGGAACCTCTTGCAGTGACGACGATACACGGTAAGTCCGGATCATGATCAACGATCTTCTGCACCAGTTCCCGACCATTCAATTCGGGCATGCGCAAGTCCGTGATGAGCATATCGGGTCGCGATTCCTCGATCGCTTGCCAAGCCTGACGACCGTCATTGACACAGACAACACAGTGCCCATCGTCTTCCAACAATGATCGAATCAGTTCTGAATGTGTCGAACTATCTTCGGCTAGCAGAATCGTCGCCATGGAATTCAATCACCTTGCTCTCATCGCCATTTCATTGGCAGTATGATAATTCGACCCCAGTTTTACATCATTAAAAGGGATCCGTGGTGCTCCGACCCAGCTTTTCCCGGATTCACCGACTGCATCCCCCCCTTGAGTCGTTCCGAGGTGACATCCGTGTTCTCGAAAGTCTTTTACTATCCGCTTGCTGTCGTCTTACTGCTCGTCCCCGTTGGGTCCGCTCACGGCGATGGACCAGCGGACAACCGACCCGAGCAGGTTCGACCGATCCCACCGAAAGGAATCGAACTTGATCCGAGTGCAATGGCGACTCTGTTGGCGCGTTGCAAATCGATTCGGACCCAATGGCAACTGTTGCATGAACAACAAGCGGCAAACGAAGAAAACTTGTCCAATCAGCAGGTAAAATCCTTTGAGCCCGAGGTGCTTGTGTTCCCACGGGCCGTAGAACTCGCAATTGAATTTGGACAGTTCTACAAACCGGGGGATACCGACTTGGCTTCCAAGTTGCTTGATGAGGCATCAAGGAGGCTGAACGTTGTCAGTTCGGGCGGCAACTGGTACCAGGTCATCGGTTTTCGTGACCAACAGGAGCAGCAATTGTTGGTAGGTGGCTTCCGCTCGAGCATTGACCAGTCCATTCAACCCTACAGCATCGTTATCCCATCAGGCTTTGCCGCACACGACGCGCGGCCTCGCCGGTTGGACCTCTGGTTTCACGGGCGCGGGGAAAAACTGAGCGAAGTCACCTTTCTTTCCAACCAAAAGCGTAATGCGGGTCCATACACACCCCAAGATACATTCGTGCTGCACCCTTACGGCCGATACAGCAACGCCTTCAAGTTTGCCGGAGAAATCGACGTATTGGAATCCCTTCAGTACATACAATCACGACTGCCCGTCGATACTCGAAGAATCAGTGTCCGTGGTTTTTCGATGGGCGGCGCTGCATGCTGGCAGTTTGCTACGCACTATAGCGATCGGTGGTTTGCAGCAAATCCAGGAGCAGGCTTTTCTGAAACCCCTGACTTCTTACAGTCATTTCAAAATGAGCCTGTCCAGAAAACCACTCCCTCCTACCAGAAAACATTGTGGCAACTTTACGACTGCCCGGTGTGGGCGAACAATCTCACGAACTGCCCGACGGTTGCCTACAGCGGCGAAGTTGATCGACAAAAACAGGCAGCCGACGTCATGGAAGCAACTCTCCGTGAAAAAGGCATCAAACTGGTGCATGTGATTGGCCCCAACACAGCACACAAAATCCATCCCGACTCGAAGCTTGAGATTGAACAACGGATGCAGCAATTGGCTCAAGCCGTTCCCAATCGCATGCCTTCCCGCGTTGAATTCACCACAGTCACCCTGCGATATCACAAAATGCACTGGCTGGATGTACAAGGACTCGAACAGCACTGGACACCCGCAACTGTAATAGCAGAAGTCCAGGGTTCGACCATTCACGTTTCAACGAAAAATATTAACCGTCTGCGGCTGACATTTCCCCCGGGTCAATGGCCCGGGCATCCGCGAAATCAGGTTCAGGTAACGATCGATGGAACGACCCTCTCGGGACCAATGGTCTCCTCTGACCGATCATGGCAGTGGGAACTGAGTCGATCCGAAGGATCATGGAAACCTGCAATACCCTCGCAAACCAGACGCAAACGACCAGGCCTTCAAGGCCCGATTGACGACGCCTTCATGAGTACTTTTCTGTTTGTCCTTCCGAGTGGTAGGTCGGATGATCCGACCGTCCAGGATTGGGTGACCCAAGAGTCCAAACATGCAAGAAACCACTGGCGCAAACACTTTCGCGGTGACATTCAACAAACTGAAGATCGGGATGTCACAGCTCAGGATATCTCTTCCTGTAACCTCATTTTATTTGGAGACCCAACCTCGAATTCCTTCTTGAAAAGAATCGAATCCGAACTGCCCGTGAAATGGAAGCAGGAAGAGATTGCCATCGGGAACCAATCGGTTCCCCGCCAGGGACATGTACCTGTGATGATTTTTCCGAATCCACTCAATCCCAATCGCTACGTTGTCATCAATAGCGGGTTTACGTTTCGAGAGTACGACTACCTGAATAACGCCAGACAAACTCCCAAACTACCCGACTGGGGTTTGATTGACATTCGACGTGGTGCCACCTCTCAATTTCCTGGCGAAGTCAAAGCCGCAGGTTTTTTTGACGAGCAATGGGAACCATAAAACCTCATTTCCTGCGCCAGTTCCACCCGCATCAACTCTCATCAATGCCCGGCTTCCAAAGAACCACTACAGATGGATGACGCATCCGATGTCAGAAAGTAACCGGTGCCAGCCTGCCGAATGCAGTCAGCACGATCCAAACTTGATCGGTCCCATTTGGAAACGGGTTCATCCTGACTCTGGAAATCAGGATCGCTATTGCCCGTGCCTGCAGACGCCTCGATCCGCTTGGATCGCAATCGCATGAATTCGGCCATCGACCGAGTTGTTCCGCGTTGTGATGACATCACACTCAAAGTCTTGCGCAGTGCATTCACGCGTTCGAGTGACACGGCAGCGGTCTGCCTCGCCAAATCCCGGTCCTTCGATGCGACCAACTCGGATAACGCCAGAACCTCAACCTCCAACTTGGCCAACTCGTCTAGCAACTGCTGGTCAACCTCGTCGCGATTCACGTTGTCTTCGAGACTTCCGACACCTCCTGTCGACTGCACAGCGGGGGCCGACGGAGAACTGCGTTCAACGATTTCGCTGCGGTCAATCTGGATCTCACGTGGTGCCTCGATTCCTAACTGCACCTTTGATTTCTTTAGCTGGATGACTCGAACACAGACGTTCAAATCGCGAAACTCAATTGACTCTCCTTCTTTCCTCGATAGCACTAACATCTTGAATCCTCCTGGTTGAAAAGCCTTTCCCCAAGCCATTCAAGCTAATGCAAGCCTATGGTAAACACAAGTTCAGTATTTAAGTTTTTTTTGCAGGGTTTGCAAGCAAAACAGCAGCATTTTTCGACAGGGCAGTAAGGTGGCCGAGGGCCATGTGGCATGCTGGAAGAACAAAGAAGCATCTGGCACGCTGCCTCAATGAAGGAAACCGAGCAAGGCTGATGCACAGCAGCAACCTTGGCAAGTCACCGATTCGTCAAGGATGATTCTCAAACCAAGCGATTGTTGCCGATGCAATTCCCTCATGGCCCCCATCAAAAATTGTCAATCGAGCATCGCCACTACGTCGCCGGAGGAAATACTTCCGGTCGAATGCAGTATCAAATCCCTGATCTCCTGATTGCGGCTGTTTCAGGGGGCCGGGAAGAGATAACTGCTCAATCTCGGCGGTGGTAACGAACGGATCACCTCTCGTTTGTGCGATAGCATTAAATGCGTCAATGGAATGCCGAATAGGAACGCTACCGTCATGCCCATCCCGAATTCCAGCGGCAATATCAATCGCAATATTTCGTGCCCCTGACATATAAGTTATCGGGCTCCTGGATTTGTACTGGGCATCCACTGCGAGGGAGTCACCCGGGGCACCACCACAACACTGCTCCATCATTTTCCCATACTTGGAATCGCGGTGACGGCTGTGCCACGCTGCCAGGTCACTGATTCCTACCCACGCACTGGCCGCTCTCCAACGCGTTGGATAACGGGCTGCCATCAACATCGTCATATGTCCGCCGCCCGACGTACCCGTCAAGTAAATCCTATCCTCGTCAATCGAGTGACGAGCCATGACCCAAGCTACCGCATCGAGAATATCCTGTTGGGCGAGTGAGGATCCACAAGCTTGCGGTGTACGATTGACACCTCGAAAGTTTGGAAACAGATACACCCATCCTCGATCATGCACCAAACGCTCAAGTGCGTTGCGTTGTTTCAGGTCACCGCTCCAGGAATGTAGACTGACGACCATCGGAACAACCGTGATCGAATGATTAATTGATTTGGGAAGGATCAGGATTGCCTCTTGCTCAGTACCGTCTGCAGTACTCTTGAATTGAATCTGTTGACGATCCATCGCAGCTGTTGTTTCATCAGCAAAGATTCCGTTGTGCCCCAAAGGAAGACACGCCTGTAGGACCAGCGAGATGCCGAAAGCGAGAACTCGCAACATGGGATTGATCATCTGTTTTTGTAAGAACATCATTTCTCCTGTGATGTCGGGTACACAGGCCAACGGTTTGAATCCGATGGTTGCCTCTGATCATACCAAGGACGGCAATCGGACAAATCAGCAAGCAACGGATTTACCAGTCGCTGACAACATCACGCTGACAACATCACAAGGTACGATCCACCAACCGCTCTGGAACCTGGGTTGGCTGTTGATCGCCAGTCTGGAACTGGGCCAAGATCCCATCGACGAGATACCCGTCACCATCGAATGAGCCGTTGAGCCTCCGAAACGGCCTGCTGACGGCATTTCGAGTAGCCGATTCTGGTCAACTAAAGGGATGTCCGCCAACACTCTCTTTCGTAAGCTTGAAGCGGCAGTCATACTCACAATCAACAACATGGCGCAAAGGGTCAGGATTCGTAGATGTGTGGAATAACGGGAGCAGTCTGGAGCAACCAGAGACGGGCAATCTCTCCCGAACAGCTGACCAGAATGACCGATGCCATTTCGCATCGGGGCCCGGATGATTCACAAACCTGGATCAGCACCTGTCATCGAGATGCTTACGGTCATGACATCGGTGTAGCTATTGGCTTTCGACGGTTGAGCATCATTGACTTGGCAGGTGCCCGCCAACCCATGGCCAATGAGGACGGCACTGTCCGGATGGTGTTCAATGGCGAAATCTACAACTTTCGAACACTCCGGCAGCGACTCGAAGGGCGAGGCCATCAATTCGCGACCGAGGGTGATGGCGAATCAATCCTGCATCTCTACGAAGATTATGGCACCGACTGTTTCAGTCATCTCAATGGGATGTTTGCCATTGGACTCTGGGACGCAAAGCGAAGCCGCTTCGTGCTGGGCCGGGATCGAATCGGACAGAAACCCCTTTACTATGCGGTGCAAGACGACCGGCTCATCTTTGGAAGTGAGTTGAAGTCATTAGCGGCAATCGAGGGCGTGTGTGAAGAAATCGACCCGGCGGCGATTGATGAATTCCTGACGTATCAATACATTCCGCATCCGGGAACGATCTGGAAAGGTGTACGAAAGCTCGCCCCAGGGCATTTCGCGGTCTATGAAAATGGCAGTATCAAGGTTCATCGATACTGGAATTTTGACCCTTCGGTTGAACAACCCATTGAACGCGAAACTGCCTGCGAACAACTGCGTGAACTTTTGACTGATTCAGTCAAACTGCGAATGCAAAGCGATGTCCCACTGGGATCATTTCTTTCGGGAGGCATTGATTCGTCCTTGATCACTGCCATTGCCAATGAACAAGGCAGTTCGTCAATTCGCACATTCAGCATCGGGTTTCCAGTCGCTGACTTCGATGAAACAGGATACGCGGCCGAGGTTGCCGAACATCTTGGGACGCAGCACCAGCGATTCGAGGTCATGCCGAATGGCGTCGATGTCATCGACAAACTCGTATGGCATTACGACGAGCCCTTTGGTGACTCGTCAGCCGTTCCCACTTGGTACCTTTCCGAACTCACAAGATCAGAAGTAACGGTCGCATTGTCGGGAGATGGTGGTGATGAGTTATTTGCAGGATACGAGCGTTACCGCGCACTTTGGCTGAGCAACAAGCTGAGAAAGCTGTTCCCGATTCATAAATTACCAGGCCTGCAGTTGATCCAAAAATTGCCAGACTCAAATCGAAGAAGGTCACTGATTCGAAGAGGCAAACGATTTCTGGAAGCATTGGACCAACCACCCGCAAGACGTTATTTGAACTGGCTGCAAATATTCCCGGAGTCGTTACGAGCTTCGATCTATACCGACGGCTTTCTTGAATCTTTGCCGGGTGATGACCCATTCGATTTTCTCGAGTCGACATGGGCACGAAGTTCGGGCCGGGACCTCGTCACACGTGCTTCCACCGCCGACATTCTTTCCTATCTTCCATGTGATCTTTGCACCAAGGTTGACATCGCATCCATGGCACACGGACTCGAAGTCCGCCAACCACTGCTTGATCACCGCATCGTTGAATTCGCCGCTTCGTTACCCGTCAACCTGAAATTCCGCGGGCGACGAGGAAAATTGATTTTGCAGGACACCTTTGGATCACTCATCCCCCGTTCAATTTTCACCCGTAAGAAGATGGGTTTTGGAATCCCCATCGCCCATTGGTTCCGTGACGAACTTAAACCCATGGTGCACGAGACGCTGCTGGCCGAAGACGCAAGAATCGCTCCCTACTTCCGCAGGGAATCCATCGCTGAGCTTGTGCGTGCCCATGAAACCAATGAGCAGAATCATGGCTACCGTCTGTGGAACTTGTTGATTCTCGAAAAATGGCTGAGAGAGTGGACCTGATCCAGGTGATCATGCACTTGTCTGAGACAGTTTCTGCTTTCGATCTTGCCTTCGACCGAGAAAGCCAATCGCAGTCGAACTCACAACAAGCACTGCCAGTCCACCGAACATCGCAACCCCGAGCGTCTGCAACCGTTGGTGCACCTGTCGGTTCTGCCACGCTTCGAGTATCGCTCTCCGGTAATCGTCTGTGACCCTTATCTCAACGGCATCCTCGTATTGGGTCGTGCCACCCACGCTGATCTCACCTGAGTAGCGTCGGGTCACAAAGTCCTGATCGATTTGCTCATCACTGATGTGATAGGAAAAGTTCGTTTCTGAAGAACCCCAGAGTTTGTCGCCAAGGGTAATGCTGTGCACATAATTGTCCAGCGCCGCTCGACGCAGCAAGTTGAGTTCCCACAAACTCTCCTCGGAACTATCACTCGGTCCAGACACGACCACAAAGGTCGCTTCATCGCCCTGCTGTCTCACCGAATCACGGACCCAAGCAGGGCGGTCCTCCGGGTAGACAATGTGATCCATCGGTGGAACGGATAATTGCCGGGGTGCATCTTCACCCTTGCTTTGATCACCATCTGCCCAAGCTTGATCCAACATCAAGCCAAACAAAACCAGCGTCACCGCCAAGACCGTCCTGAATCGAACATCATGCATGGGAAGATCCTCCGTGGGCCGCCTTGGCAACATGGCCCATCGCTGGTTGAGGTGGGGATTGACTTTTTTCAACAGTGCGCGAATTCACCCAGGGAGCAGACAACTGCACAGCGATGGCAATCCCACCCGCTGACCACATGCCGATAGCACCCGTAACGGGAAGCAGTTGATGCAATCCCCAACCGGCAAGGACCGCAACAGCAACAGACCAAAGACTGAGGCGTTTGCGGCGTAACGGATCAACCGGTTTCCACCATCGCAGGCAGCCAAACAGCAAGGCAAAGTGGGCCACGAAAGCTGAGACATTCGGAATTCCCCCGGGATAGAGGTTCGGAGACAAGCCAGATGCGGTGACGTCCCGGATCACTACCTGATCCAAAGGAATCATCAAGAAACCAGCCACCGTGTAAGCGAAAAAACCGACACCCGCCCCAAATCCTGCCAGAACCAGACGCCGTGGCAATGACCCACCTTCATCGCACTCCCAAAGTTTCCCCAATCCCAGAATTCCGAGTGTAGCACCGAGAACAATCACCGCGTTCCAGACATAAGGAGCAATGGACAGAGCAAGCACGGGAACATCGTAAAGACCGATCACACCTGCAACCAATGCCAGACCAGTCACCGATAAGATCGCCGCGATCCAGGAAGTATTGAGCTCTGCCAACCTGTGCACAGCGGGCTTTGCACGCAACTCGTTGCGAACGCTGTTACGCCATGCAGCAGGTGAAATTGCCTCTCGTTGAGGTGCAACCACGGTGGCAATCCGCTGAGCTTCGGCATAACTCGGCTGTCTCTGCGAGTGCAGCACCATCTGTCTGACGATGTAGTAAGGCACATAAACGCAGGCAATCAGAGTCAACATCGGCACCAACCAATGGACATTGAACAGGACCAGTACGCCTGCCACCAGCAGCAGAGCTATCTTGTCATACCGCCGCGCCACCTGATTACCCTGTTGTGCAGAACTGGATCCTGTGGAGTGATATCCCGCGTTCCACCAGCGACCAAAGGCATGACAACTGCTTTGGACTGCACGCGCGACCGGCTCCTCAACCAACACTGGCCCGTGCCCCTCTGGCTGTAACCGGGTCGTGGCAGGGTCGACGGTTTTGGCCACAAGAATCGCGTGGATGGGTTCGGGATCTTCGCGGGAAACATCTTCCGATGTTTGCTGTGCCGAGGAACAAACGACGGCGTCAGTTACCCCAAGATTCAATGTCGCCAGCATGTCAGCAACAGACCCAAAACGTTTTCCCGGGTCCTTTTCAAGACAACGCGAGATGGTCGACCGATACGGTTCTGCAATGCCACCCAGATCGGGATTCGCTGTCAGATGTTTGATGATGATTTCGTGGCAACTCTCGCCATCAAAGGGAACTTGCCCTGTCAACAACTCGAACAACAGGATACCGAGTGCATAAATATCGATCTCGCGTCCATACTGACCGCGCCCGATTTCCGGCGCCATGTAGTGGAACGTTCCAACGCTTTCCGTGTGGCCGCCACGGTGTGAAGACGAGATGAATTTACTGAGACCGTAATCACCAACTTTTACCAATCCCAGATCATCAAAAATGTTGCCGGGTTTCAAATCCCGATGCACTAATCCGGCTGTGTGCAAGTGATGCACCCCAGCACCAATTCCCTGAATCCATCGATTCACTTCCTCCGATGCCAAGCCATTGGGCGACTCATCGAGAATCTGCCTCAGATTGAGTCCGGCAACATATTCCATCACCACCCAGGACTGGTCATTTGAATCCTGACAAATATCAAACAGTGCGACCAGATTGGGGTGCTTGAGATTCAAGCACTGGGAAACACCACGCAACTCAATCTCAAGATTGCGCTGGATCCGCTTCAGAGCGACCTCTTTGCCAACATCACTGACAGCAAAGTAGACCTCGCCAAAACCACCAATCCCAACTCCACGACGAATCGTGTAGCGTGGCAGGGGAGTCGATCCGGGGGGGTAGGTGAAGGTCATCGATCGAGTCGAAAAATCGCCAAGCTGGGTTGCCCCCAGCCCCTTTTCATCCTTGCCAACGGGCGAGGGGTCAGCAAAAAATTGTTCAGAGCCTGGGCCTGCATCACGGTTGTTATCAAATTTGCCACCGTTTTCAGAATCCATCAAGACACCCACCAGACGCCCTTCCGACTCAGACACCCGTTTCGGTTGCTCCTTCAGTTTATCCAGTAATGTGCTCATCAATCGAGTTTTCCGTAGAGATTGATCCGTTGTGATCCTCTCAGGGTCTCCGTTTCCCGCTATTTCATTGGCCGAAGGGAGTTCCGGCGTGGGCGCAGAAGTTTCCAGCGAATGAAAGTCTTTCGGCTCGGCTCGTTTTTTTGCTGCCATGGTCATGCCGTCTCCAGCGTCATTGCGAGAGATTGAAGAGTCAGCCGTTTTCCTGGATCGAGTCGGTGGAATTCACCCGACAAGCCAACCCGCACGTACCATTGCTTCTCTTTTAATTGCAGGGTTGCCCGATCACTCAAATCGCGGCACTGCAGGTGGCAACCGTCTCCCGATCCAACCAGTACCGTCTCCCGCACCAGAACCACTCCATCAACGTGCTGATCAAATCGGTGCGGAGCGTTTAAGGTGAGCACTGCGGTGTCCGAAAGCTGGCTCGGCTGGTTCAACGTCATCACGCCAGAACCGGAAACAGGAATACGTGTACCATTGGTCAGTAATACTCTGGTATCAGATGAACGGCGCCCTTCCCAGAAATAGTCACTACCTCTTCTGCTAATCCAACCAGCCGCTCGAGGCCAATCGGCTCGAACACAAATGTCCGCGCTCGTCGCCTGGCTCCATCCTCCCACATTCCACTGCGTTCCAGCCAGAAGCAAGTACCCACCACACCCATCAATCCACAACCTCCAACGGGATGCTGGAGGTGTTTGAGTATTCGGTTGGGCTTTGATTGCCGACACGGATCAGCCTGCGGTGTCAGGAAAGAAAAAGACCTATTGGCGTCTTGCGGGACAACTGCATTCAATCCAGTTGAATTGCCACGAGTGAATCAGATTGCTGGCCTTGCGAACCTTCGAAGTACGAGGAAATCTCGTTCAGCAGGTTTTCATCACTCGGCTCATCCAGATCGATTTCGCTGAAGTACTTGGCATCAACGCTCATCGTCTCTTCCTCGACATCAATTCTGGTCGCAATATCATCCAACAATTCCCGTGTTCGGGCGAGCTGACTGTCATCCAGATTCAACTGGCTACTGGTTTGAGCAACACGGAGTGCACCGACGCGGGCCTGCAAGTTCTCGACCTCGACCTCCAACTGACTCTTTGCACCCAGCATGGCTTCCATACGTTCTTTGGCAGCCTGCAGCGATGCTTCACGTGCTGACAACATCTGACCAAGCTTGTCTGCTGTGGCACGACGCGTCTTGAATCGCTTGAATCGATTTCCAAGATCACTTTGCACCTGGGCGGATGTATAAGTGCGTCCGCCATAACTGTAATAGTCATTTTCACTACGTAGATCTTCGCTCAGTCGCTCAATGTCGCTTTGTGTCTTCGTGAGACGCTGATTTGTCTCAGCAAGTTGTTTCTCCAGTCTTGTCACCTCAACCTTCTCACGGGCAATGCTCTTGGCATTCACCTCAATCTCTGGCTTGAGGTCCGCAATCATTTGCCGAGCTCGCTTCAGTTCCCACTCCAGGGGCATCACATCGTTCGCAGAATCCTGCAACCAACTGACCCCGCAACGTGCATAACTGAAAAGCGGCACACCGAGCGTGACACTCGACAGGAGGGCCAACGCACCCCCTGCCAACATCATTTTCTTGATCATTCTGTTCTCCTCGAATTTGTGGCTGATATGAACGGGACGCAAGGCTCAAACAGCCGTTAGCACCGGTTCAACGCTCATTTATTCGCGGCCGATCACGTCATCTTGGAAAGAATCTGGTCAAAAAAACCCTCATTCCTCCCCTTCTCGATGCAACCGGACTTTCTTCCGATGCCGTTTTCCCAAGCGATTCGGTGCATCGACTCGAAAAAAGCTCACAAGACCTAATAACGGTGCGATTATCCTCTTAGTTGCTTGATTACGGGCCTTTACTTACACTAAAAGAGCATTCCACACCGATCAATCTTGCTGGGAGATAGACGGTTGAGGAAGCGAAACCGTCTGCTGCGAATTCACCACGCCGACCGGTCAACTCTGAACTCGCGTCTCTAAATCCTTCCAGGAGAATCATTTACGGCCAATCAATCCCGTCAGAAAAGACTTTGGCAAACGGCTTGCGACGAACCTTCATTGGCCGTCGGGCCTCTAAGCAACCAGCCAAGAGCGGAATCGTCATGCGATGTGTCGGTTGGGATCGGAACCACCTTTTCTGGCAATCAAACGCGTACCACGGAGACGACTCCGATGACCACCTCAAACAATCCCAAGACGCCACCAACAGCGAGTGGAGAGCACTGGTACGAACTGACAGCGACCCTGACGCAGCAGTCCTGTGAACTCTTTGGCGATTGGCTGAATCAGGAATTGGCCGCTCTGGAATCCGAACTGGAAAAGTTCACCACCGAACGTTCCGCTCAAGCGGAACGAGCCCGCTAGAAGCCAAACGATTTTCCAGATTCGGAAGGGCAACGGTGACTTGAACCACCGGTCGAATGATCGGCCCTTGAGCGGGAATTTCACTCTTGGCCATCAAGAATGCAAAAACATGGCGGCCGCAAGGTAACCTTGCCCCGCACCAAGCATCCACTTCGTCCAGAATTCAGGCTAAGATTCTTGCTGGCTCCCTTGATATCCCAGCGAGAATTCATCCATGAGTGCTCTTCGTTATTTCCTGTTTGTGCTTCCATTAATCAATTGGCATCTGATGGCTGGCATGGCAGCCGCACAGGAACCATTGGACCCAACGACTTCTGCGATCACGATCAGCGACTGGATCAATCAGGATTTCTGGGAATGCATCGACAAGAACGCATCTGCTGACAGTTGGGAATTCACCGACGGTGAAATTCGGCTGGTACACCCGCAGGGTGGAAAAGGCAGTCTTGTCAGTGGTCCACTACCCTCCAACTTCGAACTCTCGTTTGAATGGAAGATTGAATCCCGTACCAACACGGGATTGAAATATCGCGTCCGCAAATTTGGTTCCAAGTATTACGGGATTGAGTACCAGATCATTGATGACAAACCAACGGATTCGGGCAAAGGATCAACGGCCTCCATTTACGACCTGATTGAACCCTCGCCCACCAAGGAGCTGAATCCTGCTGGTCAGTGGAACTCGGCCAAAATCATCGCCAAGGGAACGAGCCTACAGCATTTTCTCAATGGTCGCTTAGTAGCGAGCACCAAAACGGTTGGCCCCGTATGGGACGCAAGCATTGCCGTCAGCAAGTTCTGGGGTCTGGAAGGTTTCGGACAGCCTCGCAAAGACGATCGAATCATGCTGACAGACCACGGCGGAAAAGCTGTCTATCGAAACTTTCAGTTCACAGCCCTGGCGGTTCCGGAATCATCAGCGGATGCAACCGCTACAGGCCCGTTTCTGGCAAATGGGATGCGGAATAGCTGGGCCGATCAAAATTCAATCGTGCTTTGGACACGTACCACACGTAACAAGGAAATGAACACCGCCGGTGAGAAATTCCGGGTACTCTCGAAGAACGATGCCAATCAATTGTCCAAAATCAAAGATGCGGCCCATGTTCTTGCTGCTCAATTACCGGAACATGCAGTATTGGACGAAATGTTTGGGGCTTGCCCCGGAACGACAGGAGAAGTGCGTTTGACCTACTTTCCAGAACTTCAGCGTCGCGGCCTGAAGCGGACGGACTGGAAACGGACGAACGCTGCCGAGGATTTCACCGCACAATGGAAACTTGAAGGTCTCAAACCGGGCACACCCTACGCGGTTGTGGTGGAAGCACGGGCCACCGATGGCAAGATTCCCACCGCAGTCATGCGGGGACGATTCAAAACGGCGCCAGCGGCCAATGCAAAAAAGAACATCAAGTTCTGCATGACCACCTGTCACGATTTCATTCGCCGCGATGACGGGCTACAGGGACACTTGATTTATCCTGCGATGACAAAAATCGACCCCGATTTTGTTGTCCACGCAGGAGACATCGAGTACTACGACAAGCCGGATCCCTGGGCCATGACGGTTGAACTGATGCGTTTCAAATGGGCAAGGATCTTTTCGCTGCCAAGCAATCGGCGGTTCTATCAAAACACCACCAGCTACTTTCTCAAAGATGACCACGACACGTTGAAGAATGACTGCTCGCCGGGCCAAACGTATGGTTCTGTCAGTTTTGAAAGGGGTGTGCAACTGTTCAATCGGGAACAGTTCCCGTCGCGTGATCCCCGCTACCAAACTGTGCGATGGGGCAAGGATCTGCAAGTTTGGTTTCTGGAAGGACGAGATTTTCGCAGCCCCAACCATTTACCCGATGGGCCTGAAAAAACGATTCTTGGAGCGGAGCAGAAGGACTGGTTATTTAAGACGTTGGATGCCTCCGAGGCACAATTCAAACTGATCTTCAGTCCCACGCCCATCGTCGGCCCTGACCGTATCAACAAGAAAGACAATCATGCCAATCAGATTTTTGCTCACGAGGGCAGTGAATTAAGAAGACGTCTGGCGCAGTATGCTGGTCTGATCATTTTCTGCGGAGATCGACATTGGCAATATGCGTCTGTCGATGACAAAACGGACCTCTGGGAATTTGGCTGTGGACCTGGCAGCGAAAAACACCAGTTCGGATGGAAACGTGGTGACAAAAGGCCGGTTCATCGCTTCCTTCGCGTGGCTGGTGGGTTCCTCTCTGGCGAAATCAAGTACACCGACAAGAAGAGCCAGTTGACACTGCGACATCGGAACGTCAACGGCGAGGCTGTGAGCGAGTTTCAGTTCCCGATGAAAGCAGAACCAGAAAAACAGCAATAGCTGCGTGGTACCTCTGATTGACCCGAAGTCTTCAAAGGCTAGTGGGAATGCTGTTGGATCAACTGCATGAGATCGGCTGAAGGCTGATTCAACGTCATCACCCGAGTCGTACTTGAAGGGTTATTTCGGTCTCTCACAATGACGATCACTTCTTGATTGTGAGGGATCGGATTACCAACAGCTGGATGGTCCGCTTCCATTGCACTTGCCATGGAAGCGGCCTCCGGCAGTGGGGCGCTGCCAACACTGCTGTTGGCTTGGCCAGTGGGTGACGATGCGAGACTGGGACGGGTTCCTTGCAGGGAAGCCAGACGCTCCTGCGGAGCCACTTGAGGGACAGCTCGCTCATAGATCGTTGCCAAGCCAGTTCGATCAAGTTGCCATTGTACCGAACCCGGGCCTGCATAGATGCCAACATCTCCCTCATAGTCCGCCGCATTGCAAACACCAATCAGTCGTCCTCTTTCATCAAACAAACCACCTCCACTGCGTCCATCAATGGGTGCGCCGGCGATTTCAAGGTTGGAAACTCCAAGGTGTTGGTCATACTTGTCGACACCTGTAATCCGTGTGTCACGTCGCGACGGATCAGCACCTCGATCACAACCAAAACTGAACGCGGTCTGGCCGGTACGAATCCGTTCCTGCGGATGAATCACCTGAACCGCCTGCAGACGGAAGCCTGGCCGAATTGCTACCAAAGCAACGTCATGTGCATCGGCGTCATAGTCAAGTAACTCACCAAGGACGGTGCGAGTTTCACCTGCGACATACAAATCGACTTCGATCTTACCCTCGCCCTTGTTTTCACGAAACAAATGCCCACAAGTGAGCACAAGCGCTTGATCTGCATGAGTATCAATGACCGTACCCGTTCCCGCACCATAGCCATGCCCATCATGCACACGAAGTCGCACCGTGGCAGCACGTGCGATTTCGACCGCCTGCGCAAGCGAAACTGTCGGCATCGGCTCGCTGATCGCAGCAGATTGGTTCCCACGTGGTGGTGTCTCGGGAAAGGGGGCCAGTCGCGTCGCAGGGGGGGCAATCTCCTGAAACGAGGAATGGGTGGCTCGGGTGGGAATACGCGGTCCTTCAGGATTGACAGCAAGGGCTGCCTGCAATTGGGCAATCGACTGCATCCCAATCAATCTGGCAACTTCCTTACCGCCAGAAATCACAACATACGTCGGCGTTTTTCGGATTCCATAGCGGGCCGCCAAGTGGGGTTCGGCGACTACGTCAACGTGCCGAATGGCGACCCCGTTGCTGGCTAGTTGAGCAAGCGCAGGCTCCATTTCCTGGCAAGGGGGACAGTGAGCCGATGAGAAGTCCAACAATATCGCGTCGGCAGCAATAACCGCGTTGAATGAAGCTGAAATACTCAGCAATCCGCCGGCCAACCATGCAAAAATCAATCTCATCGCGCTCGTCCCTCCATGGACAGAGTGTGAATGAACTCAGTGTTTCGATCGGGCGTCCTGCCATTCGAAACACCGGTGCAGGGTCAACCGCTAACGGCGGACGATCCCAAACCGGGATACTCTGCGACGAAGGCACTTGGAGGCAAGATCAAACGGCGAATGCGCGGTGAAACTTGAGTCTTTTTTCTGTCCAAGGACCGGGTTTACAGGCTTTGGGGAAGACTTCGTCAGGCCACGCTTTGAGCCACTGAGTCTGCTTGGCCCCATTCCTGTGGTCAGCGGGTCGCCTGCCGTCGTATGAATTGCCTCAGATGATTACAATTCCCTGCCCTGCCCCGTTTCACAGTTGCATTCATCCATGACACGTAAAATCCTCGTCACCAGTGCCCTCCCCTACGCGAATGGTCCGATTCACATCGGGCATCTGGTGGAATACATCCAGACCGACATTTGGGTACGGTTTCAAAAACTCCGCGGCAACCGTTGCATCTATATCTGTGCTGACGATACCCACGGCACGGCAATCATGATTCGAGCCCGCAAGGAGGGACGAAGCGAAGAAGCGTTGATTGGGGCGATGAACGAGGCCCATCAACGGGACTTCGCTGGATTTAACATCCAATTTGATCACTATGGCAGTACCCATAGCGAAGCTAATCGCCAAATCTGCGGCGAATTCTGGCAGGCGTTGCGTGATGCTGATCTGATTACCGAGCGAGTCATCGAGCAGCTGTTTGATCCAGAAGCCGAAACATTTCTCGCGGATCGTTTTGTTCGCGGCACATGCCCAGAATGCGGACGTCCAGATCAGGCTGGTGATAATTGCACCTGTGGCCACACTTACAGCCCGACGGATCTGATCGATCCGACGAGCACTCTCAGCGGTGCCACGCCAGTCCTCCGCGAGTCCACACACCTCTTTGTTCAACTTGAAAAACTGCACGCATTCCTGAACGATTGGGTCGAAACCAGCGGAGCCTTGCAAACGGAAGTAGCCAACTACCTGAAAGGTCATTTCCTGGCGGAAGAGCTTCGGGATTGGGATATCAGTCGACCCGCTCCCTATTTCGGTTTCGAAATCCCCGATTCACCTGGCAACTACTGGTATGTGTGGTTTGATGCACCGATTGGTTATATCGCCAGCACTCAGGAATGGTGCGAATCAAAGGGAGAGCAACTCGCCGACTGGTGGCGTGATGCCAATTGTGAGATTCATCACTTCATCGGCAAAGACATTACCTATTTTCATACGTTGTTCTGGCCGGGCATGCTCAAGACCGCCCAATTCAACATGCCCACCAAAGTCCACATTCACGGATTCCTGAATGTCGACGGCAAGAAGATGTCCAAGCGTGATGGAACGCTGGTTGCCGCGGAAACGTACCTGAAACACGCTGAGCCGTCCTACCTGCGATACTTCTACGCCACCAAACTGACAGCCCGCGTGGAAGATCTCGATCTGGGAATCGATGAGTTCACTGAAAAAGTAAACAGCGATTTGGTAGGCAAAGTGGTTAATCTGGCAAGTCGCGTTGGAAAATTTTCCCACGCCACGGGACTGTCGGCAAGTTATCCCGATGACGGTGGCCTGTTTTCAGCTGCTGCTGCTGCAGGGGACGAAATTGCAGAAGCCTACGAGGCGGGTGATTACGCCAAAGCCATGCGAAGAATCATGGAACTGGCTGACGCGGCCAATCCATTTGTCGAGCATGCAAAACCCTGGGAAATGAAAAAAGACGAGAGTCGATTTGATGAATTACGTGACACCTGCACAGTAGCCTTGAATCTATTTCGACAACTCGTCGTGTATCTGGCTCCCGTCCTGCCTGAACTGGCAACCCAATGTGAGCAATGGCTGGGCGAGGAGATTACATCGTGGGATCAAAGTAAGAAGCCAATAGTCGGAATCCCCGTCTCAAAATTCAAACGTATGATGGACCGAGTTCAACCGGAGAACCTGAAAAAGATGATTGAAGAAAGCAAAGAAATGGCCGCAGCAGACGCGGACAATCAACCTACCTTCGATGACAGCGACCAACCGCTCAAGGATGAGCCACTGTCAGAGGAAATCACCATTGACGAATTTGCCAAAGTGGATTTACGAGTTGCGCGTGTCGTCAGCGCTGAACACGTCCCGGAAGCAAATAAACTCCTGAAACTGACTCTCAGTCTCGGTGGTGACGAACGGCGACAGGTCTTTGCCGGGATTAAATCCGCCTATGAACCGGAAGCACTGGTCGGACGGTTGGTGGTGATGGTTGCAAATCTCAAACCGCGGAAGATGCGTTTTGGACTCAGCGAAGGCATGGTCACTGCAGCTGGGCCCGGCGGTGCCGATGTTTTCGTTCTTGGTGTTGATGAAGGGGCTCTGCCCGGACAACGCGTGCACTGATCCAGAGCCGTAACATGCTGCAGCGAACCCTTTGCGCTTTCCGTCGACATCTCCTTGATCGAATAGTGCTGCGACCCACACAGCATCCGATTGAAGTCGCACATCAGGACAGAGTGATGCTGCAATGTGGATTGCATGCAATCGAGTGCTTTGTGCAGCAAAGCTACACCGATCCCGACCCTCCTGACCTTCTCATCCTCAAGTTTCCGGGCACCGCAGGACGGGCAGAGCGATCAACGTCGTTTCCGACTTCGGCCCTGGATGTACCACGGACAGCCATGTGGACGTGGAATCCACCCGGTTACGGTGGCAGTGGTGGACGAGCCAGCTTGTCGACCATGGCGACCGCAGGGCTCGCATTCTGGAAAAAAATAACCGACGAACACATGGGTCCCGAGACGACGGTATGGCTGTGCGCGAACAGCCTCGGCTGTGCAACGGCGCTCCATGTCGCTGCGACAGCAAAGCCAGATCAACATCGAACCGGTCTGATTCTGCGGAATCCACCACCCCTCCGGCGTGTGGTGAAACGGGCTGCCCAACCTTACCCACACTTTGGTTTGATCAATCACATCATCGCAGAGCTGAGCAATTCCATGGATGCCATGCTCACCGGCAGTCGTGTTGATCTTCCTGCTGTGATCCTGCAGTCGGAGCTCGATACGCTGGTTCCGATCGAGTTCCAAAACGAGTTACTGGATGTGTATGCGGGGCAGTACAGGACCGTGTTGATGGAGGGTCTTGACCACGACGGGCTGACGACCGAACAACATGAAACTCTTATCAACGATTCAATCCTGTGGTTGTGGGCGCACACGGGATCCAACCGGCATGAACTCTCAAGTCAATGATGAGCCGTAGGCAGAATATGGACAAAGCACACGTGCGCAGGGCCATCGCGATGGATGCAGCCTCCATTGCCGGGATCTACAACCACCATGTCGAAATCGGGGGCTCAACATTCGATACACAGCCTTGGACAGATGCTGGAGTCCGTGAAATGATGGATGCTCCACCACCGGATGCGTGGTTTGTCGCGGAAGTCAATGACCAGATCGTCGGCTGGGCTTCCTCACGCCAATACAACACACGGAGTGGCTATCGGTACACATGTGAGACCGCCATCTATTTGCACCCGGATTCAACCGGCTACGGTATCGGACACCCATTGCAAACCCAGCTTGAGCAACATTGCTGTGCAGCCGGCATTCATCACGCAGTCGCGAAAATTGTCAGCAATAACCAGCGGAGTATTTCCTTTCACCAGCGGTACGGTTACCAGATCGTCGGCATCCAGAAAGAAATTGGACACATGAACGGAAACTGGTGTGACGTCACCATCATGCAGAAGATCTTTACTTGATCGAGAGCCGCGTCAGCCAAGGCCGCTACTGCTCACGCGGCCGCAGGCCTGCTACGCACTTTGACCGCATCAGGAGTTGTCCAGATATCAGCGACTCGAGGCACGGGCCTCAGCCAGCATGCTGATCATCTCAGGAAGGAGCAGAGATGCAGGCAGAGCGTAAGTCACCACTCGACCGGCACGGGCGATATTGATACCGACCACATTCCCATGGGTGTCGAGTACGGGTCCGCCGCATTCGTCGGGATCCAAGACGGTATCGTGCTGCATGACCTGATCGAAACCTGTCAACCTCACATTTCTGGGGCCGTTGACTCTCTTATCGCTCTCAGACTCCCGCATCACGTTTAACTCACGGATCGCGGCATCCACATCCAAAGTTTCTCCATCATTGGAGGGGTCGTTTCGCTTGATCGTCAAACGTACATTCTCACCTGGAAACATCCCGCGTAGTGTCTCTATCACACCAAGACGACTCCTCTCTTCACGTCCATTAATCGCTACGATCAGGTCTCCCTTTTGCAGTCCAGCTGCATCGGCACCACTTTTCTTGAACACATCACTGACCATGGCGCGACCGCTTCTGTCATCCCGCAACACAACCCCCAGCCGTCCCTGGTGGGTAATGCGACGTGGTTTCGCACCAACAACCCCGAGTCCAATCGGAGTTGATTTGCGACCAACACTGATCACAAAACTGGCAACGGGTGGAACCTCTCCGGCAAATTCTGCAGGGTTCAGCGTGATCTCGCCCTGAACTCGCAGCAGCGCCAAATCATTGCTTCTTCTCACCGCTGCGACGCGAGCGGGCAGCAGCTTCCCGTTGTGCAAACGCACCCGAATCGGATCACCATTCAATTCGCTGCGTTTGGTCAGGATAAAGCCATCCTCAGCTACAACCGTTCCAAGTGCCACTGGTCGATCACCACTGTAAACCTGAACGACAGCCCCATCAATTGTCTTCGCAACCGGTCGAACCAATTTCATCATCGTGACATTGTCACGACTGGCAAGCGGTTCAAATTGTGCACTCACCACCTGAGGCGCCGTGGACAGCATCAACCCAACGAGGGCAAAGGTGAATCTCTTGAAAATATTTCGCATACTGGTGTTCATCTATCTTCGAACCATCAATTGAACCATGAATCAATCGCCGCGACCGATCACCACTCTTAAGAATAGCGGTTTACCGTCGCGATCCACCCGTACCCGCACCGTCGCGCCAGGATACAACTCGGATACTGCCTGTTTCAGAGACTTGAAGTCTGTGATCTTTTGCTCGCCAAATTCTTTGACGATATCTCCAACTTTGAATCCAGCTTTCATCGCTGCAGAGTTTGGCCGGACTTCTTCGATCACCGCCTCTGATTTCTGCGAATTACCCTGAACACCGAGGACGGGTCGGAAACCAGGCAGGTTACCCCAGAACTCTCCGGCCTCCAGTCTTTCCCACGAGTTTCTGTAGTTGTCGATGGGTATATGCAGATTCTCTTCAACATCATTTCCAATGCGGCTATGGATGGCGATCAGTTTTCCTGAGAGATCAAACAGTGGCCCACCGCTATCACCACCAATCAACGCACAGTCCGTTCTCAAAGCCGATCGGTTCACACCGGAAATCCGACCAACCCGTGTCACCGGGCCACGTTCCTGATCAAAGCCGCTAGGATGACCGGTGGCAATGCACCACATGCCGGCTTTAAGCTCTTTACTGGTACCCATGGTTGCGTGAGGCCATTGCTTACCGTCATTCTGTTCCGGATCAATCCTCAACATCCCTGCATCGACATTCCGATTCGAACCCAAGGTCCTTGCGGCCAGTCTTCTGCCGTTGGAAAGAATGACGGTTGCTTTCTTCCCTGGTTGCATGACGACATGAGCGGCGCTCAACACAGTTCCCTCGCCGTCGATAATCACTCCGCAACCTTGGGATTGCCCAATTCGGATACTGACAGTGCAAGCTATCGCAGCCTTGGAAACTCTCGCAAATTGACCCTCAAGCGACTGGAGTTGATCCAGAGACTCGGGTACTTTTCCAGAAGTAAGGATCCCCTGCAAATCGCTGGGCACGGCAGTTTCGGTGCCCGAGTCAGACTTGGATGTCGGTGCTGCTGAGCCATCTTCATCCTGAGCCCATGCCGACAGACCACCAGAAAGCAAGATCAGAACAATGCAAAGAAACCCAGCCACAACACGACGATGTTGGCCGATGCGGAATTTCGCAGGGAATAAATAGATGTGCAAAGCTGCCTCGAATCGCGAAAGCAAGTTGGCAATCACACACTCACTGTCGAATGTGCTGTGATAAACGTATTGTAACCACTATTCAAAATCCCTGAAAAAGTGACCACTCTTTCAAGAAAACCACGTGAAATGAACGATGTTTCGGGTCAAACCATGATTTTTGGCTGCGGGTACCTTGGTCGGCGCATCGCAAGCTTGGCAATTCGCGAAGGAAATCAGGTTTGGGCAACCACCCGTCAAGCTGCAGAAAAAGGTGGATTTGCAAAACTGGGGTTGCGCCCCATCATCGCCGATTGGACAGATCGCCGGACCCTTGCTGCTCTTCCCGAAGTCGATCGGATCGTCGTTTGCGTCAGCTATGATCGCCAGAGCAAACACAGTCGTTTCGATTCGCAGGTGGGAGGGCTGAGAAATCTGCTGCAGGCAATCTCGCCCAAGACGTCCATCTGTTACATCAGTACAACAGGTGTTTATCATCAACAGGGTGGTCAATGGGTGGATGAAACCAGTCCAACCCATCCGACCCGTGAGGGTGGACGCGTACACCTGATGGCAGAAGCCTTGTTACACCGGCTTCGACCCAACACCGAATGGACTGTGCTGCGACTCGCAGGAATCTACGGGCCTGGCAGAGTTCCACGCGCATCAGATGTGGTAGCGGGACGTCCCATCGCGTCGCCTCAAGATGGATTTCTGAATCTGATTCATGTCAACGATGCAGCGCGGGCGGTTCAGGCTGCATGGCAACGACCCAAGCAACGGACCTACGTGGTAAGTGATGACCAACCGGTACTGAGAGGTAGTTTCTATGAAGAAATCGCCAGACAGACGGGTGCAGCAGCACCCCGGTTTGTCCCCCCCACTACCGGCTCGATGGTCAGCATGCGTTCCGAAAGCAACAAACGTGTTTGGAATCGGCGGATGAAACGCGACTTGATCTCAAAACTGCAGTTCCCGACCTATCAAGAAGGCTTGGCCAGCATCCTGAAGCCCTAGTTCCGCCAAAAATCACTTTTTTGCTCCCAGCGTCCGCAATTGCCGCTGGCAAGCCTATGACTATGGGGTTACCGCATCCATCAAGCAATCCGTACAATGACTCCTTCGATTTCCGCACTCATCTCGCAGCCAACGTCATGCTAGCCCGCAAACCGATTTTTCCCGGAATCATTGAATTGAACTTTCAGGCAGGGGAAGTTCTTGGGTGCAATGTCTATCTCATCCATGACAACGACGAGTGGATATTGATTGACATAGGATACGAGGAAACCGTAGAGGATTTCGTCGAAATCATCCGTCAACTTGACTTTCCACTCTCACGTTGCAAAACACTTGTCGCAACACATGCTGATGTGGATCATATTCAGGGACTTTCGAAGGCCAAGCAGCTACTCAAGACAACCGTCACGGCCCATCCCCATGCTGTTGCTCCCCTCCAATCCGGTGACACACTGGTCACCCTTGCTGAAATAGCAGCTCAGAATCTGAAGATGGCGATGCCTCCGGTCAAAATCGAACACGAGGTAAACGATGGAGACATCATTGAGGTTGGTTCGCTAAAGGTTGAGGTATGGCACACTCCAGGTCACACCAATAGCCAATTGGCATTTCGAATAGGGGATGTTCTGCTAAGTGGCGACAACATCTATCGGGATGGTTGTATCGGTGCCATCGACGCTCACCATGGCAGTGACATCAAGGCTTTTGTGAAATCGCTTGAAAGGATCCGAGACAGTGACGTCAAGTGGTTGGCACCGAGTCATGGGCCAATCTTCCGCAACGATCGGGCGTTTCTTGATGCAACGATTCAACGTATCCGCGGTTATCTGAAAATGGCTGACTTTGGCACCCTCGCAGAAAGCTGGCCTCTCATGGACGAATGGGACGAGGAAGTGGCGGCTGGACGACTTCCTGAAGGCCTTCAGCCATCGAGCTCAACACCAGAGTGATTGACACATTTCCAATTCAGCCATCCGTCGTCAACGACCGGCATTTGCCCACTCCGAATTGCTCCTCTCCGGAATTGATTCTCGTACCGATGATGCCAGTCATAACGCTGCTAGGGGCACTGCGGAGATTGCTGACGCTTGTCTCCCGATTCCGACCGCAATGGCTGCAACAAGCCTCTTTTTTCGTTCGATGCGAAGCGACAATCGCCCAACTTCGATGCCGCAACAGGGGTTTTTGACTAGGATAGGGGTCTCGGCTTTGTCCATGAGACTCAACTGCTGGATCTTCCGGGTGTCCAGACATTTGCAGCCGTTGTTTTTTTGCCCCGCGACAGACTCTCATTCTCACGATGACTCGCAGTGCCAAGATCGACTGACAGCATCTCTCATCGATCCTGATCCTTCATCGATTCTTGAACCCTGATCCATGACCAGCGCATCCCCAATCATTTCAGCCCATACCGACGAGAAGGATGCTGTGTTTCTCGGTATCGACGTTGGCGGAACAAATGTCAAACTCGGGCTGGTAGACAACGCGGGGCAACTGCTTGCCAAGGAATCAATGCCGACACCCGAACTCGGAACCCCCGAACGGGTCTTCCATGCTGCCCTCGCGTTTGCAGATAGCAAATTGCCTCAACTGGGTTGCGTCACTACAGACTTGGCCGGCATTGGGTTGGCAGTACCCGGGGTGCTGGACACCAAAGAATCCGTTCTTCGGGAAGTTGTAAATCTTCCCGGCTGGCAGGGAAAACCCCTGCGAAGAATACTTTCCGATACAAGGCAACTGCCGAGCATTGTCGTTAATGATGCAAACTCAGCAGCCTACGCTGAACATTCGTTGAGATCGTTGGGAAACCAATCGCTGGCTTTGATCACTTTGGGGACTGGCATCGGCTGCGGTCTGGTGATTGGGGGTACGCCGTTCAGTGGTGATCACGGTTGTGCGGGAGAACTCGGACATATCGCAATCCGCTTCGGTGATGATGCCTCGATCTGTTCCTGTGGCAAACGCGGCCACCTTGAGGCATATGCTGGTGTCAATGGAGTACTCGCACAATTACAGGCGTTAGCAGCATCAAACCCCGATGCGGATATCAACGGCTTGATCTCGACAGATATGATCACACCTCGGGATATTGCTAAACGAGCATCGAGCGGATGTGACCTCTGTCGATCCGTGATTGATCAAACAGCCACTTACATCGGTCAAGCTATCGGTCAACTCGCTCAGGTCATCAATCCCGCCGTGGTACTGTTAGGTGGCGCTATGACGTTTGGAGGAGACCAATCCGAAATCGGCAGAGCCTTCTTGGAACAAGTGCGTAGCACTGTCATCGATACCACTCTCATCGAGGTTGGTAGCAATCTGAATATCGAATTTTCTTCACTCGGTAATGATGCCGGAGTTCTGGGAGCAGCCATGGTCGCGCAACAGGCAGTTGAATCCTGATGAAATACCCCAATGAACGAATTCCCTGTCGTATTTTCACTCGCGCATCAGATGCGAGTGTCGCGGCAGCGAACGAAATCGCTGAACTGATACGTGAAAAGGCAGACCGAGGCCAAATGTGCGTGCTTGGACTCGTTGCGGGGTCCTCACCGGTCAATGTCTATCATGAACTCGTGCGCTTGCACCAAAACGGTGAAATCTCGTTCGCCAACGTCATCACCTTCAATTTGGGCGAGTACTTTCCGATGCAACCATTCGAGTTGCAGAGCATTACTCGATTCATGCACGAACATTTATTTGACCTGATCGATATCCAGCCCAGCAATGTACATATTCCGGACGGCGCTGTCCCCAAGGAGGAAGTTGCCGAGTATTGTCATCAATACGAACAGCAGATCCGTGACTGTGGAGGGGTCGATATCCAGTTACTGGGGATCAATCGAACCGGTCACATCGGATTGAACGAACCAGGTTCTGATCGCTCCACACGAACCCGCATGATTACCTTAGATCGTGTGACTCGAACCGATGCTGCCAGTGATTTTTTTGGTGCAGAAAACGTTCCCCGCTATTCCATCACCATGGGGGTAGGAACCATTCTGGAAGCCAAGCGAATCTTGATGCTCGCTTTTGGTGAAGGCAAAGCCGACATTGTTGCCAAGACGATCGAGGGTTATGCAAACTCGACCGTTCCTGCCACCTTTCTGCAGGAACATCCACAAACGGAACTCCTGCTTGACGAATCGGCAGCGTCGAGCCTGACAAGGTCACAGGCACCGTGGTTGCTGGGTGATGTCACTTGGGATGAACAAACCATACGACGAGCGGTGATTGATCTGTCACAGGAGGTCGGTAAGGCCATTCTGAAGTTGACGGACGCTGATTACAACGCACAGGGTTTACAGGACTTACTAGCCGCACATGGGAATGCGTATGACATCAATCTGCGTGTCTTCCGACACCTGCAAGCCACGATCACCGGTTGGCCAGGTGGTAAACCCGAACACGAAAAACAGGTCGGGGACCGTCCCGGTCATCGCGACGATATCTTTCCGAAACGGATCATCGTATTTTCACCCCACCCCGACGATGACGTGATTTCCATGGGTGGCACGCTGATCCGTCTCGTTGAGCAAGGCCACGAAGTACACATCGCCTACCAAACCTCCGGTAACATTGCAGTCTTTGATGAAGACGCTATCCGATTTGCCGAGTTTGTCGAAGATTTCTGCAGCGAATTTGAGATTCAGGTTCCCGGGCTCGAAGCACTGGAATCACATGTCGACGAAGTACTTCGCAACAAGCAACCAGGGCAAGTTGATAGCGATCAGGTACAACGCATCAAGGGACTGATCCGACGGGGCGAAGCACGTGAAGGAGCCCGCTGTTGCGGCGTTCAGGATCAGAATCTGCATTTCCTGAACCTGCCTTTCTATCAAACAGGACGCGTAAAAAAGAGCCCGATTTCAGGGAAAGACATTGAAATTACGATGGATCTGCTTCACAAGATCCAACCACATCAAATCTATGCTGCGGGTGATCTTTCTGATCCGCATGGCACCCATCGCACGTGCCTGTCAGCCATTCTTCAGTCCTGTCAACAATGCAAAAATGAGCCATGGTACGACACTTGTGCCGTTTGGTTGTACCGCGGTGCATGGCAGGAATGGTCGCCTCATCAAGTCGAGATGGCGGTCCCCTTGAGCCCCATGGAAGTCGCCAGAAAACGGGCAGCCATTTTCAAGCACGAATCACAAAAAGACCGGGCCTTGTTTCCGGGATCCGATGTACGTGAGTTTTGGCAACGTGCTGAACAACGTAATGCCGACACGGCGAAGCGGTACGATGAACTTGGCCTCGCCGAGTACGCTGCGATCGAAGGCTTTGTCCGCTGGGACGGTCAAACGGGAATCGAACTCTAGGTTTACGATCACGTCAGTTTACACATCAACCAGACAAGGCAAATGGCATGACGTCTTACACCCGACGTATCGTACTCAAACTGATCGCATTGGGCGGAGCATGTTTCGGTGCCCCACAGACCGGCAAGAGTGACGACAAAGCGGATGTCAGCAGTACTGGTGAATCGAATGGGTTATCCGATCAGATAACCCGGATCTCGTGGTCCGAGACTCACGATCGTGTCTGGCTTGACCCACGAATATGGGCGAACCCCATGGAGGACTGGCGGGTTGTCGATGGTACAGCGGAGTGTCAAACCACCGGCGGAAATCGCAATCTGCAGCTGATCACCCATCAATGGACTGACCCTGTCGGATCGTCGGACATGTCGGTCCTGATCCGAAAAACAGGTGGACGAAAAAAAGATGCCGGAGCTGGGTTCCGAATCGGCACGAGGAGTGAATTGAATGAATACCGCAGCAACTGTTTTGCCAAGGGTGGAATTGATGCAGGTATCATCGACGGTAAACTCTCGCTGGGCCGCAAGCAGGGAAACAAGGTCATTGATGTAAGCGATGAGACAGTCCTCAAGTTGACCGGTCAGGGTCATGATGGCAACGTACAGCTTACCTTGACCGCCGAAACGGTCTCTGGCGAACCACTGGACCGGTTGAGTGCAATCGTGCCGGCAAACGCCGTTCTCGGCAATGTATCACTGGTAAGTAATTTCGATTCCAAATTGAAACCGGGACAAGGCGGTCAGTACTGTTTCAATGACTGGACCGTCTCGGGGAACGCATTCACCATTGACGACAGCCGGAAATTTGGCCCAATCCTGTGGTCAATGTACTCCTTGAGTGATTCGCGAAGTGACGAAGGATTCGTGCTAAAAATCAGTGCCCTCACTGGACCTTTGGGCCAGCAGGACAACACGTCAGTCGAATTACAGGTGTCCCAGGATGGCAAATGGAAATCTCTCGGTCTCGCCAACCTTGATAGCGATGCCTGGACTGCAACTTTTCGAATCGCCAACTGGAACGAAAAGGTCGCGGCCCCTTACCGGTTGCTCTATCGGGAACTCAAACGCGATGGGACCGAGGAGGAGTCGGTCTGGAGCGGAACCATCAAACCCAACCCGACAGCAAGACCACTCAGAATCGGTGCTTTGACATGTCAGAATCACTACGGATTTCCCTATCAACCGGTAGCTGACAATATTTTGCGGCTTGACCCGGATCTGATTTATTTCTCGGGTGATCAACTTTATGAAAGCCATGGGGGGTACGGCCTGATTCGCGATCCGGCTGAACCGGCGATACTGAACTACCTGAGAAAGTTCTACATGTTTGGATGGTCATTTCGTGATGCCATGCGAGACCGGCCAACCATCTGTATTGCTGATGATCACGATGTCTTTCAGGGAAACATTTGGGGAGAAGGAGGGGCCCCGATGGATATCAACCGTGGTGGGGCATCATCCAACGGCGGTTACCGGGAACCTGCTCGAATGGTCAATGTTGTCCACCGAACGAACACCTCGCATCACCCTGACTATTACGATCCTACGCCGGTTCAACAGGGAATCAGTGTCTATTACGGTGACATGGTTTATGGCGATGTAGGCTTTGCCATTCTTGGGGATCGTCAATTCAAGAGTGGACCTCAGCACGTCGACACCGGCAGCGGCCGTGCGGACCATGTCAAGGACAAAAACTTTCAAACGTCGGGGCTGGACAAATCAGGCTTGCAATTGCTCGGTCCCAGACAGGAATCATTTCTGCGAGAATGGGGCAAGGATTGGCGTGGCCATAAGATGAAAATTCTTTTAAGCCAGACGGTTTTCGCAGGTGTCGCGACACATCATGGAAACTACAACGGCTATCTGAAGGCTGATCTGGATTCAGGGGGTTGGCCACAAACACCGCGGGATCGGGCTATCGAGATCCTGCGGGAGGCGAAACCCCTGCATATCAATGGTGATCAACATCTGACCTCACTGGCTCAATATGGGGTTGCCGAACAACGGGACAGCATGTGGTCGTTCTGTACTCCGGCAATTGCAGCAGGCTATCCGCGATGGTGGCGTCCCGATGAAGTCGGGATGCCACATCAGTCCAGACCAAAGCACGGGCTGGAAAATACCGGAGAGTATCTGGATGGGTTTGGTAACAAGGTTTATGTATATGCCGTTGGAAATCCTGAAGTTGGAACAAAGAAGAATCGATACGAGAAAGCACACCAGAAAGGGAGTGGCTTTGGACTGGTCACCGTGGACACCGAACAAAAAACTTACCAAATCGATTGTTTTCGATTTCTGATTGACGCCACGGACGGAAACCCGGGTAATCAATTCCCCGGCTGGCCCGTCACGATCCATCAGCAGGAAAATGCAGGGAAGAATATCATTGGATGAATGGGACCTATAGAAAACGCCCGAGCGAAGGCCATCGTGACCACATCGCAAGAACCGACCAGCACCTTAGAATGACGCCATGACATTTACGAGTCATGTAATTGTTCTGCTTGCAAAACTGTTCAGTGGGTTCACCGTGCGCTGGGTTGATTGCCAACCTGATACCTGTCAACGCATTTATTTTGCCAACCATACCAGCCACCTCGACGCCGTTGTGCTGTGGTCCGCATTACCGCGCGAATTAAGGCGGGTTACACGTCCTGTAGCAGCCAAGGATTACTGGTCCCAGGGGTGGCTCAAGCCGCATATGGCCAAGAGCTTCAATGCCTTGCTCGTCGACCGCAAAGAAATCAAGGTCCACAAGAGCCCAATCGACATCATGCTGCAGCAAATGGGGGACGTTTACTCATTGATCATGTTTCCCGAAGGCGGCAGATCCTCCAGCGATGATGAAATGAGTGATTTCAAAAGTGGCCTGTTTTATATGGCAAAGAAACGCCCAGACCTGGAACTCGTTCCGGTCTATATCGACAATGTGAACCGGATTCTGCCGCGAGGCGAAGTTCTACCAGTGCCACTGCTGAGTTGCATCACGATCGGATCACCAATCTTTCTGGAAACCGGTGAACCAAAAAATGATTTTCTCGCCCGAGCACGTCAAGCTGTGCAGCAATTGAAAGAACGGTAACTAAACCAGTTCGGGCTGTTGCGTATAGATTTCCAGAACCTGACTTTGCACCTTGACAGCACGAAGCAGGACGCACAACTGTTCCTCAGTGAAGTCCACTGGACCATCAGTACAAAGATCCTCCAGTTCGGAAGCAACAGCAGCGTACTGGTCTGAGGCGGCCTCAAGACGAAAAGAAGCATTCCGCCACGCAGAGTACAAGCCTTGATCATCGCCAAGGATGCGTACATCGTCGCATTGGGCCAAAATCATCAACGTCAGTCGAGCAACGTCGATCGGGGGGAGATCCGGCCGTAAGCCGGCAATACGCTCAGCAAGATATTGACAAGTCATAGTTAATAAGGTGTGGGCTGCCTGGAACTACCTGCATCGGACGAAACACAAATTCGCTCACGATACGACTTAAGGGAAATACTGCTTGCCGCGTCTGTCATGCCCACAAGTGCAACGTTCGTCGCACACAGAAACTCAACAAGCTATCGTACTGTAGGTTACGAAAAGCAATGGGGCAAAAATTACCGAGCTCTGTTTGTTCCACCGCATGGCCAGATGACGGATTGGATTGTGAGTCCCCGAAACGCATCTGTTGGGACACGCACTTGGCAATTGTGAGACCGTAAAAACATGGTACAAACGCAAGATCAGCTGTAAAACGGCAGGCCATCGCCAGTGGGGACCGCAATCGTCACAACGGGCACAACCTGACTTATTCGACTTCGTCGGTGCCACTCTGGCTCGATTTCAAACTGGCAAGATATGCCACGATGTCCCGCAATTCCCTTGGGGTCATGAACTTGGTCAGATCATCGGGCATCGACGAGTTTCCTTTCCTCCGGGCAACAATCGCATCCGTCAAGATTCGCACCTGACCACCGTCGTTCTGGATCAGTTCAATGAAGTCCTCATTCTCCGACTTGACGATGCCAGTGAACACCTGTCCGAGATCGTTGGCAATCACTGCTGTTTCAAAACTCTTCGCAATCTGTGCATTGGGCAAACAAATTGCTTCCAGCAAGTATCGCTGATCTTTCTGACTGCCAATACTCGTAAGTTCCGGACCCACTTCCCCACCCGCCCGATCAACCTTGTGACAGCGCAAGCAGGACAGTTTTGTATTCTCGAAGAAGATCTTCTTCCCCTTGATCGCGTCACCACCGTACAACGCAGGCAGCCAAGGTGCTAATCGGTCTGCGTCGGCTGCCGCCTTGTCATGTGCATCAAGCAACTCCTGAGTACTCTCGCTCAGCTTCCCATCCGCTGCTTCCAGTACATTCAGGTGCACATCCGTTGCCAGACTGGAATCAAGATAGGATCGTATCCCTTCTTCAATGACTGACAACGCATCAGGATGGGTACTGTCCGCAAGAATATCCCAGGCCAGTTGTCGCACTGGCAAACTACGACTCTCCGTTGCTTCCAGAAACAGCGGCAATGATCCAACAGGATCGTGTTGCGCAAGTACTCGCAATGCCACGGGAAGTACTTCCGTGACTGGTTTCATTTTGACTTGTCTTGCCAACTTGACGGCGCTCTTGTGATCAAGGCGGTTCAGAGCAGTCAACGAAACCGCGCGTGTCTCAGCTGACAACCCCGTGTCAACAACTCGCTGGATCAGAGAGGGTACAATCTTTGCAATGCCAAGCCGTGAAGCGACATCAATCGCTTTATCACGCACCAACTCTGGCGCTGTTTTCAGTGTATCAACATGAGGAATCAGTGCTTCTTTCGCGGTCAGCTGCTTTCGTGAAGCCAGTGGTCGGTACGCATTGAGCACGCGGTCACGCGGGTCAGGATTTTCCCACTGCCCAAGCATTTCCAGCGCCTCAACACGCATCTCCACACGAGCCGATCCGCTGGTAGCATAAGACGCCAAATTGGCGGCCGAATCATCCGTACCCAAACGATAATTGGCATTCAAGACACGGCGAACCAGTTCCTCCGGACCGTCGAGCTTGCTAATCATCGCAGCCAAGGAATTCATGGCGGCAGGAACAGGCTGATCGTGAATGGCCCGAGCCGCTTCCATGACCACCAAACTGCTGCTGTCATCAAGAAAGACAGAAAGGTCTTTTGCCTTCAAACGTCGCAATGCTACCACAGCGGCACGTCGCACAGCCTCACTCTGATGCGCATTCAGCCCAGAAATCTTTGCCACATCTCCCAGGCTTTCCAGGTACATGACAGCAGCATGGCGTAGCGCTGGATCCTGATTATCTACCGATTCGATTAACGCAACCACTTGATCGAATGCTTCGGTGTCCCCCAATTTTGCCAACGACATCACAGCAAAATACTTCACCCGTGCAACAGAATCATTCAGCATCTCTCGCAGCCTCAACACCGCCGACGCGTCTGACTGCTCACCCGCAATTTTCGCGGCAGCGGCGCGCAAGCTTTCATCCGGATCCGACAGGATTTTCCGCAGTGTATTAAAGAATAACTCACGCTCGGTGGAATCCTGTCTCACGATCTGATCAGCTCCCCAAACAGCATGCAAACGGCTTCTCGGGTCGAAGTCTGAGTCAGTGGCGACACCAAGTAAGGTATCGAGTGCACGGCGTCGTGCCAGTTCCCACTGTGCTTCGAATCGAATCCGCCGATCAGGGTGTCCCAGATAATCTGTCAATGCCTCAATCGTTTGCCGAGACCAATCAGCCCCCAATAAACGCCTCACCTCAGCAACGATAGCGCTATCACGATGCAAAGGATCAGTGAGACGGTAGATTCGTCCTTTGCCGAGGCCATCCCAGCCATCGACCCAGTCGCTGATGTACAACCCGCCATCGGGTCCGAACGCGAGATCGGTTGCCAGAACCGTCCAGATAGGATCACTGTGATCGGTAAGACGATAGAACGCTCCGTCCGGTTGCAGTTCAAACTGACGAATGCCACTGTTCGCGGATCCACCCCGGAAATCACAGATCAAGAACTTGTTTTTCAGAACATCGCCAAAACCAGTTCCCGGATAGAAAGCCAAACCACTGGGACCATCTGTCAAGTTCGCGATGGGAGGAACAATGTAGGCAGGTTGTTCTCGATGAAGGGGTTCCCAAATCCGGTCGCGATTGAACGGCCCACGATCGGGCAGGTACTGATAGTGCATCCGCCATCCAGAATCACCACCCTCAAGAATATGAACAATCCGCGCCTTGTCTCCACTGTCACTGTTGTTATCGACTGAAAACAGATCGCCAACATCGTTGAAGGCAAGTTCCTGGGGATTTCTCAACCCAGTGGCAAACACCTCGAGTCTGGACCCGTCCAACTCACAACGGAACACAGCGCCTGATTCCGGATTGGCGAGGACGCGTCCATCATCGGTAGTGACGTGGTACCCACGATCACCCAGGCTGAAATACAAACGCCCATCCGGCCCGAGCAGCAATCCATGCATGTCGTGACCACGGAAAGCAACGCGAACACCGTATCCGTCGGAAAGTACAACTCGTTCATCCGCAACCCCGTTATCATCCTGATCAATCAGTTTCCAGAGTTTCGGGATGCACGCGTAATAGATATCTGTGCCGCGAACAAGAATGCCAGCTCCTGTTCCTTCCTCCAAACGATTGAATCCATTGGCCAGGATCTCACTGCGATCAGCTGTTCCATCTCCATCAGAATCCTCGAGCCGGCGGATTCGATCGTCATGCTGCGCGTAGGTAACAGCTGCATCACCTAGCAGCCGTTTGTGATAATCAATTCGATCCTGAACCGTCTGCGCCGCTAGATCCGCCATCAACCACAAATCATCATGCGCTCGATTATCTGTCACTCCCTGGTTTTGGCGAAATGACTCGCAGACAAAAACGCGACCACGATGGTCGATATCAAAAGCCACCACATTGGCGATATCGGGTTCGGCTGCGTACAGCTGGATCTCCCATCCGTCGGGAATACGGATCCCCGCCATCGACTCGGCCCCTTCCTGAGATGCCTCTGCAACTTCGGGGACCAAAGGCTTCGGCTGTTGGAATTCATCCGCCTTGAGCATTGTCCCAGCACACCAAACCGAGACCGCGTTGATGATCAGAAAAAGGCGTCCTGTTGTTTTCATGGGCATTCGAGTACTAATCCGATTTCAAAATAACGTGTTCTCGATCAATCAACAGACGCATTTTTTTCCGAGAGACTCGGAACAGCCACCCGGGAATCGGACGACAAAGAGAACAAATCACCGCTGCGATCACAGATTCAGCGATGCGTGCGATTCAGGGTAATCGTTCATGCGCGGGGATGTCCAAAATCGTTTAAGATAAAACGTCAGGACTCCCTTAGAATAATCTGGAAGGGTGTGACATGGCAATGATGAATCTGATGAGGATACATGGCTGCCGTGGATGACCTGACTGCATGCCCCTGGCCGCCCGAATATTTCGACTGAAGTGGAAGGCTTCGAATTTACCGATGGAACAGAATCCACAGCGGACGTCTGAAGAGGATAATCAACCACGCTCAACAGCCCAAACAGAGGAAGATCCGCAGCCCTCAGGTGCCGATGACGCAACCGCTGACAACGCTCCAATCGTGGCGTCTTTGGTCGATGAACCACCTGATCGGGTTGGATCACCTTTCGCCGCCAGTCAATCCATCGAGGTTGGGCAACAGCGCCCAGTCGCGCTCCCAAACGTCGGTCCTTTTCAATATGCAGCCATGGGCGGAGTTGTGGCAGCCATCATGTTGCTGGGATTTGCCACCGGTGGATTTGTGTGGTTTCCTGCAGGCGGTTGTGTGATAGCGGTGTTGGGGTGCGCAGTGGCCACGCTGGGATTGCATTCGGAATATAAACGTACTGCTGCTGGCGTTTTACTGCTTCATTTCAGCCTATTCATTGCTTGCTCTGGTGCTCTCATCTCATGAATTTCAAATTCCGTACAGCCGTGTCCGGTTTGGCATTTCTGCTGTGCCCATTGACGGCCTGCTTCGGCGACAACAATAACAGCACAATTCGGGTAATCAGCTACAATATTCACCATGGCGCCGGGACCGACGGGAAGCTGGATCTTCAGCGGATCGCCCGTGTGATTCAATCAGCGAATGTGGACATTGTGGCGTTGCAGGAAGTGGACCAACGAGTCAAGCGCAGCGGATCCATCGACCAACCTGCGGAACTAGCCAAATTAACCGGTATGGAAGTCCTGTTCGCTGGGAACATCAGACTTCAAGGCGGGTTGTATGGCAATGCAATCCTGACGAAGTTTCCAGTGGTTGATAAGGATCACATCCTGCTTCCGAATCACGAGAACGGTGAACAACGCGGTTTGATCCGTGCCCAATTGCAGTTGCATAAGATCGGTCAATCAACAACAACCCTTAACTTCACAGCTACGCATTTTGATCATCGAGCGAACGAAACCGAACGCATCGCCTCAGCTCGCCAGATCAACAACATCGCCGCAAGCTCACCTGAATCACCCAGTCTGCTGGCGGGAGACATCAACGACGTCCGAGGCAGTAAGACACTGAAACTACTACAAAGTCGCTGGAAAATCGCCGGTCCCACCCTGGCGACCATTCCCTCTGCAAGGCCCGCACGACAAATTGATTTCATTTTCTTCCGTCCAGAGAATCGGTGGACCGTGACAGAAACAAGGGTACTCAATGAAGCGGTGGCTTCGGATCATCGCGCCATCCTGTCTGTTCTTCAACTCAGCGGACCGGTGGTTGAGCAGCCGGTGGTTGAGCAGCCGGTGGTTGAGCAGCCGGTGGTTGAAACGCCGTCGACTGATCCTGCAAGACCAGATCGCAAAAGCCTCTTGCTTGCTCCTACACCGGACGGGCAGTATCGAGTCGCCCAAGATGTCCAACAATGGCAACCCAGAAAAACAGCAATCCTCAACGCGATGCAATCGGTCATGGGACAACTTCCCGATGTGCCGCCAACCAGTACTCCGGAAGTTGATTTGATTGAAGAAATCGACTGCGGCAACTACGTTCGCCGCAAAATCCTTTATCAGTCCCAAGCGGGCAATAAAACGCCAGCCTATCTCTGTATTCCCAAACAAGCCTTGGAAGACAATAGCAGATCACTACCGGCAGTCCTTTGTCTTCATCCAACTGATAACAACGTCGGGAATGGTGTGGTCGTGGGCTTGGGTGGAAAACCCAATCGGCAGTATGCGAGCGAATTGGCTTCCCGAGGCTACGTCACGCTCGCGCCCGCCTACCCGCTGCTCGCTGATTATCAACCTGATTTGAAGGATCTGGGCTGGGAGAGCGGGACCCTGTTGGCCGTTTGGGACAACATGCGTGGCATCGACCTCCTCAGTTCCCTGCCCTTTGTTGATTCTCAGGCAATTGGAGCCATCGGTCATTCGTTGGGGGGCCACAATGCACTCTATACAGCAGCCTTTGATGAACGAATCGTTGCTATCGTTTCCAGTTGTGGCTTCGACTCATACCGCGATTACTATGGCGGCGACCCCAGTCGGTGGATAGCGGGCAAAGGTTGGACACAACTTCGGTACATGCCAAGACTGGCTGACTATTCGGGTAGACTCCACGAAATCCCCTTCGATTTCGATCAGATTCTGGGAACACTTGCTCCTCGCCCCGTCATGGTGGTTGCACCCTTGCATGATTCCAATTTTCAAGCAGACAGTGTTGACTGGGTAACCCAGAATGCGGCGGCGATCTATGAACTGCATGGGCACTCGCAACGTCTGACAGTCCTTCACCCCGACTGCAAGCACGACTTCCCGGAACCGATGAGAAAGGCGGCCTATCAGATGTTTGACAGATTTCTGAAAAACCGGTGACTCATCAAAATCTGCCTTACAAAGACTGGCAGCGTTCCGGGTTGCTATTATTTCAACCGACGGGCAATCGACAGGTTGCCAAACATTTGCAGCAATCGACTCAATTTTCGGAACGTCAACAACAACACCAGTCTGGACCGACATCAATCCTGATTCATCGCATATCGACAAGGTTATCAATCCCATGAGCTTACTGGACCGACGAAATTTTCTGGCAGCTTCCGTTGCCACCGGACTCACAACCACGTTGCCTGCCAAGTCACTGAGAGCGGCAAATGCAAACGATGAAGTCAATCTCGGTTTCATCAGTTGTGGGGGGCGGGCTGGCCAATTGATGGGACAGTTCAGCAAAGTCGATGGCATCAACATTGCCGGTTTATGTGACGTCGACGAAAAACGCCTCGGCCTGGCGAAACAGAAGTTTCCGAAAGCACAAGGCTGGACCGACCTTCGTGACTTGATCGCATCGGACTCGATTGATGTGGTGGTCGTCGCAACCTGCAACCACTGGCATTGCCTGGCAGCCATTTGGGCCATGCAAGAAGGAAAGGATGTCTACGTCGAAAAACCGTTATCCCACAGTCAATGGGAAGGACGACAAACGGTGGCTGCTGCACGCAAGTTCGATCGAATTTGCCAAATCGGTACCCAGCAACGTTCCGATCCGATGCAAGCAGAAATAAAGAAGTTTCTCCATCAGGAAAAAGCTCTTGGTGAGATCCTCGCAACGCGCGTCAATCGCTACGGCGTGCGACCTTCCATCGGAAAACGTGACAACCCTCTCCCGATCGACAAGAACGTAGCCTACGACCTGTGGCTGGGGCCCGCTCAGGATCAACCCATTTTCCGCGAAAAACTGCACTACGATTGGCACTGGGATTGGAATACAGGTTCCGGTGAAATGGGCAACTGGGGCGTCCATGTGCTGGACGATGTTCGCAACAATGTTTTCCAGGACTCGGTCGCCCTCCCCAAACGTGTGATGGGTGGTGGAGGACGAGTCGCTCTGCATGATGCCGGCCAAACTCCGAATATCCATTTTGCATTCTTCGACACGGGTTCAATCCCGGTGGTGATCGGACTTTCGAATCTTCCTGCCCAGCCCGGTGGAAAGAAGAGCCCGCCACATCCTGGCCCGAGTAGTGGCTACGTTGTCTATTGCGAAGGCGGCCGATACGAAGGCCAACGAGGGCGTGGCGCTGCGTACGACTCGAACGGAAAGAAAATCAAGGAATTCAGTGGTCGAGGGGACATCCTTCACCAAGCCAACTTCATTGATGCGGTTCGCCAACGTAATGCTTCCATCCTGAATGCCGAAATCGAAGTAGGTAATGACAGTACAGGGTGGTGCAATCTGGCCAATGTTGCCTTTCGAACAGGGGACAACTTGGACAGGAGAGCCATACGCGCCATCGACTTGGAGCCATGGCAGGCCCTGATGGGTGAGATGGGCAACCACTTGGCATCCCATGGTCTGTCACTTGACAACGATGGCATCCAAATGAGTCCCATGCTGGAATTGGACTCCAAGACCGAGCAGTTTGTCGGTCCCGGTTCCACAACGGCAAACCAGTACCTGAATCGCGACTACCGAAAGGGCTACGAGGTTCCCAGCCTCACCTGAGTTGTCAGGGGAGACTCGCCAAGCGAGGGTCGAGTACTCTGCCTGAAGAACCAAGACCTGATCGACTCCGAATGATCCTTCATTCGGCCAGGAAGCGATGAACCGTCACCTCATGCATGCGGTCGCCCGGTACCAACAAGGTTGAAGGAAACGACTCGCGATTCGGAGCATTTGGATAGTGCTGGGTTTCGAGACAAAAAGCCTCGTGTTGCCCGTAGCCATTGGAGCGTTCGTTACCAGGCAAGTGGTTGGCTGTATACAACTGCATCCCCGGCTGCGTTGTTTCGATCTCCAGCACTCTTCCCGACTTCGGATCGACAACGCGTGCTGCCGGTCGCAATTCTCCAGCCGCACCACGAACAACGTAACAATGATCGTAACCCTTGGTGGCCGTCAGTTGCGCTACGCGTTGCCCGAGTGGGGTGGCCTCGCGAAAATCCAGCACCGTATCCCCCACCGAGTTCAACTTACCCGAGGGAATCAAGTCCTCGTCAACATCCAGATATTGATCAGCCTCAAGGGTAGCGATGTGATCCATGGCCGAGCCACTACCAGCACCTGCCAGATTCCAATAACTGTGATTGGTCAAATTGACATGGGTGGGTGAATCCGTGGTTGCCGTAAACGCAACCCGCAATTCGTTATTGTCGTTCCATGAGTATTCGACGGTTGCTTGCACTGTCCCGGGATAACCCTCCTGACCATCCGGACTCGTGAGTTGAAAACGAACCCCAACCGACCCATCTGCTTCGAACGCCTCTGCCGACCAATTCTGGTAGGTAAAATTGGTTTTTCCGCCATGGATATGATGTTTCCCTGCATTGGTGGTCACCTGATAGGGTTTTCCCTCAATCGTGAATTTCCCCTCGGCAATGCGATTACAAAAGCGGCCAACCGTACTCCCAAAATACGGATGTCCATCCAGATAGGGTTCAAGTTGATCGAACCCGAGATTGACATTGCCTCGATTTCCGTTCCGGTCAGGCACATTCACATCCAACAGGGTCGCCCCCCAAGTCATGACCGATACGCTGTGGCCGTGGGAATTGGTCAGGGTGAACCGGATGACATTCTGGCCCTCACGGGTAACCCCAAATACGTTGGATTGGATCTTCATGTTAGGATCGGCTGCGAGCGAGTTGGCAAAACTGGTGGCAATTGCGACAATGGTGGTCGCGTTGGCAAACAAGCGTAGCATCATGACGTTTTTTTTATCGTTCGTGTACCAGACATCTGTCTGGGGTTACGTTAACCGACATCGCGACCAATTTCACTGCGTCTCTTGACTGATTTCGAAAAACCACGATTTGTTCCTGTGTCCACTGCCTCAGCCCTGTCACCGTTAACCATTGGAAATGTTGCGATCGGATTTCCGATCGTGCAAGCAGCGTTGTCAGGCTATAGCGACTTGCCGATGCGTGTGATGGCCCGACGCCATGGTGCCAGTTACACACTCTGCGAGGTAATGCTGGATCAGTTTCTGCTCGCACTCAGCAAACGGCAAAAAACGAAGCACTTTCTCGATATCCATCCCACAGAACATCCAGTGGGTGGACAACTGATGGGCGCCGAGCCAGAACAATTTGCTCTGGGTGCCATGAAATTGGTCGAGGCAGGTTTTGACATCATCGATGTAAATTTCGGTTGTCCGGTCAAAAAAGTCCTGGGTCGCTGCCGTGGCGGATTTCACCTTTCCCAACCTGAAGTTGCCATCGATATTCTACGACGGACTCGTGATACGGTACCCGCCGAGGTACCCGTAACGGTGAAGATGCGACGGGGCATTGATGATTCCGAGGAATCACGTGAGAAGTTTTTCAAGATACTCGATGGCGCGGTTGCGTCTGGACTGGCTGGCGTCACAGTACACGGTCGTACCGTCGCGCAAAGGTACATTGGTCCCAGTCGCTGGTCGTTCCTGTCGGATGTCAAGCAACACGTAGGCGATTGCATCAAAGTACTCGGCAGCGGTGATCTCTTCTGTGCCCAGGATTGCTTGCAGATGATCAGCGAAACCGGGATCGATGGCGTCACCGTCGCCCGTGGCGCCATTGGTAATCCATGGATCTTCGAACAAGCCAAGGCGCTTGCGGAGGGTCGTCCCATGCCGTTGCCTCCAACGCTGCCTGAACAGGCAGTCGTGATGAAAGAACACTTCGCGTTGTGTGAACAAACTTACAATGAGCAACGTGCACCATTGTTGATGAGAAAATTCTGCATCAAGTATTCGCAAAGTCATCCAAGGCACGAAGAGGTCCGAAAAGACATGACCGGGATCCGTACGCGGGAAGAATTCGACCACCTACTGCTCAAGCATTATTCGGATGATGCTGTCGGTCGCTACGTCCCACGGCAGGCACATGGTTCCCAGGAAGAAGGCTGAGACGGCTTCCCTACTCTTCCTCGTCTTTCTTGTACTGGTCGAGTCGGCGATAGAGGGTTCTGGCGCCGATCTGCAGAATCTTTGCTGCCTCATCCCGGTTGTCATTGGTAAGTTTGAGCGTTTCCTCAATCGCCCATTTTTCAATGGCAGCCAAGGTCTGGCCAATTAGATTTGCATCTCCCTGAATGGCCAGAGGTGCATCCGCCACATCCTCACCCACATCATCAGCCAACTCGGGTGGCAGGTCATCCAGATCGAGCTTTCCATCCGTATCCAGCACGACCATGGTTTCCACAAAATTACGCAATTCTCTGACATTGCCAGGCCAGTCATAGGAAAAGAATCGCTTGGTGACAGCAGGGGTGAAATGAGCTGTTGGTTTGTCGTGGCGGCGCAAGAAAGATTTGCGGAAATGATCCATTAAAGGCACCACATCCTCCAGTCGATCCCGCAAAGGCGGTAATTCAACGGTCACCACTTTCAAGCGATGGTACAGATCCTTGCGAAACGTACCTGCGTCGATCATGTCCTGAAGTGGCCGATTTGTCGCTGAAATCAGCCGGACATTCACATTGATCGTCTTGTTGTCACCAACACGAGTAATCTGATTCTCTTCCAAAACACGCAATAGCTTGATCTGTGTGCTGGCAGGCATATCGCCGACCTCATCAAGAAATAACGTGCCGCCATTGGCGTATTGAAATGCCCCCTCGCGGTCAGAGACTGCGTCCGTAAAAGAACCCTTCACATGCCCGAATAACTCACTCTCAACGAGGTTCTCAGCAATCGCTCCCGTATTCATGGCAACCATGCGTTTACTGCGTCGCGGGCTGTTTTGATGGATCGCCTGGGCAATGATCTCCTTTCCCGTACCATTCTCACCAGTAATCAGTACCGTGGCATCCGTCACAGCAATACGCCGCAAACGGTCGATAACCATTTGCATCTTTTTACTTGCGTAAATGATACCCTCAAATCCAAACCGCTCATCAAGTCGCTGCAGGAGTTCAGTATTCCTGCGTTTGAGCAATACGGCCTCAGCCGCTTTTTCAGCAATCGCCCGGAGTCGATTCGGAGTGATCGGTTTTTCCAGAAAGTTGAAGGCGCCCTGCTGCATGGCCTCCACAGCCACGGGAACCGTCGCGTGTCCGGTTACCATCACAACTTCGCAGTCGGGCAATCGTTCCCGTGCGAGCTTGAGAAGTTTCATTCCGTCAACATCGTTCATCACCATGTCAGTGATGATCATGTCATAAGTTTCCAACTCCACCAATCTGGCGGCGTCCGGTCCGCTGGTAGCCACTTCGCAATGGTAACCCACCTTCTCCAGACTCTCGGTCATCGCCCGCGCATGGGCCGCCTCGTTGTCGACCACCAGCAGCCTCAGGCCGGACGGATCGAAATCAGCCACATGGGTGGGTTCGCCCGCATCATTTGAGGAACCGGAGCTATCTTCACTTGCCATCGTATACGCTCAGACCGAGTACCGAATTGATGGATAAAAACTGATTTGCAAACACTGGCGACATTTCACTGCCGAATTCTAGAAGATGTTGGCGTCCATCGGGCAGGAAATGTCGAAACAGAATCGGGGAAGGCGGAGTATCTGCAACGGATGCCGCCTCATTCAATCCTGCCGGAATGATACTGCCCCATCGTTCCGGTGCGATGAGTTCCTACGGGTTACTGCCCCACCCGTAGGAGCTTTTCTTTCCCATCCAGAGAGGCCGCTGGTGGGTCAAAGTGATTTCGCGTAGCGGCTCTGGAGTGATTCGACCTCCAGTTCTGCTTCTGTGGTTGCTCGCATGGCCCGCACCGCCGCCTCGGCTGCAGCCAACGTGGTGATACAAGGAACCCCATGCTGGACGGCAGCAGCCCGAATCCGTCCCTCATCAGTCCGCGCTCCCTTGCCGCTGGGGGTATTGAGAATCAGCTGAACATCATCATTCTTCAGGTAATCGATGAGGTTGGGGTGGCCCTCTGCGAGTTTCTTCACACGCGTGACCTCAACGCCCCCTTCCTCAAGCCGAGCCGCCGTCCCGGACGTTGCCAGAATCTCAAACCCCAATTCACGCAACTCGATCCCAATGGCCTTCGCAGACTCTTTGTGACGGGAGCTCAAGCTGATGAAGATTTTTCCGGATTCGGGCAACAGACTACCCGCTGCAATTTGGCTTTTCGCAAAGGCGAGGGAAAACTTGTCGCTCACTCCCATGACTTCACCAGTACTTCGCATTTCCGGTCCCAAGACGATGTCGACGCCGGCAAACTTGCGGAATGGGAAGACACTTTCCTTGATGGAAACGTGGCGTGGGATCGGCTCTTGGGTGATTTTCTGCTCGGCCAGTGAGATGCCCGCCATCACCTTGGTGGCAATGTTAGCGACAGGAACACCCGTTGCTTTTGCCACAAACGGTGCCGTTCTCGATGCACGAGGATTGACCTCCAAAACATAAAGAACGGGACATTTCTCCTCGACCTTGATCGCAAACTGGATATTCATCAATCCAATCACGTTCAAGCGTTGGGCCAGCTTGTTGGTTGCTTCACGTATTTCCTTGAGCACGGGCTGCGTCAGGCTGAAGGGCGGAATCGCACAAGCAGAATCCCCTGAATGGACGCCTGCCTCCTCGATGTGCTCCATGATCCCCATGATCACACAGTCAGTGCCATCAGCGATTGCATCAACATCAACTTCGGTTGCATCTTCGAGAAAACGATCGATCAGCACAGGCTGACCATCGGCAACAACAAACGCCTCGGCAACGTAGCGGTCAAATTGTGTCTGGTCGTAGCAGATCTCCATCGCCCTGCCACCAAGGACAAAACTGGGCCGCACCAGCATCGGAAAGCCAATCGTTTTGGCTTCGATACGAGCTTCGTCCATGTTTCTTGCGATTCCGCTGGGTGGTTGTTTCAAACCCAACTCGTCGATGAGTTGCTGAAACAACTCTCGATCCTCCGCCGCTTCAATGGTATCAACGCTGGTGCCAATGACCGGCACACCTGCCTCCGCCAAACCCCGTGCCAGATTCAGCGGTGTTTGGCCCCCAAACTGAACAATCACCCCATCCGGCTGGATGGCATCACAGATATTCAGGACATCCTCGATTGTCAGAGGCTCAAAGAACAACATGTCCGAGGTGTCATAGTCGGTACTCACAGTCTCAGGATTACTGTTGACCATGACACTCTCACAACCAATTTCCCGAAGCGCAAAACTGGCGTGGCAACAACAGTAATCAAATTCAATTCCCTGCCCGATGCGATTGGGTCCACCACCCAGAATGACCACCCGTTTCTTATCGCTCTTGGGCGGCAACTCATCCTCCATTTCATACGTACTGTAGTAATACGGCGTGTAGGCCTCGAATTCGGCAGCACACGTATCCACACTCTTGAAGACGGGTCGCACCCCGAGTTCCAACCGTCGAGCACGTACTTTCGTTTCGGTCGTTGATGTGATTTTGGCAATCTGCCGATCCGAGAACCCGTGTCTTTTTGCCTCCCACATGTCGTCCCGTGAAAAACTTTCCAGCAAGCCAATCTCAATCAAGCGATTCTCTTCCTCGATGATCTGGGAAAGATGATCAAGGAACCAGACATCAATGTTCGTCAGGCCGAACACTTCGTCGAGTGTCATACCGGATTTGAGTGCGTAACGGATGTAGAAAATCCGCTCCGCTCCGGGGGTACTCAGCTTCGCCCGAATCTCGTCCAATTCAGGTTCGAAATCGGTCCCCCATGCATCCCGATTGTCACTGCCCAATCCGAACGCACCAACTTCCAGTCCACGCATTGCTTTCTGCATCGACTCACGGAAGGTACGGCCGATCGCCATTGTCTCACCAACGCTTTTCATTTGTGTCGTCAGTGTTGCATCTGCCTCGGGAAACTTTTCAAAAGCAAATCGCGGCATCTTGGTGACAACGTAATCGATGGTTGGCTCAAAGCACGCCTTGGTCTGTTGGGTAATATCGTTGGGCAGTTCCCACAGTCGGTAACCCACAGCAAGCTTGGCTGCTATCTTGGCGATGGGAAATCCTGTGGCCTTGCTCGCCAACGCGCTGGACCGACTGACACGTGGATTCATCTCGATCACGATCATTCGCCCAGTAGTGGGTTCAATCGCAAACTGAATGTTACTGCCACCCGTTTCCACTCCGATTTCCCGGATCACCGCCAGCGAAGCATCACGCATCCGCTGATACTCTTTGTCAGTCAATGTCTGCGCCGGTGCCACAGTGATAGAGTCACCCGTATGCACACCCATGGCATCAAAGTTTTCGATGCTGCAGATGATGACCACATTGTCGTCATGGTCCCGCATCACCTCCATCTCGTACTCTTTCCAGCCGATGATTGATTCCTCAATCAGGACCTCGGTAACGGGTGACTGATCAAGACCATTTTGCACCAGAGAATCAAAGTCATCCTTGTTATAGGCAATGGCTGAACCACTGCCGCCCATGGTGAAACTCGGGCGCACAACAGCTGGCAATCCCACCGCCTGTAGTGCTTCACGTGCTTTCTCCAAAGTCTTGACGGTTTGTCCCTCGCAGATATCCAAACCGATCTTCTCCATGGCAGCTTTGAATTGCTCTCGCTCCTCAGCCTTGGCAATGACCGCCGCATTCGCGCCGATCATTTCAACGCCGTACTTTTCCAGAATTCCATTGGCCTCCAAGTCCATGGCACAATTCAGACCTGTCTGACCACCAAGTGTCGGTAGTAAGGCATCCGGACTTTCCTTAGCAATGATCTTCTCGATCATCTGCCAAGTCAGAGGCTCGATATATGTTGCGTCTGCGGTTCCAGGATCAGTCATGATGGTCGCAGGGTTGCTATTGACCAACACAACCTCGTATCCCTCCTCTCGAAGAGCCTTGCAGGCTTGAGTTCCGGAATAGTCGAATTCGCAGGCCTGCCCAATGACGATTGGACCACTGCCGATGATCAGGATTTTTTTGATATCGTCGCGACGGGGCACGTTTGTAGTTCCAGCAGCGTAGATTTACGAAGAATGAATCACAGAACTTGCAGGCAGCCAACCTCGCATTCCGGTCCGGAGGGTCCAACGCAAACACGGCACTCTCGGTGACTGGCTTGCACAGACGAAATAAGGGTTGACCTCAGCAAATTGAGGCAGAGGATAGCAGAAAATGGGTGAGTCGTAGAGGACGTGCATAAACGTCGATTTTCACCGGCTCTTTCGTCACTTCCCAGACGCTGATCACACCCCCATTCAAGGCTTCCAACGGCGTTTTTTACGGCCTCCAGTGGGCCCCGCTCGTCAGTCATCCTGCGAAACTGCTTCCCCCAACGGGTTGGGAATCTGGGGATCATCTCCGGGATCCGACGGTTGGCGGTTGGATCGCCGAAGCATCCCGTACCGCCAAACGAATCCCGCCGCGATCAGGGCCGCCCCTACCAGAGTCCACCAGCGCGGAAACTGATAACTCGGGTAATTCCTCCAGGCAATAAATGTCCAAATCGGTACCGCTACCGGTTCCAGCAATGTAATCAATGAGGCCTCGTTACTTTCGACCTCCCGGACCGCCCAAGCAAAGATCATGTAAGGAATCGCCAACTGCACGGCCCCCAGACAGAACAACGCGATCCACTGTCCCCCATGGGGCAACGGCACTTTACCAATGACCAATGGTGCCAGACACACGACACTGACCAGATGATTGACCAAACCAAGCCAAGCCACATCCACACCGCGAAGCCTGCGCAGCGACAGCATGACCACCGCATACATCAATCCTGAAAACAACGCCAACCCCACCGGTCCCGTCACCAGAGATTCGTGTGTCACAGTCGACTCCATCACGATGATGAACGCGATGCCAAGGAGCGACAGCCCTACCATCACCCAATCGCTTCGGCGTGGGCGATCACCGATCCCAAGCACTCCGGCCACCGCAACCCAGGCAGGGCCAACGTACTGCAGCCAGATCGTGGTCGTCTCTGATCCATTGACCATGGCTACGAGAAACGAATACGTCATGGCTACGAAGGCCATCGACATGGGGACCATTGCGACCCGAAACTGGGGTCGACGAACAAATGGCAATACCGTCAAGGCGGCGAAGACAGCGCGCCAGAACGTTAGAGCCACGCCCCGCGTTTCCATCGGCCAATCATCGAACCAAGGCGCCTTCGCATAGAAGCCGCTCGTACTCCAAAGCAAAGCAGCTACCACCACGAGCAGGCGTGAACGGTCACGCACCGAGAGCTTAATCATCAATTTCGGGACGAATCATCGGGATGGACTTGGCCCAACGGTATTCCGGTCAGGCAAAGCAACACACACAACAAACATCTACCGTTCAGATTCAGCCATGCCGGATCATTCACCATTGGGAACTGTAACTCGCGAATTAATCATGAGGGATCCTACTCGTGGCGAAGTGCCTCGATGGGATTCATTTTCGCGGCACGCACGGCAGGATACAACCCACTGACCAATCCCACCCCTACAGCAATCATGACAGCCAACGGGATCGTCCACAGCACAATGGATGGCTTCGCTTCGCGGATCGGCTGTGGAAGACTCGCAAATTGGTCGGGAAAGCCTCCCTCGAATACCCAGATCAAAGCCCCGTAAACGGGCAAACTGAGTAAACCAAGCAGGATACCCAAAAACGCCCCAACAAAGCTGAGAACAATGGTTTCCACAAGAAACTGTCGGACAATGTCTCCCCGTCTGGCTCCCAACGCCCGCCTGATACCGATCTCGCGGGTTCGCTCGGTAACACTCGCCAGCATGATGTTCATGATCCCGATTCCACCCACCAGCAGGGAAATGCATGCGATCAGGATCGCGATACCAAGGAACAATAGCTTCATGTTGCGAGCCTGCTCCAACAACTCCAACGGTACGACCACTGCCGTATCGTTCAACTGGCTGTGGTTGGGTGCCAAGACACTCCTGATCAATGCCGCGGATGCTCGAACCTTTTCGGGGGATGTAGCCTGCAAAGTGATTTGATTCAATTCCATGATTTCCATTTGAAATTGACCGCTACGCCGGGTCACGATGGTATCGCCAATCCGCTTACGAAGTGTCCCTATCGGGATATAGACATCAGAAGAATAATCCTGCGAGTCCAGTGACCCGCCGATGGCCGCTGACGGATTACGATGCTCAAGAACTCCTACAATCTTGTATTTATCGGTATGCTCAGGAACGTTGATCCGTTTCCCCAACGGTTCTTCGTAAGGGAAAAGCTTTTCTGCGACCCCGGCCGAAATCACGCAAACGGTATCGGTTTTAAGATCGTCAGCATCCCCAAGAAACCGGCCTCCGTTTTGTCGGATGTGCAGACTGTTGACATCGGCATAGGCGGGAGTACATCCAACCAGACGACCGTCGATCGAACGGTCACGATAGGTAAATTGCCGTCGTATTTCTCGAATGGGAATTGCCGTCTCAATCGTTGGAACATTCTCCAGAATTCGTTCCAGATCGCTACGCAGCAACCCATACTGCATCGCCCGCATACCCGCCAGTTTGTCTTCCGGCGGCTTTTGACTTCGAACAATGATCGTCGTTGAACCAAGAGATTCGATTTGACGCTGTACCTGATCACTTGCTCCCTGGCTGATCGCAGTCAAGACGATGACCGCTGTCACCCCGATCATGATGCCAATCATGGTCAAAGCTGTTCGCAAAGGGTGCAAAGCGAGACTCTTGATCCCGAGTTTCCAGGTACGTAACCAAATCATGGATTCTCTTTCCGCTGACGGAACTATTCTCTGGCCAACATCTCTGCAACAGCCTGTTGCTGAGCCAACTTGGCAGCATCACGCCTTTCCTCACTTACTAGTTCATCCGTGTGAAGCATCCCGTCCTTCAAGCGAACAATTCGCTTGGCACGGTCTGCAACATCGTCTTCGTGCGTGACAAGAATAATCGTCCGTCCCTCACTATTGAGCGCCTCGAAAATCGCCAGGATCTCATCTGTCGTGGCCGAATCCAGATTTCCCGTCGGCTCATCCGCCAGAACAAAGAACGGGTCATTGACCAAACTTCGAGCGATCGCAACACGTTGTTGCTGACCCCCAGACAACTGCGACGGGCGATGGTCCAGCCGATCCCCCAAACCCACTCGTTCGGCCAACTCCACAGCACGCCTTCTCTCGTTTGGACCGAGCCGGCCCTGGTAGTAAAGAGGCACCTGAATATTCTCAACCACACTCAATTGCTGAATCAAGTTGTAAGATTGGAAAACGAATCCAATCCGCCTACTCCTGATCTCGGCAAGTTGATCATCCGTCATCTTGGCTATGTCATCTTCACCAAGGTACAGGCTTCCGCTCGTAGGTTTATCAAGACATCCCAGCAGGTTCAGCAAGGTACTCTTGCCACTTCCCGAAGGTCCCATGATGGCAACATAGTCGCCCTCGGGTACATCAAAAGAAACGCCTCGTAGTGCCCTGACCGTCTCGCTTTTCAGCACATATTCCTTCGTCAGGTCACGAATTGAAGTCGCGAGGTACCTTGAATCGGAAGTTGCTCCGGTACTGGTTTGACCGACCGCGCTATAGGGGTCTTCGATTCTCATCAGGATCCTCCTCCACCTACACGTTTCTTGATTGCCTCGGTCAACTCGGACTTCGTCACCTTCCCATCACCATCACCATCGGCTGCCGAAATCATACTGCGGAAACTACCATCAATTGCCTTGATTTCATCCGCCGAAAGTGTGCCGTCACTATCCTTGTCATTGCGTTGCATGGTCATTTTCACCATGTCTTCAGTGGACGGCATGCCACCGGGTGCAAGATGTCTGGGACCCGCACCACCGGGTCGTCCACCCGTACCACCGGGTCGTCCGCCCGCGCCACCGGGTCGTCCACCCGCGCCACCGGGTCGTCCGCCCGCGCCACCGGGTCGTCCACCCGCGCCACCGGGTCGTCCGCCCGCGATCCCAACGCCCTCAGGTTGTCCACCTTCTCCACCCACTCCTGGACTGGCCAACTCACGCATGCTGCTATTGTCTTCACGGGCGATTACCGGCAGATCCATCAAGTTGAGATGATCACGGAGATTCAAGACAACCACGTCGTTTTCCTTCAAACCATCGCCAATACTGGCCATTTTGTCATTGGTCGCGTCCATCTTCACCTTTGTCGTGGAGAATTCATCCGGACCCTTCATGACCAGGCAGTACATGTCGGGACCATGCTCATACAGACCCTCGATTGGGATCTGCAGCGCTTCATCGATTTGTTCGACAAAAATCTGCACCTCGGCAGTCATCCCCGTCCGAATATTTTCTGGTGGGTCGATGATTTCGATAATGGTGGCATATTCTTTGATCGATGAACTGAAGAAACTACCTGGTTCAGCATATCGATTCACCTTGGTCACGCGCCCTCTGAGTTTCATCCCCGGGATGGCATCAATCGAAATTTTTGCAGCCATGCCCTCTCTGATGAGCGTAATGCGTGATTCATTGATTTTGCATTTCACCTGCATCAGTGACGGATCAGGCAAACGGATAATCTCCTGGCGCTCACGTACGGTCGCCCCTGCTTCAACAACGAACTCGGCATTGCCACCACGACTGCTATATCGGTTGGCATGAACAACCACACCATCGGATGGGGCAAGCATAATGCACTTACCGATCTGCTCTTCAATTTCATCCAGCTCCGTTTTCTCCTCCATTAACTCACTTTGCGCTGCGGACAAAGAAGCCTCCGCGGCTTCGATATCGCTATCAAATTGAACCAGCATTTTCTGTTTTGTCAGATTCTGCAGCACATTCAATTTGCTGTCTGCAACATCCAATTTATTCTGGGCATCGGCAACCAAAAACTGATTTGCTTCCAAGGTGAGTGCATTCAACAAACCTTTAGCCACCAAACGCTCACTACTTTGACTGGTAAGTCTCGCTTTTCGTAAATCCTGCTCGGCGATCGCTTGTTCACTGAGGATTTTCTTCTCCTCAGTTAGATAGACACCTTTCAAATACTCTTCCCGCGATATTTTGGCCTGCTCCAGATTGGCTTCGGCAGTAGCAAGACGAGCTTCCGCAGTAATCACCTGAATCTTCTGCTCCTTCAACCTTAACTCCAATTCCGAAGCATCGAGCTCCACCAGTTTCTCGCCTTTCTTGACACGAGTCCCTTCGTCAATCACCCACAAAATTGCTGTGCCACTCGTCCCGCGAGACTTGACATCGCAAACAATTTCGGTGTTGCTGCTACTTTCAACCTCGCCCTGCTCCAACACGATGTGATCGAAGGGATTAGTACGGGCTACCTTGGTGATTAATTCATCCGAACTGACTCGGACGCCGCTGCCGTTGAGCAAGACGTACCCTAGGCCACCCATGACTGCAATCAAGACGATGCAGATAACAAGACCTATCAAGGCATTGGCCTGTCTGTGAACATGGAATGATTTGATTTTCATTTTGCCAGATCAGAAGGTGGGAGGGTCGAGGAAGGATCAGACTCGTTGAAACCACCAGCCACTGCCAAGGTTTCGCTTTTCATCGTCATGCAGCTTGGGTGGTGCAGATGGTTGTCAAACGCCATCCCTTTGAACTTGCATTCATTCTCTCGATTCTAGCGAGGTGTCAAAGTAGCGATCTGCGTCGATCCGCAGATTTGCAGGGATCTTTTCTTTGAAATCTTTGGCAGAGAGTGCCAATCGAGGGTTAATCTCGACCTGAACCCCCTTATCCACACAAACGCCCGCCTGCTCCAGCCAGCCTCGGTATAAATCCGAAATTGCTTTTCTGGCAATGCTGGGCGTGTCGGCGGCTGATCCATCAGCATTCTTGACCGGCGCGAATGCTTCGCTGGGATAGGATTCCACTACAAAGGCGTTTCTTGCGATGGGAAGAAGGTCAAAAATGAATCTTTCAAACTTGGTCGCATTTGGCTGATCAGGCAGGACCGGTTGTCCTTTGGCATCGATACAGGGCACTTTCTTTGAAGCTCTGTGAAAGGGCAAGGACGTCGCGTTGGAACCAACCTTGCGCAGGAAACCAACGTCAAAGACGTGAACACCTATATTCCCTGCCCATAACTTCAACGACCCATCAACCTTGGTCGCTTCCGCTGCCTCCGCCGGCAAATCGCTGTATTCGATAATCTGAACCTGCCCGTCAACGGAAACAACATTACCGACCTTTTCCATCGGATAGCGTTTCCGAACAACCTGCGTTGTCAACTCACTTTCGGCCATTAAATGGTGTCCGATCAGAACAGGTTCACAAAGATTAGCCAGAGGATTGTCAACTTGGATATAAGCCAGATGCTTAACACCCCGATTCGCTGCATCAGTCAGGCACCCATTCTTCTCCAATGCCGCAACGGTACCACCATGCCCATCGGGGCTCAGTGCGAGAGAGCCCGGACTCTGCATCAGCAATTGACCGTTGGATGAATCAACCGCTGGCATCGTACCCTGCTTGAAAATCTTCAGATCCTCAATCGGAAGTCCCAGGTGACCATTGTCCTTGAAATAGTCACGGGTCTGCTGATCCGTGGCATCGCTTGTCATGATGTACAAAGGAATACGACAACCATACACTTCGTTCACTGCCAGCAGACGATCAATAAAGAATTGAAAGAGAGTTCGATTGGAAACCGGACCGATGGGAAACATCCCTTTGGGCTGATTGAAACCCAGCCGCGTTCCTTGACCACCTGCAACGATCACTGCAGCGACCTGGCCACTGCGCAAGGCTTCTTCACCTCGCTGCCGAGCTTGGGCCTGCGTCCAGTCAGCCCCACTGCCATCTGCACAAACTGCCGGTGGAGAATCTGCTCTGACTGCCAATTCCCTGAAATCAATTCCCTCGTCTTCCCCTCGAACCAAACTCGCCAATTCGGGAAGATCAAGTCCCCTTACCTGTGACGCCAGAGTCGTTTGTTGATCATGGCTTAGCTGGTGCCAATGGTCCAAAACATGCTGTTGATCAAATTCAGCAAGCAACTCATGCAAGCTATCGAAACTCAAAGGGTTGTCCGTCAACGTATCACTCGATTGATGAGGTATCCATTCAATGTCGATAATGCCATTGCCGTGAATCGTATCGCTGTTCACGCAACTGGCTCACTTGGTCTGCCAGCGGACCTGCCTTCAGGCTGGATCGAACGTCAAATACTGCTTCCAGGTCCTTTCGCAGTACTTCTGGACTCAGAGGCACATTGGTCACGAAGGCACCATGATCACGACCGCCCCGATAATCCGGCTGTCGCGGTGCTTCACGAAGACAGCGATTCAGCATACTCAAATCAAAGTCATATAAAACCGTTCCGTGGTATAAAATCCGGTCCCGCGTGACACGCAAGCTGTTGCCCGAGCATTTACAGTTCCGGAAAGTCAAATCACATATTCCCTGCAGCGCTGCTGCGGGAACCTGTTGCTGGACGGCTGCGAGAACCCGTTCCATCACATACTGGTGAGCCACATCTATTTTCTTCAATCCGTCGTGGCAGGCATGCGCCAGAACGACACTGTACATCAGGCAGCCTGGTCCACCGACCACGGATGCACCGCCGGTACAGCGCCGCAACACTGGTATGTTTCTGGTCCGGCAATAATCAAGGTCGATTTCTTCGTGAACACGACTGGATCGTCCGGCCACGACTACTGGTTCTGCAAATTCCCAGATTCGAAGTACTTCCCCATGCCGGTCGCCATCAAGCCCGAGCACTGCGCTTGTCAAAACCGCTTCGTCCAACGCCAAATGGTCGGCCGGATCGGTGTACTCATCCAACATCCGATGCATCATCGCCCCTAAGTCGAACGTAACGATTCAAGCAGTGGCATCTTGCTGACCTGTCGCACGGCCGCCAACCCTGCCAACATTCCGAACAGCGTGATCCCAATGAGAATCACAAGCGGTTCGACCACCGGAGGATCCAACCCGTTGATCAGTGCGTGAGGCAACACAGCCAGCACAGCACAGGCGGTTCCGCAGCCGATGCCCAGAATCAACAAGGTCGCTGTTTCACCCATCACGACCGATATCAATCGACGTCGACTGAAGCCAATCGCTCGCATGACGGCCAACTCCTGACGTCTCTCCAACACGCTCCGTAACTGTGCGACGGCCAAACCAATGGTACCCAGCAAGAGCCCTAAAGCTCCAAGACTCTGGAAAGTGCGAAGGTAAGTATTCTGCACCGCCAACATTGCCGACAATACCCGGTTGGCATCCGTAACATCCATCCCAACATCACCGAGTCGATTCTCCAACACCACAGCAACCTGATCAGAATGGGAAGGATCATCGGCGATCAGAAAGTATTGATACCCACTTACGTTTGGAAATACTGTTTCGAAATTCTTCTCACCAATCAATAGCTTTCCCTGCAGCACTGAGTTGGCAAGCAGCCCAACAACTTGAAAGTAAATTGGCTGGTCCGGCACATATTCGAAGGCCCGGATTTCGCCCACACCCTTCATCATCTGCAAACTCCACATGGCGGTATTTTGATCGATAATGACTGGAATCGGATCCTGTTGACTACCTGAGGCTTGTTCGGCCAACGCATCCCAAGGTGATCCCTCTTTTGACAAGCCACCATCAGCCGCCCATTGGAATCCGGGTAACTGTGCAGAAGAGTTACCAAACAGGCCACTGAATGACTCAGGCACACCAAGCACCGTGGGGCGTGTCGCCTTGTACAGATTATTGCAACTGGCGTCTTGCCCCACATGTAATCGCAACGGGGCAATCATTGCATCTTCCAGAACAGATGCATCCGGACCCAACAACTCCGACCGAACCTGTGTCTGCCTCAAGTCCCTCGACAGGGGTTGCGCGGTTTGCCCGATCAATGAAAACCCGCCGGTCCCCTCCTGCCCCGGTTGTAAACGGAAAGCTGCAATTGCCATGATCAGGAAAGCAGCGGTCGCCATCAGTCCAATCGTCATCGTGCTTCGTAACGGATGCCGGGAAGCATTACGACTGGCAAGTTGTCGGAGCGTGAACGCATCCTGCGTGATGTCCACTGCAATTCGATGGGGGCTCCTCAAGCATACATAGACAAAGACAAGTGCTGCGATCAGCAACAGCATGCCTCCTGCCACAAAAGAACCCGCAGCAATTTGACCCGCAGCCGTAGCACCAAATGCCCCCAAGCCGATCGCCATCATCCCCAATGCCGCAGCCAACCACGGCAATTTTCCCTTCCCAGCCTGCCGATCAGCCACCGTGTCTGCATCGCGTTGAGACAACAAATCCTGAGCATCAAGCCGCGTCAACCAGCGTGTCGTCAGCCACAGCGTGAGTGCTGAAACAACCCAACCTGAAATCGATCCAATCAGAATACTTTGAACACTCCAATGGAATGCAAGAAACGGCACCGTCACAGCTCCCACCCACAGGGAACGCAACGCCCACAGAACTCCCCAGGCATAGAAGAAACCACCAGCCACTCCCAGCAGCACGCCAATCCCAGCAATCAGCAAACCCTCACCGAGCACCAAAAAAATGACACGGCGAGGATTCCACCCAACCGCCAACAAGGTTCCGAACTGGGTCATGCGCTGTGTCAGGCCCAATCGGAACAACATGGCAATCAGCATCACGGCTGCCAGAATCACAAAGAAACTCAAGGACAGAAACAGCCCATCAAAAGGGGTCGTGCCCTTTGATGCCGCCAATTGTTGCTCGCGAATGGGCCGTATCGACCAGCCCAACTCAGCAAATGAGGGCCTGAGAACTGCCAGTAAACGGTCACGGAGTTCATCTTCACTGGCGGCAGCTTGGGTCGAGATCCGTATCCCCGTGGTTTGTCCAAAACGACTACCGAATAACCGCTGCCCGTCAACCAATGGAAGAAACGCCTTGGGAGTCAAACGGTACTCGTTCCAATAGAGGTCGTCTTGCTTGCTGATTTCACGCTCCAACGGAAAGGGCAAATCCCAATCACTGATTGAATCCTGATCTGTAACCCCGGGTACCGTGGGCGTCAGATCAGGATCGTTGTAGACCGTTGGCGGTTCAGCAAAGGTCGCAACCCGACGCCTTCCATAAGGAGTTGTCGGACGGGTAATCGGCACAACGTCAGTGACCACTGCTGCAAAGAATCTCTCTATCTCTTTGCCATTCTCGACTTCCGGCTCGTAATAAGCGATCCGCAAGCGAGTCCCACGATCAGCACCCAATTGATCAGCGGCCCATTGATTCAATACCAAGGGGACCTCGCCCAACGGAGTGTTCGTGGACGTTAACCGATCAGACTTCTCAACAGACGCAATGTCTTCAGATCGCTGGTAGTTCAATGGCAAATCCGGACTGGAATCAATCGCAGTGATGGTGCTGTACGGAACCGACGCGACGACCTCGCCTTGGTCATTCAATCGCTCGATGGCATTTGCCAGATAAGTCGTTGTCGCGGTCAATTGCCCAGCTGGAAAGGCATCCATGATCCGGTCGACGCCGATTTCCGGCAGCAATAAGCGTTCACTGGTCAACCAGTAGTAATCGTAGACCAGACTTGGATCCCCCTCGTCGGGTTCAAAACGACGTTCGATCCGCTTCAGAGTCAGCCCAAGATCTTCCAAGCTGATATCGAAATCTTTCAGCGTTGCCGATTGGTCAAGCAAAAGGGCATTGGCTTGCCCCTCTCTTTCAAGAACCTCACCAATCGTGCTGCGATTGACAAAGATATTCCGGGGTGCCGACTGACTGGGCGAAACACTGAAGATTCCCAAACCACGGTCTGGAACGATCTCGACGACCCGCATTCGCGGAAGGCCCTCACTTTGTGAATCACGCTTCCCAAGCGGGCTATCAGCCGGGACCGCCTGCTCCACCGGCAACCGTAACGTTAATTGATCACCAACCGTGACACCCAATTCCGAAGCCATCGATTGATTGATCAAGACGCTGTTATCGTCCAGCGATGGTGGCTTCGGAATACCTGAAACGTCAAGCCTCCAGAAATCATCGTCACAACCAATGATTTGTACCGAACCAGCCCTGCGAATCGAAGCATCTTCACTCCTCGCCTCAACAATACCGTTCTCAAAGAGCAGCAATGGAATCGGTGTCAGATTCGATGCAGTCAATCCCTCGACACCAAAAAACCCTCCGGGAAAAACAGCGGCCTCCGTGTTTCCAAGACGTTCGATCGTCAGCCCCCGCAAACTGCCCCGCATCGAATCACCGACCAGCAAGGCACCCACAATCACAGAAGTCGCTGTCGCGACCCCCAGTGCCACCGAAATGGAGACGCGCCATGAGTAGCTCATGCTGGCACGAATCAATCGTGAGATCGTGAAAGGGGTCGTCTTGTCTGGATCCTGCAAATCAGCCATTTTTCTCTTCTCCGACAACGAATACACGTAGTTTCTACGCGGATCGGTTCGGTGATGACAGACGCCGACCATCATTCATCCGAATTTCCCCTGATTCAGCCATCCGACAGGTTCCTACCCTGACCTGAGCCAACGGATCTGCCCACCCAGGCGAACGGCCTGTTAAGGTACCAACTTGAGGTATGTAGCCAGCGACTCGAACCGAATCCCAGGACCATCCAGGACCAGCATTCAGGACCATCCCATGACCCGTTTCCTTCACTCCGCCCTGACATGAACGTATCCCAGTACCTCGTTGTGGCAGTCACGACCGTCGATTCACTGGATGATGCTGAGCGACTTGCCCGCCAATTGGTTGAGCAACGGATGGCAGCCTGTGTTCAGATCGATGGCCCCATCACCAGTCATTACCGCTGGAATGGAACGATTCAACGTTCCACGGAAGTTCGTTTGACCATCAAGACCAGCAATGAGCGGTGGCCACAACTGAAAGAGCAAATGACCTCTCTGCATCCCTACGATGAGCCCGGGATATTGATGCTACCTGTCACCGACACCACCCAAGGCTATTTGAACTGGGTCATCCAACAAACTTCGTGAATCCAGTCCTCGCAGGCCGTAAGATCCAAGCGGAGCATCAGGAATCTCACTCGGCTACTCAAATCCCTCGACGCCGGGAGGCGGGATCAGTTGACCGCCAACACGTCCCAGCTTTGGTCTGGGCCAGAAACGTGGCTCAATTGTGAATCCGACTCCAACATTGTCGCGACCTTTGTCATACGTCATACCGAGCCGTACCAACAGTGACTCGCCAATGCGCGTCAAAGCAAACGACTGTGACACGTTACCGGTACTGCTGAAGTCAAAACTCATTCCATTGGAAATAATCCATTTTTCGCTCAGCCGGTAATCCAGGTTGCTTCGGAATACCGTGCTACTGATCGGACCTTCAAGAGACAGCAATCCCAAATAAACATCGCCCAAACCTGGACGAGTGCTGCGAACTCCGGCACTTACTGATCGCAGACCCCCAGTGAAAAAGTCAAAGTATCCGTCACTCAACAAAGTCACGCGATCACCAATGTGGTAACGCATGTCATAGGTTGCTGGCCCCAATGACTCGCCAAAATTATCGCGATCTGCGTCTGGAAACACCAGTAAATCAAGATTCAACTGAAACAAATCAACAATCTGTTCCATCCCTGGCAGACCACGTTTCGTCTGAAATCGTTGGTGCAGCCCCAGTCGGAATTGCTGGAGATCAGCAGCAACGACATCACTCGGACTGGCAACGAGACTCTGAATCCCCTGTCGAAATGCGTAATTCATGGGATCGTATCGCGTACCAAAGACACCTCCGAAGGTCGCGGGTGAACTCATGAGGAAACGTGAGCGATACTGTTGCTGAGCATGATCGTTCAATGGATCGTACAGCGGCAGCGCAGAGAGCAGTGAATTGCTGTCTGCATAGAAATACTCTGCCTGCCATTCCACTTTATGTGCCAGTCCGCGAATATTGAGCAGGCTACTCTGAATCGTAGGATCCACCCTCGAAGCTGGCAAAGTAGCGGTAACGCCAGCTTGCCCGAACAAACGCGTCAAGGGTTCGCCATCAGTCGCCTCCCCATAGTAGGAAGCCTCTCCCGAAACACTCGGGACGAAGCGGACTGGACCCACTTGAACAGGTAATGCCAGTTTTTGCCGAGTTCCAGTCACCATGCCCGATGCATTGGTTTGTCCTGGGACCGTGGGTGAATAGGTTGCAGCCTCGCTTGGATTCTCAGGCAAATCCCCCACCTGCAAACGCGAATAGCCAACCTTGTTATGGGCTGACCAGGTAAACCGATCTCCCAGAATCGCTCCACCAATCAGGTAGTGCTGGAGCATTGGCAGTTGTTCGGTCGTATTGAAAAAGTCATTGATTCGGACCTGACCGGTCAAATCACAGAGGTGGCTGTTGTGGTACTTGCGCAAACGTAATGCCGTACTTTCATTGACATCGCGATCCCACTCACCCTCGAAATACTGATCCAGAAAATTTCGATCGCTGATCCAACCCACCTCGGCAATCAACTCGAAGTTGGAATTCAGGTAATGCCGATGCCGCAACAGTGATCGTCCACGAAACGTTTCTTCAGGAGGCAAATCACGCCGACCAGCTCCCAAATCATCCAGCCCATCGTCGTGAATCAACCAGGTATCAAAATAGCCATCAACCGGACCATTCACTCCAAACAGGGACGGCAGACTGTAATCGAATGTCGTTCCAATCGCCGGACCGCGGGCACTCAAGTAATCCAGCGACATTTCCCAATCGGCACCGGATGGCGCGTTTGCAATTCCAAATAACTGGAACAGATCAAAGTCAAGCAGAACCTGGGTCCCAAAGATCTGGTCGTTCCTCAGTTTGGCACCGGACAGATAGTATCCGGGCCGTTCCAGACTGGTGGAGAAAGTGGGCCAATAGAGAATGGGAACACCACCGAAGTACACGAAGTTATCACTGCTGTTGACAAAGGCTTCGCTTCGGTTGGATGGCAAACCCGTGATCGGGTCCGGCATGATTCGCTGGCGGTCAGTCAACTGCAATCGCTCGCTTTGCAGCCAGTAGCGGGGGACGCCCATGCGACTACTTGTCACCGCTGCATCAAAGGCAATGAAATTACCTTTGGCAACCTGCTGCAGAACGTCAGCCTTCAAACGCACCACACCCAGATAATCGGGAATGGTTGTGATAACTTCGGAATCCAGCACCATGCCCTGCTGGGTCGTGATGTTGTAGTACATCGAATTCGCATAGATGATTCGCTCACCCTGACGAAATACAATGTCTCCCTCAAGATAGATTTCTCCGTCGGATTCTTCCTGATCGGCCGTGCGATTGAACAGGGAACCCATTTCAGGTAGCCAGCCAACGACACGATCAGCGGAAAGTGAAACGGTCCCCAGATCCATGATGCCACCGCTGGGCAAACTGACGCTTACATCTCGAATCAGAACGGTAACACCGCCCCGCGCCACAACCACTGCGTCCCCCAACTCGGGACGCGAGTCGAGTTTTATTTGCAGTGGAGTAGAGCCATCACGTGAAACGATCTCGACTGATTTGGTACCACCACCAGTGAGAAAACGGAAGGCAGAAGAACTCGCTGGATCAGATGACGGCTGAGGGAGTGCATTGTCGGGCTGGGGTGCCATGACCGATTCTGCCTGAACCTGACGCACAGCGATATTCCGACCTGTGGTCTCAGCCAATCCACTGTCGGTTCGCGGATTGGAAGCTGGCAGATACTGTAGCAAGTGAGGTGGATCTGCCGGTTTCTTTCGCACACGCGGCGCGATAATTTGCGGATCCTGCAACGTCAGCAACGTCAAGGACTGTGGAACAGCATCCGCCTCTTTTTCATCGGCATCCCTTTGGATCACAATCCGCGTGCGGACGCGACCGGCTGGTCCGTCCACAACGAGCAAAATCGCATCGGCTCGAACCATGCGATGGTCATACAGCAACTCACAATCACCCTCCAGCAAGGACGCTTCTGCTTCGCCAATCTGCCAGCGTGAAACCACATTACCACGAACACGAATCGTAGCTTGGCTGATGTCCTGCGAAATCGCCGGCAGCATGCCCATGAACGTACAGACTGCGAGTAACAGCATCCGCGCAGCAGCGAAACCAGAAGGCGACGTGAGTCGCATTCCGGGTCCCGGTCTGACAGTGGTGGCTTCCGTGCCGCCCAAGAGTGCAGTTTCCCTTGCTAAAAATGACATCGCGTCCAATGAGAACGCAGCGGGAGTCTACGAACTGGTTTTGGCCAGTCACAACCTTGAAACTGCTGATTGAAGCGCTAAATCGGACGGTTTCCGGAATAGATGGCGTGGAACAGGCCTCACCCTGCGTGAAACTCATTCATTGTTCGGTTCCGGCTCTGCGGCGTCCAACGTACGATCAACACCTTCCTTGCTCTCGATCAGGTGAGCCCGCGTCTCAAAGACTTCCTGTGCCCGCAATGCCATGCCCACTCGATTGCGAATCAAATCGGCCCATTGGTCGTATCCCGCCTCATTCAAGTGCAAGCGGTCACTCACAAACAACTCTCTTCGTGGATTCCCTTCGGGATCAAGATAATGCTCAGCCGTAGCAATGAAATACGTATTCGCCGTCGACAAGGCAATCTCACGTAGTCGCTCGTTCACCTCGCGAATCGCAGGCCAAGCGTTGAATCGCTTCTCTGTGGGTGTCACCTCAATCAAGAAAATCGGGGCATGTGCCTGATGAGCTTTGGATACCGAGACCACGTAGCGAGCCAAGGCTTCCACTTGATCAGCGGTGTGATCCTCGGGTTTACCCTGAACGTCATTACCAACAAAGATGACCAGAGCTCGGTATTGATGTGGATGCAGCAGACGCTTTGCAAACACGGCAACGTCGCTGTATTTCGATCCGCCATAGCCACGCTGAATCGTTCTGAAGGGTGCCATATCGGCGGCAATGTCAGTCCAGCGTCGAATACTACTGCTGCCAATGAACAGGATCGCATCGGCAGGATCCTGTTCGGTGTTGTCCCGGCTCTCAATTTTTTGAATCTCGTTTTCCCATTTTTCAACTGCCTTGGCACGGTAAGGCTCAAGCAAAGCCTCATCAGAGGTCACTGTCTTGTCCTCCAAACCAGTCGTATCCGTCTGTCCGGGAGCAACCGAATCCTGTGCGGTCGCAACTGAAGCAAACAAACACAGCAAGAAAAAACAACGCATGAAACTATATCCTGGAGTCTGAATAAAACCGAATCAACGAATACAAGGTCGGCAACACTCTGTCATCAGCGAAGCCCTCTGAATCTCCAATGAAAATCGAATTGACGACGACCCGTGGTGGTGATTGTCGAGTCCATAGGCTAACTGTAAATGACTGATCGCGGGGACGTTTCCTGGCTCTGCAGCTCCCTTTCGCTATCCTGGCATTCCCTTTTCTTCATGGTAGTCACCCCCCACCCAATTCATCATGCTAGTCTGAACCCTCCCCATGAAGATTTCTTTGCCCCAATTTGAGAGATCATGCTGAACACCACCATTGCACAACCCATCAACCTTGGATGTTTCTCGCTGGCACTGCTGTTTTCCGCGACGACGTTTGCCGGTGACCCCAAGGTTGAACCTACCAAGGCGGAGATCCAACTCACTGAATTGCTGGATCGAGTCTGGGATTATGAATTGGAATCTTCACCGTTACTGGCAACCAATGTGGGTGATCCACGTGGGCAGGACCGCTTGGCCAATGACAGCCTTTCTGCCATCAAGGAACGTGCACAGCAACGGGAACGGTTTCTGGACGAGTTGAAACAGATTGCTGTCGGCTCCCTCAACTCTGGAAAGCGAATCGATCACGAATTGCTACGAAGGCGGCTTGAAGACCAGCTCTCCGACTTCCGATTCCAGACTCATTTGATGCCGATCAACAATCGCAGTGGATTCCATATCCGTTTTCCGGAATTACCCCGTGTCATGAATCCCAGATCCAAGCAGGACTTTGCGAATTACGTCGCTCGTCTGAAGGACTTCGACCGATATGTTGACGAACAAATTACCTTGTTACGGGGTGGCATGGAGGCTGGACTCGTTCAACCTGCGATCATCATGCGCGATTCGCTGTCTCAGGTTCAGGCACAGATCGTGGACGATCTTTCCAAATCGCTGTTCATCTCCAACATCGCAGAGGAAGCAATTGCAGCACTCGATCCTGACAGCTGGAAACAGATTGAAAGCGAAATCCGGGATGCGATCCAGTCCAGCGTTATTCCGGCTTACCAGCGTTTTGCAGTGTTTCTCGAAACCGAGTACCTACCAGCCTGCCGGGGTCCTGTGGGAGCAGCCGCCTTGCCGATGGGGCGCGAGTTTTACCTCAACCGCATCCGTCGATTCACAACACTTGATATCTCTCCCGAAGAATTGCATCAAACGGGTATTCGCGAAAACGGGCGTATCCGGCTTGAAATGGAAGTGATCAAGAAGTCCGTTGACTTTGAAGGAACACTTGATGCATTTCTTGAACACCTGCGGACCGATCCCAAGTTCTATGCAACCACAGCCGAAGAATTGATGCAGACCACGGCTCTGATTCTGAAGCGTGCCGATGGTCGTTTGCCTGAATTGTTTGGTCATCTTCCCCGCATCCCCTATGGTCTGCGCGAAATCCCCGCGTACGTTGCCCCACAAACCACAGCTGCGTACTACTGGCCACCTGCAACCGATGGCTCAAGAGGCGGTTTTTACTATTTGAACACCTACAATCTGTCGTCACGCCCGTTGTATCAACTCGAAGCCCTGTCGCTGCACGAGGCAGTACCTGGACACCATCTGCAGCTTGCGATCCAGGCAGAACTTGACGATTTGCATCCTATCAGTCGTGAGAGCAATTTCACAGCCTTCATCGAAGGCTGGGCCTTGTACAGTGAACGACTCGGCAAAGACATCGGTTTCTACAAGGACCCTTATCAGGACTTTGGGCGTTTGAGCATGGAAGCATGGCGGGCAAGCCGTCTGGTTGTTGATACAGGACTTCACTGGATGGGTTGGTCCCGGCAACAAGCCATCGACTACATGACGGCAAACACGGCGCTGAGCCCACACAACATCGTTGCAGAAGTCGATCGCTATATCGGTTGGCCGGGGCAAGCTCTGGCATACAAGACCGGCGAGCTCGCCATCAGTCGAATCCGCCGTAAAGCAGAGCAGGCTCTGGGCGACCATTTTGACATTCGTTCCTTTCACGACCGAGTCCTTGAGGCCGGATCTATCCCCTTGCCCTTGCTTGAAGAACGAATTGACATCTGGATTGATGAGCAACGTCAGCTCGTCAGTGACAGTTCGCACCAAGAGTAGCGGCAGGAACGCCTGGGATGACCCGCCCGACTACCCCAGAATCAAGCGTCGTGGCACAACCTAGTGGTTGGCCTGACCTTTGATTGTCCGCTGTGCGACTGCCCACGCTTCGACCAGATGCGCAGCATAGGCATCCGGAGCCAGAAGTCCGGGTTGGCCAACTGTTTCGATCTCAACTAACCAGCCATCACCATAGGTGTCAGCATTGATCAAGGAAGGATCCTGCAACGTCGCCTCATTGATAGCCACCAAGGAACCCGCCACAGGGGAGTAAAGATCACTCTCAGCTTTCTTGCTTTCGATCGAGCCAATTTGGGCCCGCAGTGCAATTTGGACCGGAGGATCAACTTCCCATTCAAGAAAATAGATGTCCTGCAACAATCTGACAGCATAAGCAGTCAGACCAAATCGCCAACGATTACCACTGATCTGACTGGCCCACATGTGATTGGTTGCATAACACCGGTCGCAGGGAAACTCAGCCGTGAACTCCCCCATGGCAAACGAAAATGATGCTTCCAGTTCGGAGTCAGGCGAGGAGCCAAGATCATCATGATCGCTCACGTGTATCGGACTCCTTGAAACTCGGTTTCAAAGAAAGCAGGTAACAGACCATCAACACGCAGCAATCCGGCATTGGTCAGTTTGATCGCATCACCCTCAAGCTTGACATAACCATCGGTAACATACCGCTGCCACTGCTCTGCAAAGTCCTTGAGTATTTCAATCCCAAATTTCTGGCGGAAATAACCTGCGTCAAGATAGCCGCGTTTGAGCAACAGAATCATCTCTCTGACCAGTTGCTGGTGTTGGCTCGGAACGAAGCCCCTTCCCAAGGGAAGATTACCCGACTCAATCAAGGTCAAGTACTCTTCAAGATCCGCAAGATTTTGGTAGTGAACGCCACTGGCGTGTCCGAAACTGGCAATGCCCGTTGCCAACAGATCAGCCCCCTGCCAAAGATTGTCACGATAGCTGAAATTGACTTTCGTTGGATCTTTGACGACCGTGTAGGCACTGCTGATGCTGTAGCCAGCCTTCTGAAATTCAGCGAAGGCGTATTCGACCCAAGATCGTTTGGTTTCCCAATCGGCAACGGGACTTTCAACCTG
>JACLAC010014436.1_pt1 | contig 65620 bp, 57 predicted proteins | sample 8027881 | NCBI WGS metagenome assembly JACLAC01 (sample SAMN15725517, study PRJNA655200) | protist metagenome | isolation source: fluorescence activated cell sorting (FACS) single amplified genomes of... | place: Spain: Blaines Bay Microbial Observatory, Mediterranean Sea | collected 2016-01-19
GTTGAATCGCACTTTCAGAGGGAGCGAGTTCGGCTGCCCTTTGTAAAAGCTCGATCGCTTTGGCGTACTGTTGTTTCTGAAGCAAAATTGTCCCCATCGTGCGATAAACCAGAACATTATCTGGTGCGAGGGTGGTTACTTTTAACAAAGCATCCAATGCGTCATCGTAATTTTGTTGGCGTAGCAGCACTATTCCCAAACCCAAATGAGCATTTACCAGATTGGGGTCGAGTTTGATAGTTTGATTGTAAGCATCGGCAGCTTCACGATAGGCTTCAGAACTGGCAAAGCTATAAGCTAGCCCTAAGTAAAAATGAGCATTATCAGGTTCTAAGGCGATCGCTTCTTGAAAAGCCTCGACTGCTGCGGGAAAATTCGATCGAGTTGCTTGTACGTAACCAATTGCCGAAAAGACACGGGGATTTTGTTGTTCTAAACTAATGACGTGCTGGTAAGCACTCAAAGCTTCGGCTAGTTTGCCCTGTTCGACTAATTCTTTGCCTCGACTCAAAAGCTGATTGACTTCTACATCTGCTTCCCACTGTTCCAATGTTTCATTGGGTGAGTGAGCGTAGATAGGAAGTGTCGTTCCCATAATTCCGTTCACTAGAACGAGCTTGAATATAAGTAGCTTTAGCTGCATTTGTTTTCGATCGATGCTGAAACCCCATCGCTTAACCTTTAGCAAAAAATATTTGCTCATTTGTTTTTAAAATAGAGAACTGACTTAGAAGAAAATAGCACTAATGACCGTGTTCAGAAGCGTTTATAAAATTGCGATCGCCCTGATAGCCTGATAAATCTGCTAATTCTGCTAGCGTTTTTTCTCCCTGATACGATTTCCCCTTGATTTCCCAGGTGGGAAAAGCCTGAATACCCGCTTTCGTACAAAGGTCAGGTTGGGAATTTTCTCCCTGGGGATGGCACTCAATATAATTCAATTGGGTTGCTGCATCTTTACCAAATAGCTGTTTTTGATTCTGACAGTGAGGACAGGTAAAAGCCCCATACATTTTTGCCCCAATTTGCTTCAAATGTTCTGCTAGACCGAGTTCGGCAGCACTAGAAGTAGTAGAAATAGCATAGCCATTAGTAGCTTCAGCCTCAACACGAGGATTATTGATATTGGCATACACCCCTAGCGTTCCCACTAAAACCATCATTGCTACGATTACCCCCGAAAACAACAGTTTTCCGATGTCCTCCCAATAGCGACCGATAATCGACAAAATAAACAGACTGGCTGAAAATAAAGCCGAGACTATACAGTAAATACAAACAGCTTTAATGACAAAGGCTAGGAGATACATCAGATAACTGCCTCAAGTAGCCCAAGAATCCAAAGAGAGTCAGGGGTAAACCAAACACAGTGGCATAAGGACTCGATAGCACCACATCACAACCACCTGTAGGACAGGCTGCTGTTCCTTGAGTTAATTTGACTACTGTTAAATAACCCGTCCCCACCGCGCCAATACTGGCTATTCCTGCCATAATTGGACGATAATAACGATGAATCCAGGGAATAGAACGCTGACGACGACTCATAATCTTTAAAAACTTCTAAATAATAATGTGACTTAGTTCGATGAATTTTTAAGGTGATAGTTGCGAGGAAAACTATCTTAAAATCCGACTGGCATTGAAAATCGCTAACAGTGCTACCCCCACATCGGCAAACACCGCTGACCAAAGAGTTGCAACGCCGATCGCACCGAGCAAAATGAATAGTGCCTTAACTGCCATTGCCAGGATGATATTCTGCCAGACAATAGAGTGAGTCTTACGAGCTATACCTATTGCTTCAGCTACCTTAGATGGGGCATCATCCATTAGCACCACATCGGCAGTTTCAATCGCTGCATCCGAACCCAATGCTCCCATTGCCATGCCAACATCGGCTCTAGCAATTACAGGTGCGTCGTTAATACCATCGCCGACAAATGCCACTTTACTTTTTTTATCTGACTTACGGAGATATTCTTCGATCGCCTCTACCTTATCTTCTGGTAGTAGTTCGGCTTTGTAGGTATCCAAGCCAAGTTTATCGGCAACATTCTTTGCTACAACTCGGTTATCTCCTGTCAGCATTACGGTTTCGCTGACTCCTGCTTTTTTGAGTCTGGCGATCGCTCTTGGAGCATCTGACTTAATTCTGTCGGAGATTAAGATATAGCCAGCATATTTGCGATCTATGGCTAGGTGAACCACCGTCCCTTCGACATTACAGGTATCGTGTTCTATATTCTCTCGGTGCAGCAGGCGATCGTTTCCTGCTAAAACTGACATCCCTTTAACTTTGGCACTGATACCGTGTCCTGGTATTTCTTCATAGTCGGTGACATCAGAATCGGTAAGAGTCATGTCAGACGCAGCAATCTGTCGATCGTAAGCTTCTACAATCGATCGCGCTACGGGATGGTTAGATTGAGATTCGGCGATCGCAGCCATAGTTAGAATCTCTTTCTCGCTGTAGCCGTTGTAAGGAGATATCTGGGTAACTTGAAACACGCCTTCGGTTAGCGTTCCCGTTTTATCAAATATGACTGTTTTAACGTCGGTTAACGCATCCAAGAAAGTCGAACCTTTAACCAAAATTCCTCTCTTAGCTGCACCACCAACTCCACCAAAGTACCCCAGGGGAATACTAATCACTAATCCGCAGGGACAGGATATGACTAATAACACCAAAGCTCGATACACCCACTGCTCGCTAGTCGCACCAGGAATAAGCAAGGGTGGTAATATTGCCACTGCTAGAGAAAGGAAAACTACTACAGGGGTGTAATAACGGGCAAAACGAGTAATAAACTTCTCTGTCGGAGCTTTTTTACTGCTGGCGTTTTCAACTAAATCTAAAATTTTAGCGATGGAAGATTCGGCAAACAGTTTGGTAACTCGAACCGTTAAACTACCCGTTTGGTTAATTGCACCCGCGAGAATTGTTTCTCCTTGTCTGACAGTTCGAGGTACTGACTCTCCTGTAAGTGCGGAAGTATCTACCTGGGAACTACCCGATATTATTTCTCCATCTAGCGGAACTTTTTCCCCTGGTTTGATAATAATGGTATCCCCAACTTCTATTTTCTCTGGTGCAATTTCTCTAATTACTCCGTCAACTATCAAATTCGCCGTATCGGGGCGTACTTCCAGCAATGCCTTAATCGAACGACGCGATCGCCCGACGGCAAAACCCTGAAACAGTTCGCCGATCTGAAAAAATAACATCACCGCTACACCTTCGGGCAATTCGTGAATGGCGATCGCTCCCAAGGTGGCAATGGTCATCAAGAAGTTTTCGTCAAAGATTTTACCCCGCAGAATGTTCCGCCCCGCACTGGTTAACACGCTCCACCCACTAATCAGATAGGCGGGAATCAAGACGGCATACTCGGCGATCGCCCCAGGAGTATCGTGCAAGGGCTGATTAAAGATTAACCCAACCAGAAATAAAACTAGAGAAATACCAAGGGGTATTAATTCTCGACGTAAATTAAACTCACCATGTTCGTGGCTGTGGTCATGTCCCTCATGGTTATGAGTTTCATCGGTAGAACAGCAAGCAGTGGAATGTTGATTTGACATTATCTAGTCATTTAAACAATTTTATAATTGAACAATTGAATACTTGTTCAGATAATATCCAAAAAAAAGTAATTAGGCAATCAACAATAGAAAAAATTAAACTTCGTCTAAATGCTCGGCTACTTCTCGATAAAGATTAGCTATATGTGCATCTGCCAAACTATAGTAGACATTACGTCCTTCACGACGATGTTTTACTAAGCGAAGGTTTCGGAGTAATCGTAATTGATGGGATACAGCCGATTCGCTCATCTTAACCACTGCTGCTAGATCGCAGACACAAAGTTCGGCATGAGAAAGTGCGGAAAGAAGTTTGAGCCGATGGGGATCTGCCATTGCGCCAAAAAACTGAGCCATCTGCTGTGCTTTCTCTGTAGTTACGATTTCTGACTGCACCTGCCGTACTTGCTCTAAATGAACTATAGGCGAATCACAAGTTGGCGCACCCGATTCTGAATCGGCTTGTTTCTTTGGCTTGTTAGCTTTGCTCATTTTGTCGTGCAATGAACCGATCGACTTAGTTGAGTCAATACAGTTTTATACTGAACTACTGTGATAATGATACTCATTTTTTAAATGAATGTCTATTCAGATGAACAAATACAAGTTTTGATTTCTTCTAATAGTGTGTGGGAAGTCGTAATATAAAATTACTTCCTTTGTCAGCCTCACTCTGCACTTCCAGGCTGCCGTTATGAGCCAGAGCGATCGCACGAGCTATAGCTAACCCCAGCCCAGAACCGCCCTTGCTTCTAGAACGAGCCTTATTCACGCGATAAAAACGATCGAAGATACGCCGTTGTTCTGGTTTTGAAATACCAATACCCGTATCTCGGACTGAAATTACTGCCCGATGATGTTCTTCGGTCAAACTGACAATAACTTGCCCTCCTGCTGGTGTGTACTGAATCGCGTTAGTAACTAAATTAGTAATTAAACGATATAGCTGAGTGCGATCGCCCAACACCACAATCGGCTGAGACACTTTAATTTGAGAAGTGAGTTCGATTTCTGAAGCCATTGCCAGGGCTGCCAAATCCTCTTCTACTTCAATAATTAGGTTTGCTAAAGTGACTTTCTCTCGATTTTTGTTGGAACTACTGGTGCTAATTTCGCCATCAATACGACACAATGTCAACAAATCTGCTACCAAATAAGACAGCCGTTTGTTCTGACGCACTATGCTTTTGAGAGTCTCTTTAGCTTGAGATCCTGATAGATCGGGTAGCATGAGATCTGATTGAGCCGTTGCTTGAATGGCTGCTAAAGGAGTTCTAAGTTCGTGAGCAGCATCGGCAGTAAATTGCTGCATTTGCCGATAAGACTGATAAATCGGGCGTATAGCCGACCCCGATAGCCACCAGCTAACACCTGCTACCATTAGCACTACTAAAGGTACTCCCAACAGTAGAAGCCATCTAACATTGGCAACATAAGTATCAAAATCTTGAAGACTTCTACCGACTTGAAGATAACCCCAGTTTTGTCCCTGTTGAGTGTGTAGAAGAAAAGAAACTTGTTGATAGCGAATTCCTTCAGGATCGCTTAAGGTTTCCCACTCTCGATCTAACACTTGAGGTAATTCGGGCTGCATCCCTGCTACTGCTACCAAATTTTCTGACAAACTGAAGAGGCGTAAATAATATTTATCCTGTCCGATTACTCCTAATCGCAACGATTGAAAGCGATCGGGGTTGTAACAGCCTGTTTCTACAAGGCAGGTATTTGGTAACAACTCTTTTACTTCAGGCTCTATTTTTCCTGGCTGTTCGAGAACGGGTAACAAGCTATCGTGCAGAGTTCCCGCGACCGATTTTAGTTCTTGGTTAATTGTAATGCGATGGGCGTGAGCAACTGCTTCATAAAATCCCAAAGCACAGATAAGCAAGACTATGCTTAGAATTGCTGCATACCAGCTAGCCAGTCGCCAGCGCGATTTTAAAAAAAGTTGGTTTTGCTTCACTTTTGAAGATTAGCTCGAACAGTCTGAATCATACTCATTGTTGAAAACGATAGCCTAACCCGTAGACGGTTTCTATCAGATCGCTACACCCATAATTCGCCAGTTTGCGTCGCAGCAAACTAATCTGCGCTGCTACTACATTACTAGGTGGTTCTGCACCGAATTCCCATAGTCGTTCCAAGAGCTGTTCGCTACTAACAATTTGGTTTGGATGCTGCATAAAATACTCCAACAATTGAAATTCTTTTTTAGTCAATTGTATTTGTGTCTCTCCCGATTCTTCCTGAAGCCAAAAAGTATTAGTACCGTAGTCCAGGCTGAGATTACCTACTTGTAATCGCTGGGGTTGTAGCTGAGGAGTTCTTCTTTGTAAAGCTCTCAATCTTGCTAATAGTTCTGGCATATCAAAGGGTTTGACCAGGTAATCATCCGCTCCCGCATCCAAACCAGCAATTTTATCTTCCATACTGTCTTTTGCCGTCAACATCAGTATGGGTAAAGGCTTTTGCTGTTGCCTGATGCGCTTGGTTAATTCTATTCCCGATATTCCAGGTAACAACCAGTCAAAAATTCCTAGATGGTATTCCTTTAGTTTAAAGTAATCCCAAGCATCCAGACCGTCTACAGCCCAATCTACAAGGTGATTGCTTTGGTTTAAACTCTGTTTGATCGCAGCTCCTAAATCTGGTTCGTCTTCAACTAATAATATTCTCACGATCGCTGGCGGTTAATAATTCTCTGGCAAACACTAATCGTTTTATTATTGACACGAAATTATTAAATCGGGATGAAATTGTATAACAGCCATAGTATAAATTAACGTTTATCTGTACGCAGAAATTTGATATATGCGAAAAATACTTTATTCGCTCTCAGATGGTTCTCAATCTGCTAAAATTCTGATTGAGTAGAATATCAATTAGTTACTTGAGAATGATAATAGATCGCATTCGTCTGGGAAAGATTGCGATTCTTGTTCTCTGTTTCAGCTTTGAATCATTCTAATTGTTCGATTTTTTAGACCAATTTTCGGTATTCGAGGCGATTTTAGTCCGTTCTACCTTAAACAATTTACATATTTTAAAGTCGAAACCGTGTGGCTTTTCAAATCGGCATTTTCGTTCGCGCTTTAACGTCCGCTTGAGAAGCTAACTAGATTCATCTCAACAAAAATCTTGAATAGTATGAAAAACGAATATAAATCGGGAAGCCTTTCTTTGCTCGGTGCTATAGCTATGGGAACTGGAGTTATGATTGGCGCGGGCATCTTTGCTCTGACTGGACAGGTAGCAGAACTCGCAGGTGCCTTATTTCCCCTGGCTTTTTTAGCTGCCGCAATTATTAGCGGGTTTAGTGCCTATTCCTACATTAAAATGTCCAACGCTTACCCATCGGCAGGGGGCATTGCTATGTATCTAAAAAAAGCTTATGGTCGTAGCACTATGACTGGAGTTTGCGCTCTGTTGATGGCTTTTTCCATGATTATCAATGAGAGTCTGGTAGGGCGCACTTTTGGTACTTATACGCTACAGCTTTTTAACGTTGGAGAAAATAGCTATTGGGTGCCAATCTTAGCAGTAGGTCTGATTGCAGTAGCCTTTTTGATTAACATTTCAGGCAACAAAATAATTGGCTCGCTTTCTCAAGTTACTGCATTTTTGAAAATTGGCGGAATTATTATTTTTGCTGCCGTAACTTTATGGGCTGCTGGATTCTCGTTCAAACCCGATTTCGGTGCTGGTTCTAGTGAAGCCATTCCAGGTACTGGTTTTATGGCAGGTGTCGCGATCGCTATTTTGGCTTATAAGGGATTTACAACTATTACCAATAGTGGCGGTGAGGTAAAAAACCCCGAAAAAAATGTAGGACGAGCTATCATTGCCTCTTTAGCAATTTGTGTCGTAGTCTACCTGCTGGTGGCTTTCGCCGTAGCTTCTAGTCTGCCTTTGGCTCAGATTGTTGAAGCCAAAAACTTCGCTTTGGCAGAGGCAGCAAAGCCCGCGTTGGGTCAGTATGGTGTCTGGTTTACTGTAGCAATCGCTATAATTGCCACCGCTTCAGGAATTATTGCTAGTGTCTTTGCCGTGTCGCGAATGTTGGCAATGTTAAGCGAGATGGAAATTATTCCCCATCGCCATTTTGGAATGCCAGGAGATATTCAAAAGCATACTTTAGTTTACACCGTTGTTCTGGCAGCAGCTTTAGCTGCGTTTTTCGATCTTACGCGAATCGCCTCTTTAGGAGCTATTTTCTATTTATTGGTCGATATAGCTATACATTGGGGCGTTTTTCGCAATCAAAAGAACGATATTAATGCCAATGGCGCGATCGTTATGACCGCTCTGGTTCTGGATATTATTGTTCTTGGTGCAATGACGATTTTGAAAGGAAGTTCCGATCCCATGCTGCTGGTAATTGCAGCTATAGGTCTGCTACTGACATTTTTGGGCGAGCGATTTTTCCTTAAAAATCACCAGATGGCTCGGGAATAATTGTATATCTTAGTAAGTAGAACTCTATGCAGGCAGTATCAATATTCCACTATTGATGTATACCTCAATCTGCGACTGGGAAAACGAGCTTACTACGCCCTCACCTCTTTTTCTACTACCTTCAATGGCTCTACAAGTTAGTGCGGGTAGTGGAACATCTCCCCATAGTCATACAGCAGCACAGGTTATTGTGGCATTATCGGGTCAACTACAGGTAAGAATGTCGCCAAAAGTTCTTATTCTGCTTGCGATGCTGTCATCATTCCGCCCAACGTTAATCATCACATCATTGGTTCGGGTTCGCCTGAAATAATGATTTGGTTCGATCCTGCTACAGTAGCAGCAAGAGTCATTCGCTTACTGTCATCATCTGAATTAATACCATTATCTAGAAACGAAATTAATATTCCCATATCCTATCTACTACAGCTAAGTTCGCATTTACAGACTTGTAGCGAAGCTGTCAAATTGTCGCAACTAATTACTCAGGCTTTATTACCAAAATATGAAACGGTTAAACCGATCAATGAACGTATAGCACTAACTCTCAGCGCACTTCAAGATTCAGCTTTACTCGGTCAACCCCATCCCCTTAAATATTTAGCACGAACGGTTAATTTATCATCAGGACGGTTGCGCCATCTGTTTCGAGAAGAACTGGGTGTAACCATACAACAATATTGGATCGGTCATCGTTTGTTGGTAGCGATACGACGCTTTAATGGTTGTGAATCTTTAACTAAAATTGCCCATGAAGCTGGTTTTGCCGATTTAGCTCATTTTTCCAAAGCTTTTCGCGCCTCTTTTGGTATGACTCCATCTCTAGCAGCAAAAGATAGCCGTTCCGTACAAGTAATCTTTTGTGAAGACTGATATTACTAATTCAGAACATTTCTAATAATTCTGAATTTACGATCGAGATGAAGACTTCGGATACAGCGAACCGCCAAGCTCAAAAAAGCAAGTTTTTATTAAAACCCATGCAGTTTATTGCTTTGCTGCTGATGGGGATAGAATTAGGCGTTTCTTATTCACATTTGATGCAATTACCTGGAAAATCACAGCTATCGGTAGCAATGTTTATCGCCGTACAGACCGTACTGATTCAATACAAAATAGGTTTGGGAATAGCAGAAATCGGTTCATTTCTAGCCATGCTAATTATCCTATGGCTAGTTCGCACCAAAACTCTAACGTTTTATTTAACCTTGAGTGCTTTATTGATGCTGATTGCTGCATTTTTGGTTTGGGGAGTTTTTATCGAACCAATCAATGCAGTTGTCGATACCTGGACGGCTAATTCTTTTCCAGATAACTGGACTTCATATCGCGATCGCTGGCATTTGTTTCACCTTGTTAGGTTGGTGCTACTTACAATCGGAACGAGCAGTTTAATTGGCTCTGTTTTAGTCAAAGAGTCTCGATCGACTTAACTAGGAAACAGATTTCATCCTGATTTAATTTTCTTGTGTCATTCTTATTTGATGTGAGCGCAAATAACAAACAAGACTTTAGCATGACCGCGAATCATACCAAAACTCAAGGAGAAATGTCAGACGAAAATGAGAACCCCAATTCTCAAGATTTCGACCCGACAACTGGAGAAGTTGCATCATCTACTATTGTTAAAGCAGAAAAATCGCCTTCAAACTCTCTAAGACCAGGTAGAACCCTTTTAGGTTTAGGAATTTTCGCCCTGCTGACGATCGCAATTGTAGCAGTAACTAACCACCTCAAACCCTCTGGTTCGATGGCAGGCATGGAGGGCATGGATCATGGCGATATGTCTCATGACGAAATGATGGCGGTGGATGGTTCGTTTAACCCCAATCCCGTGCGGGTAGAAACCGTTAAACCCCAGGTGTTAGAAGCCAGCGTGAGCTATACGGGGACGATTAAACCCTACGAAGAAATTATGGTTTATCCTCGCGTAGCGGGACAGCTAACCAACTACTCGGTTTATCCAGGCGATCGCGTTACCGCAGGACAGCCCATAGCTACTCTAGATGCCTCGGAGTTGACTACAGGTGTCGCCGAAGCAGCAGCCGAGGTTAGCACGATGGAAACCGATCTGGAGATGAGCAAAATTGAGGTAGACGAACAGCGAAGCGCGATCGCTCAGATTGAAGCCGATCTCGACTATCTCAACCTAAAAAAAGACCGCTTTGCCCGACTGGTTAAGGATGGAGTAATTTCCCAAGATGAGTTTGATGTAGTCGATAGCGAAGTTAGAAGCAAGGAAGCTAACCTCAAGCAAGCACGGGTAAAACTGGCAAGAATGGGAGCGATGGTAACTAATAACCGCGCCAAAATTAATCAGGCTAAAGCTAAAGTCGATACTGCCAAAGTAATGCAGGGTTACACCACTATTAATTCTCCCATTTCGGGCATCGTGCAGGAACGAAACGTCGATCCTGGGGTAGTGGTTCAACCGAGTATGGGCATTGTCAAAATCGGCAACTACGATCGGGTACGTCTACAAGCTAATGTCGCTCAAAGCGATGCGGTGAATATTAATCCAGGGGCGACAGTGGTTGCTACTGTTCCTGGCAGTAACATTCCGCCAATCAAAGGAAAAATTACCAGTATCTTTCCCCAAGCTAACAGTCAAACCCGCACGGTAACGGTAGAGGCAGTTATTGATAATCCCGACGGACAATTACTTTCTGGGAAGTTCCTCGAAATGAAGATTGTCACTGCCCGTAAACCCAATGCCATTACTGTTCCCCAAGTTGCGGTAGTGGAATTTCAAGACCAACCCTCAGTATGGGTAGTAGAAGGAGATACGGTAACAGCCCAACCCGTTACTTTGGGAATGTCAACGGGAGACAGGGTAGAAGTGATCGGTGGTTTGGAGTCGGGGCAAGCGGTAGTAACTTCGGGTCAAAATCGCTTGGTAGAAAATGCTCCTGTAGCGGTAATCAACCAGTCCGAACAACCTATTGCATCTAATAAAGCTGCGACTCAAGACATTCAAATTCAGTTAGTCAGTCCCGATAACAACGCGGTAGCAATGGGTGATGCCCAACTGGTAATCCAGATTAAGGATGCTCAAGGTCAACCCTTAGATATCAAAGATCTAGAAATGAGTGCATCCATGCCCATGAAAAACATGGCACCGATGTCTGCACTAGTTGAGGTTCAGCCAGACGGTGAGCCAGGTAGGTTTAAAGCCGATACCTATCTCAGCATGAAAGGAGACTGGACGATTACCGCTCAAGTAAAAGACTCGAAAAATAAAGGTAAGCAGGAGTTTACCGTCAAGGTTCAGTAGCGACTCAAAGCTGTTACAGTTTTTCTCTTCAGTCCATAACATCAACTATCCCAGCCGGGACAGTTTACCCCTACAAATTTTTATCTATTAACAAAAACACCAACCATGAAAAAACTAATCTTAATCCTACTTCCCTTAAGTATTTTAGCGATCGCCTGTAGTCCCGCTCAAAGCGATACTAATGTTGCTTCTACTGCCCCTACTGAAAAGGCACAAAACAAACAAGCTAATACCGCTACCGTAAATTTAGTCAGTCCCGAACCCCAAACAGAAATTCCTATGGGTGCAGCCGAGATGATTCTGGAAGTGGTAGATAGCAACGGTAATCCAGTAAAAGTAGAAAATCTAGATGTCAGCGCGACTATGCCAATGGATGGTATGGAGGACATGATGGGTAAGGTAGAAGTTAGCCCCGCAGAAGAACCAGGACGTTTTAAAGCTACTACCTATTTTGGGATGCAGGGTACTTGGAACGTAGTTGCCAGCGTGCAAGATCCTCAATATCAGGCTCAACAAGAGTTTATTTTAGAAGTGAAATAGTTTGATTGTGGCGATCGCATAGATCGAAGTCCAGTAATAAATTTTAATTCAGCGGAGATTGTAAAACAAATATTACATCTCCGTTTTTTTCGTTACTTCAAAAAATAAAATTATTAAAGCGATCGCCCAACACACTATTCTGTTGTCTTTGAATATAATTCTCGCAGTTAACACTACAAAACTGACAATCATCCTTTGGGCAGACCAACTTGCCACAAACAGAGCAATTTTTATGCCTACCAACAATTAAAGGTCTATATCCGCACTTTCCTTTTCTCTCGACTCGTCCTCCACAATAAGTAAGTATAGTGGTAAGAAATCGATCACTATGCCTTCTTTTTCCTTGAAGCAAACCTTGTCCATTAAATTTGAATACAGTGAATTGGTTCAAATTTGCTATTTCTCTATTTTCCCAAAGAATTTGCAAAGTAGTACAGAAATCTTTGATAATGTTCAAAGGATCGTATATTTTTAAAGGTCGGGTCTCTGAAGAGTTTGCATATACAAGATCTTTGTAATCTTTCGGAGAATAAGTTTCATCTTTGTTGTTTATACTTACTAGAAAATGTTTTAGTAATCCTAAGAAAAGATACGGTAATGAAATATTTTCTTCAGGTGTATTAATAAAAGTATTTGCAAAGTTAACTTTCCAGGTCGGTGCTTTACTTTGCCATTTTTCTGGAATCCTTCTTTTCGCAGCAATGAATAAAGGAAAAACTTTTGCTTCGGTGATTTTGATATCTTCCCAATCAGGAATATCTGAATCTGGAAGTGCCTTAATTTTTGTTGTTACCTTACCAGTTAATTGTACCAACGCTCATGAAATAGATTTTTAAAAATAGACTCAATATATTCTTATTAAGCCCATTTAGGTTAAAAATATTGCATTGTGACCGTTATTTTGATTGCTTTGTTTGAATATTGACCGTTAATTTGCATAGAGATTCCGAAGAACTTTTCTTATGTAGACTCTTTCGATTCTGAAACTGTCCGTTGCAGCGATCGCTCCATCTTTGATTTAGCACCTACTTAAGAGATTTCATGGTGATTTAATTTTCTTGTGTCATTCTAATGGTCAGTCAAGCAATCTAATCTGCCTAAACCTTCCACTTCATGAAAACCTTTTTCACTCGTTGGTCAATCCGCAATCCTGTAATTACCGTAGCCCTCTATATCGGGGTTCTCATCCTTTCTGTTCTTACCCTAATAATCATTCCCGTGCGAATGATGCCCTACGTCCAGAGTCCTCTAGTAGCAGTAATTACCAGGACTCCTGGTTCTTCACCAATGGAAGTGGAAACCTATATCAGCAAACCCATCGAACAACGCATGACCGTACTGGATGGGGTACGTTTTGTGCGTTCTAGTTCCCAACAAGACTTATCTCTGGTAACGGTGCAGTTTGCCTGGGGTGGAGATGTTGATAAGGCGGTTCGGGATGTGCAAAGCGTGATGAAATCGGCTGAGGGTGATTTACCCTTAGACGGGATTAACACCCGTTCCTATTGGGTGTTGCCTATCGATCCTCTGAACCGTCCCGTACTTACTTTGGCACTCAAGGCTGAGGGTTGGGATCGGGTGAAGTTAAGAGAGTTTGCCGATAATACCTTAGTCGATCGCCTGACTAACGTACAGGATGTCCAGTCTGTATTTATTACGGGAGGATATCGCCGACAGCTACAGGTAATTGTAGATCGCCAGAAGCTAGCAGCCTACGGACTTTCAATTCTCCAGGTTAGAGATGCGATTGATAATAACAATGTTAGTAAGGGCGCGGGAGTTTTAACTCAAGGGGACGAAGAGATTTTAGTACGGGCAGACGATCGCGCTCTTAATGCCCAGGTAGTTAGAAATTACCCCATCTTGGAAAGGGATGGGCAGATTGTATATGTCCGAGACGTGGCAGGGGTAAAGGATACCTACGAAGAGCGTCGCAGTGCCTATCGTTATAATGGCGAATCGGCATTAGCAGTCAACGTGATTCAAAAACCAGACTCTAGTTCTCCGCAAGTAATTGCTAGAGTTAGAAAGGAACTGGAAAAAATTGAATCTCAGTATCCAGGTTTAGAGTTTGAAGAGGCTTATGATAACTCCTTCTTAGTCGAGTTAATCAAAGACAGCACTACGGGAGAATTATTAATTAGTGTGGCACTAGCAGGATTGGTAATTCTGCTGTTTTTAGAAGATTTTCGGGCAACGGCGATCGTCATGATTTCCATTCCCACCACCCTCGCTCTTTCCATGCTGCCCTTTATTCCCTTCTCCATGTCCCTCAACTCCTCTACTTTGGTGGGGATGATGATGGCAATTGGGAAACTGGTGGATGATTCGATTATTGTCATTGACTCGATCGATCGCAAACTAAAAGAAGGGAAAACTCCGCGACAGGCAGCTATTCAGGGTACGGGGGAAGTATTTCTCGCCAGTGCTGCTGCTAGCTGTGTGATGATTGCTGCTTTATTACCGACTGTTTTATCGGGAGGTTTAACAGGGTTAATGTTTGCGGGGTTAATCTTACCGATGGTGTTTGCTTTTATCGCTTCGTTAGTAGTTTCTATTACCCTGATTCCTTTACTGGCAGCCTTTTTCCTCAAACCGATTGGAGAAACAAGAGGCAATCGTCGAACATGGCTACAGTGGTTATTATCTCCTTTCCGCTTGGGTTTTGAAGCATTAGAAAAAGGTTATGGCTGGTTATTAGATATTTGTCTGAGAAACCGCGAGATCACTTTAGCAGTCGCTGCTGCTACTGTTGTATTAGCCTTTGCTCTCTATCCCCTAGTTCCCCAAGAGATGATGCCTCTGGGAGATTCGGGGCAGTTTGTCGCCACGATCGAATTAGAAGCAGGAGCATCTTTCGAGCGCACGGATCGGGTAGCGCAGCAGTTTGAATCGATACTGTTAGAACAGCCTGAAGTGGAAAAAGTTTCTTCCAACGTCGGTTTTGAAATTACCCGCAACAGTACCTACTTTAGCGGTTACAGTATGGGCAGCGTCAATACTGCTTCTTCTGTTGTCACTCTCAAGGATTTAAACGAACGCGAACGCGATATTTGGCAGATTATGGATGGGGTAGAAGAACAAGCCCGTCGCACTATCCCTGGTTTACGGCGTATTGCCATCAAAGAGATGGGTGTGGACGTAATGGCAACTTCGGCTGCACCGATTCAGATTGCCGTATACGGCGAAGATTTAGATGTTCTCTATCCCTTAGCAGATAAGGTACTAGAAATTGCTAAGGACACTCCAGGGTTAGTGATGGCGCATACCAGTTCTGCTTTAACTCAACCAGAATATAAACTAGAGATAGATCGCCGTCGCGCTCAAGAATTAGGTTTAAATATCGAAGAAGTAGCCGAACAAGCTCGTTACGCTCTCAACGGTGGTTTTACGCGCAAATACTACAACCGTCCTAACCTCAGACAAAATTCTATCTTAGTCCGCTACCCTGAAAGCGATCGCGCATTCGGTCAAAATCTGGCTGCTACCTACATTACTACCCCTAACGGACAGCAAGTACCTTTAAGCACCGTTGCTACTTTAAAACGGGAATACGGACCTACTCTAATCGAACACGTCAACGGCAAACGAGTAGTCTACGTCAATGGTTACTATCGTAAATCCAGTCCTGCTTCGATGGATTTATCAATGGCGATCGCTATGCGGGCAGGGCAAGAACTAGATTTCCCACCAGGTTACGGTTTGGACTCTATGGGAGACATGACCGACATGATGATTGAATTCGATCGCCTGCTCAAAGGTTTGATCGTATCGATCGTTCTGATTTACCTAATTCTGGTAATTCAGTTCGGTTCGTTTATTCAACCCCTAGTCATGATGCTTTCGATTCCCCTACAGTTAATTGGGGTATTTGGCGCATTGTTGTTGGCTCAACAAACCCTTTCATCCGTTTCTATCTTAGGAATCATTATTCTCTCTGGTATTTCCGTCTCTGCTGCCATTCTGCTATTAGAATTAATTCTTACCAAGCGGGAAGAAGGCGTTCCTAGAGCCGAAGCCATCCGCCAAGCTGGACCAGTACGACTCAAGGCAATCTTTATGACTACTTTGACCACCATGATTGTCATCGTGCGGTTGGCTTTTTATCCTGAAACGGGCATGGATGCCTATTCTCCCATTGCCACGGTAGTTTTAGGCGGACTCACTGTTTCTACCTTATTAACTCTAATTGTTGTTCCTATCGTTTACACCTTCGTAGATGACATTACCCAAGGATTGGGTAAGTTAAAAAAGAGAAGACCTTCTCGTAGCAAACAACTTCCACAAGGATAGTCTTGAAGAATAATCTTGACTCTCTAGTTAGCTAGAGAGTTTAGAATATAAATACCTAAAACAAATTACTATAAATCGAAATTAATAATGTCCAAACTATTATCGACAATAACTATTACCTCAGTTGCGATCGCAGGCGTAATTGGTGGCGGAATTTATTTAACTTCTACTCAAGGAGTTAGCGATAATTCGGCAGTTGCCAACGATGCTCATACCGCCACTCTAGCCAGCGTCTGGGATAGAGAAACCGAACCCAACTATACAGGAACCAAAGATCTTACCGTCTATCGTTCTCCTACCTGTGGTTGTTGTGGGGTATGGCTCGAACACGCTCAAAAGCACGGCTTTAAGGTTGAAGATATCAAAACCGAAGATATGGAAGCGTTGAAGCAGAAACATAACGTACCGCCCGAACTTTCGTCTTGCCATACAACTATTGTCGATGGCTACGTTATGGAAGGACATATACCTGTCGATGACATCAAACGCTTCATGACCGAAAAACCAGAAGGATTTATTGGTTTAGCCGTACCAGGAATGCCTTTGGGTTCTCCAGGAATGGAAGCAAGAGATATGAAACAACCATTCCAGGTTTTGGCATTTAACCAACAGGGAGAAGTAGAGGTATTTAACGAATACGAATCTTATTAATAGACATCGCGCAATAAATTATGGCTAAAATGAATCGTCGTCAGTTTCTAGCATTGAGTGCTGCTAGTGCGGGAACTGCTATTGTTGCTGGCTGTACGGGAGGACGTGCTGGTAATACCCAAGCTGTATCGAAATCTTCTAATTTGCCTCAAGTACATCAAAGTCAAAATGGTTTATTAGAACTAGAACTCTCAGCTAGCGAAAGTCCTGTCAATCTGGGTAACGAACGAGCATATTTGCTAACCTATAACGGACAAGTTCCCGCACCTCGCTTAGAAGCCAACCCAGGAGACAGAGTAAAGATTCATTTTACTAACAACCTGTCTCAACCAACCAATATTCACTATCACGGTTTGCATATACCCATCACGGGAAATGCGGATAATGTGTTTCTTCAGATCGAACCAGGAGAACAACTAACCTACGAATTCACTATCCCGCAAAATCATCCAGCAGGAACGTTTTGGTATCATCCTCATCTACACGGTTTAGTCGCCGAACAGCTATTTGGTGGTTTGGCGGGTTTGTTTATCGTGCGGGGAGAACTAGATGAGATTCCCGAAATCAAAGCAGCCCAGGAAGATTTTTTAGTACTGCAAGATTTTGCTTTGGATGATAATGGCAGACTAATGAGTTCGAGTCATATGTCTCTAATGTCGGGAAGAGAAGGAGATCTAATTACGGTCAATGGTAAGGTTAATCCCAGTCTTACTTTGCCAGCAGGTAAATTGTTGCGCCTGCGTATACTAAACGCCTCTCCTTCTCGTTTTTATAGGCTGGCTTTGGAAGAAGGTACTTTTTACCAGATTGCCACCGATGGCGGTGCGTTAAGGGAAACGGTAGAAGTTGATGAATTATTACTAACCCCAGGACAACGAGCCGAAGTTTTAGTACAAGGCAAACCAGAATCGGGTCAATATCGCCTACTTAATTTACCCTATGACCGAGGCGGAATGGGAATGATGGGCGGTATGATGGGTAGAGGAATGATGGGCGACCGCAATAATCCCATGGCATTAGCTACGATAAATTATGAAGCTGCGGTTGAATCTCCCGTACCGACAAAGTTAGCTAACATTTCTACTCTACCCGAACCTAAGACAGTAAGGCGTTTTGAACTCAATCACGGCATGAGTCCTGCGGTAGGTATGGCGTTTTTAATTAACGGTCAACCATATAAAAGCGATCGCCTAGATACCAAAGTTCAACTCGATACGGTAGAAGATTGGGAATTAGTCAACACGGGAGTAATGGATCATCCTTTTCACGTTCATGGCAATGCTTTTCAGGTAATCAGTCGCGATGGTCAACCCGAACTATTAGCTGCTTGGCGAGATACAGTGCTGGTAAAAAGAGGCGAAACTGTGCGTATTCGTATGCCCTTTAATGATTTTGCAGGCAAAACTGTCTATCACTGTCATGTTCTCGACCATGAAGATCTTGGCATGATGGGTAACTTGGCGATCGATGCTTGATAATGCGATCCGAAGGCTACGCACAGCGTAATCGCACCCTTTGCAGACAAAAAGCGCGATTATGACGGTGCATTAAGTTTCTCTTCTACCGCTGCGCCTGGATTGTGTTCCCACCTGTCTCCTACATGAGCATAGATTGAAGTAGTCCGAGGATCGGCATGTCCTAATAAATCCTGTACCTGTCTCAAATCCGAACCAGTTCTCAATGCCAGCGTTCCAGCGGTATGTCTGAGGCTGTGTGCGGTAAGAGTTCTACCAGTCGTATGTTTGAGATTGCATTCAATTAAAGCGCGATCGCAGATTTCCCGAATACTGCGTCTGGATAATTGACCACCCTTATTGTTGTTACTTAAAGAGACAAAAACATAATCTGTTGGTTTGATTTTTCTTCTCAGAACTTTGCGCCTCAACTGAAGATAATCATCTAGCTGAGTTGTCAAATTCTCAGTCAGAGGGACGATCCTGCTAGCTCTTTTTGCCGCTACCTGCAAACCAGTTTTAATGCCCTGCCTGACGATATCTTCTACCTTTAGTTGGTGCATTTCTACTGTTCTGCAACCTTCTAAACTCATGATGCCAATAAGAGCGCGATCGCGCAGCAAGCTCAGTCTGACTTTATCGATCTTAGCTTTATCTAATTGAGATTGTAGATAGTCGAGCAAAAACTTTAATTCTTCTGCCTCCATAAAGGTAATCCGAGCGGCAGGGTCTTTCCTGTCTTTAGGTGCTTTGACTTTGGCTGCGGGATTGTTGCTAATTAGCCCATGAGTTTGTGCTGCTTTGTAGAATATTCTGACAATGTTGAGTTTGGTGGCGATGGTTGAGTTAGCATATCCCGATTCCGATTCGATTAGATATTGACGATATAGCTTGATGTCTTCTTGTTCTGCTTCTATGGGCGAGAGTAAATTATCTCGGCACCAATTCAAATACTGTTTGGTTTGGGACAGGTAGTTACGAATAGTATCGGCTGAAGCGGCACCATCTCCTACTTCCATCTGGAGGAATCGGGCAAAAATATCTTCTAGGTTAGTGATTTCCGTTTCGGGGGCAACTATCGTACTCTTTATCGATTGAAGCTCTTGTTTACTTTTTCTTTCTTCTACTACGGGAACAATCTCAATTTTCATACGAACTGAATTGGTAGGTGTAGCTTTTTAGCAGCTAGGTGTATTTCTTTTCTTAAATTCTTATCTTTCATACTTTGAGTGCTAATGAGGGCTAAGGTTATAGCAATTGTCGCTCTCTCGTAAAATACCAAAGCATCCTCCCCATTTTTGGCACTGCTGAAAATTATGCCCTCTATGTTGCCATATTTCTCTGGTGTCTCATAGAAGTATTTGCTCCATTCCTGAGTCAGCGTTCTGCGGTCGTTATTCGCAATAGTTGTGTTCAATCCAGCATTCCAACATCCAGATCCTCGCAAATCTAAAAGCTCGATACTTTGATTCAGTTCAATAGTTGCCAATTGGTGCTGTCCGATTGTAATTAGATTTTCATCCCCGAAGATTTCAACTAGACAGCAGCTAAGGGTATATCCAGCATAAATAATTCCCCTATTGGGACTGTCGGCTGGTTTTCCATCTACTCTATTATGGTGGTCGAATCTACTGCGCGGTCCATTGTATCTAAAGCTAGATGCGGTAGCACCATAACTTGTAGGATCGAAGATTCTTTTGAGTATTGTACCAGCAGGAATTACATGATATTGAGCAGCGATCTTGCGATTGGGAGGGGGCGGATAAATCTTAACCATTACTGCGCTACGCCAACTCCATCAGCCTCAATCAGCAAATCAGCAATATCATTTCTATCGCCCTTCTTTAACACCTCAATTGGGGTTGAATTATCAAATGCTGTCATTGGCTTACTTAGCCAGTTGATTTTTCTAAAGTTGGATACATTTAATCTTGATAAAAGCTCTGGTAGCCCATCGACTATTCCATCCTCTCCTTCAGGATCGAATTGCCACAGAGGAAACTTATACACACCACGATCTTTAACTCCAACAAGTGTATTAGCTTTAAGGCGATCGCTAGCGGTCTTATGATGCTGCCAGCCCATTAAATCCGCCACTTGAGTTGAGGTCAGACTATCTTTTAGTAAATCTTGACGACGCTGATTCAACAACTTCAGATTTTCTAATTCGAGTAACCATAGAGGTTCTGTATCGCCATTCGATTCAGGTTCGCTCCGCTTAGGCTCAAAGACAAAACTCAACTGTTCTAAATCTTTCCTTTCAGCAGCATCGATTGTTGCCTTAAGCGATCGCATGACTGCTTGAGTAACTCCTCGTCGACCCTCAGAGCCAGTTGGAGTTGTTTCTACTTTATTATCGTCCACTTTTGCTCCACATTGTATACTATCTACAACTTTATTCTAAAGTATTTTCTCAAGGTATACAATATATATTTACCTCCGATAAGTGCCCAAATAAGATGTAAAAGTGACATTTAGATTTTCTAAAGTATTTCTCTATAAACTTCTTGGGCATTTAATGCTATTGCATTATTAAACTGATACGCAATTGATACGCTATTATTTAAAATTTACATTAGTAACCGATTGTTTTGTGTTATTATAATAATTGTTATAATAATGCCACAAACCCATGTACACGCTTAAGTTGACGACAGTAGGTTCATCTACAGGGGTAGTAATTCCTGTAGAAATGCTCAAAAGCATGAAGTTAGAGAAAGGAGACTCTTTGTACGCAGTTGAGACACCTGAAGGATATATAGTAAGTCCTTATAATCCAGAAGTAGAGAATCAGATCAAACAAGGTCGCGCTTTTATCAAACAGAATCGGGAAGTTTTTAAAGCATTAGCCGAGTGAGTGAGCCTATCTGGATCGATGGCATAGCGTTGCGTTTGCTGCATGAAGAAACTCTTGCCGAATTTGGAGGGCTTTCAGGCATCAGAGACGAAGGTTTATTCTTGTCTGCTTTAGCCCGACCACAAAATCTTTTTGCCTATGAAAAGGTAACGAGCATTTCGAGACTGGCTGGAGCATATGCTTATGGCATTGCCAGAAACCACCCTTTTAACGATGGCAACAAACGCGCTGCTTTTTTGGCTATTGGTATGTTCTTGGCGATTAATGGTTTCTTATTAGAAGTAGAGCCAACACAAGCAGTAAACACAATGTTGGCTTTAGCTGCTGGAGATCTATCAGAATTAGAACTCACTTCCTGGATCGAACAATTTATGGTTACAGCTTAAGTGTAATACAGTAAAGCCTGTTTGAATGGCGAGGGGTACGAAGGTTTCCTCCGCACACCCAATCGCCATGTTGATGTTAGTTTTTATCAAACAGGCTCAAAATATCGAATTCGCAAGCGAAATTAATTTGGAATAACGTTTACTGCACAAGGTCCTTTCTTGCCTTGTCCGACTTCGTATTCTACTTTCTGTCCCTCCGCCAAAGTAGTGTCGCCTTGAATTTCGGTGGCATGAACAAAAAGATCTTTGCCTCCATCATCTTGAAGTATAAAACCAAAGCCTTTTTCATCATTAAAAAACTTTACAGTACCCGTGCTCATACAGTTTTCTCTTTGCTAAATAATCCATTCGCTCAAAGTGTATCGTAAAAACATTGCATACAGTACGTAACTATATGCGTGCTTGGTATCCGTAATAAACAAAATCAACAAAATTTAGTTATGGCTAGCTTATAGATGGGTAGAAAAGCTAATCCTACATGTGTTTATTGTGCTAAGAATTACCGCACAGAAGACGAGGCAAAAGACAAACATCCAGAATGTTATGTCGAACATAACTGTCGGGTCAAACGCTATCGGTTGAGAAAATCGGGAAAGGTCAATGCCAAGCGCAGGCAAAATAATGCCAGAAATAAAGGTACAACTACAATAGAGCCGACATTACCCGAAGCATATCGGGCAGAATTGGAAATATATGGCAAGGAAAATCAGTTTGTTCATGCGATCGCTCTTAAGATCTATCAGGGCAATAAACTTACCCATCAAATGCTGCCCCAGCACACTCAAGGATTGAGACAGCCCGAACTCGAAGGCTATATTCAAAAGCTTTTGTTTCATTTAGAAGCAGAATATGGCATCGATTGTTTTGGTCTAATCTATTGGTTACAGGCAGAGGATTGTCCAGAATGCTCGCGAAAATAATTACCATCTCAAAACACTGCCAATTGATGATAGCGTTGATGCTATTGGTATCGGTTATGCAGAATTGTGTAGAGTCAACTTCGAGTTTTGTGAAAGTTCTTACAGACCATTGGCAATATCTAACAGACTGATTGCTAATTGGGTTAATAGTTTATTTGTATTTGTTATAAAATCGCATCAATAACAGATCGATTGCTAGAAGATTATCTTTCAAATGGTTCGTATTAGTGGAATTGTCAAAACAGCAGAGCGAGTAAAAAGCCAATTACAGCATGGGATTAATCCCCAAGAAGTAGATTCCCTCAAAGCATTTGTGCTTAAATCCCTACACACCATCGATCGTATCTGTACTGAATCCAATACTACCCCCGATCGCCTTCCTACCCGCTCTCGTAAAGCTTACTATTACCTCAAGAATATAGATTGGCATAACTTACCTCTAACCAATCGATTAAGAAAAGAGCCAAATTTAGCATCAACATCAGCACCGACTCCAACTCTGCGAATCAAGAATATAGTCAAACAACAGAAAAATATTCAACAGCAGATAGGACAGCTAAAATCCAACCATACCGACTCCCAACTAGAGTCGATCGGGCAAGCATTAACCGAATGCGTCCGAGAAATCGATCGCATCTGCCAACAAAACCAGCTTACTCCTGCTGCTTTAACTATGCCTTCCCGTAAAGCCTATGCCTGGATGAAGTTTCTGTTTCTGACCGATCGAGATAATCTCAAGCTACATATCCAGACTACGCAAAGAATAAAGACTTTAGCCCATAGAGCTATTAAAGCCCAAAAGTCAGATATCTCAGAGATTCAAGTCACCATTACTAACTACAATGGCTTGTACAAATACAAACAAAATCGCCAAGGAAATATTGAACTACAACTGAGTGAAGGATTTATCCAAGCTGAGGATAAAATTCTAGAAGCCATCGTTAACACTGCAATACAGGGAAATAATCCCCAAGATAAACAACTAATTCGTCACTTTAGTTCTACAGAAGCGTATAGCGATATTATCCTCGAATTAGATTTAATAGCAGATCTCGATGCCGAGACACCCCAAGGAAACTATTACGACTTAGAAGCCCTATTTCACCCCATCAACCAAGAATACTTTGCAGGGGAGATGGCAAAACCCCGCTTGACCTGGAATAAGACTTTGACCCATCGCAAATTGGGACACTACGAACCTCTGAAGGATAGGGTAGTTATGAGCCGTACTTTAGACAGTTCCCATGTACCGCAAATGGTTGTGGAATTAGTTCTCTATCACGAACTACTGCACAAACATCATGGTGCTAAATTGTTGAATGGAAAAAGGATGGTACACACTCCTGAATTTCGTCGCAGTGAGCGTCAATTCCGACATTATCAAGAAGCTCAGCAATGGCTAGAGAGATCCTTAGTACTGACAATGCAATTCTAATTAGGTTTAAGAGCGATCGGCAACTTATGGAGAGCGAGAACAAACAAACACAGATGCACTACCCGTCTTTTATGTCTCAAGGACTTTCAAGATAAAAGCATAGTCGAAAGCCTTTTCTTTGAGTTTAGTATATCGAGCAGAAGAGCCTGCATGTCCTGCTGTCATTTTCATTTTTAAGAGAAGCAGATTCTGGTCTTGTTTGAGCTTGCGTAGTTTAGCTACCATTTTGGTCGGCTCCCAGTAAGTGACTTGCTCATCAGTTATCCCAGAGTTGAAAAGCAGATGAGGGTATTCTTTAGACTCCACATTATCGTAAGGGGAGTAGCTCAAGATGTACTCAAAAGCGTTTTTATCTTGAATCGGATTGCCCCACTCATTCCATTCTGGGGGTGTCAAGGGTAGAGTTGGGTCACAGATGGTAGCGATCACATCGACAAAGGGAACATCCAGAATTACTGTTTGAAAGAGTTCGGGAGCCATATTGGTAATAGCACCCATAAGAAGTCCCCCTGCACTACCCCCATTGGCGACAATTTTGCCTTTAGCTGTATATTGATGGTCGATTAAATACTGGCAACAAGCGATGAAATCTTTGAAAGTATTAATTTTTTGCTCCATCTTGCCATCGAGATACCACTGATAGCCTTTATCGGAACCACCTCTAATGTGGGCAGTAGAACAAGAAAACCCTCGATCTACCAAACTCATGATGCTAGATGAAAAATAAGCGGGCATGGATATGCCATAAGAGCCGTAACCATAGATAAATGCCGGGGCTTGACTATCTTGCACAAATCCTTTTTTACTCACAATAGTTAAGGGAATTGACTCGCCATCGTGGGCAGGAGCAAAGACTCTTTTGACTTGATAATCATCGGGATTGAAGTTGGGACATTCTCCTGGCTTAATTACAGAAATTGCTCCCGTTTCCAGATAGTACTCTTGGGTTTCGCTAGGTCTAATAGGGGACTGATAGCTAAACTGAATCGTTTCACTCTCAAACTCTAATGCTCCAATGTAGCCAAGGGAATAAGCCTCATCCTTCATTTCTATTTCATTGGTTTTTCCCGTAGTAATATTTCTAATAACGATTTTGGGAAGTGCCAGTTTATTGTCGTTCACCACCATGACTAAGTAGTTTTGATAGAGATCGATGTTTTCAATATAGAAGCGTTCGCTATGAGAAATCAATTCCGACCAATTCTCCTTTGACCAATGTTTCTCAGGACAGGTCAGAATCTTATTATTGATACACCCTTCAGCATTGCTCAGAATATAAAAATGACCTTGTCCTGAATCTAGAGAAATAAGGGTGTTCTTTTCCAGTTCATGAAATAGGATCGGTTGAGCTTTAGCGTCTCGAGCATCTATTAGATAGAGTTGGTTAGCGTTGGTATCGCCGAATTCTAAAACGATGTAGTTTTTATCACTGGTTTTATACATCGACATAAAAAGGTTGCTCAAATGCTCTGGTCTTTGAAAGACCAACTCTCTTTTTTGAGGTCCTTCTTGAATGGGGAAACGATAGAGTGCCCGTCCTCGACCATCTTGGGGGTCGCGCTCAATGTAATAAATATGTCGATCGTCCCCACACCAAGCCAGGCTGCCTGTCGCCTCTTTTGCCTCCCAAGGAAGAGTTTTTCCAGTTTCGAGATCCCGCACTTCGATCGCATATTCCATCGAACCAGTAGTATTTTCGGAATAGGCAAGATAGCGATCGCCTTCACTGCGGCTAAGGGTGCCTAAACTGTAGTAGCCCTTGTCTTGAGCCTCAATATTTACATCAAAGTAGATTTCCTCGGCAGCTTCCAAGCTCCCTTTTTTACGGCAGTAGTAAAAGTAATCTTTGCCCTTTTCAATACGTGCGTAATAGAAGTATTCTCCATCTTTCATTGGGGCGCGTTCGTCATCTTCTTTGAGACGGGAGAGCATCTCCTGATAGAGTTCATTCTGGAGTTGCTCAGTATCCTCCATAATGCTTTCAGTGTATTTATTTTCAGCCTTGATATAGTCCAAGACTTTGGGATTTTTAAAATCTAAGTCACCTTTGATAAACTTTTGCCAGTTATCATCTCGCAACCAGTGATAGTGATCGGTGCGCTCAATACCATGGTAATTGGTTATGTGAGGAATCTTTTCAGCACTGGGGGGTTGAATATTACTTGTCATATTGATTCTTCACTTGGTTTTTTCTGGGATGTTACTTATGTTCAAAACATTAGGCAGGACTAGTTGGCCGATATGCAAGTGGCTTCAAAATTACCGTCCCTGCTAAAATTTTATAGTGTGATGGTTATTCGTGACATAACTCCCGACGCTCAATCTCCAATATAAATAACGGTGCAGACAAATCTCGAAAATATTTATTGATACCTTTGACACTTCTCTTATGTCAAATATCTCTTTTAGCCAATTAATTCACAAGGTGGACATAATTGAGTCTGCCTGTATTCGCGATGAGGTAAAGCTTAGGCGTTCTGGAGAACTGATTCATCTTGTCAGCGAACAAATTTTACAGAAAGCAAATACTTTATTAGAAAAGTCACACTCCTCAGAAATTGATAAGACAGATACTCAAATCGATCGCAGTTTTGGTAATTTTCTAGCATCCCTTACTCAGCAGAGTATTAGCACCAACTTTATAGCCAAATACCTTCAGCCTCAGCGAAGAGCGGATTATCAGAGAGAAATAAATAGATCTATTAAATTTTTATCAGCAACAGAAGCTCTAGATGAACTAGCAGAGGATTTGAGCGAATCAAAAATTTTTACCCTAGCTCACGATGAAAATATTGATAAATGGGTGCTTGAGGTTGAGGAGTTTATTAGCGGTCGCCAACAAGCTACATTGGCAGAAATTGTTGAAAGATTAGAGTTGACCAAAGTTCAGATATTTATTGCTCTGCTTTTTGGTAATTTTGAACTATCGCAGTCTAGCGATTTTTATAACGGCTTTGATATCAAAATAAAGTCAATACATGCCGAGCGTTAATTTATGCAGAAATGACATCATAGCCTCTTGATAGACGACGCTTTTCAGCTTTGTAGTAAAGTTTCACTCCCGTCTCGTAATTAGGACATGCAGTAGAGATCGAGCGACCAAAATCTCTCTTTGTTGCCGAACCCCAGGTTTTCTTAAGCAGCCAATTTCCCCACAAGTCTTGGCATAGTTCGATAATGTAAAATCTTGTATTCTTTTGCCAAGAAGAATATAGATGTTTGTCTAATTGATAGCTCAACACGGTAATTATTTTAGTGTTCTAGCTTATCGATATTAATACGACTACATCAATCGCTTCATTAGATCTTTACTTTTTTTAAGATCGCGCTTTGGCTAACGCAAGTAGAGCGGACACAACTTTTTTAACCGCTTATGTGAATGAATGTAAGTACTCAAATATCAGAAATTAATACCATCGAACAAGCGATCGCTCTTCTGGGTCAATGCTCTGTCATTTCAAGAATTGGCGATGCTGTTAAATATCTGGAACAGAGAGCATTAAGATATCTGTTGCTATTTCTTTACAGTTATTATTTTCCCCAGCAATACAGTCAAAGCAAAGCTTCAGTTTATCCCAACTTGGAAGAAAATGAAGAATGCTCGAAGTACACAGACCGAGAACTGGAATTTCTCCAGCTCATCAACGATAATTTGTTTCCTTTAGGTTATTTAGACTACCTCTTAGAAGAACAAATGTATTTTATCGAGCCGAGTCGTATTCTTGTAACTCCGCTAGGAATGGGACAGTTAGAAGATTATGAAATGTCCTACTGCGATTTAGCCATAGGCGACAAGGCTTTATTACCCATGTCCATCCTGGGTAGAGAAAATCTAGAGCATTGGCAGAATCATCTGGGTGAAGATTGCTACAACGAATGGTTTGATGCCGAATTTCCTTCTATGCCCCCAATGAATGAAATTGCTCATCCTAATAATATTAACTACAAAAAGCTCAGGCGTTTATGCTTTAAAGCTGGATCGCCTGTTTGTTATTTACCCTTAACGCTCAATCTATTAGACCAAAATACGAACAATATTTGGCTCGACGAAGATGGAGGGTGGACGCAGGGGATGGAAGGGACGACTTTAGATTGGTCGATTGAAAACATTGACTACCTTCATAGAGAGTATTTGAAAGCTCGAAGAATTTTAGATCCTGTCGGTTATCTTATCGACTGGCTAGAAAACGATTTAACTACCAACTTTTTATACATTGTCAGAATATGGAATCAATGCACCATTCGTCAATAATATCTGGAGATACCCTGAGAGAGATTATTTCTCAAGCACCGAGAAATTTAGAGTATTTGGATGCCGAACTCTTATTTGTCGATCGCAATTATATTCTTCATTACTTAGAAGGTAACAGGCACATTTACAAGAGCTTGACTTCAGATGTTTTACGCAATGCTTTTGCTAATGAGCCAGTCGATACGGGTTGGCTGCCTGAAAACGTTGTTCGACATGGCAGTAGTGTAATTGGAGACTGGATTGTTAGTTTCTATCCCCGACAAAGGTACAATTTGCAGGTGCAGGACGAACAGTTATATCTCCCCCTGCCAAGTTTCGTTTTTGTCGGAATCTCTACTAGCTATTTTGCCTGGGCAGTTAAGGGGACGAAGTTTGATGCACGATCTTTCATCTACCATGTACCTCTACCCAATGTAATGAATGACGGGAGAATTTGCTGGGGCAACGTACATCCGCTCCCAGCTAGTCTATCGACCATAGAGTCAACTTGGGGAAAATTCATTGGCAGCATATTTAACCAAGATTATACTCAGGGAAAATCGCTCAAGTTTAATAATATTAACGATCGCCTGAAACTTCTACATCAAAGAAGCCAAGTTTCTGCTCGCTGTCGGTATCCTATTTCAGATCTCGTTCCGATTCGAGATAATTTAACTGTAGAAGAAGCGATCGAGCGAATTCTCAAACTTTCCCAAATAGACAGAATTTAGTCGAGCGCAAAAGTACAGCTCTCATGCGGTTTTTATCTTTTGTGCCGTTTGTTTTCAAATTACTATAACGTCATAGTAATTTGAAAACACTTCTCCTACCAAATCGTCAACATCGTGTCTAGACTAGCTTGAAACACTCTCTTCTTTTGCCAGTAGAGAATCAATCTCACTCAATTTCTTCTCCATAGCTTTTTTTAGCGATTTTAGGTGGCTGGTTTTTAGCTGTCGAACAGAGAGTTTTGATAGATCTTGTTTGACTTGTTGATATCGCTCGGTCGATTTTTCCTTCGATTTAGTTTTTTTTGTGACCTGTTCTTCCAGAATTTCTGCTACTAATCTTCTAGTATCTCTCACGCTGAGAGATTCCCTTAAGACTCGTTCGACTGCTTGGGTTCTAATAGAATAAACTGCTGATTCTTCTTTACCTAATTTCTTGGCAGTTAGTTTACCCAAAGCCTTTGCTTGATGACAGGGTAAGTTTCTTTCGCGAACGGCTTGTTTTAAATCTTCCGTCAGAGAAATCATTGCTAAGTCGTTAGCAACAAAAGAATGTAGCTCGACTTGAAAATCGAGCAGAACCAAAATTACTTCTATTTGCAGGGAATCTAGTTCTAATTTCTCCAGAGCCTGTTGTTGTTCCTCTCTGGTAGCTTGTTCGACCGACTTTAAAATTCGATCTGCCGTTTCATTTTTGCGAAACTGATAGTCAAGATTTCTCAGAATCTTAATCAGCTTGGTAATTGCTGCCTGAGATCTAGATTGTCCTGCTTTTATTTCATCGTCATAAAGTTCTAAATCGAGACTCCAGTTAAGTTCGCGTATCAATGATTCCGCTCGATCTAATGGATTTAAACCCTCACTGTGAAGATGGTGCAGTAAGGTACGGCGATGAATCTGCCTCTCGTCTCCTACTAAGGGAGAAATTACCGCCTCTATATTTTTCCATTTCTCCTCGCCAGCTTCTACTAAGTATTTGGCTGCTCTCCAGGTAACTTCTCCATCTTCAAGCTGGTAACAGTTTGCCTTATCGGGTATGGGTATTAAAATCAGCGAATCTAGTTGTCCCTCGCGCTTGAGTGATTCGACCCTTTTTTTAACTATTGCTTCGGTAAATGTTTGGCGACACTGATCGCTGGGAGTGATATTTTTAATGGGAACTAACACTTTACCGTTGCGCTGCTCAAGCTGAGTGCGTAACTGAATCAGAAGTTCTTCTCTTTTCTCAACCTCTTTTTGCGATCGCTCTAGCTGCTGTTTTAGGTCTTGGATCGTATCATGACGTTTCTTGGCTGCGATCGCCGAATCAAAATCCTCGTCAATTAAATTGGCAACAGAATGTCTCTTACCCATTAAATTTGTTCTCCTTAATTTTTTCTAAGTCGTCAACTATGCCTGCGAAAATTGAATTCATCGGATCGCCCGATCTTACGAGCTTCAAAGGTTTACCTAAAATAGCCGAATTATTAAGATACTGCCAGGTACGCAACGGTGGATAGAGCTTTATTTCTAGTTGCTGGGATATTCTAGTTAGTGCTTCAATAAAATCTTCATGGAAAGCTGCATCCTTGTTGTAATGGTTGGGTATTAAGCCCATCATTCTGGGTGCTGGAGACAACTCTAATTCTTCAAACTCCTGCCAGATAATATTTACCAGAGATGACACCGTTCTGGCTTTTACTCCCATATCGACGGGAATTAAGATGTCCGTACAGGCTGCTAGAGCATTTTCCGTTATCAGATCGAATCCCGCACGGCAATCGAGAATGATTAACTCACAGTCTATAGGATAAGTCTTGAGTATTTTATCGAGAGCGTATTCTCTTCTTTTGCGTAAAACTAAGCTTTCTCCAACTTCCTTTAAGCTACGACACCCCTGGCATACTGAAATTAATTCAGAACCAAAAATATGTTTCAAGGGCCACGATCCATCAAAATCGCGGTCGAAAATTCTTGCTGTAGTTTTCTGTAGATCGCGCTCTGGTTTTAGACCGACAAAAGCATCCAAGCTATGATTGTTATCGAGGTCAATTATCGCTACCGACCGTCCCCGCAAACTCCATTCATAAGCCACATTGACAGCGATTGTAGTTTTACCAACTCCTCCCGCTTCCGAGAGCAAAACCAGAATAATTTGGTCTGTCATATATTGTTTGTCTCAAAAAGCACCATTCACAAATTTACTATGACGTTATCGTAAATTATTCAATTTGGCACCATTTGAAAATAAATTGATGTCTGTTTTGCCTACAAGATCTAACTAAAGGCTATTCAGAGCTTATATTTGGGGACATGAATATGATTGTTAATTTTCTTTCTTGGTCGATTTGGATTTGTCCTATCGGTAGCCGATCTGGGATTATTTTCTGGAAAATCAATGTCCCAACTGGGGTCTTTTTCTAGTGCTTCAATCAAACTTCTAAACCATTTATGACATTTACTCATATGTCCCCTGACTACTCTATTCTTCATGCCAAGTCCATCATACTCCCCGTATATAAACAGGTAGAACTTTATCTTGTCGGATGTGGCGGTACTGGTAGTTGGCTTGCCCCTAGTCTCTGTCGGATAGCTAGGACTCTAAGCGAAAAAGGCAAAGCTATAAACTTGATATTTATCGATTCCGATGTCGTAGAGCAGAAAAATGTTCTACGCCAGAACTTCTGTGATGCTGAAATTGGATTGAATAAGGCGCAGACTTTAGCCTTGAGATATAGCCTCAGTTGGGGAATTTCTATTGAGGCGTTACCAGCTTTATTTAATCCAGAAATAGTTGCCAAAGACTACTATCAGAGAGAACATAAGCTCAAAATTATAATCGGTTGTGTAGATAATGCGCTCGCTCGTCAATCAATTGCTGATGCTCTATCTCAATATCAATCTTGGCATACCAGAAATGTGGCAACAGAACTTTGGTGGCTAGATTGTGGCAACCATTCCAATAGCGGGCAGGTATTAATCGGTTCTCATCTTTCAACAGAAATAGATGTCTATAAATTTCATGAGTTGGGGTGTATTAAATTACCCGCACCTTGTCTACAGCATCCTGAATTATTAAAACCAAAACCAGAGGAATTGGATGACAATACCGTCTCTTGCGCCGAACTTGCCCTACTTAATACTCAAAGCCTATCGATAAATCAACGCATGGCAGCAGAAGCAGCTAGCTATTTAGTTCAACTGGTAACGGGTAAATTGAATCGTCTGGCTACCTACACAGATCTAAATAGTGGTTTTGCCACCTCTACTTTTATTACCGAAGAGGCGATCGCCAAAATAGTTACCAATGCTAAAGATCTAACCAAAATCTAGGATCGTCTATTTCTTCTTCAGTAGCACCAAAAGTCTGATTCTCATTGTCATTTGAATAGTCCACCTCTATTTTATATTTATCGATTAGACCTGTATCCGTGTAAAATTCCATCAAACTGTGGTGGACTTTAATCTTTTCTCTTCTTGCTTTCATAATAGGTTGTTGTTTATTTGTTAAATTATTTTTTTCACTGCCAACGTTAGTTGTTCGATCGTTCATAGGTTGCATTTGGTTTGTCTACTCGTATTTGTTAGGCAAATTATACAGCCCAATCGCACTGCTTTGATTTAGTACTTTTAGCTAAATTAATTAGTCAATCTCGCTCATCCAAAAAGATTAATCAAAAAGTCATCCTGTCGGATTTATTTTTTGGCTAAACCAAATACTATTGGCGCAGGAGTAGTAAAAAGATGAGCAACAAAAACGATCGATATAACTTGGCTATCGAGTCGGGATTAAAGATTCCCGTAATCGATCTGAGTTTGGCTGAATCGGGAAAATATCTATCAGAGCCAGAAACTATTAACGATTCATTATTAGAATTGCTGGGAGAGGAATATGACTTGTCTTCTCTGGTTATTGTCAAACTCGATAAAAATCGTGGTAGGCAATTACAGTTTGAAGATCCTTCTAAGGCTGCGAAAGTCTACTTGAATCAGTTGGATAAAGTTGAGTTTGGTGACAACGTCAAGCGGGGTGTCATTTTTAGTTCTGGTAAAAGCGTTTACTTTGGCAACAAGGAATTGATTGATAATATCCGCCATCAATTCTTTAAAACACAACCAGACCACTGCTGTCGCTACGGCTCGCTACTGGTAAGCTCTTGTTTGGAAGGAGCAGCCATATTTGATAGCAGTAAAGACAATTCTCCCATACGACTTAAAATAGTCGATTCTCAAAGCGACGACCCCAAAGAGAGGGAAGAAGCAGCCGATTACTTTACTGGGGACTGCCACGGAAAAATATCTCCCCAGTTAGCACGAGAAATTGGTGCTAAAAACAAACGACCATTTCAATTTAGAATGGCTTGGATGACAGGCTGGAATAAAGAGAAAAGTCATTCTACACCTAATGTTAGTTTTCTGGCTAAAGGAACGTTTCTGCCAAATCAGACTTTAACTGATGACAGGGGATATGACATCATTCTCGATCGCAGCTCGATTAAAGGTATTGCTAAAGATAAGTTGAATCAGGCTATTCCCTGTGGCGATTATCAACTACCCAAGTTGGCACTAGGCAATCGAGCCAATGCCGAACTACAGAAATACGATAACTCCTGGCAGTTTAACATTTGGTTTTCTAAAGAGGCGATCGCTTCAGATATCGTACCCCCAACTAAAGCTGAAGCGCAAAGACTGGCACAGATTCAATCTAACCCTCTTAAGCTCAATCGCTACATTGTCGAACAACACAATCGGAAAGCTAGCTTTATTCAAACCGATGATGATGCAGTGAACGTAGAGGGAAATGAGGACGAACCAGAAGCAAAAGAATCGAGATTGGTTTCACTGCTGCGTCACGATACCAAAGGACTGCTTACAGGTTATCCCAAGCTAGTGGAGTTTCAACGATCTCAGTTAAGAAAAATTTGGCTCAATCTGGCAATCAAAGGAGCATTACACCACGATAGCGCGATGGCTCAACCTAGCGATTGCCTCAAGCCAGAAACGATTGTCGCACCTCATCTAGAAAACGGTACGGATGTTATTGTCACTCGCTATCCTATAGTCAGCAAAGATAACATCCGTCGCTACACCGTAGACAACCATCAGCCTGCTGCCCAATCTCTATTAAATTATCGTGGCTGCGTATTTATTCGCTCCGACCAAGCAATGCAGCACCATCAGTGTGACTTTGATGGCGACCAACTAATAGTCACTCCCGCCTCTCGTTTTCCTCAAATTTCGCAGGAGATTCGCCAAGCTAACGAACCTGCCGAGTATCCTCAAGTAGTAAAGCGAGATAAGACTGACTACAGCAAGCCTAAATACACCAATCTCAAACAAATAGCGGCAGCTATCAAACAAAATAGCATTGGTTATGTTGCCACTTTAATCGGACGGGTACAATCCTCATCTAACCCATATCAAAAGCGATCGCGACAGTCAAAGTTTGAATCTGCCCAACGCCAACTTTTGGGTAAACTATTCGACGCTCTACAGATCGAGGTAGACTCGCCCAAAAGTGCTGCTCGCTATCAGGACTATCACGAGGATATTATTGCCCGAACCAAAAACTGGAGCGAAAAGTTTCCCAGTCCCTTATTTGACTACAAGAAAGACGAGCGAGTTTACAAAACAAGCTGTTTGCCTACCTCTGCCGACAATAACATCAACTGTATTGCCGAACGAGCCGTCAATCCTCAGTGGAGTCGCACCAAAATTAAAAGTTTAGAACTCGATCGCTTTGGCTTCTTGTTTGACGAACCTAAAGGCAAACAGGATTTGAAATATTGGGAACAGGTATGCTTACCTAAAGCTGAAGAAATCAGACAGAGGTATCGCGATCGCGCCCTGGAAATACATCAGGCTTCTAAAGACGACCCCGAACGAAAGAAACAAGAGTTTGCTCGACTCTATGAAGATTTAAGAGCCATAGTAGATGAAGAGTTTGACGATTCCCAAGATCGGATGCTGGCTGCCAGTGCCATGTGGAGACTGGAGACTAGCAATAAAAGTCTAAAGAACCATATTGCTGAATGTAAGAAGCTTGCCTGCAAATTAAATACTACGATTGAGTTGGTTAAAGAACATCAGTTTGTTAAATCGTTAGAGCCAAAAGAAACCTGGGTAGTTAGCGTTCCCTTCGTGCGACGCGATACTTCTCAAGATAACCGCGATCTAGTTGGCAGCCGAAGAAGTATTTCTTACCGACCTCTAGCAGCCGAATTTAAGGATTATCTGGATAAACAGGGAGCAAACTATGAAGCCACGGTTAACCCAGATCTGCCCCTAATCGATTTTGCCCTAATCGACCCCAAACCAGAACTAATCGATAATCTACAAACTAAGCTAGGCGACAATGATAACGATCGCTTTCTCTGGCAAGAACAAACCTTAACTACTTACAAGGGAGATACCGTTCCCCTGCGTATTGTCCCGCCCAAAGACTATACCTGGGTAGAGATGAATGAAGCTAATCTTTCCAAGGGTAGCCTGGTTCTCAATTTATTTGCCTCGGAGATATATCAGAAGTTAGAAGAATATCAGTTTACCTCTTTTAAGCTAATCGGGGCTAGACATAACGATTACAGCCAGGTTGACTTTAACGACAAGCGGTTACAAAACAAAGAATTTGAGTTTGTCGTTAGCAAATACCAAAATTCCAACGACTATCGCTACGGACAGCCGATGGTGCAGTTAAAAGGTAAGGATTTGGCGATGTTTGAGCCTCAATCCCCGCGATTGCCCGTCGGTTCGACGTTTACTGCCAGCATCGAGCAGAGTAAAGGCGCATTAATTCTCCATGTCAAACCAGAATCAGTTCGGCTTCCTAAGAGTGAATTACCTTCCAAGCCCAAACTTATCAATAAACATCGAAAAAAACACCAGCGTAAATTTCATTTAGATACACCAATGAACAAAGAAATGGATAGCAATATACCAGCTAAGAAAAAACGAAACTTTACTATAGATTTTGAGATTCCAGACTTAACAGCAGAAACGAACATTGAAAGGAAGACCAAAGCTCAACCTGCTATTAAACAGTTATTATCCCCAAATGCTTCGATGGTGCTGCACCAAAGTATTAAAAGCCAGCATCAGAAAACGGGAGAAGATCGACTCAAAATTGATAGTAAGGGTGAATGGACTGCTACAGTTCGAGGTCATAACTCGAAAGTACGCGATCGCCATCATCAAGTTATTTTTCAGTCTAATTTAGCTACCAATAAAATTGACAAACCTCTATCAGAAGCCAACGCCGAACGATTCTTCCAGATGTGTGAGCAAGAAACTAAAAAGGATAATTTGAACCCAAAAAAAGCTAATCGCCTCAGACGTAAAGGCAAACAAGAAGAATTATCCATCTAGCAAATTTAACCCAGTCTAATTAAGTAAATAGTGCCTGTGACAAACAGCAGGCACGTTCAAATTCAATCAATTATTTTCACTAAATTATGAACACCACAAATAAAGTTAAATTTATCACCGCAAGCGACCGCCAAGGAGAAGTAGTCTTAAATTATCTCAACAAGACTTGTCAGCAGGCTCTTAATTACTGCCAAAAGAACAATCTGCAATCCTACGAAGACTTTGCTCGAACGATTAAAGTAATAGGCGATCGCAATGCTCAATCGAAGGGCGAGCATTTAGCAATCAGAGTCGGTGTCAAGGAAAATGACTTAGTATTGAGCCTAGCTAATCGACCACAATTGGGGACTACCAAGTCTATCAAGATGCTGGAACATTTGGGTGGCGAAGAAAAATATCGCTATACTCGCTCATCAGTCGAAGGCTTGCTACAGAAAAAGCCAGTTAAGGAAAACAGCGAGCTAAATTTACAAGAGTTAGAAGATTTTTCAGTCTCTTCAAGCAATCGAACTGACTTCACAGAACGAGGTCGAAAGAATAGTCGTTTGGATGTTGTCGATCTAATTGAAGATAAAACTACGTCAGTTGACAAAGAAGTACCAGAAGATTTGCTGTTTGAAACAGAAGAAGTAAAAGGTAAAACTCACCATGTAGAAGACGCTGTAGACGAACTGCTGAATGAGTCAGTTGAAGATAAAAAAATTGAAGACAAAGAACCAGACTTATCACCCAGTAAGAAACAGCAACAGTCAGAAAGTAAGAAGGCTAAACCAGATATAGTTGTTAAAAAGACTAAAAAAAGTCAATCCAAACCATCATTTGCCGACCGCGCCAGTAGAACTTTAATGGCACTGGGAAGAAGAGCCGATACTTATACCCAAGATACTGATGGGATGACAGTAATGGCTACCAGTTTGAAAATGGGTGCAGTCGGAATGGCATTTGCCCATAAATTATTAGAAAAGCGCGAAGAAAAAAAGCTAAAAGCGACTATCGATCGCATCTTGGCTGCACAAGAAAGAACAAGCCAACTTGTAGAGCGTTCAAAATCTATAAAGCAAAAGGTAGAAGAACCAGAAATCGATAGCGAACCAGATTTAGATGAGGAACTAGATTCAGATATCAATCTAGATGCGGATGTAGAGATTGAGTCTGACGATGAACTAGACCTCGATGACGAACTGGATCTAGACGATGAGTTAGACCTGGAAAAAGATATTTCCGACCAACTAAATAAGGCAGTAAAAATTATCGATCGCCAGTTAACAGATATCGATCCAGAAATTTCAGCCGAACCAATTGTCATCGATCGCTCTGCTGATTTCGAGCGACAATTAGAGCAAATCAACGCTGCGCTAGAGCGACTGGAACAAAAATTGGACTCTTTAGAGGAAAGGATCGAACATCTGGAACAGTTACTGGATAAGCAAGAGAAGGAAGAAACAAACAACAGCGTAGACAAGAATGACGATCTGTGGGATGAAGAGACATCTAATGAAACAGTGGAGGATTTGGATACTCAGCTAGTTAATGTCTTACTGGATGTTAGCGAAAAGTACGAGCAAATTAATCCCAACTCAGAATCGGGAATTCCCATCGGCGATAGTTGTCGGTTGTGCAGCGATCGCTCAGACGATAAAACAGTTATTACTATTAAAGAACAAGATGGTGATGAAGTAGAAGAAATTTTTAGGGTGACGATAGAAAGCGATTCTGATGAATTTGCGATTGACAAAGATGAATTAGATGAAGATGAGAAGCAGTCTATTGTAGAAAGCTTTAGCCAGAAGTTAAAGGAAATTGATGATTATTTGGAGAAACAACAAGAGCAAACTCAAACGAGTCGCGATTGCCAAAAAAAGCAAAAGGAAATAGCGATGGTTGATTGATAAATTATCGATCTTAGCTTGCTCAGAATATTTCTCAAATTTCAATCCATGCCGAGTTAAAATATGTATTTATATGCTATGAATCTAACTAATATGGCTGATTCTGTAACTTTAGAAGAAGTTTTAAACTTAGCCAAACAACTTTCTCCTCTAAATCAAATACGTTTAATCGAACAAATAACCCCTCAGCTTAAAAGAGATCTCGTTGTTGCACCTTCGCAACCCCGTAAATCGTTGAGAGGTATTTGGAAAGGAATAGACATTGGCGAAGCGCAGCTTGCCGAAGTGAAGGCAGAAATAAGCAGTAATTTTCCTCGCGAGGACATTTGATGCCTGCTAGTGCTATGACTGATACCTATGCTTTAATTGAACAATTTTTGCTGTGACCTTGACTGATTTTAAAACAACACGATTGCGAGATGCATGGGCGACGATTCAAGGTTACGTTTATCAAGTCGATCTAACGATTCAGCGATGGTTAAATTTACAGCCACATCAAATTCTTGAACTTGAAAGTGGTGAAGATATAGATCTTGTTTCTCAATCTTTGGGGACAACCGATTCTGCCGAGCAGGAACGCTTACTAGAACAGGTCAAACATAGAGAGGAAAAAATTACTCTAAAGAATCCCGCAGCAGTTACGATGATTGCTTGCGCGATCGAACACATAAAAACCAATCCAAATTCAAATCTCTTTTTTCGCTACACAACAAATGCAGAAGTTACCAGAGAAAGACTTTCACCAATTACCGATAATACTCCTGGTATCTTAGTTTGGGAGCAAATTCGTTCGGGAACTCTGCGAGGAAAATTAGCGATCGCGAGATTAAATGATATTCGCTCAATTTTGAAACAGGCTAGTCAACCATCTAAACTTCATGACGATACCTGGGCAGCTTTTTCAAATTTCATCAAAAATTATAGCGATGCCCAATTACTCGATCTCGTGCGTAGTCTTGAATGGGGAATTAATACATCTGAAGCTAAATCTCTCGGTCAAGAAATTCAAAATACTCTTGTTGGCAAAGAATATGCAGAAGATATAAATCGAGCCAAGGAGCAATATCAAAGGCTTTTTCTATATGTGTTCAAGCGTCTTTGTCAGCAAGGAAAAAAGCAGCTTACCAATCAAGAACTCCACAAACAATTAGCTCTTCCTTTGTTAAGTGAGAAGGATAGACTACTGCTCGATAACATTACAACGTGGATAAATATTATCGAGCAACGTTTGAGAGCGGTAGAAGATGATGTTTCTCAAAACAAAGAATTTATTTCAACTATTGACGTTCAAGTAAAACAACTAGCGAAGGCACAGGGAATCGAGGCATCTGTAAAATACACCATCGCCACACCTATTCTCGATTTACCACCTCTGGTTAGCCATCTCAGTTTGCGACAAAAAACCGTAGCATCATTGGCAAAAACTTTCGAGCATCATACTTGGTTGGCTATACATGGAAGTATAGGTTCGGGAAAAACTCAGTTAGCAAATTTAATTGTTCGTTCCTCAAATAGCTGTTGTGTTTGGATACGTCTGCGAAATTTGTCGATTGAGCAAGCTGCGATGCGTTTGGATGAAGCTTGTAAAACTTTACTTTCTCCTCTATCGAACAATTGGTATGAATGGTACAGTGCGCTCTGCCAAAAATTAGACCGCTCGACAATAATTGTGCTTGATAATTTACCGAATCTTTCCAGAGGGGATGAATTGTCAGAACGGTTAATCCAGTTATCGCGAGCCTGCCAAAATCATCAAGTTCGACTTTTATCCACCAGTGCGTACAATTTACCGCCGAGTTTTCAAAGCAATTTACCAAGTAATAGCCTATATAGTTTGCAAATTCCTCTTCTCAGCGAAGAAGAAGCGGGGGAAATTCTCAAAACTTATAATATTCCCACTGCAAAGACCAGTGATTTTATTAAATTTTTGAATGATATCGCTAGGCAACATCCTCTGCTTCTCAACGCCGTCGGACAATATTTGGAGTTTAAAAATTGGCAGCTTACAGAAGAAGAGCTTGACGGGCTATTCAGAAATAATTTTGCTGCTGAAGTAAATGACGAAACAATTGATAGATTGTTAGCAACTGTAGAAGATAGCAATGCGAGAGAACTTTTATACCGATTGAACCTTGTTATCGGTAGTTTTTCTTTAGATGATGCCAGAGCTATAGCTTCTGTAGAACCAAGCATAGAACGTTGTCGCGAACGTCTGCGTTCTTTAACTGGATTATGGTTAGAAAGCGATATAAACAAACGTTTACTGGTTTCTCCTTTAATCAAATCTCTTGGAGACGAAGACCTATCAAAGCAAACAAGAAAAAGATGTTATGTTGCTTTGGGCGACAGCATTGTCCAACACCAAGAAATAGATCAATGGAAAGCAAGAAAAGCTATTAGCTATTATGCCAGTGCTAAAGAGTACGATCGCGCTTTCACGATTTTGATCGTAATTCTTTGGGAGTTACATCGAAGCGAAATTTTAGTAGATGATGTTGGTTTACTTTCAATTTGGGTTGATGTACCTCTTCCTATAGAATCATGTTTGACCATACGTTTATTCTTACGTGGATTGCAAATTAGCGTTTGCCATAAATACGGTAAATCTACAATACACCTAATTGAAGATCTCAATATTCTTCTTCAACAAGCCTCTGCAAAAGATTCATGGGCTGTTATTGGAGCTACTTTGTTAGTCAATCCAGTTTTAGCCAAAAATCAGCCAATCTTAGCTAACGATAATTTGAAAACTGTTTTAGATCTTCTACCAGATGCCAAAAACCCTCTGACAGAAAAACTACTTTTACCAGACGGGGCATTATTAGAAACAATGATTTGGTCTAATACTCGTGGCATTTCCCAGATAGACCATGTAAAAAATTGGATTGAAACTGTAGAATGTCTATCTGAAGAACAGTTACAAAGAACGTTTGCTTACGAACTTGCCGAACATGGATGTAGGCATATTACCGAGCGTCTTTTCTATTTATTCGAGCAAGAAGAAAACCAAAATGATCGACAATGGTTAATATTGCTAGATGTCATAAATGAATTAGCATATCGATCGTATCGGCTTGGATTGAAGTTGTTATGGGCTTGTGCGGTAAGAATACAAATAGCGATTCTTGGATGTCTTAATCAGCTAAAAATAGCAGCACACATAGCTGAAGCTGTAGTTTCTCAACCAAACAACGATGACCGAATCGAACTTTTGATTGGAGAGTGTCTGGGAAGACAATATCTGGAAGCGAGTCTCTACTCTGAAGCTAAATTTTGGCTCGACTTGGCACTGAAATCTACTACTTTTTCATATCCTAAAATTCGATTAGAGGCTTTGATGCTCAGGGGAAGAATCATCGAGAACAATAACTATGAAGAGTCTATAAAATACATTAAACAGGCGGTCGATTTGGCAGAAAACTATGAATCCGAATCATCAAGATTAACTTTAGTGAAAGCTCATGGCGAGTTTGCGATCTCTCTATGGCTTACCAAAGGAATAACAGAAACTTTTGAGGCTTGGGAAAAGACGATCGATCGTTTATTTAAATTCAAAAAAGACACTTCAGAGTGGAAAGCTCTATGGCTCGTCTGCGGACACGTATCGGGTTATTTCACCCATTTAGCCTGCAAAGGTACTCCTCCTCAGACTGGTTTTGACGGCAATTCGTATGGTGCAGCTCCAGAAATTGGGTTTTTTTCCAAATACAATCTTCAATTAAATGAGCCTCAGCTAACAGAACATTACAACAATGTTGATCGCAGCATTTTATTCGTTCATCTTTCCAGTTTTGCTCAAGCTGTAGGTAACGATGAGCGAGCTTCGTATTGGGCGTTGAAGGGTATAGAATTTTTGCGTAATACGGAAAATAAAATAGGATTACTAGGATTAGCTGAAAATGCTATATCAACATTATTGTTAAGCGATAAATATATCGAGACTATAGATCTAGCATTAGATGCAGGGGCGATTGCAGTAGCTCACCAAAAATTACACTTAAAAAATACCAGCATTTTTTCTATCAATAGCCTCAATTTAGAAGAAATTCTTGGTTCTAAACCAAATGATCTATGGCGACGCGCAGAGAATTATGCTTCCCGTCTTTGTTTGATACCGATTGCTTTTCGTCTAAGTCTGATAGCTATTTCACATCCAGAATCGATTGTAGCAAAAGCAGAAGAAGTAGTAAGCCTTTGTGACCAGATCGCTATTACGGCAGCCGATCAGTATCTTTGGACTTCTGCGGCTAAATTGTTCAGACTAATTTATATACAAAATTTTATATCGCTCAGAGAATTAATTTATATTATTGATAATTACTTTGAAAATTACTTTGAACAATATGGAACGCTTTGGATTATTGGTTATTTAATATTTTCTTTACAGAGAAAAACTGTTCTTCGAGATGTAGCTTACGCTCAATTAGGTATTATACAGAAGTTGTCCGAAATTGAGTATGCTCGTCAGATTTATCCCTCTACAACGTATCGCCTTTTAATTTTACCTTTTCTAGAAACATACTGGACGACAACATTTAACAAAATGCGGTTTCAGTTCAATACTCCAGAATTGATTGAGAAGCAATTTGCCAAAATAGAAACTATCCCCGAAGCTCAACGAGCGAAGTCGATTTTCAAAATAGTTAGCTATGGATTGAACTTCAATCTATCGAATGAAATAAGCTAATGAAATATTATTACTTTACCCATAGACAGAAAAAAAGCTTAGAATCGAAACTTACATAATAATATATGATACTAAATCCTGTTTACATTGAATACTTAAAACCTGTGTGAAGGCAGAAGGCAGAAGGCAGAGGGCAGAAGGGTTTTAGTTTAATTTGTACCCTCAAATTTAAAACATACTTTGGCAATCGGATTTAGTATGATTAATTGAAACTATACAAAAAGACTAAAAAGCCAGGTTCATTTATCACAGGCTACACCCATATAACCGAAAATATACTTATCTTGTAAGCTTCTCGAACTACATAAGGAAACTAGAAAGATGCAAACAAGATTAGATTTACCCCCCGCACCAAAACACACTCGTATTGCTACACAAAAGCCTGCTAATTCTCTGATGAAATATCTCAGGATTCGCAAAAGCGATCTACCCTACGCAGCAGGGGTGGCAGCAGGAGTAATTTACTTGACCCTCAACGATGCCTTTTTTGTATTCGTTCTCGCTAGCTTTGCTCTAGTATTTGGGGCAATGTACTACTGTGCCAAGGTTATACCCTTCATTGAGAAAACCATCGGACATCGCATTAGCATTTGGCACTTAGGGGTTTTAGTGCTGGGAGCAACGATGGTATTTGGAATGCTCGAACCTGCCAATGCCTTGTTCCTTCAGGATTTAGAAAACCGCGTCACCGACGTTATCGGCGGTACATCCAGCGCACTACCAGCAGAAAGTGTAGGCTTAATCTTTGACTTTCTGCGAGTTGCTTTTGTTCTATTCGTAGTTGCTGCTGGTATCTTTGCCTTCGTTCAGGCACAGCAGGGGAACGACCCCAGACCGATTATCGGTACTATCGTTATTGCCTTCGGGACGATTATGGGTATTGACGTACTGACCATTCTGATAGCAGGTACAGGCGCGGCTTAAATACGCGATCGCAATCAATATCTTAATTTAATTTCTGTTGTTAGCTCTATATCTCTACGCAACTATAAATTCTTAATATGTCTAACTACTCATGCAAAAAGATCCCGATCGCGATTTAATCGGCATCAATCAGTTATTGGGACAGCAGCCGACTATTCTATTCATCCCTGCTAATCAATTAATTCCTTGGTCGGTACTGGTAATCATCAGCTACGTTCTTACTTTAGGCTTTTTTGACTTTGGCTTGGGAGCGTTTGCCACCGTATCACTCTGGTTCTGTATTAGCTGGTGGATACTGACAGGGAAACATCCCCACCAGTTTGTCGATCGCTTTCGCTTTCCTCCAGGAAAAGATTGGTACTCGGCTAATCTTCCCTATATCTCTCCACTGATTAAAAATCGCCCCACCCACCTAAGAAAACAAGTTCCCGATAACACGCTTACCGCTCGTCTCAAACCTCTAATTAAAACCAACCAGAAAGGTCAACAATATAGGTTCATGCCGTTTCAGAATTTTCAAGATTTAGTTTGCCTCATCTCCATTGAGAAAGATGGCTACCAAGTATCTGGACTGCTTCTCAATCGCGGTAGTACTTTCCAGATTGTCTTCCCCTTTAAAACTCCTGGCTACCACAACAACCTCGAACGTACTGAGGTGAGCAACTATGCCGTCGCGCTAGAAGAAGGCTTAAAAGAAGTCCTGCCAGGGGAAAGATTAATTATCCATACCCAAAAATTTGGTAACAGCGTTCCCCACGAACAAGAGTTAAGTGCGATCGCCGATGAATGCGATTTGTTGCCCGTGGCAGTTTTAACTCGTAACGAACAAAAGCGAGTTCGAGAACTCCACGACGAGGGAATCAGGCAGTGTTGGAACAGTACGTTATTCTGTACCTGGACTTACGACGAAAACGCGGGTGCTACTAGTAACGACCTTACCAGCCAGTCTATTAAATGGGTCACGGCTAAATTCAAGCAGGCACTAACCTGGTTTTCGGGTAACGCTCGCGTCTACCAAGAACGGTTCTACCAACAGTTATTTCTTCAGGCATTTAACCAAGGATTTATTAATTGGGAAACTATACTCAACAACAAGCTGGGTTTAGCTGCCCAACCTCTATCCAGTGACGAACTATGGCATTGGCTGTGGTACAAGTTTCATTCTCCTACGACAACCGTACCAGCAAAACCACAATTATTTTCTCTCAAGGAAACAGAACAAGGTTTTGTCTTAGATGAATCGGTAGCTAACGATCGCCATATCGTAACTGTCTTGACCGAGGGAATTGAAGAACCCGCCTGTCCCGAACACCGCAGCAGCCAAGATACCGTTTGGTTGCCAGGCAGACAGCAAAAATGTGCGGTGCTGACTTTGACCGAGCGACCCAAAACTGCCATGTCTCAGCGAGAACAGTTACGCTGGTTCTTCGAGGTTCTTTCCCAAAACTACGTAAAAGATACCGAAGCCGTAGTAGAAATTAGCCTGGCTAACGATCGCCTAATTGAAGACAGCCTGGCTAAAATTGCCAAACAGTCCCGTTCGGCGCAAAAGCACGCGGTGCTTAAAGGACAGGGCAGGGATGTCGGGGCGGAAATAAAGGCAGAAGAAAGCTTTGAAGCTCAAAAACAACTGCGTAAGGGAGCCAGATCCTTTCACACCGCCGTAGCCTTCTTCGTCTATCGCTCTAATCCCAAAGAATTAGATTTAGCCTGTCTCAAACTGAGTCGCAGTTTTGGTACGGCAAAGGTCAAGCGGGAGCGCAATATTGCCTGGTCGCTGTGGTTGGATAGTTTACCAATTAACATTAATCGGCTACTGCAAAATAACTCTGCCCTCGAAGATCGCCGTCATGTGTTTAGCAATCATACCGTCTGGCGTTTCTTTCCTCTTACGGTAACAAGGGATTTAGACCGACAGGGAGTAGAACTAATTAGTAGCGGTGGCAAACCAATCTACGTCGATCTCTGTCACCAACAAACCAGTCGCGCTCTGATTCTGGGTACATCTGGTTCGGGTAAAACCATCCTGGCATGGCAGTTTATGCTCGACCACCTACGGGCGGGTATCCCCGTAATCGGCATGGATATTTCTTCTGGTCAGGGTAATAGCTTTAAAACGGCGATCGAGCTTTTGGGTGATGAGGGAGCTTATCACGACCTGCGCCACCACTCAAACAATTTAATGGAACTTCCCGACCTAAGACGCTTTGACGGCGAACAGCGAGAAGAACGGATGAATCAGTGGCTCGATTCGGTACGGGCTGCCATCGTCGAGATTGCTATGGGTAAGGTTAACGACCCCAGATTAGCTCAAAGGGTAGAAGCGATCGCTGCTAAGACACTAAATATCTTCCTTAGCGACCCTGAAATTGTCGAACGCTATAACCTAGCTTTGGAAAAGGGTTGGAAATCGCAAGCCTGGCAGGATATACCCGTCCTTAAAGACTGGCTTAAGTTCTGTACCAAAGAACAACTCAACCTATCCAGCTTTGAGGCGATCGACCAAGCTGCTATTAATCAGATTCAGGTACAGGTATCGGCACTACTCGAATCACCTTTGGGCAAGGCTATTGGCAGACCTAGTTCCTTTTCGCCTAACCCCAAAATCAAGTTTTTTGCCCTCTCTGGACTCGACAGCGAAGCCGAACAGAACATCATTGCCTTGACAACTCAGGCTGCCTGTCTGCGTAATGCCTTGGCTTATCCCCGCAGTCTGATAGTAGGAGATGAAGTATCGGTACTGTTTAAAAAACAGGGATTTGCAAACGGGTTTGGTAACTGGTGTGCCGTCGGGCGCAAAAGCGGGATCTCAATTATCCTGATTTCTCAAGACCTCGACGCGATCCAAAACTGTAGTGCCAGAGATCAGATACTGCAAAACATCAACTATCGTCTTATCGGCAGGATCACTTCAAGCGGTGCCAAGTCCTTGACTCATCACCTCGGTTACAATCCCGAACTAATTAATCAAAATTCCACCGAGCTATTTCTCCCAGACAAAACTCGACTCTGTTCCAAATGGCTGATCGAGAAAGATAGTCGCTTTTGGCAAGCAGAATACTACCCCGCTGCCATGACCTTGGCTGCTGTGGCTAATAGCCCTAGCGAGTTAGAGGCAAGGGATAGAGTAATGGCAAGCTATCCCGACAATATGCGAGGGCAAATGCTGGGATTGAGAGATTTTTCCGAGAGATATGTCAATGCTATTCGTTCTGGTTCGGGAATGTCAGGTATTGAATCCGCTGAAAACTCAATAGTTGCTATTCCTAGAAAGCCAGCCAGCACCCATAGATAAAAACCTACTTCTTGTTTTCTCTCTTACTAAGAAATTATTACATACACTCCTAAAACTAATGAATATAGCTACATTTAAAATCAAATTTGCTATTCATGCTTGGTTATTGTTCGCCATTGGATTAACTTTAGTCCAGCAACCCAAAGCCTTTGCTAATGAACCCGACTCTCCAGAGTTTGAGCTAGTCGAACCTACCGAATCGTCCAACAATGCCCAAATAACTGACTATAGCGAAATCATTGAGAATGCTAACATCCAACCGAGCAATAATGACGCTGTTCGAGATCGAATCGAGCAGGAACTCGACAATACCGTCAATAGCGTAATTGACAATATATTTGGCGATCTCTTTGGTGGCTTGAACGATTTTCTAGGTGGACTAGAAGACACTGTAGGAGATTTCGTCAGCAGTAAAATTCCCGACCTTGGCAGAATAATCGATCTTATTTTTAACGACGATTTGGCAACAGGAGAAGCCGATTTACCCAGCCGACAGCAAAGTGAAACCCTCGAAGGTACTCCTGATGGCTATGCTATTTCTGAAGCGGAAACTGATGCTGTCGTGCGAGAAGTTTTAGTCGAAACAGTTGAATCGGCTACCTTCGATCGCCAAGCACAGACTAACTTAAAGCAGACTGCGGTGCGGGTTCAGCAAAGCGTTAGTGAAAGCGTCGATCTCGGACAAGATTCCCAGAATCGAGATGTCACCCAGCAAATCCTGCAAAATCTCTCTCAACAAGAAGCTATATCTGCTACCAGACAGGGAATTATCGTGCAGCAAAACCAACAGGCACAGGTCGATCGCGCCATCAGTAATATGCTCAATGCACAGCAGGCTGAAGAATTGGCGGGAATTAATGCTGCCAAACGTAGAGAAGATATCGGCACTACCAACCTTACTGTCCGACAGTGGGGTTTGGTTAGATTACCTGGTAATCCTTAGATTTTGGTTTGGGAAGGGTGTGGGGTGTAGTGAGTTGGGTGTAGTGAAAATGAGACAGTTGTTTTTCAAACTTGACAAACCCTTTTAAGTCGAAGCTTTTGACCAAATAATCCAATAGCGATCGCTCTTTCTCCAAACTCCAATTTTCATTTCTATACAAAACCATTTACTTGTTCCCTACACCCCACACCCAACACCCTATCCCCTATTTATATAAATTAAATCGATCTATGAATAATTTTGTATTTGCTGCTGATTCTTTTGCCGACTTCGAGAGCTTGCTAGTCCTCAAAGAAGCCCTTGGCACTGGAGAATTAATCTTTCAGGGATTTGAAAACGTCTGGCAACAGGTCATTCTCAATACTAGTTCGCCTATTTGGGTGGCAATTATGGGCTTTGCTGCTGATATTGCCTTATTAATCTTAATTTATCTAGCTTTGAAGCAGGGTTCGGAAGTAGTTCAAAAACGAGACTGGCATGGACTGGTCTTACTCATCGTCTGGCCCACTATCGTCGCTTTGCTAATCGGTAACAACGGCTTTTTAATTTCACAGGGTATAGGTGCGTTGCGAACTATCGATCGCGAGTTTGTCAAAGCCATGAGTACTACCCAAATTGCCTCGACCAACATTCAGAACGCCCTTCAAGATATTCAGCTAACCAACGCAGCCAAAGAACAGATTGATTCTCTTATCAATCAGTGTAATAGCTATAACGGCACGAAATATTCTGAATGCTTGAACGATATTGTTCCCAAAATCGACCAAATTGTTGCAGAAGCCGAAGCTCAAAATAGCGGTCCTCTGGCAGTCTTGGAAAACTACAAAGACAAGATTAAAGGCGCGATCTTGAATGTGGCTGCGGTAGGACAAATTATCTTAGCCCCACAAAAAATAGTGCTGACCACTTTGGTTCATGCTCTTTTGATTGCCGTACAGCTCGCATTCAACATGATTATCGAAATTGCCCTGCTGCTACACTCGCTTTTAGCACCGATAGCCGTCATTCTAACTCTCATTCCTACGGGACAACGATACATCTCTATCTGGTTGACCTGGTTTGCGGCGATCGCTGCGATTCAGGTTTGCTACACCATCATTATCGGTCTAGCTGCTACTGCCATCGTTTTAAGTAACGCCCAGCTATTTAGCGATGTCACCTTTCTAGTTTTGGCAGCATTCTTCGGTCCAGGTCTGGCTTATGCCATGAGTAAGGGCGGTGGTGTAGCTCTCTACCAGTCAATCAATAGCAGCGTCGATAAAACTATTAGCTTGGGTACGGAAGTAGTTAGCAAAGCTGTATTACTCGTCTTGTAATTCGATCGAATATTCAATATAAAAGTTAAATTCTATGTTTAAATCAACCCGACCTCGATCCAATCAAATCGCTCCCGCAGGTAAGGAAAAAATTGTTTTAGCACAGCTATCATTGACCGTGGCATTTATTATGCTGGCATTCTCCTCCTGTAGTACCGCCAGCAGCTATCGTAAGTTAGCCAACAGCAGAATCACCACCGTACAAATGAGCAATGGTGATGCTATTTTAGCTGAAGTCAAATCGGGTAACTATCGTACCCCCGAAACCATTACTGAATTTACTAAAAAGTGGTACACCCTGATGCTGGGTTGGTCGGGAGGAGAAACGGCAGTCAAAGTTAATGGAAACACCATTCCCGCTAACTCCTATGCTGCTGCTCAGATGATGGATACTCGACTGCAAAAAGCTTTTCTCCCTGAATTCAGCCAACTTATTCCCGCTTCGGTATTTACTCAAGATAACCAACTTAAATCATCGGCTAAAGTTCGCTATGTGTCCGACCCCATGCCCATGAGCGAAGATACTTGGGCAATTAATGTCGTTGCCGACTGGATTTTGTTTGACTCGGCAACCAATACCGAAGCAAAAACCGTCACCTTTAACAAAAGCATCACTATCAAAGCTGCTGCTGTTCCTGCTAAATCCGTGGTTGAAGAAGCCAACAGCTTGCAGCAACTTATTGAAAGCATTAGAGCCTACGGCTTGGAAATTATTAACGTTGAAGAATTTGAAGCATAATTAAAATGACTAATACACATACAGAAGACCGAGATACATTTACCAGAAAAGACCAAATCGACCTCGCTGGACTAGACAATGAAGCCGAACAGCCTTTAATAATTGACCGACAGTATCAGATTAAAGAAGACTCTCCTTCAGATACTCCTGTCGAGGAAAAACCATTTGTCCGCAGCTTATTCATTTACGGTGCAACGGGCTTAGGCATTCTTTTTCTGCTAGGGATTTGGAATTTTATGACACCAAAGAACGCACCAGTTAAAGTTGTAGAATCAACTCCCGAAAAGCATGAGGAAATAGCAACGCCCCAAGTTGATTACCGAGGCAAGTTAGCCCTCAGAGATCAAAAGCATCAGCTAGAACAAGCAACACAGCAACCTACTCCCGCAGAAGTAGTCGAACCTGAAAAGCCCACTACCGTGGCTACTCCGATCCCGCAACCGACTCAACCCCAGCCTCAGCCTCGTCAGCAACCCAGAGTAGCTCGTACCGCACCACCCCGTCCTCGCCCTCAACCAGTACCCAGACCTCAACCCGTAAGGGTAGATCCAAAGCCCAAGGTTGACCCTCAACAACAATGGGCGCGACTGTCCAATTTTGGTCAGGGCGTACCACTTGCTACTAGCCAATTTGCTAAGAGTCAGACTCCTGCTGCCAAAGCGACCTTTGTAAATAATGTCGCTTCTAAACCTACATCTATAACTGCTAATGCTTCTAATTTGTCCTCTCCAGGCAGTTTGAATATACTCAATCGCCAGCGTATAGAAACAAACGTTAGAGATAAACAGCAAATCGCCTATGGCACGACTGTCACTGCCGAAGTTTCTATTCCCCTACTTTGGGATGAATCCGTAAGTAGCTTTCAGCAACCGAATAAACGCTTTGCACTAGTACTTACTGAAGATTTGCTCGCTAGCAACGGCAAAGTAGCTCTTGAAAAAGGCTCGCTAGTAGTTGCCGAGAGTAGTTCGGTGAATCCTGGTAACAGATTAGTCAATGCCAGTGCAGCAGCCATTGTCTATACCGACAAGCAGGGTAGAATTCAACAGCGGTCGCTCCCTCCCCAAAAACTAAGTATTCTTGGCAGACAGCAGCAACCTTTGATTGCCAAAGGACACTTCGATCGCGGTGGCGACTATGCTAAAACCGATCTATTGGTTAGTTCCCTATCTGGCTTAGGTAAAGTAGGAGAAGTTTTTACCCAACCCAATACTACTTCTTCTGTAGTCACAGGTAACTTTAGCTCTAGCGTTACTACTACAGTGGACAATCGTAATCGAGAAGTTTGGTCTGCCGTACTCGATGGGTTCTTCAACCCTTTGGCTGACAGGATTAGCGATCGCTCTTTACGCCAGGAAGTAGAGCTTGAAAAGCTACCTAATATTGCTGTCTTGGAAGTAGGAACAGAGGTATCGATTATTGCTAATGATACCTTTGCGATTGGCTTCGCCACCTCGCTTCGCGAGATCGAGTAATCAATCTGCCGAGAGCCAGTTTTCTTCCCCTCAGAACTTACTAAATCACTAAGAGTTGACAATAAGTTTTCAATCTGCAAACATTGAAATTAAATAGGTTTTCATTTTGGAAACTTAGCTACCAAAAAACTCAAATGCATCTAATTTCTGCTGGAAAGCTTAAAAAGGCTGCATCCAAGTATCCAGATGTTGCTACTACAATTAAGGCATTCTGCAAAACAATTAACCAAGCACGATGGCAAAATCTAATTGAAGTACAGCAGGTATATCGAGATGCTGAAGCGGTAGGTAACTTCACTGTTTTCAATATCAAAGGTAATAAATACCGTCTGATTCTCGATATAGACTACGAAGAACAAGTTGCTTATTTCAAATATTTTTTAACCCACGCTGAATATGATAGAGGGAAATGGAAAAATGACTCTTACTATTAATCGGGAAAATTATCTGAAGCTTCTAGATCGAGTACAGCTCATCCCTAAAGTCATTGAAACTGAAGCAGAATATGAGTTAAATCTCGCTGTAGCTGAAAAATTGATTGCTAAGAAAAAGAACCGTACTCCTGAAGAAACTACTCTACTTCGTCTACTGGTCAAGCTGATTGAAGACTTTGAAGAAAATAATTATGGCTTAAAAGAGTGGCGAAACCTTCCACCTCATGAGATATTGCAGCATCTTCTAGAAGTTAGTCATACTAAACAAGCTGATTTAGTTGGAGTAGTTAGTCCCTCAAAAGGATTAATCTCAGCAATTGTTAATGGTAAAAGAGCAATCAGCAAGGAACAAGCTAAAAAGTTAGGAGAATACTTTAATCTTTCACCAAGTCTATTCATTTGATTTTAAAAAGGTTTAATCGATTTAATCAGAACCTAACGATTTGTAGTTCCCAGAAAACTACAGATTCAAAATACTAATAGTTCTTACATGGTTAAACAAACTCAGTTATTTGAACTACAATCAGAAGCCGAGACTCAGAAGTTTACTTTTTACTCCTCTTTAGAAAAACTCAACCAAGCGTGTTCTAGTTGCGATCGCTGTTCTCTTAGCCAAAAACGTCATCAGGTAGTTATAGGAAGGGGTGAAACTCAACCAGATATCGCGATTATCGGCGAAGCACCTGGAAAACAAGAAGACAAATTAGGACAGCCGTTTGTCGGAGATTCGGGCAAGTTTTTAATGAAAATGCTCGAAGCTGTAAAGCTTGATTCTAACGTCTACTTTACCAACACAGTTCGTTGCCGACCTTCAAATAATCGCAAACCATCTGCCGAAGAAATTAAAGCTTGCAAACCCTATTTAATCGACGAACTCAGACTGGTTAAGCCGAAAATAATCATTTGTGCGGGAGCGATCGCCGTAGCTGGATTAACAGGTAAAAAGGAAAGTATTACTTCTCTTCGGGGTAAATGGCTTGATTGGGAAGGTACTCCTGTTATGCCTCTATTTCACCCTGCATATTTACTGCGTAATCCTTCTCTTCAAAAAGATAGCCCAAAGTGGTCAACTTGGCACGACCTGATAAAAGTAAAACTCAAGCTTGAGAAAATTTATACCTCTGTTTGATAATAGCGTTCAACTAATTTACTGCTGGTGAAATGCTAACGCTAATCGGTGGCGTATACAACAACTTTCATGCCAGTAATGAAAATAGTAGATAAAGTTATTTATCCAATTGTTACCCAAACCAAAACCGTAGCAGGATTTTACATTGGTGCGATCGCCAGGCAGAGAGATAGTTACGGGATAGTTACAGCCATTGACCCTGGCAGTTACCGTTCGGTTACGATTGACTGGGATAAAAATGAGCCATTCGCCTACACGGAAGACGAACTAAGAGTACTAAAAATAGAGGTTGTCGAACAACTATTGCCGTTGAAAACTTTTGTTACCATGCCTCCTGCTACTACGGTTCTCTTAACTGATGGAGAACGGGTGAAATTCGAGCCTCAAGAAAAGTTCTTAGTTAAAGAGGTTAGCGACCGCTCTTTGATAATCGAAAATGTAACGACGGAAAAAACCTATCAGTTCGAGCTAAATCGCTTTCCAGCCAACATATTCGCGCATCAAATTGAGTTGCCAGAAATAGCTGTAATACCTGTTGAAGAATTGCCCTTGAGTCTACAAGAGCTTCAACTCAAAGCAGAACTTTGGCTGGCATTAAATTTCAACTCAATTTTGCTGAATGGTTTGACTCCCGCCATCGAGCAGAGAGTCAAGCATCAATATTCACAAAGTCTTCAACAGCCTTTTGTCTCTAGCGATCTAGACTTGGCATGGTCGGTAGCATTCGAGCAGTACTTAAAGGAACAAGCTCGAAAGACAGGTTTGTTTGGACTAAAAGTCGCTACAAAAATGCTCTGGCACGCAGAAGAGCAATTCCTTTTTGGTCGAGTTACTGATATTGATTACCGTCAGCAAAGTTTTTCTCTTCAGTGGGATAACGCCAGGCAGTCAAGTCTGTCTATTTTAGAGATGAAAGCACTTGCGATCTCTGCGGTCAGCTTTATTCATCTGTCAGACAATGTAGCCTACGAAATTAGCGGTGACTGCTCTTATCTAAATGCCTATATTGGGTTTAGAACGAAAAAATTAGCTAAGGCATGGCTTAGAACGATTAAAAGGATTGTGGGCAGGTTAAGTAACCTGAAAGACTATCGCGTCACCAAATCTGATTCTCAATTGGAAACTAAATGGGAGTATCGAGTCGAACAGTTTCGCTGTAAAAGTATAAAAAAACGCTTGCAGAGTTTGGAGATAGTTAGTCAGTTGAATTTAGACAAAATGCCTTTCTAGATTTTATCTAACCAACAGCATCTTCCACTGGGTAAGGAGCATCAAAAAACTTCGTCGAATGATATCCTTTTGCTCCAATCTTATATGCTAAATCGCTTAGTGGTTTCTCATTGGCTTTCAGACGCTTTAGTACATCACTAAAATTATGTCGAGGTATCCAACCGAGTTCATTTCTAGCTTTTTTGTTGACGTATACCCTTTCAATCTGAGGAAACATCTTCCATCCACGTCGTTTATACTCGTCTTCATAGTCAGGAATTTTTCGCTTAACTACTGCTGCAGCATCAGAGCGTAGTTCAAGCAGATCGTCTTGTTGAAAAGGAGTCGTTGCGCTGATAATGTAGCGAGCAAAACCGATGGCAGTTGCTTTTTCTCTTGCTAACAAGTGAGCATTTACAACATCTTCAATATCTACTCGACGATACAGAAATTCGTTGGTTTTAGCATTGCTATCTTCATATTTTTCTCTAACTTCTTTGCGGTCGTCTTCTTCTGGAAAGAAACGAGAAGTTTTTAGGACTATACAGGGTAGTCGATTATTGCGATAGAACAATTGACAGAGATTTTCTGCTGCTAACTTAGTCACGCCATAAATGTTTTTGGGAACAGGTACGGTATCTTCCGTTATACAGGCTGCTGGACGATCGGCAGATGGTTTCAGTGCATCGCCATAGGTGCTGGTTGTACTTGTGTAGATAAATGAGTTTACTCCTTTGACAACAGCCTCTTCTAAAAGATTAAGCGTTCCTGTGATATTGGTATCTACAAGATCTTGCCGACTATGGGTGACAATATGGGGTTTATGCAAAGTAGCTGCATGAAAAACTGTCTCGATTCCTTCCATGCATTGTTTGACAAATTCTCTGTCAACTATTGTTCCCACCTTATCTGTAAAATCTGAATCAATCAGGTCTATGCCGATCGCCTCATGATTCTGATTCTTGAGACAACGAACGAGTGCTTCCCCTAAGTGACCAGCACTACCTGTAACCAGAACTTTCATCTTTGTCTTTCTCCTTCTCATCTAACAAGATCGCCTACTATTTACCCTGGTCGCTTCCATGAAATAATAGCTTCAACAAATAAGAGTCTGCAAAAATTTGTCTCATATAGGAAATTAAATCGATCTTCATTTAGCTAACGCTTGTCAGTTTAAACATATTTTTAATTGACAAAAAAAGCGTATGTACGATGCAAAATTAATTAAAGCGCAACCGATTGCTACACCCATAGATAATAATTTAGATCCAAACAATCTAGAAGATAAATTACAGGACAAGTTACAACACATAATTTCATCCTTTGAACTGGAACTAACTCAAAGCCAACAGAAAGCACTAACTAAACTCTGGCAGTTTGTTCATTCTTCAGAGCATTTTTTTCTCTTGGCTGGTTATGCAGGAACGGGCAAATCTACTATTGTTTTTGCTGTTATCAAAGAGTTAGTCCGCTTGGGTAAAAGAATTGCCATTACCGCCCCAACTAACAAGGCAGTAGAAGTAGTTAGAAGTATAGCTATCAAACACGGTCTTTCCGTAGACTGTTTTACCATTCATCAGTTGATGGGTTTATCTGTAGTAGACAAACGAGGTAAACGTAGTTTGGAACAAACAAGCCCTAGCAAACTATACCTGTACGATCTGGTTTTTCTCGATGAATGTTCTATGGTAGGCAAAGAACTCTGGGATTCGATTACTAGTCAATTTCTCGATCGCAACTTAATACTATCCAATCGAAAGTTAATCCTTATGGGCGATCCCGCTCAACTCTATCCCGTTGGCGAGGGACTATCTCCTACTTTTAAAGTCCAGCAGAAGATAGTAATGAAAGAAGTAGTCAGACAAACAGGAGATAGTCCGCTTCTCGATTTCGTTACTGTCACGAGAACGGCAATCAAATCTAAATCTCAAATATTCCGCCCAAAATCTCGTTTTGATGCAGATAAGGCTAGTGGTGCGTTTAAAGTCAATAGAAAAACCTTAGTTACTTATGCCTTAAAACAAATAAAAGCTAACTTCGATCGCGATCCTGACTGCTTTAGAATTCTTTGTTACACCAATAAGCAAGTTAACTACTATAACCGAATTATTCGTCAAGAGATATACGGGCAAAATAGCCCAAGATACGTTGTTGGTGAAAGGTTAATTGCCAAAAAAGCCATCTTCAACCCCGAAGGAAGAACAATTGTTATTTCTACCTCCACTGAGTTTACCGTCCTCGACGCAATAGAAACCAAGTATTTCAACTATAAAGCTTACCGCATCAAAGTTAGTGATGATAAATCAATTAAGCAAATATATGTCCTCCACGAGTCGGAACAAAAAAGATTTCAAAATGACTTAGAAAATAAGCTAAATCTTGCTAAGGAAAAACCGTTTTTCTGGCATAGATACTACCAGTTTAGAGACAAAATATTTGCCGAAGTAGATAACTGTTTCGCGCTCACCGTACACAATTCTCAAGGTAGTACGTTCTCCGAAGGCGCGATCGACAGTAAAGATTTACTCAAGCGATTATACGTGGGTGATGAATCAGAAAGAAAAAAACTTAAAGAATACCATCGGCTCTGGTATGTAGGCAGTTCCAGAATGCAGCATAAATTACTTTTCACTTAGTTTACTGCAAAGTAATTAGAAGTTACTTACACTAGATTAAAAAATATCTTGTCATGTTATTTCTAGCACCATTATTGTTTTTTACTTCTCCATGCCTAATAAGAATGACGAGATTGCTGATAATGTTGGCGTAGCAAATCTTTACCATAATCATTACCGTTAGGAGTTCTGACCACAGTATGAATATGATTGCGAGATGGTTCTGAATTGCCTAAAGCCTGTCCTGCTTGATGGTCAAATTCAATCAAAACTACGGGGGAATGAATTCGATAATAGAAAACGCCATTATCTTCTAAGCCTCCCATCCATGTAAAATAAGTGTTTTGCAAATGTTGGCGCACCTCATTCATCTTTACTTCAGCGTGAACATAGCGAACATTACCCACATAGTCTAGTCGCCTTTCCAAATAATCTTGATTAGCAATGTGAAGCGAAATGCGGTGTTGGGCAATTGCAGGAGTAACTATTCTATCAGGTGCTGGCGAGAAAATCTTGTTTTGTATCTGTATCTGGTTCCAAGAAGACAACGACTCTTCACTCGAGACCTGTTTTCCTTCAAAGGTACTAGTATCATCTTTGTTGAAAATAGGCTGATTCATCACAATCTGTATCTATGTGTAGGTCGGTCGCTAACTTCGGTTAACTTTTTAAGCCACAGCTTACTTTGTTCCATTCAAACCTGGCTATCGCCTCATTTACAGTAACGTTTAAATAATTATCATGACAAACAATACTGCTACCAAAGAGAAAAAACCTAGAACCAGTTCTAGAAAAAAGACTACAGCTTCCGCTACCAAAGCCAGTAAAACAAAAACAGCTAAATCGGAAAATAGCAAATCTAAAAAGATCGAGATCGAGTTATATTGCGATCGCACAGAATTGGAAACTGCACTCACCTACGTCAAAAGAGCCATCCCGCAAAATCCCCATCATCCTCTTCTCAACCACGTATCTCTAGTTGCTAATGCCGAGAAAAATACTTTAGACATAACTACCAATAGTCTGGAGTTTGGTGCAAATACTAAAATTAAAGCTAAAGTCAATCAGACTGGTCAATTGACTGTTTCTTTTGAGGTTTTTGACAAGCTAGTTAAGAAATTTCCTCAAGGTCGAATTAAGCTAACAGCGTTGCTTACAGAGGCAGCTAAAGATACAGACTCCGAATGGCAGGGAGATAGTTGCCAGCTAATCATAAGTCCAGATGATGAAGATGCAGAATTTGAGTTATCGGCTAATGTCAGTGATGAATTTCCAGCACTGCCTAAAGTTACCAGTAAATTGCTAACTATTCCTGCCAATATGGCGTTGAGCCGAGATACGTGTAAAATCGTGCCACATCTCTCTCTAACCCTAGCCAGCCATAGCTTTTGGACTTCACTGCCAAGCAATCTGCTCCACATCCCTTTGTAGGTCTTCGCTCGTACCGCGAACATAAATCATCGTTGTATCCAAAGAATCGTGTCCCATAATTTGTGCCAGACGATGTAAAGGGACAGTTTCCGCCATCCGATAACCAAAACGATGGCGTAGATCGTGGGGACTAACATCATCAACTCCAGCAATTCGGGCATATTTACCCACCAAATACCCCAAAGCACGAGTAGTTATGGCAGATTTAGTTTTGCGAGAAATAAACAACCAGTCACCTCCTATGGTAGTCAGATACTCTACCAACACCTTTCGGACTGTGGCATTAAGAGGGACTTCTCGATACTTATTTCTTTTGCCATAAATCTGTAGATAGCCACTACGTTTTCTTAAGTGAATATGTTCGCTTTTTAATTGACAGACTTCTGCTGCTCTCAAGCCGGTATGAAACATCAAAATAATTATCGTGCGATCGCGAGTCGAGCCATAATTGGTAACAGCCGAAACTATTGCCGATTCTTCCCCATCGCTAATTTGACGCGGTGGAGATTTAATCAGAGGAATTAATTTAACTACTTTTGCAGGGTTGGTAGTAATTTTCTGTCCCTCCACAGCGATTGCAAAGTAAGATTTAAGAGTTACTAAATAGCGATTAATCGAAGCAGGAGCTAATTTTAGCTGAAATTGAAGATAGCTACGATAGTGAGTCAAGGTAGGAGTTGTAATCTTGGTTAAATCAAACTCAACCATTGCTGTTGCCGATTTAATACTCTTAGTTTCGTACCAAACGATAAAAGAACGCAAATCTGACAAATAATTACGAACCGTGACAGGACTAATATCTCTTTGTTCGCGCAGATAAAATTCATAGTCGGCTAATTCCTGACTACCTGATGAAGATAAAGATGAAGTGGCATCAGGTTTCATAACTATTAATTGCTAGTTAATTCATTAATGCTACCGAACTAAAACCTTAGCAGACATTAAGAATTGAGGTTAATCGCAGTATTAGCAGACATAAAAGGTAAGATTATGGCAGTTTTATGTCCGCTAATATCAGTTATCAGACACGACGGAAACCCAACAATAATGGAGGTGATGAGAAATTACATCAATCGAGCGTACTGCTTACCCTCGTTTTAAATCCAATCCCAGTAATAAAGAATTAATCGAACTTTATACCCCAAGCGAAGCAGAAATTAAATTAGCTACATCTAAAACTCGCAGTTACGATGGGCAATTTAGCTTCTTGGTAATGCTCAAAACCTTTCAGCGTTTGGGCTACTTCTGCCAATTCGAGTTTATCCCCCACTCCATTATTGACCATATTCGTAGCTGTTTGAATTTGGGTGAAAAAGCTAGTGCCATTGCTCCCGAACGTTCTCGCCGTCGCTACAGAGAGGCAATTCGGCAGCATTTGAAAATCTCGATTTACAATAAGCAGGGACAGAAAATTATCGCCAAAGCAGTTGGAGTTGCAGCTACAGTGCGCGATCATCCTGCGGATTTAGTTAATGTGGCTATCGAAGAACTGGTTAAAGAACGCTACGAGTTACCAGCCTTCAGCACATTAGACCGTTTGGTACTCCATATTCGGGCGGTCATTAATAATCGCCTGTTTAGAAAAGTAGCCCATTCCCTCTCTCTAACAGAGATTTCTTATCTTGATAGTTTACTAATTGATGACCCCGATTCGGATTCAGTAACCCTCAATGAAGTTAAACAACTGCCCAAAAAAGCGACATTAACTCAAATCAAGAAGCTATTAGCTAAATTCGAGCGTTTGATGTCTTTTGGCGATGCTCAAAGGCTGTTTTCAACTATTGCTACTACTAAAATCAAACATTTTGCTGCCTATGCTCGGACGTTAGATGTAGGAGAATTTCAAGATATTCTTCTACCCAAACGAAGAACACTGCTACTGTCTCTGATATATCAATCCCAGGTCAAAGCCAGAGACAATTTAGTATCTATGTTTCTCAAGCGTCTGGCTACCATTCACAATCGAGGAAAAGAAAGACTAGAGCAGATTAGACAAGAACAGCGAGCCATGACTGAAGCTCTTTTGGGGGTTTTTGGAGAGGTACTTGATGCTAATGATGCTACTAACAACGAAACAATTTTAGGTCAGCAAGTAAAATCTCTCATTCAAACTCATGGTGGAAGCGAGAAGATACGCGCAAATTTGTCAGAAGTCACCGCTTATAACAACGATAATTACCTCCCCTTACTATGGCAGTACTACTCTAACTACCGTGCCTCTCTATTCAAGCTGATTCAAGGCTTAGAGCTACGTTCTACCACTCAAGACCAATCTGTAATAGAAGCTGTAACTTTTTTGCTCGATAACGAACATCGAAGAGGAAAATGGCTACCCCCAACGGTGGAGTTGGATTTTGTCTCAGAAACCTGGCGTAAGTTAATTAAAACCCAGAAGCGAAACAATCCCATGTATCTGCGCCGTCCATTTGAAATCTGTATTTTTTCTCATCTGGCGACGGAATTAAAGACGGGAAATATCTGCGTTGAGGGTTCGGAAAGTTTTGCTGACTATCGCGAACAGCTATTATCTTGGGAGCAATGCCAAAAATCTCTTCAATCCTACTGTGAGGAATTAGATTTTCCTACTGAAGCCGAAGAGTTCGTCGCATCTTTAAAGACCCAATTGAGCGAATTGAGCCATTCGATAGATAAGCTTTGCCAGCAAGGAGATTTTATTAGTATCAATGAAGATGGAGAACCCGTTCTCAAAAAGGTTCAGGCAAAAACACCATTAACAGAAGCTGCTGCACTGGAAAAAGCAATTCTCCAACGAATGCCAGAACGCAGTATCTTGGATATTCTCTGTAATGTAGAGCATTGGCTCAATTGGACGAGACACTTTGGAATGCTTTCTGGTTCAGAGCCAAAGATAGCTCAACCTACTGAACGCTATATCCTGACTGCTTTTGCCTATGGTTGTAATCTAGGAGCTAATCAGATGGCACGTCATGCTAGAAAGAAGATCAGTTCTCACGCTCTTTCTTATACCAACCGCCGTCATGTCAGTGCCAAGAAGCTAGAAGCAGCGATTCGAGATATTATCAATAGCTACAATCGCTTTAACCTGCCCAAAATATGGGGTACGGGGAAAAGGGCAGCAGCAGACGGAACTAAGTTCAATATCTACGAGAATAATTTAGTAGCGGAATATCACATTAGATATGGAGGTTATGGAGGTATTGCCTATCACCACGTAGCCGACAATTATATTGCTTTATTTACTCACTTCATCACCTGTGGTGTCTGGGAAGCCGTCTATATTCTCGATGGACTGCTAAAAAACACCTCGGATATTCAGCCCGATACTCTCCATGCGGATACTCAAGGTCAGTCATCTCCTGTATTTGCTTTGGCTCACTTGCTGGGTATCAAGTTAATGCCGAGAATTCGTAACTGGAAAGACTGTAACTTTTATCGTGCCAGTGCTGACGATAAATACCAATATCTTGAGCCTTTGTTTGGAGATGTCATTAATTGGGAGTTAATTAAGACCCACTGGCAAGATTTGATGCGGGTAGTGCTGTCCATCAGGGCGGGAAAATTAATGCCCTCAACTATCTTAAGAAAACTGGGTACTTACAGCCGTAAAAATAGACTCTATCAAGCTTTCCGCGAATTAGGCAGAGTAGTCAGAACCATGTTTCTACTGCAATATATTTCCGACATGGGTTTAAGAAGACAAATTACTTCCTGTACCAATATCGTAGAAGCCTACAACGGTTTTTCTAAATGGCTGTTCTTTGGCAAAGATGGACTGATTACTGATAATGACCCCTTAGAGCAAGAGAAAAGGCTTAAGTATTTGGATTTAGTTGCCAATTCGATTATTTTGCAGAATGCTTTTGATATTTCGTCGATTATTCGCTCTTTGAGTGGGTCAGGATATGTTATTAAACCTCGAACTTTAGCTACGTTAAGTCCTTATCTGACGGGACATCTAAAGCGTTATGGGGATTACATTGTCGATTTTGATAACTTGCCTCAACCTCTGGAGACGGCGATGATGATTCCTATAGAACCTGAAACTCAATGACAGAAAAGCTTTGAGAGAGATGTGGCACGATTTTACACGTATCTCGGCTCAACGCCAATATCTTACTTAAGCAGATATCCAGTGCATTGATTAGCGTTGCTACCAAACAAGATAACAAAATCCTGACTGGTGTTCGATTTAATCTGACTGTTGATTCGGAAAAATTAGTCAAGATTGACACTATTTCAACCGATAGCAGCCGACTGACTTTTACCTCATCTCTTCAACCCGCGAACAAAGTAAAACTAGCTACCCCCACCAGTTTTACCTTACCTGCAAAAGTATTAAAAGAACTGAAAAACAGTCTATCAGCCACTTCACCCGATCGACAGATTAGAATTTACTACGATGAATTGGAATCCTCGGAAAAATCTCCAGAGAAAAGTGCTGCGGTAATGTTTGCTTGGGACGATAAACGCCTTATTGCTAGAGTGATGCAGGGTGACTATCCCGACCTTTCGGCACTACAGAAGCTAGTGGAGAAGAATGACAAGGTAGCCGTATTCAATCGGCTTTCTCTGCTTCAAAGCTTACAGAGATTAGCAGTACTCAGCGAAACTAAGAACAAAATATTACATATCTCACTATCAGGCGACCGCGCTATTCTTCAAGTACAGCGCAGTAACATCGGTAAAGGTTACGAAAATCTGCCTATTGTCATGTCAGAAGAGGCAACAGAAATTCGCTTTAATATCAAAAACTTGACCGATATCGTTAGTACTATTGAATCTGATGATGTTTGCCTAAAAATACTAGACAAACAAAGTCCCTGTCTAATTGAAGGATACGGTACATATGAATCATCGACTGTCCCCGTTCGAGTAGAACATATCATCGCGCCCTTGCTAATCGAGTAAACCTTCGCTCTGACACAGTTCTTTAATCGACTGCATGGTCATATAGAGTTTCATTGTGTTGCCAGTAAAAGAGCGAAAACCATATTTACGATAAAATGAGACTGCTTTTTCATCGATAGCCTCAGCGATAACTGCTATAGAGGCTACTTTTTCCGTCGCTACCAAAGATTTTCTCAAAGCATCGACTAACATAAGTTCTCCCAGTCGCTGACCGCGATAGTTTCTATCTACTGCCAGGCGACCTAGTAAAGTAGCAGGTAAAAGCGGATATCTTGGTAATCGTTTAACCAGAGAATTATCTAGTTCGGTTATCTCAACGGTATAAGATGAAAGTGTGTAGTAGGCAATTATATTGTCATTTGGAGAATCGACTAAAACAAACACTGTGGCAATCTTCTTTTTCAGATCTTGATTCGCTGTCTTCCGTAAATAGCGATCTAGACTTTCTACACCACACTCAAAAGTCGATCTATCATGCTGCTTGCTGTCGAGGGGTTCTATCTTCAATGCCATTAACTCTGCATTTTTCGTTTGTCCTAAAGGATTCCTAAAGGATTAGCTCGCTTCGCTCCCGTCACCGCGACCCATATAGTTTGAGGCTGCTGTTTTTAAAGCTTCATTAGGTGGAGGCGATTCTAGTAAAGCTGCGACAAAAGCTTCACTGTCTTCTCGGTTGAGCTTTAGTGTTTGATGTCGATCGATAACGTCTAATGCTGCTTTTTGTACGCTGGCAATTACAAAATCAGTAAGAGTCCGTCCTTCTAATTCTGCCGCCTGTTGCCACAACGCTTTTACTTCTGGCGCGACACGGGCTTCTAACCTAGCCGAAGTATTACTTGTCGATTTAGCCATTTGCTGTGCATAAATATCGGTTGTTTATATTATACGGCATTTTGACGTATTGTTTCTGAGTTATTTAATAGATTAAATTACTAAATCAAAAAGGTAATGTCCCTAACGGGTATGTGTCAGAAATTTAGCTTCACTTCAATAATCTAGAAATGAAATCTTTACCTCTCAAGTACAGACCACAACGAATTGAGGATTTAATCGGACAACAGTTTATCACTACAACTCTTAAAAATGCTCTGACAGCAAACAAAATTGCTCCTGCCTATTTATTTGCAGGACCTAGAGGAACTGGCAAAACCTCAACAGCCCGTATCCTGGCAAAATCTCTCAACTGTCTATCAGTCGAGCAGCCTACAGTCGAACCCTGTGGTGAATGTAGTTCCTGTAGGAGCATCAAACGCAGTAATTCCATTGATGTTACTGAAATTGATGCTGCATCCCACAATGGAGTAGATAACGCTAGGGAATTAGTCGAATTAAGCCATCTTGCCCCTTCTCAAGTTCGCTACAAAATGTTTCTTATCGACGAATGCCATTGCTTAACCTCTGCTGCCCAAAGTGCTCTACTCAAGCTAATCGAAGAACCACCAGCCAGAACCGTATTTATTTTATGTACTACCGAACTACACAAGGTTCTGCCCACGATCGTCTCTCGCTGTCAACTATTCAACTTTAAATCTCTTTCCCAAACTGCTGTAGTAGGACATCTCGACCGCATAGCCACGACGGAAAAAATTGATATTACCCCAGAAGCAATAGACGCTATTGCCAAGTCTAGTTTGGGTAGTTTGAGAGACTCTCTACAGTTGTTGTCTCAATTACAAGTGCTACAGCAACAAATTACTCTAGATCTCGTAGTTGAAGCTGTTGGCGGAATCAGTCCTCAAGAACTATGGAAGTTAATGGTAAACCTAGTCAAAGAAGATGTACTTAACGTACTTTTGATAGCTAGAAATTTAATTCAAACAGGAAAATCGCCCGAATCAATTCTTAAAGATTTACTCAACACTCATCGAGATTTATTGTTAATCAAAGCAACCCAAAAAGATTGTAAATCCTTAATTTTGAGCAATCTCGAATACGCAAAGCTTCGTCAGTTAGCTAACAAAGCAGATCGGCATGGCATTGAGCGCAATCTCGAACAGCTTCAGAAAAGAGAGCAGCAGCTTCGATTTAGTATTAACAATGCAGTTTGGCTAGAAACCTGCCTGTTAAACATGATGAATACCACTCGCACAGAAACCAAGGATTGTCATGCCGATCGCCAGTCTCCAGCTAAAACCGCTAAATCTACCGTTAGCCTGGGTGAATTGTGGACGAGGATTGTCAACAGTACCAAGTCGTCGAATCAAAAAATGCTGTCCCATGCTAATTTAATTGGATTTGACAGAGAATTGAACTTTGCCGTACTAGCCGTAGAACCAAAATACGTAGCAAAGTTTCAAAACCATACTACTTGCCTCTCTCGCATCATTAGCCAATCACTGAAACAGCAGCAGTCTATCAAAGTAATTATTGAGGAGAAACAATGATACACATATTAGTAGGAGACGATCGCCATCGTATTGAAAAAGAAATAAATAAGCACAAACGACAAATTCAGCAACACCTACAAGCACTCAATTACCAGCGTTATAGT